>NNBU01000084.1_pt1 | contig 89729 bp, 69 predicted proteins | sample 1173781 | NCBI WGS metagenome assembly NNBU01 (sample SAMN07173937, study PRJNA388173) | plant metagenome | biome: Plant school; feature: Soil; material: Symbiotic tissue of Blasia pusilla L.; isolation source: symbiotic tissue sample KVJ2 | host: Blasia pusilla | place: Norway: Troms, Kvaloya...
TTGCCACTGGTTCATCAAATTTTTCCTTTGAAGTAGTATTTTAAACGAGATGCTGTAAAAGGATATTATAAAATGATGGCTAAAAATAAATATTTTTTGTCAACATAAGTTGAAACAATTTATATCAAGTTTGGATAATTAGTTATGCTTCCTATAGTCATTCCACCCCGCCAAAGCTATGCTTTGTCTTCCCTTCTCTTAGCAAGAGGAGGGAATTAAGGGGTGTGGTTCTGCGGGTTTAATACAACGTATTTCAGGTAAATGAAGTACACGGGTAGGGGCACAACATGTCCATTGGTGTCAACTTAAGGTGAAACCCATGTCAAAACTGGCTTCCCATGACAATCTGCGTTACCCCACCCTAACCCTCCCCTTATAAAGGGGAGGGAACTAGATTTCTTGTTTCCCCCCTTTCTAAGGGGGGATTAAGGGGGGTAAAACGCCTGTGGAATAAACGTTTGAGCTTAAGTTGACACCAATGCAACATGTTGCGCCCCTACGATTATCTGTACCTCACTGTATCAAGCAATCATCTTCTCCAAAGCGATTTGCAAATCTTTTGTCAAATCGCTCACACCTTGTCTAGCCACCTGGCGATCGCCCTGACAATTTCGAGAGCGTTCTGTAACTGAAATTGGCTCACCCACAGTGATTTGTGCCTGTCGCAAACCTAACCGAGGTCGCCCCGGAAGTGTTGTATCCTGAATTCGGGAAAGCATATCGAATATCAGCAAAACTGTTTCTGCAAACCGTTCCGCCGTCGGTTGTTCTTGAATATAAGTAGCTGTGACTGCAACAAAACTTTCCACAATCCGCATGTGTCGCATTCGCAAGTCTGCTTCCTCTGCAATCCAGTCTGCCAAACCGCGTTTAAAGGGTGATAAAGCCTTGATATCTGGCAAATCTTCCCGATAAATGTAATTCCAACCAGCTTCTTCCAAGCGGCGACAACGGTCAATAAAATTACCCTGCGCTTGAACTCCAAAATATTGCTCAGTGACTTCTAAAGACTTATCTAATAAGCGATGAAGTCGGTCAATCAATACCTGATTAAGAGTAGTAGATTCATCAGTGGAAATGGTTTTTGGGATGTCTTGATGATAGAAGCGACGATAAAACTCTTCCATCTCGGTAATCAGATATTCAGTCAACCTACAGAGGCGTTGATAGCAAATCTTTTGGTCATCGCCCGAATTAATTTCTATTATTGGCAAACCACTATCAGCTTCCAACTTACTCAGCAGCCAATCCAGTTTAGACCAAGGTGGCTCAACGTAGCGATACTGGATGGCGATCGGCACAATGATTACAGTCTCAGTCCGGTTGGCTTTTTGCAAGTCTTCTACGCACCAGAACCCCATTTGAGCAACACCAGGTTCTAAGGGGCTAACAATACCACTATGACCATTAGTACCGCCTTCCGGTGCCACTGCGATCGGGAATTCGCCATTAGCAAACAACTCCCGTGCAGTTTGAATAGCTTGTCGATCTAGTCGCCTACCGCGATGAACCGGCACACCCCCCAGCCGTGAAAACAAATCACCTAGCCACTTTCCAGCCCAAACCGTCATACCCCGATCATAAAGAAAATAGCTGTGAACAAGGGATTGTAGTGCAAGACCTTCTTGACGGGCAACTTGTGGCACAATTCGAGAAAGCAAATACAGCATACAGAGGGGATCTTCTACCTCTGGGTGGCGAAATGCCAACAAAAAACGAATTTTTCCAGCTTGGAATTGTTGATACAGTTCAGCTAATACCTCAACATTCTTGGCTTCAATCTTAACAATACCAGCCGGTAGCCAAGGGCGAGTGCGAAACCGTAGTGCGATCGGCAGTAACCACCGAACAATCTGGAGTACCAGCCGATTAAACCGTTGGGGAATAAATTTCAGTGGTGGTTGAGTAGATTGAATCGATCTAGGCAAGTCGCTCTCCAAATTGTATTTCTAGCGATTGTACAATGTGCCATCTTGGTTTTGCGTAAACCCGCAGCCTCTCATTGTCAAACATCGCTTAGTTGACCTCTCCAAAAATAGACCCTAAGTATTGAATAAAAAATTAGCTTGAATGTTTAGGAAAATTTTGGAGTAAATAGCCAAACACGGCTAAGTTCAGCAAAAAAATGAATACTTTTATTAGAGATATTCCCCAAATTAATTCATAAATCTCTAGTGGAATGCTGATACCCACAAGTCCCAACACCAAGACATGGGCCCAACGCTGTTCGTACCACAAACCAACAGCTTCAATAGTAGTAACAATAGCATAGATTCCTGTTCCAATACTGCTAAATGCCAGAGTTCTGGGATTTAAATTAATAACTTTCTTTAAAAACCAATCAATAATTATCGATTTTCCTTCTAAAACATAATTGTCTGAAAAAGCCTCTAGAGTTTGATAATTTTTTAATGTCAAGAATAAAGCGATAGAAGTAACCATAAGTAGCAAGGCGGCAAATGATTTGTAGAGAACAATTGCCACTAATCCCAATGGACGCTTTTTCAAACAACCCCCTACATCTGAAAAGTTTTTATTTTTGATTGTTGAATTGTTAATACTACACTATTCCTGACAGCTTCACAGCTTCACCCGAATGGGTGAGAAACAATTCAACCGATCGGATGACCTAAGTATAGGAAGTTAAGGTTTATAACAAAGGAGACACTTTTCCTAGAAAAAACTAATTAAACTCCACCTGGTTAAGGAATAACCCTATGAAACTTGCAACTTTGATCAATTCTGGAGTTCTGATTGCTTCTGTTGCCCTCACATCTGGAATTGCTAACGCTCAATCAGTCACAAATAACAACTACGCCAGTGCTGGTATTACCACTGGTGCAAAAAATGAGCCAATCAAATTTGCTGTCAATTATAACACGTTAGCCAGTAATTCTACGGGTACTGCTTATCTCCAACCCTTTAATCTTGTTTCTCTTGCTTACCAAGGTGGTTTAGAGCAGCAGGGCATTCCCAGTGGGGGAACTTTGATCTTTGAACGCCAGAACAGAAGTATTGCTGCGGAAGATTTAGTTAAGGCTGCTGTCCGTGCTAACAAATTACCACCGCAAATTTTGAACGATCAAAATTACCTTAGTGCTGTTAGGTCACAGTTCACCTCCTTATCCAGAGATTTCTCTAACTAAATACGGCTTTGCATAGGGGCAATTTGGATGCAATAACAACTTTTCTCTTGCCTAAACCCTTGCCTAGCAAGGAGAATAATATCATGTTCGGATAAATACAAGTCAACTGCTATCGCTTCGCTTTGCTCGCAATGACAGGATGCATCCAAGTTCTTATTATTTCATCGAATAAAATTTAATATGTCATTGCGAGGAGGAACGACGAAGCAATCGCAAAGGCTAGTATTGCTTCGTCGTTCCTCGTCTCTACGAGACGCTACGCAAACGCAATGATGGATACAAAAATACAAAAATTGGATGTTCCCCAATGACTTTTATAAGCGAACATGATAGAACCCCATTCTTTCATCAAGAATGGGGTTTTGCTTAACAAACATTGTATGTACGTAGCCGTAGGCTACCCCAGGAATCGCCCACTTTAATAAAACATTTCTGATGGAGGTTAGCGGACTCGAACCGCTGACATCCTGCTTGCAAAGCAGGCGCTCTACCAACTGAGCTAAACCCCCATAAAATTAAAATAGTAGGTAACTTTCGTTGCCGTTGTTATTGTAACTTATATTGTTCCATTACCAAAGGGATGAAGCCAGAAAATATTCAAGTTGTCGCAGCACTGTATAAATTTGTCAAGCTGCCAGATTTTGCCGAGAAACAAGATCCTCTACTGTCTTATTGCCAAGCGCAAGGTGTCAAAGGAACAATTTTGCTGGCCCAAGAAGGCATTAACGGTACAATTGCAGGTTCGCGTCAAGCCATTGACTCAGTTCTCTGCTTTCTGCGTTCTGACCCCCGTTTAGCAGACCTAGAATCCAAAGAGTCTCATACCGAAACACCTCCCTTTGAGCGGATGAAGGTGCGGTTAAAGCCCGAAATTGTCACTTTGGGGTTGCCTGAAATTGACCCAAATGAGCAAGTTGGCATTTATGTCAGTCCCCAGAAATGGAATGATTTGATTTGCGACCCAGAAGTAACTGTGATTGACACCCGCAATGATTATGAGGTGAATATCGGTACTTTCCAAGGGGCGGAAAATCCTCAAACTAGCTCATTCCGAGAATTCCCGGATTATGTGCGCCAACATCTCGACCCAACTAAACACAAAAAGGTTGCTCTGTTTTGTACAGGCGGCATTCGCTGTGAAAAAGCCTCATCCTTCATGCTCGCCCAAGGCTTTGCAGAAGTGTATCATCTCAAAGGTGGCATTCTCAAATATTTGCAAGAAGTTCCAGTACAAGAAAGTTTATGGGAAGGGGAATGTTTTGTCTTTGACGAGCGGGTAGCTGTCAGTCATGGGTTGGAGGAAGGGAGTTGTGAGCGGTGCTTCAATTGTGGGCGTCCAATTTCTGAAGAAGATAAGGTTTCGCCAAAGTATGAGCAAGGTATCTCTTGTCCCTATTGTTTTGATAGCCTTACCGAAGAGAAAAGAGCGCGTCAGCAGGAAAAATGGCGTCACTACCAAACCCAAGTTAGTAACAAAAATCAGGATGTGAGTTAAAGAAGAATTCAGAAGTCAGAATATTCGTAGGTTGGATTGAGCAATAGCGAAACCTAACAAACCCTGCAAAATGTTGGGTTTCGTTCTTCAACCCAACCCAATACGGTTCAGTTAAGAATAATCGTAGGTTGGGTTGAACGAAGTGAAACCCAACAAAGCCCAATAAATGTTGGGTTTCGTTCCTCAACCCAACCTACGCAGTTTAAGGTTTTTGGCTCTAACTGAACCGTATTGCAACTCAACCTACACATTTTTATTTTTTAGGCAAAACCTACGCAGTCTTGGGATGTGAGTTAAAGAAGAATTTCTGGATTCTGGCTCCTGACTCCTGAATTCTGTTTTGTTAATGACAAAAGCGAGTTTCAAAGCCTATCATTCAGGAGCTTTAGTCAAGGATAACTTTGAATTTAAGGGCAAAATTACCGTAAATGTAGTACCGACTCCAACTTGACTTGTGACACTGATTTGACCACTGTGAGCATCAACGCACCTTTTAACAATTACTAACCCCAGCCCAGTACCCTGAATTGATTGGACATTTGAGGCCCGATAAAATGATTCAAAAAGTCGGGCTTGGTCTATTTCGGGAATGCCTATGCCTTGATCTTGAATATAAAAAATTGCTACTTTCTGAATTTGATCGCATATTAAATCAAGCTTAATATTGCCACCTTTGGGAGAATATTTAACCGCATTTGAGAGCAGATTATCAAGCATATAATGTAAAAGTTTTTCATCCATTACAGCATCTGTATTCTGACTATGACAAGTAAAAACAATTTCATATATGCCACTTTTAACAATAGAATAATCTTCGATTAAATTTAGACAGAATTGCTCTAAGTTAAGTGGAACAGGTTTGTATATGAGTTTTTCAGCCTCCGCTCGACCCATAAACAGCACTTCTTCCATAAGTTTTTCCATAGATTGCACAGCACCTTGAATTCGCTTTAAATAAATGCCTCTTTTTACATCTGTTAAATTTGCTCCTTGCATTTCTATGAGTTCTACTGCCGTTTGAATAACTGTTAGAGGATTACGAAATTCATGAGATACGGTAGAGATAAATAGGGACTTGAGACGGTTAAGTTCTTGCTCTTTTTCCAAGGCCTGCTCTAGCAATTTTGTTTGGCGCCGTTCGCTCAGATCCCAGAAAACAACTACTACACCATTTATCTGGTCAGGTCGTCGCTTTATTGGTGAAGCACTGTCGCCAATTGGAACTCTTTTTCCATCTCTTGTAATTAGAGATGTGAAATCTTCTAAATAAACAACCTGTTGCTCGCGCAGCACTTTTGTCACAGGGTTTTCTAACGTAGTCTCTGTAACTTCATCGACAATATGAAAAACCTTCGCCGCCTCGTTTCCTAAAGCATCTTTTTGTTGCCAACCAGTCAGTGCCTCGGCTGCGGGATTCATGAATGTGACTGTTCCTTGCTCATTTGTAGCAATTACAGCATCACTCATTGAGTTTAAAAGGGTTGCTAACTGATCTCGGTTTTCTCGGAGGTCACGTTCTAACTGATGTTTTAAAAGAGCAATCTCGATCGCTATTTTTAAATCTTTTGTTGTAAATGGTTTGACAATGTATCCGAAAGGTTGGGTAATTTTGGCTCTTTCTAAAGTATGATCGTCACCATAAGCGGTTAAATAAATTATCGGTACATCTAACTGCTCACGAATTTTGCTGGCAGTAACAATACCGTCCATCTCACCTTTAAGAATGATATCCATTAATACTAGTTCTGGTTGAGTTTCCGACGCCTTGGCAATGGCAACTTTCCCAGATGAAGCTGTTCCTGTAACAATGTACCCTAGTTGACTGAGTTGGCTGGCAATAGTCCTAGCCACAATCACTTCATCTTCAACGACTAAAATCCTAGCTTGACCCATTTGATATTTACTAATGCAAAGTTAACTGCGTGAATTGGATTTTGAATACTGTTCCATGATTGCGTTCTAGAGTAATTTCGCCTTCCAGTTGTTCTGTAACTAAGTCATATACTAACGACAGACCCAAAGAATCAGTATTCATCCAATCTAAATTATCTGGTAAACCAATCCCATCGTCTCGGATAGTCATCTCTATACTATTACCGATATTGCGTAAAGTAATGCTGATTGTGCCTGCTTGTTGGTTGGGAAAAGCGTGCTTAAGGGCATTGGAGATTAATTCGTTAATAACTAATCCACAGGCAATAGCTTGGTCAACATTCAAGCTCACTGAATCTATATCAGTTTCTAGAGAAATTTTACCAGGCCATATTTGATAAGAAATTAGCAAGCTTGCTGCTAAATTATGGATATAGTCGGCAACATCAATTTGTCCGATATTAGGGGAAGTATACAAATTTTTATGAATTAGAGATATTGACTCAATTCTGTTCTGACTTTCTCGCAGAACTTTGATGACTTCTGGATCTTTGAGTGTTTGAGACTGAAGTTGTAATAAACTGGAGACAATTTGTAAATTATTTTTAACTCGATGATGAACTTCCTTTAAGAGAACTTCTTTTTCAGCCAAAGCATTTCTTAACTTGACTTGAGCTTTTTGTTTTTGAACAAGTTCAGTTTGAGCGTGCTCAAAGATGCTAGATTGTTGAATGGCGATCGCTAATTGGACTGTGAGTTGATCGAGCAAATCTAATTGATTTTCTTCCCACTGGCGAAAACCAGAGCATTGGTGAGCAACCAGTAAACCCCAAAGGTGAGAGCCAGAGTTTTGAGAGCTTACTTCTAGTAAAATAGGCACGACTAAATTTGCTTTCACCTCAAACTGTTCTAACAGGCGAATATGGCAATCAGTTAGTCCAGCTTCATAAATATTAGCGATCGCTCGTTTACGTCCCTGGTAATACTCCACTCTGGTGAATGTTTTAAAACACGTATCATGAATCTCTACACCCAAAGAAACCGTCCATCCAGGTTCTACTGATTCCGCCACAATTGTGCCAATCATCTCTGAGTCAAACTGATAAACTACCACCCGATCAACACCAAGTAAATCTCGCACTTCTTGAACTGTTGCATTCAGAATATCTTGAAGATTCAAGGATTGACGAATTCGTTGAGCAACAGTTCGCATCAATTGCTCCCGTTCGGCTTGAGCTTTTAGAGCTAGTTCAGTTTGCTTACGTTCTGTGATATCTTGCCCAATACCGATAATTTGACCATTTGAAAGGTAAACATTAGTCCAAGACGTATCTAGTAAACCGCCATCGCGCACCTGAGTTCTAAAATCACCCCAATTGCGTTGTGCAGTCTGCATAAAATTAATTACATACTGTCGATATTCAGGATTAGGGTATAACGCTTCTAATACATCACGATTTTCAAAATCTTTAAATTTCCAACCGAGAATATTTTCCCATTCTTGGTTCACCCATTGAAGTTTGCCATTGGGATCAATCAGGGCAATCATCAACGGTATACTCTCAAAAATTATCCGCAAAAACTCATTTTGCTCTTGGAGTTTTGTCTCGGCATTTTTGCGATCGTTTATATCATAAAATACTGTTAAGATTGCTGATTCATTGTTAAAATTTAAATATTGTAGGGAAGCGATCGCCCAAAAATAGGTTCCATCTGCTCTTTTTAATTGAAGTTCATAATTATGAATAAAGCCACGTTCATTAAGAAGTTCTAACAGTGCTTCTAAATCTGCCAAATCATGATATAAGTTTAATAGATTTTTGCGATTGACTAAATACTCTGGAGAAAAACGAAAGGTTTGAAGCAACTCTGGATTAGCGTATAAAATTAACCCGTCAGATACACGCGAAATAATTAATGGGACAGGAATTAGTTCAGAAATAACTCTAAATCTAGCTTCACTTTCCTGAAGGTTTCTTTCTATTATTTTATGTTCTGTAATATCTTTTATATTAACCAAACGAGCATTGAAACTGGCATACTCTATTGGATATGTGACAATTTCAACATCAATAATCTGTCCGTCTTTTCGCCGATGTTGCCATTGTCTAGGAAAGTTAAAGTTAGAGTAATTTTGTTCTAAATATTCCAGCAAGATAGGCACATTTTCTAGAGGGCGAATGTCAGTTATTCGCATTTGCAAAAACTCTTCTCGTGAGTAGCCATAGTGGGCAACAGCAGCTTCATTTACATCTAAAAATTGCAGATTATTCTGGTTATACACCCACATTGGGTTAGGATTTTTAGAGAAAATGAGGTTAAAATTTATTTGGCGATCATCAATAATTTTTTGCCGATGTAACTCGAAATATCTGATTACTTGTCGAGCCAACTGTTGTAAGGCTACTTGCTCTTTAACACTCAAATTTCGCGGTAAAAAATCAATTATACAAAGACTACCTAATATAAAGCCACTTGAGTTAATTAGAGGAACTCCCGCATAGAAGCGGAAATAATGATTTGATGTTACAAAGGGATTTGTAGCAAACCGTTCATCTTGTAAAGTGTCGGGAATGATTAATATTTGACTTTGCAAGATAGTATAACTACCAAAGGAAATGCTGCGAGGAATTTCCGATATAGTTATTCCAATTTTTGATTTAAACCATTCCCGTTCTGCATCAACTAGACTAATAAGAGCGATTGGTGTTTCACAAAAGTTAGCAGCTAGTTGAGCTAGTTCATCAAAAACTTCTTCGGCTGGCGTATCTAAAATTTGATATTGATTAAGTATTTCTAGACGTTGGCTTTCATTCTCAGGAAATAGCATTAGTAGTTGTGTGACAAAAGTTTTGTTAAATATTCAGATTTAATTTGCTTAAATCTGAAGTAATAATGGTATTTCAGTAAAATCTATCAGTTAAGAATTTTACAGCATAGATTTATCGCCAAGAATTGAGGTTAGAAAACGAACCGCATACTCCTAGGTCGAAGCAAGCTACGCGCAGCGTCTCGTTAGAGAAGAGCGCAAAGAATCTTTGTGAGCTTTGTGTTATTTGCGGAAGCCTGCACTATGTTTTATCTTGGGCGTCCCAAAGTAGTGATATATAAAACAGCTTCATCAGCAGGAATACCCAAAACTTCATTTACTTGATCATCAAAGAATCCACCGATACCACTGACGCCTACATTCAGATGCATTGCGGCTAAATTTAGGCGTTGTCCCAAATGACCAGCATCCATGTGTAAATAACGGTAAACGCGATCGCCATATTGTGCGATCGCAGCTTTCAGATCGGCTGTATGAAATAATACTGCTGCTGCATCACGTCCTAATTCTTGCCCTAAACAGAGAAAATGTAACTCTCGCCGAAAGTTTTTAAACCGAATTTGGCGTAATTCTTGGGCTTTGGGTGCGTAATAATAACAACCCGCCTCCAATCCTTTAACTCCGCAAACAGCAATAAATGTTTCTATTAAATTCAGATCAAAGTAGTCGGGAGAAATATCTAAACTTTGGTCGATATAATTTTGCGGCTGGTAAGTGAAATCGAGCAAATTTTTCAATTCATCGAAACTTAATTCATCACCATTGTAAGCGCGGGTGGAGCGTCGCTTGTACATAGTGGTTTCCAGTTCTGACAGCTTTTGTCCCCAGTCAATAGGTGCAGTATTGGTGGGAATTTTCAAACAGAAAGGAAAATTGTATTTATCCTCCAAAGATTTTTCTTGTTTAATAGTTGGTAGATTGAGATTACCAGTTATACCTGATTGGATCTGGGTGTGTTGATGGAAATATGTTAGCAATTCACCATCGGGGATTTGGGGATAATTCGTTTCGGTAGCGGAAGGTAAAGCAGTACATCCCAATGGCAAATTTTGATTGACATCTAACAAGTCTGCCAGAGGTAAGACAGCGATCGCACCTTCTTGTTGCGGATCGATATAAAGTAGATTGTTGACCGATTCATCCACAAAACCGCCGATTAAGTGGGGGCGATAGTCAGTAATCGCACTAGCTAACTCGATATTACCCAACAAGTGTCCCGTATCTAGAAAAATCCGGCGATAAGCCCGATCTTCATAGCGCCACGCAGAACGATAGAATACCGCAGTAACAATAATTGCTAGTTGGGTATTTTCTAAAGAAGGATGCCAGAAACAAGCTGATTGCAAAGTTTGCCAAACATCACTTTCCCAATAATGCATCAGGGAATGAGTCCGACACTGGTAGTTATACAGACCAGGCGGTAATAACGACGTACCGCGAGAAACCACATACACCTCAGCAGGGTATAATCCGCCTGCACTAGGAGCAGCACGTAAATACACTGCACTACCCATAGAAGGCATTTTCGCCGTCAATCCATAGCTGCGAAACAACAGCCGTGACAGTCTTTGCCACCATTGAGCATCTGGGTTATTAGCATAGGCCTCTGCTTTTTCTTGGATATAGGGTTTGAGATCAAAAGTAGAGCCAATTTTGTACTCCTTAAAAGGCACTGGCTGTTTAGCCCAGTCTAACCTTTGACTTTTGGAGGCAAGAGTCTCAGGGTTGTATTTAGTCCGTTCGTGATAATGCTGGGCAATTGATTGGTGTAATTCTGGCATAGTACTTTTAATATCCTTGGGGCATCCTTTTTTTGATCTTGGCATTCATTAGCCTCATTGTTTCGTGTCAATTGGTACAATCCTCAGAGTCATAAAGTGGTATTCGGTAACAATTAAATTGGGGATTGGGAAAGAGGAGGCAGGAGGCAGGAGGCAGAAGTTCTTTAATTTTGAATTTTGAATTTTGAATTGATTTCTCTCCATTCCCCATTCTCCTTTCGCAGTAATATATAAACGCAAAACTATCTAAGGCTGGATGTGCAATGATGCCTGTACGTCAAACTTTATCAAAGCCTGATATCCAACTTTCCTATTTAGAGTGGAACCAAGGTAAAGAACCTTTGCTGCTGTTACATGGCTTAGGCGACCATGCCCTAGTTTGGTCTAGTTTAGGAGATTATTTAGCGGCAGATTACCACATAGTTGCACCAGATATGCGCGGACATGGGCAAAGTAGTAAGCCAGAGATAGATTATAGCTTTGAGAGTGCGATCGCAGACCTTGAAGCACTCATGGATAGTCTTGGATGGACTTTTGCCCATATTGTCAGTCACTCATGGACAGGAAAATTAGCCGCTATTTGGGCAAGACAAAACCCAAAGCTTTTACGGAGTATAATTTTGGTCGATCCGATTTTCATCTGGAAAATGCCCAGTCTTCTCAGGGTAACTTTTCCAATGTTGTATCGCTTCTTGCCTTTTCTCAAAAGCATGGGCCCTTTTGCGAGTCACGAAGAAGCCGAACAACAAGCACGGCAGTTAAAGCAATATCAAGGATGGAGTTCCTTACAGCAGCAAGTATTTCAAGCAGGAATAGAACAAAAAACCGATGGTAGTTGGGGCAGCAAATTTACCATCGCTGCCCGCGACGGGATTTTTGAAGCAGTAATGCAAGTGCCCGGTTTTACAATTCCCCTTGACACACCTGCCCTATTTGTCCAACCAAAACAAGGACTGAACCGCCAAGATTGGCAAATCCAACCCTACAAAACCTATCTCAAAAACTTAGGTATTTGCCAAGTTCCCGGCAATCATTGGCCGTTTTTGACACAACCAGAGGCATTTAACCAAACAGTGGCAGCTTTCTTGGCAGAACACAGATAGAAAATCTCATGATTATTGGACGGGATTATCATACAGCAACAGAAGAATTAATAGGAGCGATGTTTAGCGACAAGTTGCTAGGCGTCTGCGTTCTCTTTAAATCAGTTATTAGTTATCAGTAACCCGTAAACACTGATAACTAATAACTGATAACTGTTAAAGTACGGATAACCTAGTCATGAGCCTTTGTATCAATCCCGTTTGCTCTCAACCAAATCACCCGAATAATCATCAAAACCGCTTTTGTCAAAGTTGTGGTTCCCATCTGGAATTGCTAGGGCGTTATCGGGTGACATGCCTGTTGAGTGAAAAAACAGGTTTTAGTAAAGTTTATGAGGCATACGAACAAGATACCCCCAAAATCCTCAAGATACTCAAAGAGGATCTATCAGGCGACGCCAAAGCTGTGGAACTATTTCAGCAAGAAGTAACTGTGTTGGGACAACTGAACCATCCCGGCATTCCCAAAGAAGATAGTTACTTCCAGTATCAAACCCGAAATGGTTTAGTATTGCATTGCATAGCAATGGAAAAAATCGATGGCTACAACTTAGAACAGTGGCTAAAGCAGCAGAATAGCCCCATATCCCAAGAACAAGCCATAGACTGGTTAAAACAGTTGATAGAAATTTTAGATGTAGTGCATAGCAAACAGTACCTACATCGAGATATTAAGCCATCTAACATCATGATTAGATTCCCCCTTGAGGAGAGTTGGGGGAATTTAGTACTGATTGATTTTGGCACCGCCAGTGAAATTACTAAAACCTACCAAGACCAATTCAGCAACAGCGATAAGATGACAGCACTTATGTCATCTGGCTACAGTGCCCCAGAACAAATGAATGGTCAAGCAGTACCGCAATCAGATTTCTTTGCTTTGGGACGCACATTTATATTTTTGCTGACGGGATACCATCCTTTAGATATGTATGATGTCCAGCACGATTTGTTGCACTGGCAAAATCATGCAATCCATATCTCACCCTTATTTTTGAATTTAATTGATTGGCTAACAGCAACTGATATAGAAAAACGTCCTGATAATACGCAGAAAATTCTACATTCTCTAGAAGAAATTGAAAATCAGCTAAAAGAAGCTACTCCTGTAGATATTAATATAATAAATATTTCTCAAATTGAAGATTTACCTCAGTCTATTAATAACAAATTATCAACTATACATAAGCAGCAAGAAAAAGTGCCTCTCTTGGCATTTTTTGTAGCGCTGCTAGTAGCACTAGGACTGATTAGTATAATGGTAGCTTTATTAACACGAAAATCTGATTTGTTTGGAAAGTCAAATTACAAACAATATCCCGAAAAAAAAGGTAATATTGATTATTTTCCTTATCAAGAAGGTAGGGATAGTCAGGGAAGGATAGCTGAGTTTAATATAGCAGTTTTATCACTAGAATATAAATGGCTTACAGGTAGTAATTTTCAAGTCAAATATAACGATGAAATTATTAGCGTTGACCTTTTAAATCTGAATTTACAACAAGAAAGTCTAGAAAAGTTAATGGAAGCTCCCAGTGAGATTATTTCGGTAGGCACAGCTTCTTGTAAAGGGGATACAGCAGTTCAAGAACGTGTTGCTTTAGAACGTTCCAAACAAATACAACTTTTAGCAAAAAAAATATTTATTAATACACCAAGCGTCAAAGGTTATCGCTTATTAAATTTGGGTCAATTTCAGCGAAGTGATTGTCAGGTAAGTCAAGACTTAACTACATATCAGAGAAGTGTGATAATCATTGGTGTTAAAAGAGAATCAGCAAGTGTGATTCTTGATGAGGCGCTACGAAATAGGTTAGAAAAGAAGCCTTTTGCTGATTTTAAGTTAGAAGATTATTCTTTAGGATCAGCGCAGAAGTTTAAGACGATACCGAGCAATTTATAAAATCTCTAGTACATCAGTGCATAAGCAAGCATAGCTCATCGTAGACATCGCCACTTTAACCATAAACTACAACTATGGTCTGAGCAATTGAGCCATCAGCAGGGAATTAAGAGCGTGAATACTCTAGATGAATTCTGACTCCTGACTCCTGTATTCTATTTGGATAAACCGTTCATGCTCCCATCCCGGAATACCGCTTCAAACCCGCACGCCAAAGAACGCGATTCACACCCCAAAATACTAATATCCAACCCACCATTGACCAAAATCCCCGCCCTATATCCACTGGTAGTCCTACCAAAAGACTCGTGGGAAAATCAATTAAATAGGGAAAAGGCGTAAACATAACTATTTTCCGCACAGATTCTGGAAAGACCTCTAAAGGTGCTATCAAACCAGATAAAAATAGATAAAATAACAACCAGAAATCTTCTAAAGCGCTAGCTCGTTCTGTCCAAAAGGCGAACATAGCAAAGGTGTATTGAATCAAAAACCGCAAAGTAAAAGCTAGTCCCGCCGCCAATGTAAAGAGCAAAAATCTATCCAAACTTGGTATCCAAAAAGCTTGAGGATAGAGAATAAAAAATAATCCCACTAATAAAAAAGCAAAGCTTAGGCGGGCAAATCTTTCAGAAATATGCCCCGCAATGTGATGCCACACTGGGTCGAGCGGTTGTAGCAACTTGGACGAAAGCTTGCCTTCCACAACCTCCTTTTCAAAGTCCCAAATTACCCAAACAACTGTGAGTTGTCTGACAATGAAAACCGTGATGAAGTAACGGGCAAAATCCACCGGTGATAACCCAAAATTTCCTCCTTGTGCCGCCTGTATCCACACACCCATGAGGATAATCGGCAAAGACCCAGCTAAAACCCACAAGATTAGTTCTGCCCGATACTCAACCATATAGGCGTAGTATACTGACAGGAAAGTTAAGGCTTTTCTGATTATCCGCTTCATTTATCCACTTCCCGCTACAAAAATTACCCATGACTCAGAATTCCCCACTCTTGTAGAGACGCGATTAATCGCGTCTCTACTCCACAACACCTGTCTGAAAAACTCGTCCAATTACTTCTTCCACGGGCGGTTCGGTGACAGTTAAATCAATTACCTCCAAATCCGTCAAAATCTTAGATACTGTGCGGGTGAGTGCCTCTCTAGATACCATAAAATGCACCGATCGCCCTTCTAAGAGTTGCACATCTCCGTATGTCATAAGTTTTTCTATCGGTAGAGGTTGGGCTAACTCTATATGAACTTCCCGGTATGGGGCAAAACGTTCTAGTAGTCCATCTAAACTACCGTCATACATCAGGCTTCCTTGGTGAATCAACAGCACTCTTTGACACAAAGCTGTGATATCAGCCATGTAATGACTCGTCAACAGCACTGTAGCCTGATAACGCTGATTGTAGTCGCGCAAAAAATCACGTACTGCCACCTGAGCATTGACATCTAGTCCCAGAGTCGGTTCATCTAAAAACAATACGTGAGGACGGTGCAAAAGTGCTGCTAGCAATTCTGCCTTCATCCGCTCACCCAAAGATAGCTTCCGTACTGGTTGGGTAAGCTTGCCTTCTAGGGAAAGCATCTCTGTTAATTCTCCTACCCGCCTCTGGAAATCTTTATCAGAGATGTTGTATACGGCGGCATTAATTTTCAAAGAATCGAGTGCTGGTAAGTCCCAAATTAACTGCTGCTTTTGCCCCATTACCAAGGTAATTTTTTGCAAAAATACTTCTTTACGCTGAAACGGAACTTGTCCAGCTACTCTGACTGTACCGCTAGAGGGGTGAATCAGCCCTGTGAGCATTTTGAGTGTGGTGGTTTTACCAGCACCATTTGGGCCTAAAAATCCCACTATTTCACCAGGGGCAATTTCAAAGGAAACATCCTGAACTGCTTTGATTGAGCGGTAGGTACGCCGAAAAAAGTGGCTGATTGTACCTTTAATACCCGGACTTTTAACTGCTACTGGATAAGATTTACTCAGATTTTCAGCAATGATAATTGACATATTTTTTATCTTAGAACCACAGATGTACACACAGAGAAGTCTGAGTGGCGCAAGCCGTCACTCAGAACTTCGGTGGTAAACACACACAAATCATTGGTGTTTAGCGCTCTTTACAGCAGGAGTAATTCAATTTTAGATTTTAGATTTTTCCTTCCACCCAAAGTCCAAAATTTAAAATGGTTTTACCGTAAACGTCCCGATCGCAATGTACTGATAATTAACCACAAACCCAATAAACTAGCGACTGCAAACAGGATGGTGCTTAAAAAAGATAGCTGAGTTGTCTGCGCTCTAGTGGAAATAATTGCTGCACCCATAATCAGCGAACCCACTAATATACTAAAAGATAGTCGGTTAGCGGCATCGTCCATAGTGCGCCGCACGCCATCTAAACCCCGCAGCGATAAATTCCACTGTAGGGTTTCTGAGGTAACTCGGTCTAATAACAATTCTATTTGGCGGGGAGATTGGAGAGACAGACTTTTAATATCTAAGGCAGTTCTGAGGAGCGATCGCACTGGATTATCGCCCAGTAATTGCCGCCGAAACAAGTCTGTAATTAATGGTTTTACTTCATCAAAAAAATTAAGCTCTGGGTTGAATGTTCGCGCTACACCCTCTAAATTCGCTAAGGTTTTGGCATACAAACCCATATTACTAGGTAATCTAATCTTATTGTTACGCGCAACTTGTAAAACTTCATAAATTATCTGACTGAAGTTTATTTGCGTGAGGCTGACATTATGATATTTTCGCAACATGCGATCGTAATCATTTTCTAACCGCGACAAAATAACTGGTTGAGCAGAATCTGATAACTGCAAAGTTAACTGAGCGCACCTTTGAGCATCTAAATCAACGATCGCTAACAACATTTCTGTTAGTATCTGCTGTGTACGGGGATCAAGTCTTCCCACCATGCCACAGTCTAAGAGGGCAACACGACCATCTTTGAGATAAAACAAGTTTCCTGGATGGGGATCGGCGTGAAAAAAGCCATCAATATATAGTTGCTGAAAAAATACCCGAAATAACAAAGTAGTTATTTCTTTACGCTCTACAGCAGGGTCTTTACCATTATTGTTATTGTCCAAATCCGCCGACAGGAAAGGCACCCCATCCAGCCACTCCATCACCAATAATTTTTCTGTGGTCAATTCCCAATTAATTTCCGCAACCACTATTTGTGTGGGATCGTACCAGCGACTTTTAGATAAGTTACGCCGCAGTTGGTCTGTAAAACCCGCTTCTCGTGTAAAATCCAACTCGGCTTCTAGCGCTTTAGTAAATTCTTCGGCGATAGATTTAATTTCGTAGGTTTGCCCAAACTCAGTCCGCGCCACTAAATCGGCAATACCTTGAATTAAAGCAATATCTTGGGCAATAGTAATATCAATTCCCGGACGTTGCACTTTCAGAGCAACCTCTCGACCGTCTGCTAATGTGGCTCGATGTGTCTGGGCAATTGATCCCGCCGCGACTGGAATCGGGTTAACTGTGCTGAAGGTTTCTGCTAGTGGACGTTTTAATTCTTTACGGAGGATTATTTCGATCTCTGACCAAGGAACTGGTGGTACTTCGTCTTGTAGAGTTGACAATTCCTCAATGTAGGAGGCGCTAAGTAAATCGGGGCGGGTGGAGAGTAGCTGACCAAGTTTGACGTAAACTGGCCCCAAGTCTACCAGAATATTTTTTAAAACCGCAGGTGTCGGTAGCTGTGGTTCATCAGCTTTGCCACCAGTAAGCAACCTTCGCATATAGTCCCAGCCATTGCGAAGGAATACTTCAAGAATTTCTCGTTGACGGGGAACAGTTTGAGTGAGGAACATTTTATAAATAACTGCAAAGATGCAGAGGAGTTAAAGAGGTAAACAGCAGGGAATGACAATACAACGGAAGTCGGCTCTAGCTTTGGTACTTGTTAAAGTTTTGCTAGCTGCGGCACAGTCTTGAAATCTTTTTATGGATGATTGTACGGCTTCATGGAGCTTCTGTTCACTCAGAAGAGTTTTGACGTAATTTGAGCAGGAATCCCCGCCGTGTAATAAGCGATGGGAACAAGAAAATCCTTTGGATGGAGAAATATATTTTTGATAGGCAGTAATAGAATCGATGGCTATTGTCTTGGCGAGAGGCTCAAAGCTAAGAATGTCCATAACTGTCAGATAAAATAACAGACAGTCAAGTTATAATAGGAAAATAGACTTTTTCGCCTCTGCCAAGGGTTTTAACTTTTATAGCAGGTCAGTAAATCGGGAATCGCTTTGGAGAATTTTAAGGATCTGCTTGATTTCTTGGGTGCGTTCTTTTTTTACAACGAGGGTGACATTGCGATCGCGCACAATCACCACGTCCTCTAAACCAATAGTAACAACTACATCCTCTGGATTTGAGGCATAAATAATTGCCCCCTGCGTGTCCAGCCCTACGTGAGTAGCGAGTTCCACATTGGGAGTCTCTTCTGTTTTCAGTAGGCGTTCGATCGCATTCCAATCTCCTAAATCATCCCAACCAAAATCAACTGGCAAAACGTATGCTAGAGTTGTCTTTTCCATTAGGGCATAGTCTATACTCTTCTTAGGCAACTGGGGATAGATATCAGGACCATGTTGTTCTAAAGGTTCGATAATTTCTGGAGCATGGGTATGTAGTTCCTTGAGAACAACCCCTGCCCGAAAAACGAACATTCCACTATTCCAGCTAAAACGTCCCGTAGATAAAAAAGTTTCTGCCGTTTCTCGGTCGGGCTTTTCAGTAAAGCGGTTCACGTGATAAGCTGGCAACTCATTAAAGCTACCTATTTTTTCACCTTGCTCAATGTAGCCGTAACCGGTTGATGGAAAAGTAGGCTTGATCCCCAGTGTAACGATCGCTGCTGTGCTTGTTGCCAGTTGCGTAGCCGCGCTTAATGTGTGTGCAAACGCCTCTTGGTCAGCAATCCAGTGGTCAGCAGGGAAAAAGCCAATCACAGCGTCTTCTCCATAGCGTTGTTTGATTTCTAAACTTGTCCAAGCAACGGCTGCGGCAGTGTCTCTTCCTTCTGACTCGATCAGTAAGTTTTCCACTGGTAAATCAGGTAATTGTTGTCTTACCCCTTCAGCTATCTGACTAGAAGTTATGACCCACAGGGAATCCCAACTTCCTCCGAGTGCTAACAAGCGATCGGCGGTTGCTTGTAATAAACTTCTAGAACTACCATCAAGACTTAAAAATTGCTTGGGTCGGTCTTTGCGACTCAGGGGCCAAAAACGTTCACCTTTACCACCAGCAAGGATTACGGGGAACAATAAAGTATTCATGTTGTCATACACGCCTACCGAAGAACATTACAAGTTTACAGTGAGCTTTTCCACTGGCAATATTTGTAGCTTGGATTAACATACTTTTAGGGAGTGGTTGAGTGGGGAGATAATTGTGATAAAACAAGTCGAATGGTCGGAAAATCCGGTGACATCTCAGCAAGTTGCAGAATTTGAAACTGAGGTGCGATCGCAGCAAATTCAACGAACGGAAAATCAAGTAACGCCTGCACCAGTAGCCGATTCAGAGGAGGAGGATGTCGAACTAAACCCGCCAGCGAATCCCAACCGTAGCGTTGTCGAATCAGTGGGTGCAATTCCCAATCAGCTTTACGAGAGACTGGGCTTAACCATGCCTCGATGGCTGTTGTGGATCATGACGGTTGTCATCGGCGTCATCTTATCTGGACTGCTGGTATCATCGTTAGCGCTGTGGACTCCTTTGTGGAGCAATTTAGATCGAACAGATGAAGATTTAGGAACTAATGCTAAAGACGAGGTAAAAATCCCACTCCCAGGAGAGTTATGGAGCAAACTCTCCCAGTACCAGCTTTCACGACCGATGAATATTTTAATTATGGGGATTGAACCAGTTAGCGGTACTGTTGATGGTTCACCAGAAAGCTTTGCTGGGAAAAGTGACTCCATGCTTTTGGTACGGCTTAACCCTAGTGAAAAATCTGTACGGGTGCTTTCCATTCCCAGAGATACGATGATCGCCATCCCCGAAAAGGGAGAAAAAGGATTAACTAAGGTATCTGATGCCAACGCCCAAGGCGGCCCAGTCTTGGCAGCACGGGTAGTTAGCCGTACTTTAAACAATGCCCCAATCGATCGCTATATTCGTATTTCTACCAGTGGCTTACGGCAGTTAGTCGATCAGTTAGGTGGAGTAGAAGTCTTTGTTCCCCAATCAATGGCATATAAAGACTCTAGCAGTCGGCTGTCGATTAATTTAGTCAGTGGCTGGCAAACCCTCAACGGCGAACAAGCAGAACAGTTTGCCCGATTCCGCGAACCAGGTTTGGGAGATTTGCCGAGAGTGCAGCGTCAGCAAGCACTAACAGCAGCATTACTGCAACGCTTAAATAGTCCTACCGTCTTACCCAGGTTGCCTCAATTAACTCGCCTGATGCGAAAATACTTTGATACCAACCTGAAGATGGAAGAAATGATGGCGTTGGTGAACTTCGGCCTCAACTTGGATCGGGATAATTTCCAAATGACCGTGTTGCCTGGTACCTTTAGCCGTTTTAGCAAAGACCCTGATAGCTATTGGCTGAACATGACTGGACAACAGAGCCTGTTGAATGATTATGTTGGGGTAAATGTACCTGGTCTAAAGCCAGATATGCGTCAGGTTCCTAACCTCAAAATTGCTATTCAAAATGCTTCCAATCAACCTCAGCTAACTGAAAAAGTTATTGCTTATCTCAAACAGAAAGGCTTTACTAATATTTACAAAGTTCCTGATTGGCCAGATACCCAACGTCAAACTCAGATTGTTGTCCAAAAAGGCAACCGGCGAGTTGGAGTTGATTTGCAAAAAGTCTTAGGCTTGGGTCAAATAGAAGTGTCGGCGATCGGTGATTTAGAATCTGATCTCACAATTCGGATTGGTAAAGATTGGAAATAGGCAAGAGTCATTAGTCATTAGTCATTAGTCATTGGTCATTGGTCATTAGTCATTAGTCAAATGACAAAGAACAAAGAACAAAGGACTAATGACAAAGGACAAATGACAAAGGACAAATAATAAAGTTATGAAAAAGATTTTATTGCGCTTTTTGGGTTTGATTGCGATTTTGATACTAGCATTTTTGTGGATAATACTTAATCCCAAACCTGCTTTTGCTCAGATCAACACAATTAACTACAACAATATAAATTTAGAAAATCGTGACTTCTCGAATGCTGATTTGGCAGGTGTAACTTTTGTAGCAGCAGAAATGCGGGGGACAAATTTTCAAGGGGCGAATTTAACCAACGCAATTCTGACTAAAGGAGTTTTGTTAAAGGCAAATCTGGAAGGTGCGAACTTGAGCGGCGCTTTAGTCGATCGCGTCACGATGGATGGTGCTAACCTGAAAAATGCCATTTTTACAGAAGCAACTTTGACCCGCAGCCGTTTTTTCGATGCCGAAATTACAGGCGCTGATTTTACAGACGCTTTGATTGACCGTTATCAAGTGTCCCTAATGTGTGAAAGAGCCGATGGGGTAAATCCGGTTACAGGTGTGCCAACGCGAGATAGTTTAGGTTGTAAGTAATAACCTCCGCGTTCAATACTGCTCGGTCAAGCCCAAAAAAACACTCCGAGGTAGGTTGGGTTGAGGAACGAAACCCAACATTTTCAGGGCTTTGTTGGGTTTCACGACCTTCAACCCAACCTACAAATCTTCAAAACCTACGCAGTATTGCCTCCGCGTTAAGTATAAAAACCAAAATATTTTAATATTTTGGTTTTTATAATGCAATGGCAGTTATCATGCCTTCGGGGAACGGAGGAAACCTCTACTTATCCTGGCTCCCCTATTTAAGATTGACTGAGAATTCTCAAAAACCAGTCGCCTCTAATTACCACTGGGAATTTCAATTAAAAACTCTGTTCCTTCTCCTGGTTTAGAAGAACATTTAATCTGACCACGATGTTTTTCAACTATTATTTGATAGCTGATGGACAATCCTAACCCTGTACCTTTACCTGGTGCTTTGGTGGTGAAGAAGGGATCAAATATGTGCGATCGCACCTCTTCTGGAATCCCAAAACCATTATCAGCTATTCTAATTACAATCTGGTTCTGAATGAGTTGCGTACTAATCCAGATAGTCAAGGGTATTTTTGGACACGTTTGCAATAATTTCAAATACCTTTGCTGTATAGTCTTAAACTTTTCCTCTAATGCATCAATACTGTTACTCAAAAGATTCATAAACACTTGATTTAATTGCGCGGGATAGCATTCTAGCAAAGATAAATTATCATATTGTTTAACAATCTCAATTGCTGGGCGTTCATTATTGTTTTTGAGGCGATGCCCTAAGATTAGTAAAGTACTATCCAAGCCTTCATGAATATCTACTGGCTTCAATTCAGCCTCATCTGTACGAGAGAAGTTTCGCAGTGATAGCACAATTTCGCAAATCCGCTCTGTTCCTACTTGCATTGACTCAAGAGTTTTGGGTAAATCTTCGATGAGAAAGTCTAAATCGGTCTTGTCAATTTGCTCTTGGACAGTTGGCAATATTGAGGAGTTTTGCCGATAAAGTTTCACTACCTTTAGCAGTTCTTGAGTATATTCATTTAAATGAATAAGATTGCCAAAAATAAAACTGATAGGATTGTTAATTTCATGAGCGACTCCGGCAAGTAGTTGTCCTAACCCTGCCATTTTTTCACCCTGAATTAATCTTGTTTGAGTTTGTTTTAATTCTCGCAAAGTTTGAGTAAGCTCTAAAGTTTGACGTTTAGTTTGTTCTAATAATTCCGCTTGCTGAATCGCAATTCCTAATTGCACCCCGACTTGAGCCAATAAATTAATTTCCTCTTCTTTCCAATAACGCGGTTGCGAATTTTGATAAGCAACTAATAATCCCCATAGTTTTTCACCTTCCCGAATCGGAACAAAGGTTTCGTTACGCGGAAGTTCGTTATCGTCGTCTGTGTCCTCAAAAGTTTCTATAATAATTGGTTGGGTTTGGACAACAGCTTTCCAACCATCTTTAAAGGAATCAGCCACAAATTTACCGCTCCAATCTTGGTTGAAGCGGTAGATTGCAACTCGCTCGACTTCGAGCAACTCTCGCACAGCTTGAGTAGTAGTTCTAAAAATAGTTTTAATATCAAGTGACTGGCGGATTTTATCAATAGTTGCAGCCAGAAGTTCTTGCCGTTCCATTGCCTTCTCCCGTTCAGTGGCTTCTGCTAACTGCACAACCTGAATTTGAACTTGCTTTAAATAAGAATCCTGTTTTAATGCAACTCCCAATTGCTCGGCTATTTGACTGGCAAATTCAATTTCCGAGGGTTGCCAGTAACGAGGAGCGGTGCATTGATGAATGCACAGCAATCCCCAAAGTTCACCTTTTTTCAATAGAGGTGCAATCATATTTGCCCGCACTTGAAATTTTTCTAAGATTTGGACATAGCAACCTGGAAACTTTCCTTGATAAATGTCAGCGATCGCATTGACTCGACCTTCTGCATAAAGGTGGGCAAAGTTTTCACCAAAGCAATAATCATAAACTTTTTCTGCTATTACCGAGCTACATTCAGGGACAACATCCTCGGAAATAAATTCTCCTTCCCAATCTTTTTGCGGGTCAAAACGAAAGACTGCCACTCTGTCTGCTTGCAGCATTTGTCGGGCTTCGGTGACAGTAGTTTGGAAGATTGTATCTAAATCTAGGGACTCCCGAATTCGAGTAATTACGCTAGTTAATGTCTTTTGTTGCTCTGCTTGGTACTGAGCATGTGCTAGTAACTTATAGTGTCGCAGTGCCACACCAATTTGAGTGCCAATTTTGGTCAGTGATTCGACTTCATAAGATTGCCATTGTCTGGATGAGGAATTTTGGTAAGCAGCAATGACACCCCAAAGTTTGTCTCCTTGGAGAATAGGAGCAGTTGCAAAGGCTTTTGCCTGAAATTGCTCCAATAGGGTTATATGGCAGTCTGTTAATCCGGCTTGGTAAATGTCATTAACTGTAAATGTCTGGTTGTTAACATAACGTCCGCCTTGGGTCTGTTGCAAATAAGTATCAGCGATCGCAGGCTGAACACCAACTAAAGGAGTCCAGCCTTCTCCAAATGATTCAGCGACGAAGTTGCCACTCCAATCGTCATTGAAGCTAAAAATTGCAACTCGATCAGCTTGCAACAACTGGCGTATTTCTTGAGTTGTGGTTTTAAAAATGGTTTCAATATCAAGGGGTGAGCGAATTTTATCGACAATCTGAGCAATTACTTGGTCGCGTTGAGCCGCTTGAGCCAATTCTGCGGCTTGCAATTGAACTTCGTGAAGATGCTTTGCTTGTTGAATCGCAACGGTAAGATGGTCAGCAATTTGACGAATAAACTCAATTTCCGATTCTTTCCAGTCACGAGCCTCACTGCATTGATGAATGCAAAGCAATCCCCACAGTTCCTTCTGGCGCGATAGAGGGACAACGAGGTTGGCCTGTACCTGAAATTTACTCAAAATTGCCGTGTGACAATCACTCAGTCCCGCCTTGTAAATATCTGCTACTGCTTGCACTCTACCTTGTTGATAACTCGAAGCAAATTGTTTTCCAAAGCAGTGGTCGTAAACTTTTACTGCCAGTGCTGAGTCCCAGCCAAGAGCAACATCCTCAGAAACAAATTCTCCTTCCCAATCTTTCTGCGAGTCAAACTGGAAGACTGCTACACGATCGGCATTTAGCAACTGACGCACTTGTGTAACGGTAGTTTGAAAAATCGTTTCTAAGTCAAGAGACTCCCGAATTCGCACAATTACGCTCGCTAAAGCCTTTTGTTGGTCTAATTGCTCTTGAAGTTGAGCACTTGACAAAAGAAGTTGATTTTCCGTGAAATTTGAATTCGGTTCCATTGCTCTGGATTATGTAGTTTTTATACAAGGGTTCCTTACACCAAACTTTATGGGGTTAAAGGGTGTCAAAAATATGACAAACTGCAAATTTTACAGTGTTCAACTATTTCCCAGAAGATGGTTATTGTTATAGTTCCCCTTTCTTGATCTATCCTCGTAATGGGTTAAAAAATAATTTTGGCTTGTACACAATAAAGGAGATAACTAAGTTAGTGTTGCCAGGACAAATCAGAGAAGCGATCTGACTCCTTTGGAATCGTTATCTAACTAACTTGCAATTCGCTGTATTATAGCGATCGCAGTAATTTCATTTTGAGCGTAGGTGTAGCCCGCGCCGTAGGCATCACTTTACCAATACCAAGGGCGAAAGCATTTAAAATGACTAATCTGTGGAAATTTACCTGACAGACTGTGGGATTTTAGGTTAAATGTTTTAAGATATGCACTCTTCAAGAGTTTTCGGGTATTATTCGTGACACAACAAGACCAAAAACCCTCTCGTTCTTTCGCTGGAATTGCTGGCATTGTTGCCGCAGCCACATTGATTAGTAAAATCTTCGGTTTAGTGCGACAGCAAGCGATCGCTGCCGCTTTTGGTGTTGGTGCTGCTGCTACCGCCTATAGTTATGCCTATATTATCCCTGGTTTTCTATTGATATTACTCGGTGGTGTCAATGGGCCATTACACAGTGCAATTGTCAGCGTTTTAGCCAAGCGGCGGCGAGAAGAAGCGGCTCCCCTAGTGGAAACCGTGACAACGCTGGTGGCTGGATTGCTGTTGCTGGTGACAGTGGCTCAAGTTTTATTTGCGGATACGATCATTGATTTAGTCGGTCATGGTTTGCAAGAAACAACCAGAGCGATCGCCATTCAACAACTCCGCATTATGGCACCAATGGCTTTATTTGCCGGTTTAATTGGCATTGGCTTCGGTACTCTTAATGCAGCCAATCAATATTGGTTGCTCTCCATTAGTCCCCTATTATCCAGTATTACCGTTGTTGCCGGTCTTGGGATATTGGCTATGCAACTGGGTAAAGATATTATTAAACCGGAGTACGCTTTAATTGGTGGAATGGTATTAGCTTGGGGAACTTTGGCAGGAGCAGTTCTCCAGTGGTTAGTGCAGCTAATTGTTCAGTGGCGGTTAGGATTAGGCACATTACGCTTGCGATTTGAGTTTAAATCCCCAGGCGTTCAAGAAGTAATTAAAATCATGACTCCGGCAACAGTTTCTTCTGGAATGATGCCAATTAATGTTGCCACTGACCTCTATTTTGCTAGTCCTATCCCTGGTGCTGCGGCAGGTTTTAACTATGCCAATCTATTAGTACAAACTCCTTTGGGGATTATTTCTAATATCATTTTATTACCCCTCTTACCGATATTTGCCAAACTTTCTGGCCCCGAAAATTGGCCAGAGCTAAAATCACGCATTCGCCAAGGACTCCTACTCACTGCCTTCACTATGCTACCGCTAGGGGCGCTGATGGTGGCACTATCTGTACCCATTGTGCAGGTGGTATATGAGCGTGGTGCTTTCAAGCCAGAAGCCACACAGCTAGTTTCATCATTGTTAGTGGCTTATGGAGTTGGGATGTTTGTCTATTTGGGGCGTGATGTTTTGGTACGGGTATTCTATGCCTTGGGCGATGGACAGACACCTTTTCGCATCAGTATTTTTAACATCTTGCTCAACATCTTATTAGATTGGTATTTCGTTAAACCTTTTGGCGCTCCCGGTTTGGTGTTGGCAACAGTGGGTGTAAATTGCAGCTCAATGTTGATGCTGTTATGGTTGCTCGATCGCAAACTCAATGGTTTACCTTGGCGGGAGTGGACTGTGCCCATTTTGGGTTTGACTGCGGGTAGCGTGGTAGCTGGGGTAGCTAGCTATGGGACATTGGTTGGTTCTCAACAGTTGCTAGGTAAAACGGGTTTACTGATTCTAGTGTTGCAGTTGTGTGTATCTGGCTTCGTGGGAATTGCGGTATTTGCTGCGATCGCTTCATGGATGAAAATACCAGAGGTGAATATTTTTATATCTCGTCTACGTCAGCGCTTTTTGAAGAAATAAGTATTTTGCGGAATATACTGTTTAAATTTAGGCTTATAGTATTACTTTTGACTTAAGTTTGCCATCTTCCATGTCAACGATGCGATCGGCAATGTCTAAAATACGGTTGTCATGAGTCACCATCAAGATGGTACAGCCTTGTTCTTTTGCCAGTTTTTGCATGATATTGACTACATCTCGTCCCGATTGACTGTCAAGGGCCGCGGTGGGTTCATCTGCTAGGATGATTTGAGGATGGCTGACTAAAGCACGAGCGATCGCTACTCGTTGTTTTTGTCCACCAGACAGTTTGTCAGGATAATAATGCAAATGATTTCCTAATCCTACCTGCTCTAACATCTGGGCTGACCTAGCTCGCATCTTTTTTAACCCAAGATGTTTGTGTAATTCCAAAGCCATTTTGACGTTTTGGAGTGCCGTTAAACTACTATGCAAGTTATGTGCTTGGAAAATATAACCATTACGCCGTCGCGCCTGCACTAGTTGTTCAGCACTAGCACCACAAAGTTCTCGTCCCAACACCTGCAAACTACCAGATTGGGTAGAACGCAACCCACCCACTAAGGTTAACAAGGTAGTCTTTCCAGAGCCAGAGGGCCCGGTCATGATAATAAGTTCACCGGCGTTAATCTCTAAGTTGATGTTAGATAAAACTTGCTTGCGGAGTGAGCCGTGACCAAAATAGTGGTCGAGATTTTTAATAGAGATGATGGATTGACTAATCATAAATAGCTCTATTACTCACGATGATCGTCATTGGTCATTTGCAAAGGACAAAGGACAAATGACCAATGACAAATGACAAATGACAAATTTAGAACATATCAGCAGGATCAGTAGCTTGGAGCTTGCGAGTGGCGATCGCACCGGAAATTGCACACATAATTATGGTCAGCACTAATACCTGCAATGCCCGAATCGCAGTCATGTACATGGGCAAATTTGTCGCACTGCGAGTCAGTTGGTAAAGTGCCAAGGACACTCCCAATCCGGGGAAGAAGCCCAGTGCAGCTAATATTAACGATTCTTCAAGCACGACACCTAGCAAGTAGTAATTACGATATCCCATTGCTTTGAAGGTGGCATATTCCCGAACGTGGGCATTAACATCGGTGGAAAGGACTTGATAGACGATAATCACGCCTACCACAAAACCCATCGATACACCCAGGCTAAAAATAAATCCAATTGGGGAATTTGTTCTCCAAAAGTTGTTCTCAAATTCAATAAATTCGGCGTGGGTTAATACTCTGACATCATCTCTGAGGTAGGCTTTGAGCATTGCTGCTACTTTTTTCGGGTCATAGCCTGGTTTAAGAACAATTAAACCTAGACTGACACTGCTGGACTGTCGCCCAGAAAATAGCCGCAAAAAATTCTGATCGCTGGTAATCAAGTTACCATCAGAGCCAAAAGAAGCCCCGACTTGGAATAAGCCACTAATAGTAATTGTGCGCCGTTCTATTTCCGTAGTTAGGGTTTTACCTTGGTCAATTTGAGCGATCGCTTTTTGATAATCTCCTCTTGCACCACGGTCAAACAAGACGGTATCCGGCATTTTGATCGCTTGCAATTGCTGGTTAACGTCTGGTAAATCAAAGGCTGGCTTGTCTGGGTTAAAACCGATAACTAACACCCCCGTCTCACGGTGTGTTTGGGGATTCTTCCAGATTATGTTGTTGAAATACATTGCTTGTGCCGACTTCACCCCTGGTATATCCATTGCTTGGTAAAGTCGCCGACGAGAAAATGTAGACAAGCTTGGCAAGTTACGCGCTTGGGGACTGGTTAAAATAATATCTGCTTGCAAACTGCGATGTAGTCTGGTGTTACTGTCATACAGTGCAGTTTGAAAGCCTAGCTGCATGAACATCAGAAGATCGGCAAAGGCAATGCCTGACAATGCCACGAAAAGACGACTTTTTTCATGATTCAGTTGCAGCCATCCCAAAGGAGTTCGCCGTCGCAGTTGGTTGAGCAATCCCATGATCAGAAGTGGGGAGTGGGGGGATGAGGGAGTAAGGGAGTAACGAAGAAGAATTAATAACCAATGGCAAATGACAAATGACGAATGACAAATGACAAATGACAAATTTCACAATTCAATTACTGCTTTAACTTGCATATTGGTTAAAGTGGCAGCTTTTTGGCTGGAGGCTTCATCTAGTCGGATATGAACTTCTACTACTCTGTTGTCGATATTGCTAACCGGATCTGTGTTAATGACATTCTGCCGTCGGACTTGCAAGCCTTTGCGATCTACAATTCCCTGCAATTCAATTGGGAGGTAATCACCAAATACTCGCACTTGCTGCCCTGAACGCACTTTGCCGATATCGCTTTCGTAGACTTCGGCTATGACATACATCTGGCTAGTTTGTCCAATATCTGCAATGCCATCATTTGATACTAATTCCCCAGGATGGGTATGGATCTCAAATATCTGTCCATTTTGGGGCGATCGCACTTGGGCCTGTTCGAGGTTAACTTTTGCTAGATTCATGGCTGCTACGGCACGATTGATTTCTGCTTGGGCAGCTTTTACATCCACTCCGCGCACTTCAGCAATTTCATCGAGTGTTGCCGTAGCTTCTTTGACCTGCTGCTGACTAGTTGATTGAGTACGATTTAACTGTGCCTGGGCTTCTTGCAGGCTTTTTTGGGCAGTTTCCAAGTTTAAACGCTTGCTATCCCGTTGGGAAGTGGAAATTGCACCCTGTTGATATAGTTGCTGATAGCGTTCGTCTTCTACTTGGGCGTTACGCACTTCGGCTTGAAATCGCTCAATTGTCGCTGCTTGGGCATTAATATCACCTAGGCGTTCTGCTTCTAAACGAGCGATCGCAGCTTTTTGGGCAGCAATTTCACCACGTTTGGCACCTGCTTGGGTGCGGTTTAGATTTGCCTGGGCTACTTTTACCTGTTCCTGCGCCTCTTTGAATGCTGCTTGGAGGCGATCGCGGCTGTTCAAAATTGCGATCGCCTGTCCTGCTTTTACCCTATCCCCCTCCTTCACCAACAACTTTTCTACCCGACTTCCTTCCGCAGACACCGCAGCAGAAAGTTTAATTACCTTTCCCTGTGGTTCGAGCCGCCCTAAAGCTGTTACCGTTTTTAACTGTGGCAATTGTGTCGCTGGCACTTGTACTTCTGGATTTGCATAATTTTGCCAGCGTTTTACTATATAAAAACTTATTCCGCCAACCAATAAAGATGCAATTATACCTATAGCAACAGATGGACGCAGAATAGACTTAGGGAACATTCTGTACCCTAGCTTTGAGTTTCGCACCATAGATTACCTCTTAACTAGTGGCGCAGAAAAAAGAACATATCAGGCTTTTCTCCGTACTTGTTTGCTAATTACTACTTCTGTAGTCCGTTATTGTTGATTTATCACTTAAAAGTCCATAAAATAATTTGGAAATTGTTTGCATCTTACTTAGCTCAGGTGATTTAGCTGACTAGTAGAACAACAAATGTCTCTATTTAATGAGATATTTATGTTCCTGGCAAACTACCTTTGTTTTATGAAAGTACTCAGGTATAGTAAACGGTTTTAAAATTACGGGTTGTAACAGCGCCAACAATCAGATGTAAATCAAGTAAATAGACAGAAATATTTGTGTCAATCTTAAGGAAACTGGACAACAAATCTGGCTAGTACAGTGCGGCGGAAATAAACCACCCATTCCAAATGAATAAAACACTTATGCTGTATTCATTTTTAATTTTTAATTTTTAATTCCGCCTTGCGGTACTAGGCATAAAGCCAAGCAAGTTGAGTCAGTCAAGTAATTTGGGGTGGTAAGTTGAAAGAACTAAAAGCTTAAAAGCAACTATGTGGGACTTTCAAAGAATAACTGACTCAACAAAAATCGTTTCTACCACAGATTTAATGCTAAAAACACTGTTTTTGGCAAAGATATTCAGGACTTACGCAAAAATAATCTGAAAGCCTTGATTCACCGTAGGGCCAATTCATGAATTGCCCCTACATTTCGTACTTGATGCGTAAGTCCTAATATTGATTAAATTATTTTGTCATGAAAGTTTAAAATTATATGCATAGTTAAAATATTAAAGCACTCTTCATCGCTCTCAAATTAGCCTAAAAATTTGCATTTTTTATTTTTTTGTATCCCTGAATACTTGATGTTCGGGACATAAGGCATAGACACTAATTGTGTATTTAAATACTAAAAACATGAAAAGAACTAGGCTTTTTAAATTTCTGCTGCCTTGTGTAGCTGTAGCACTATCCATCGCTTTGATTGGGTATTTACGCCCAATTCAAGCGCAATCATCAAGCGTGCATTTAACCTTAGGCAATCCAAGTAATGCAATAACCAGCACCTCATCCCCAAACAACTATTTATTAGTAAAACCTCAGTATGCTCTGAGTTACAGTCGCGACAGAGGGACTCCAAATTGGGTGTCTTGGCAGCTAAATTCCTCATGGTTGGGTTCTACACCAAGACAAGACAACTTCCGTGCTGATACTACCCTTCCTACAGGGTGGTATCAGGTAGGTGGCTCTGACTATTCTGGTAGCGGGTTTGATAGAGGACACATGACACCTTCTGCTGACAGAACAAAGACAGTGACAGATAACTCTGCAACTTTTCTGATGACAAATATGGTTCCACAATCACCCGATAATAATCAGGGGCCATGGGCTTCACTAGAAAACTACTTGAGAAGCTTAGTAAGTGGAGGCAAAGAGATATATATTATTTCTGGCATCTACGGCATGGGTGGAACTGGCTCAAATGGCACAAAATATACAATTGCTAATGGCAATGTTCAAGTCCCAAATAGGGTTTGGAAGGTTGCTGTAGTAAATAATCCTGGTGCTGGAGCGTCTGGGGTGACAACTAGTACGAGGGTTATCAGCGTTAATATGCCCAACACTCAAGGCATACGAAACAATGACTGGAGAACATATAGAGTCTCTGTTGACTCAATTGAAGCTCAAACAGGCTTTAATTTATTATCTAATGTGTCAACATCTGTTCAATCTGTGATTGAATCTAGAGTTGATAATTTGTAGTTGTATCGAAACTACGCGGATTTAAAATAATTCGTAATTAATAAATTGATTATTCTCAATCAATAAATTGAGTTAATCTGTAAATTAATTACGAATTACGTTAGCGCAGCGTTAGCGAGTCATCGAGCGTCATTACGAATTACGAATTAACTACTAGGTTTCCACAACTTTAGTGGAAAGCCCTGCTATATCTCCAGATGGGGTTTTGCCAACGATATAAACATCAATATCTATCGTACCTATACGATAAACTTTGATTTCATTTAGGTTGTCTTTAAGTGTCTGGACAAGTGTTTGAAATTTTTTGACATTCTGTTTTTGTTGTTCATCGTGCCACTCTTGTTCATAGGCACAATTCCGAAAGAAATAATCTAGAGCCACTTCCTCGACTGGTGAATCTTGGGGATGATTTGTTAGCTGGAGCAGTTCTTGAGTTGTTAGATTGTTAGCTTGAGCAGTCCAGAAAAAAACCTCAAAAGGGTAGTCTGACTCGCTCATCATTAACAAATCAGCAGAAGACTGTTTTAATTTTTCAGTAATTTCGTTACTCATGAGCCATTAATTTTTGATAACGCTCATACTGTATCATCCCCCGTTTGCTGAAACTGCTGAGACAGCAGCACGATCATTTATTAACTTGCCATCTTCCATGTAGACGATGCGATCAGCAATATCGAGAATGCGGTTGTCATGAGTAACTAAGAGAATGGTACAATCTTGCTCTTTAGCTAGTTTTTGCATGAGGTTGACCACATCTCGACCAGATTTACTGTCAAGGGCGGCGGTGGGTTCATCCGCTAAGACAATTTTAGGACGACCAACCAATGCACGAGCGATCGCAACTCTTTGTTTTTGTCCCCCAGATAAATCATCAGGATAATAATTGAGGCGATGTCCTAATCCTACCTCTTCTAACATTTGGGCTGACCGGGCTTTCATTTCTGCCGGTGAAATATTATTATGCACTTCCAAGCCCATTCTGACGTTTTGGAGTACTGTCAGGCTACCGTGCAAGTTGTGCGCTTGGAAAATATAACCGTTATTGCGTCGCACCTGAGTAAGTTGTGCTGTACTAGCACCACAAAGTTCTTGTCCCAATATCTGCAAACTACCAGATTGGGCAGAACGCAAGCCGCCTGATAAGGTGAGAAGTGTTGTTTTACCAGAACCAGAAGGCCCAGTCATAATAATAATTTCGCCAGCGTTAATATCCAGGTTGATATCAAAGAGAACTTGCTTGCGAAGTTGACCAGAACCAAAATAGTGGTCGAGATTTTTAACAGAGATAACGGATTGACTAGTCATAAATAGCTCGATGATTCCTGATGATTGTCATTTGTCCTTTGTCCTTAGTCATTTGTTATTACCAAGACTTACGCCAAAATTGCTAATTTCGCTGTCGTAGAGAATAATTCCTAGAGTCTCCGTAAGTCCTAATTACAAAGGACTAATGACTAATGACTAATGACAGTTTTTAAAACATATCTGCGGGATCAGCAGACTGCAATTTCTGAGTAGCGATCGCACCAGAAATAATACACATAATCATAGTTAGTAGTAGCACTGTGGAGGCGCGTGCTACAGTCATGTAAAGTGGTAAATTGGTGGCATTGCGAGTTAAAGCATAAAGCCCTAAAGGTGCGATCGCTCCTGGGATAAAGCCCAAGACTGCCAAAATTATCGCCTCTTCAAGCACCACACCTAATAAGTAGAGATTGTTATATCCCATTGCTTTGAAAGTGGCGTATTCTTTAATGTGGGAATTCACATCTGTAGAAAGAACTTGATAGACGATAATCACGCCTACCATAAACCCCATTGCTACACCCAGGCTGAAGATAAATCCGATCGCAGTATTTGTTTTCCAGTAATTTATTTCAAATTCGATAAATTCTGCTTGAGTTAAAACTTTGACATCATCATCTAAATGAGCTTCTAAAGCTGCTTTCATCTGTTTTGGATCGTAGCCTGGTTGCAGCTGCACCAAACCGAGACTAACGCTGCTGGCTTCTCGTCTGGGAAATAGTCGCAGAAAGTTCTGGTCGCTGGTGATTAAAGTACCATCTGCTATGAAGGAAGCCCCGACTGTAAATAAGCCGCTAATGGTAATTGTCCGCCGTTCTATTTCGGTTGTGACAGTTTTACCTTGTTCAATTTTGGCGATCGCTTCATTGTAATCTCCTCTAGAGGCGCGATCGAAGAGAACGGTATCTGGTAACTTCACAGCATCTACCTGGCGATTCACATCCGCTAAGTTAAACACTTGCTGATCGGGATTGAACCCCATAACTAATATTGTCGTCTTCTGTTGTGTTTGGGGATTTTTCCAATCAACAATGTTGACATACATTCCTTCTGCGGACTTTACACCTGGTACATCCATTGCTTGATACAGCCGCCGCCGCGTAAAATTAGACATATTTGCTAGGTTACGTGCTTGGGGGCTGATGACAAACATATCAGCCTGCATACTGCGATGCAGGATTGTGTTACTTTCAAACAAAGCAGTCTGAAATCCTAGCTGCATAAACATCAGAACATCGGCAAAGGCAATGCCTGACAATGCCACCAAAAGACGACCTTTTTCATGACTCAGTTGCAGCCATCCTAAAGGTGTTCGCCGCCGCAGTTGCTGGATAAATCCAATCACAGTTCAATTACCGCCTTGACTTGCAAATTAGTTAAGCTAGAAGCATTTTGGCTAGATAGTTTATTCAGTTGTACATGGATTTCCACTACTCTGGCATCAATATTGCTAGAGGGATCAGCGTTGATCAGATTTTGCCTCTTTACCTGCATACCAATCCAATCCACTCTTCCCTCTAATTCATTGCGTAAGGAATCACTGCTTACCCGCACCTGCTGTCCCGGACGCACTTTCTTGATATCACTTTGGTAGACTTCTACTACTGCATACATCTGGTCGGTTTGACCTAGAGCCACAATTCCTTCATCGCCAACAGTTTCTCCGGCTCGTGTATTAATCTCCAAAATTCGACCGGCTTTAGGAGCCACAACGTATGCTTGCGCCAGTTCTGCTCTAATTTTCTCCACGGTGGCTTGAGCACTATCTATCTCTGCCTGTGCATTTGCTATATCTGTGGGACGGACTTCAGCAGTTTGATTCAGGTTAGCTTTTGCTTCCTTAATCTGCTGTTGCAAGCTGGCCAGGGTTTGATCCTGGTTAGCTTTGGCTTCGTTAAGTTGCTGTTGTAGGGTAGCCACAGTTCTTGTCTGAGTGGCTTGGCTTTCAATTAACACTTGAGTGGAAGTTTCTGCACTTAAACGTCTGCTATCAACTTCCTGACTAGAAATTGCTCCTGCTTTATATAAAGTCTCGTAGCGCTGTACCTCAGCTTGGGCATTACGTCTTTCGGCTGCGACACGAGCCACTGTTGCTTGCAAGCTCCGTTGTTGCCCAAGGAGTTCTGCTTCTATACGGTTAATTGTGGCTTGCTGAGTTTTAATATTTCCTTCTAGTTCTACTTGCAGACGATTCACGGTAGCTTGGCGTGCTCCAAGTTCTCCCTGTTTGGCTCCAGCTTTTACCTGGTTAAGGCGGGATTTGGCAACTTGAACTTGTTTTTGTGCTTCACCCAAAGTCGCTTGGAGGCGATCGCGGTTGTCCATAATCGCAATTACCTGCCCAGCTTTGATGGAATCGCCTTCTTTCACCAATAGTTGCTCTACTCGATTTCCTTCATTAGAAGAAGGCGCTGATAGTTTTATTACTTCTCCCTTTGGTTCTAGCCGCCCTAATGCTGTGACTGTTTTTACCACAGGCTGAACCGCTACTGGTGTTTTTTGTTTCTCATTAGCTGTAGCCTGAAGCTTCATCACAGCATAAACACTGATTCCGCCTATTGCTAGAGATGTAATTATTGCAAGTAGAACAGGCGATCGCACAAGATTCTGAGAAGACCTTAAACTCTCTGAATTCCTGTTTTGCTCCATACTATTTTCCCCTTACCACCAGTAGCAACCTGTACTAAACTGTACAGTTCAATTTATGCTAAACTAAACGGACTAGTTTAGTCAAGGTAATACAACTAAACTTGTCAATCAATTTGCTCCGAATTATGCAGCAAATTGCTACTCCCTATTGGGATTAATTCTCTACTACAAAAAAGCAGAAGGGAGGAAAGCTGATAATAGAGGCTTTTGGGCTTTATCGAAGGGTATATTTATTTTCGCCATTTTGTACTGGGGCGTTTTGCAGCATCTATTAATATTGTTTGTAAGAGAGGATGATTAATAAATGGTACGCATCAAAACTGACGAAGTTGATCGAGATAATTCCGTTGATAAAGTGGAGCAAATTCTGCAAGGGGCAATGCAAGAGTTCCTGCAAAATGGCTATGCTGGTACAAGCATGGATCGGGTAGCGGTAGCAGCAGGTGTTTCTAAAGCGACAGTCTACAGCCACTTTCAAGATAAAGAAGGGCTTTTTAAGGTACTGATAGAGTCCCTGGCGCATCAGAAATTTAACTCTCTCTTTGGTACAGTACCTATGGAGGGAGAGCCAAAAATCGTATTGCGCCAATTAGGAACAAAATTATTAGAACAAATGAATAATGACCAGGAACACTGTGCATTTATGCGAGTGCTAATTGGGGAATCTGGTCGTTTTCCAGAATTAACTCAGATTTGTGTTCGAGCGATGATTAAACCAATGCTGGAAACGATCGCTCAGTACTTGGCTGACCACCCCGAACCGAATATTACTGATCCAGAGGCAACAGCGAGGATTTTTTTAGGTACATTAGTTAATTTTCATATTACTCAAAATGTGATGCATGGGGGGGATATTATTCCAATGGAAAGCGATCGCTTGGTTGATGCTTTGACACACCTGATCACTAAATGCGCCGATTGATTGGTTATATCCCGGCGCGTGGCGCTTGTTCGGTCGGAAAGTCAAATTCACCTTGAGTAACAGTTGACTATTTTTTCCATAGAAGCTAGTGTACTATCTCCGGCTTTTTTCGTTCCTTACAAGCTGCCACAAATACATCCTCTAGCGATCGCCAGATTAACTAAGCAGGAATTACTTGAACAACTAGTGCGCGTTTATCCAGCGACTGGATTTTACCTACTTGGCTAAGATCATTTGCAATTCGGTCTAGCAGTTCTCCTGCTTTGTCACGATATTGATGTTCTCGGCCTCGTAAACGAATGGCGAACTTTACAGAATCGCCTTTACTCAACCACTCACCGGCTTGTTCGATGCGTAAATTGTAATCAGCCACACCCACGTTTAGACCGAATCGAACTTCCTTTACCGTGGGTCTAGCACTCTGGCTCTGACGTTTTTTCTTTTGATACTGAAGTTTCCCATAGTTGAGAATCTTCGCGATTGGAGCGTCTTTGCCTTGGGAGACTACAACTAAGTCAAGCTCTAAGCTTTCAGCTAGTTGTAGCGCCTCATTGGTGTCGATCAGACCACGATTGTTATTTTCATGATCAATCAAGAAGACGCTAGGTGCTTTGATTTGTGAATTAATCAGTTGCTTTTGGATTGCGATAACGAATTTCTCCTAATTTGTTCAACACTTTACATTCCAAGTAATGCTAATTTAACACAACACTGAATCAGAGCAACTTTAACCACACAATGGCCAGTAATCTGTTAGAATGCAGAGCTGCGGCACTCGCTCTCAGTCTTAGCGCTACTGCCTATCCAGCCTTTCAATGATTTTTATCCGTCTGCCTAAGACTGACGCCATCATTGGCGACAGGCCGATGCTATTTTTGGAGTCTTATGTCTTTTTCTACTCTCGGCTTGTCCAATGAAATTATCCGTGCCGTTACAGAGCGAGGGTACACCGAACCCACGCCAATTCAGATCCAGGCGATTCCTGCCGTCTTATCGGGTAGCGATTTGCTAGCTGGGGCCCAAACTGGCACTGGAAAGACCGCTAGTTTTACCCTGCCGCTCCTGCATCAATTGTCGTCTCAAAAGAGCAAAGGTACATCTAATGGATACCCACCGATCCGGGCGCTGATTCTCACCCCGACTCGTGAACTCGCTGCACAAGTGGAAGAAAGCGTGCGCGAGTACGGCAAATACTTGCAACTAAACTCAATGGTGATGTTTGGCGGAGTCGGTATTAATCTGCAAAAACAGCGTTTGAGGGGTCGAGTGGATATTTTGGTCGCTACTCCAGGGCGACTACTAGACCACGTACAGCAGGGCACACTAAACCTGTCGTCTATTGAGGTTTTGGTGCTGGATGAAGCAGATCGGATGCTAGACATGGGCTTTATTCATGATATCCGCCGCATTCTTGCACTCCTGCCCAAAAAGCGCCAAAATTTGCTATTCTTCGCTACTTTCTCAGACAAAATTAAGGCACTGGCGGCTGGACTGCTCAATAACCCGAAGATGATTGAAGTCGCACGCCGCAACGTTACCGCCGAGACGATCGCACAGAAAATTTACCACGTAGACCGTGACAAAAAACGTCAATTATTAGCTCACCTGATTCGGCGAGATAATTGGTATCAAGTGCTAGTGTTCACTCGCACCAAATATGGCGCTGACCGTTTGGTTAAGCAGTTGGGTGAAGACCGCATTCAAGCACTGGCAATCCACGGTAACAAGAGCCAACCGGTGCGTACCAATGCTTTGGCAAAATTCAAAAATGGTAGCTTACAAGTGTTGGTGGCGACGGACATTGCTGCTAGGGGTCTTGACATCAGCGAACTGCCCCATGTAGTCAACTTCGATTTGCCCAATGTACCGGAAGATTATGTTCATCGCATTGGTCGTACTGGTCGCGCTGGTGCCTCAGGTGAAGCCGTATCACTGGTATGCGTTGATGAATATCCTTTATTGAAAGATATCGAAAAACTGATCGAGCAACGCTTGCCGAGGGAAGTGGTCGCTGGTTTTGCACTCAACCCCGATACCAACTCCGATACCAACTCCGATACCAACTCCGAACCAATCCCAAATGGACGCCAACACAGAGCCAAACCCAGAGGTGAAAAGCGTCCGGCTCGTACTACTAAACCGTTACCACAAACATCAGCTAAACGCAAGGCAGCGCCACCTGCTACCAATGGCGATCAGCCTAGCGCTCGTTCGTCTGGATCGCGCCGTTCTACTAAACGCGATCGCTAATCTTCATTTAGTTGCCTGAAGAAGGCAACAGGGAGCAAGGGAGATCATTTTTTATTCTCTCCCCTGCCCCCTACCCCCTGCCCCCTGCCTCTTCCTTATCTGTGGTTAATTACAGCCTCAAACCTCTTTCCATAAGCATCTGAGGTTCGACATTCTCAACGTTAGCGATCGCTTCCAACCGAGTAATCCCTGCGATCGCATCAGCAATATTACCTGATTGGGCACGCAACCAAGCAGTGTGAGGTGCATAGTCAAGACTTTGCGCTACTTCATAACCCGCTCGATTAATTACCTCACGCTGAGACTCCACATTAACGCCTTCAGCAAAACGGATGAAAACCAGTCCAGTTGGTATTGCTAGAGAACCGTTAGGTTGCACTGTGTAAATTGGACTCACTTTACCCTGTTCTGATTGATTAGGTTCGCCTGGAAAAACTGTGATTGCACCTTCATTAAGTTGTAAAATTGCCCCTGGTGGCACGGTGCTGGGTTGATTGTAATGTATTGCATAGTACCCAGACTTACGAGTGTAGGATACAGCAGTGCGTTGGCATAGCCCGCCGTAGGCATCGCTGCCAACGCGAATTTGTTCAGGATACTCAGAAAAATAGTCGTTTTGAAATCTCACTTCAGCAGTCAGGGGTAATGAGTACACCTGTAGAAAATATTCAGCCGGAAAATAAAACATTTTTCTCTAGTTCTAATGATCTTATAGCGTTTTTCAGTGGTATGAAATACAAATCTTTTATGGGGATGCATACCCAATTGATAGTGAAGATTCTTAAAGCAAACTAACTTTGAATCCCCTCTTTTCTGGAAAGACGAATCGAAGACTTGTATGAACTTTAGAGAGATTAAATTCTGTTTAAGCTGTATCTTTTTAATGTCGTAATACACATATAACACATGAAATTAGAAGCATCCATAAATTAAACGTAAGTACAGGCTGGTGCAGCAAGCTTTAAAAGTAGTGCATAATACGGTTTCCCAATGCCCAATTTTCAATAGATTTAATATCCCAGGAGTAAACTATGGTTCAGGTTCGCTATGGTGGACAGAACGGTCAACAGTATAAATTTGCGATCAGTGATGAACATGTTGTAGTGCGTACCGAAAGCCGCAGTCCTCTTGTCGGTGCAAGACCGTTTGAAGTCGCGCCTGTGTCACCCACAGCTCGTAGCATCCTCAATCAATTCCAGTTAACAACGCGGTTTCGGCAAGCGGGTGTAGAAATTCTCCAGGCGAAAGTTCCGACTCAAGGTGTTGCTTTGCGCGATCGCGCCCGTGAAATTCTCAACCAAGAGTCTGAAGTCCAATTTGCCGGACGTGTCCTGATCGATCCAGTATCCAGCCAACCGATAATTTATACCGAAAACCTCTTTGTTAAATTCGATAATGAAGAAGAGTCAAGGATCTGCCAAGAGGTATTAGGACGTTACGGCTTAATAATTAAACGTCAACTTGAATATGCACGAAATGCTTACTTTGTCAGTGCACCTGCAAATACTGGTATAGCCGTCTTTGACATCGCCGAGAGACTTCTGAATGAAGAATCAGTGGAACTGTGCCATCCAGAACTAGTGCGTGAATCACGCCAACGTCAGGTTTTCGCGCAGCAGTGGCACTTAAAGCAAACAACAATTAATGGTAAGGTAATTAACGCCCATGCCAACGTTGAGGCTGCTTGGAAGTTAAGCGATGGCACAGGGACAATTATTGCGATTATCGACGACGGTGTGGATCTCGATCACGAAGAGTTCCGTTCCTCTGGAAAAATTGTTGCTCCGCGTGATGTCACACGGAAAACTAGCAATCCCAGACCAGGAAACGACAATAACCACGGCACAGCTTGTGCTGGAGTAGCTTGTGGAAACGGCAACTTTGGTGCATCTGGTGTGGCACCAGGGGCAAAACTGATGCCGATTCGTTTAGCCTCAGCGCTGGGGTCACAAGATGAAGCAGATGCTTTTATTTGGGCGGCTCAAAATGGTGCTGATGTTATCTCTTGTAGCTGGGGGCCATCAGACGGTACTTGGTTTGAGGCAAACGATCCTGTACACAACCAGAAAGTACCTTTGCCTGACTCCACACGACTTGCTATAGACTTCGCAATCAATAAAGGGCGCAACGGTAAAGGATGTGTAATTTTATTCGCGGCTGGCAATGGTAACGAAAGCGTCGATAACGACGGGTACGCCAGCTACCAAAAGGTGATTGCTGTGGCAGCTTGTAACGACTTCGGCACCAGAAGCGCTTACAGTGACTTTGGTCAGGCGGTTTGGTGCGCCTTCCCCAGCAACAATGGCGATAGTTCTCAAACCCCTGGAATTTGGACAACCGATCGCTCTGGTGTAGTTGGTTATAATTCGGGTAATCTGAATTTGGGTGACACCGCAGGTAACTACACAAACGAATTCGGTGGAACTTCCAGTTCTTGTCCAGGTACAGCCGGTGTAGCAGCGCTGATTATTGCTAGAAACCCAAATCTGCGTTGGGACGAAGTCCGAGATATTATTAAACGCTCTTGCGATCGCATTGACTCAGTTGGAGGTAAATATGATGCTAATGGTCGCAGCCCCTTTTATGGTTACGGTCGAATCAATGCTCTCAAAGCTGTAGAATTGGCAAAGCCTGCTCAAATATCGCCAATTAGCATATTCAAAGCAGTACAAGATATCCCAATTAACGACTTGCAAGTATCAACATTATCGTTAGCGATCGCTAATACCAGCCTGCTGAAATCCATCAAAGTGAATGTAGATATTGAGCATACTTATATTGGGGATCTTGTAGTTACTCTCCTTCCCCCAGTGCAAATAGGCATACTTCCCATCATTCTGCACGATCGCCAGGGCGGAGCTACAGATAATATCAAAACAACTTATGACGAGGTAAACACCCCTAAACTCGCTGCGTTTAAAGGTAAGAGTCCCCAAGGAACCTGGACACTTGAAGTTGCAGATAAAGCTAATGCAGATACAGGAAAAATTCGCAGCTTGACCATTGAAATTGGATTGTAAGCCAATACGTTTGGGTTACAGTTCAGGTAAATTAGACCACGCGGTAGGGGCACAGCAATGCTGTGCCCTTACGACAGATGTGGTTCAAATACATGAAAATTGCTATAAACCCATAGCGATCGCAAAGGTTCAATCATCACACTACCCACAGTTGAGTAAAACGTTCAGCCGTCCATCCAACAATATCTGATACCTGGCCATCACCAATTTCTACGATCCGCTTAGTACCATCTCTACGCTCTATTACATCTACAGAGAAAAACTGACTTTTAATGCGCTTGGCACACTCAGAAACAATCTCTGGAATTTCTTCATCTGGTAAAGCGGCAAAAGGTTTACCATATACGACAAAGTAACGCCTCTCGGTTTCAGACACAAAATCTTCAATCCGCCGCACACAAATACCTCCCTCAATGCTGCCCCGAAATGTCTGCATTCGGGCAATTACTGTTTTAATTTCTGAAGGTTTATCAATCATCGAACCAACTGAGGTTTTGAGAGACTTAACATAATCTTTGATAAAAAATCCATTCCAGCCAAGTCGATTCAACTCACTTTCTAAATCATCATCGACGGAATAAAATTTAGTCTCTGGAGTTAAATCAGCAATCAGGGGATACCAGTTGATCAGATAATGTGTGGCTAGATACTCGTCCTTAGAAGTTAAGACACTTGCCCCTGTACTCTCTACAACACTAACTAATAACTCATAAGCTCCGGGCGAAAGCATCCAACCCCGATAGACCACTTTTGAATCAGGAGTAGGGACTGGGATAATCTTTGATGAACCAGATCCCAGCGACTCCAAAGATATAACGGAAGTTGCCAATCCAGCATTTTGCATACAAGCAACTTGCTCCAAGTATGCTGAATCGGCTTTCTTTGGATTGAAGTAATCACTGGGAAAAAGAAATCTCACAATATTTGGATTGAATATACAGCTAATTACTAATTATATCGGACGGAACTCTGTAAATCTCTGAGATCGAGTGCTGTAAACAATCCTGCAAAACCACCTCCGAGAATCACAATCGGCAGAGCATTTTTTGTTTCATGTATTTGCGATCGCATAATTTAAATTACCTTAGAAAATACCCACCCAATTCTTAGCCCTATCAAGGTGATTTTTGTATTCATTACTACCTTTGAACTTGGCAGTTGAACCTTTTTGCTCAGAAGTTGAACCTTTTTACTCGGCAGTTGAACCTTTGAGCTTGGCAGTTGAACCTTTGAGCTTGGCAGTTGAACCTTTGAACTTGGCAGTTGAACCTTTTTGCTCGGAAGTTGAGCCTTTTTACTCGGCAGTTGAACCTTTTTGCTCAGAAGTTGAGCCTTTTTACTCGGCAGTTGAACCTTTTTACTTGGCAGTTGAACCTTTTTACTCGGAAGTTTGCACACAAGAGCCGAAACCCTAGTTTTTAGGTAGGGGCAATTCATGAATTGCCCCAAAGCACGTCTAGTTTTGTGGATGAAAAACTATTGTAACGACACAAGACAATCTGTTAGCTTTGAGTCACAGGCTCTTTCGCCAAGAACTTCTCTAGTTCTGTCAGCGCATCAGCATCAACCTTAGTTTGCATTGGGCAGAACTTAGGCCCACACATCGAACAAAACTCAGCAGTTTTATAGATATCTGCTGGTAAAGTTTCATCGTGATATTCCTTCGCTCTTTCTGGATCGAGTGATAATTCAAACTGACGGTTCCAATCGAAGTTGTAACGCGCCTTGGAAAGTTCATCATCTCTATCCCTTGCACCAGGGCGATGTCTAGCAATATCAGCCGCATGAGCCGCTATTTTATAGGCAATCAACCCATTTCGCACATCTTCGGCATTTGGTAGACCCAAATGTTCTTTTGGTGTTACATAGCACAGCATTGCAGTACCGTACCATCCAGCCATCGCTGCCCCAATGGCTGAAGTGATATGGTCATAACCGGGAGCAATATCTGTCACCAATGGCCCCAACACATAGAAAGGTGCTTCAGAACACTCTTCCATCTGCTTGCGGACGTTGAACTCAATTTGATCCATTGGCACGTGTCCAGGCCCTTCCACCATCACCTGAATATCATCTTCCCAGGCTTTACGAGTTAGCTGTCCCAGAGTTTTCAATTCAGCTAATTGTGCTTCATCTGAAGCATCATGAGTGCAGCCGGGACGCAGAGAATCTCCCAAACTAAAGGAGACATCATACCTTTTGAAAATCTCAATAATGTCTTGGAAGTGGGTATAAAGTGGGTTTTGTTTATGGTGATGTAGCATCCACCGCGCCAAAATACCGCCGCCGCGAGAGACAATACCGGTGATGCGGTTTCTCACCAAGGGCAAATGCTCAATCAAAATCCCAGCGTGGATAGTTTGATAATCTACCCCCTGCTGGGCGTGCTTTTCGATGATATGGAGAAAATCATCAGCAGTCAGATTCTCGATTGTGCCGTGGACACTTTCTAAAGCTTGGTAAACCGGTACCGTACCAATGGGAACTGGCGAAGCTTTAATGATGGCGGTACGAATTTCATCCAAATTACCGCCACCTGTGGATAAATCCATCACGGTATCAGCACCATACTTCACCGCCAGATTCAGCTTATCAACTTCTTCTTGAAGATTAGAAGAGTTGGGGGAAGCGCCGATATTAGCATTTACCTTACATTTAGAGGCGATGCCAATAGCCATTGGCTCTAGGTTGGTGTGATTTATATTAGCGGGGATAATCATTCGCCCCCGCGCCACTTCCTCACGAATGAGATCAGCCGGGAGATTTTCCCGTTTGGCGACGTAGTGCATTTCTTCGGTGATAACACCTTGGCGGGCGTAGTGCATTTGAGATACATTACCTTGCCCACGTCGTTTAGCAACCCATTCTGTCCGCATATTGTAATTCCTCAATAAACAGCTTCCCTCCGCTGGTATTACCCAGACTCAGGTGTTAAGGGTGTGATCTCAGCCTCGTTATGTAGGCACCCCTAGCATGGATGTAGTGTATCACCTTGGTTATATTTGGGGACAAGGTGTTAACAATTTATGAGGTGAGGGTGGTGTTAAGCTGTTTTTTCGGAGTCTGGCGTAGGCGCAGCACGTCGTAGATATTATCACTGTTTCTGTTGAATAATGTCTAATACTGCCTTATGGATTTCTTCTGGAGTCATTGAGGCGGGATAAGTCGCAGAGGGAGGTTTTGCCGTTAAACGATCCGCAAGTGCGTAAAAAGCCTCTTGATCATCTTGATGTGCAATGACATAAGCGCGTAATTCTGCCTTGCTCATAGCATCAAAGTTTGGTTTACTCATGGATATTCCCAGTTACCATCACGACTAATCAGAATTTCTATATCTTCTCCAGCCAAGATGAATATTTTTCCAGTGCGCTCATCCAGACGCACCATGTAAATCGGTTTGTAGGCAGTCGTCAATAATTGACACAGGTAGACACATTTTAGCGCTTGGGCTGCTGTTGGAAGGATAATAGCTCCTTGTGATATAAAAGCTTATCTATAATTTTATAGTAATTTAATGGAGCTAAAGCTAGACCATAGTCTGTTAATTTTGCGTAGTTTACAGCCGGAGAAATCGCTGAGATTTATGCCTATTGGCGTGCAAACATCTTGGGGTTTCTCAAGCTGTAACTCGAACATCAGAAGATAAAGATTGTTGGCAATACTTTCTAATTAGGGCTTGAGCATTTTCTCGTCGGTTTCCTGTAAATAAATTACATACTACTTCTTCGGATTGAGAGTAAAGATGTAATAATCCAAAGTCTTTCACCCGTGAATAAAGTAAGGGAACCTCTGCAAGAGCGAGTAAAGTTGCCTTTTTGCGATCACGCTCTTTTACTTCAGGATAATCATGATATGAGGATTGAAAATCTACTACTAAACAAGGTTTATAGTCAGAATTAGTGATCAAAGCATCTACACTGGAGCTAAAGAAAAACTTTCTTAGTTCAATATCAAGGTTGCTGTCTAGTTCACAAAATTGGCATAAGCTTACCTGTGTATGAATTTTATAATCTTCCTCTACACAGGTTTGCAAAAACTCTAGCATCCTTTCTTCATAAGGATTGACCAGCCTTTTAACTCTAACAGACATTACTGTTGCTCCATTAGTATTTTTGCAAAATGACCCAAGAATTCTTTTAGAACTTCACTGGAAGTTATACACACTTGCCAACTGTAAGGAAATAGCTTGTCATCATTAATGACAAGATAGCAGTTGCTACTTCCTAAACTAGTGATATCAAATTCTTCTGGTAAATTAACAACATTTTGCGCCTTTAAATCACAAAAGTCACTATCATCAGATATGTCACCTAGATAATATTCAAGTTCATCACGCTTGTTGAGTGTAAAACTCCCTGTTATCTCACCAATTTCTACAAAATTAGGATAGCGAGCTTGCATTGATTCAAAAAAGATATTTTCTTTGCTTGGTAAAACCCAAATTTTACCTAAAATAGAACTATAAGGGTCATTGGATGAATCACCACCGTGGAAATATTCTAAACATAAAATATTACTTTCTAAGACATCCCTAGACACGGTGACACATAAACCCTCTTTACGGGGTGTTAAAACCAGTTGATAACGTTTAGCTCCTTTTTTTGGATTTTTAAGTTTGTATCCCACATATTGAGATGTCCGACTCTCTTCAAACTTATTGTAAAAACCAAGTTTCTCCAGCAAACTGGTAGCCAAAGACATTAAATCTTCGCCACCTTCAATCACCTGGATATTTGTTGAAATCAAACGGGGAACGCCGTTTTCTACTTCAAAACGCTGGATAACATCGTATATAATTTTTGACATGAGTTAATTCCCAAAAACCTTGACTAAGGTTCATGGGAATAGTGTAACGCTTATTCTTAAAGAATCCAATAGTCTTAGCTAAGATTTTTAGATTTTATGGAAGGTGCTAGTCTTCTATATAGCCGGATGGTAATACTAAAGGCGATCGCACCCTTCACGCCCTTCAATCAAAAGTTTTAACCAGCAGGTACTATGCGATCGCTTTGACTTTGTAAAATTAAACAACAACAAAATTAGTTGCGCTTAGTGATAGCCCACTATTGAGTTGCGCGAATTGTACCTGAGTAAACGCACCAGCGCTACCATCTTGGTCAAAGAACAGTGCGCCTGTAATATTGTCGTAAATAAATCGTTGAGCGATCGCACTCGCATCTGAACCGATGGTAAATTTACTAGCTGAAAGTGTACCTATTGCTAAAGAGCCGCCGAACCCAGCAGCCGATACCTGAATAACTTCACCAATCGTATTGAAGTCATCAAGAGTATCAATGCCTTCATTGTAATTATTAAACACAAAAGTATCAGTGCCATCTCCCCCGTACAGAGCATCACTGCCTTTCCCTCCAGTCAGGCGATCGTTGCCATTATACCCATAGAGGACATCGCCACTATTACCCCCCACAATCTTGTCAGCGTAGACTGTACCACTGATATTTAGTCCTTGAATATTCTTGTAGCTAACTTGATTTGTGCCAGATGTAATCAAGCCTTGGTTAGTGGTTGCATTAAAAGTCGAGGTGATTCCTTTGGTAGTATAGCTACTGTAATTGACTTCCAAAAAATCCGAACCTGTACCCCCATTTACCGTTTGAGTCACTAAAACAGAGGGGGCGGTAGATGGAGCGCTCAAATAGAAGGAGTCATCGCCATTTCCCCCATTCAGAGTGTTAGCACCCTTGGCTGAATATGCGTAAAAGGTATCGTTACCATCGCCTCCATTCACAATGTTATTGCCAGACGAGTCAGAAACATTAAGGTAATCGTTACCTGCACCGCCGTTAATAGTATCATTGCCAGAAGTGCCACCATTGAGAACATCTTCACTCTTGCCCCCAACAATATTGTCAGCGTAGGCTGTACCAGTAATATTGAATCGTTCAATATTCTTGTAGCTGACTCGACTCGTATCAGCTGTAATCGAGCCTTGATTAGTGGTTGCATTGAAAGTCGAGGTGATTCCCTTGGTAGTATTATTGCTGTAGTTAACTTCCAAATAATCTGAACCCGTACCGCCATTTACTGTTTGGGTAACTAAAGTAGAGGGGGCGATAGATGAGGCGCTCAAATAGAATGAGTCATCACCATCTCCTCCATTCAGGGTGTTAGCACCATTGACTCCATAAGCGTAAAATTTATCAGAGCCAGTTCCGCCTGAAACAGTATTTTTGCCAGAACTATCCTGAATTGAAAATTCGTCATTTCCTGTATCCCCATAGAGGATGTTGTTCCCAGAAGAAGCAGAAACATCTAAATAATCATTCTCACTTCCTCCCTTGAGGATATTGTTGCAAGTGGTAGCTATAGCATAAAGTCTATCGCTCTCAGAACCGCCGTCTAAAAGGTTTTTCCCAGAAGAATCAGAAACGTCTAAATAATCATCCCCACTTCCTCCCCTGAGGGTATTATTGCCAGTGGTTTTTTTAGCATAAAGTCTATCACTTTCAGAGCCTCCGTCTAAGAGATTTTTTTTAGAAGAATTGCTAATATTAAAGACATCATCGCCTCCAAAACCATAGAGACTGTCATCGCCCCCCAAGCCATAAAGATTATCATTAGCGTTAGTACCATTGATGATTGCCATAACTTCTACCTAAATTAATTTTTCAGAAACTTGAGATATTAACCTGCGGGTATTGCTGTTTTAAGGCAGAACAAATTAGCCGAAATTTCAATTTTCGGTATAATTTATGCCGAACTGAAAATACTAAAAAATTAGTGTTTTCAGCTTTTTGATTGGTTTATAAGCATTATTCAGCTAACCTGCTACATACTTGTACTAGTTAATTTAATTACTATAGTGTTTGTTTTTTTAAGTGTCACTACTTGACCTAGCATTTTTCCATACTTCATCCTACTTGTCTGTATTTGTACTTTTTAATATGGTTCTTTACGTATTATTACCAGCCAGAAGACTACTTGTAAAAGCAAGATTAAGATATATTCTTGTAACGCAAGTTATATCAAGTTCGGGTAATTACTTGTAATAAAATCTATCAATGTAGGTTGGGTTGAACGGTAGTGAAACCCAACATGAACCAAGGATCAAGCGTTGGGTTTCGTTCCTCAACCCAACCTACAGATGTTATAAGTGTTTAACCGAACTTGATATTAAATAGCGATCGCTCTCCAGCACTCTCAATTAAAAGCTTTTAACCACCAAATGTTATGGGGCGATTGCCCTGACTTTCTACAAAGAAACAACAAATGGAGAATAACGGATTCGAACCGATGGCCTCTGCGGTGCGATCGCAGCACTCTACCAACTGAGCTAATTCCCCTTAATCCATACCAAGTTAAGAGTAATATTACTCATTAACTTAATACATTATCACCATAAATTATTCTAGCATTCAGTTGCCGATGCCTGAGGCTGTTTTTGAGAATAAACCTTCTGCACGCGTTCGAGTTCCAAATCACTGAGATAATCAACAGTCCAGTTACAGCAACGCTGAAGCATGTGGAATGGGTAAGTGTTCGCTACACCAACAACTTGCATTTGCGATCGCTTCGCCGCTTCAATACCTGCTGGGGTATCTTCAATTGCTAGACACTCGTGTGGTTGAAGATTCAATTCGGGATATTCTTTATTCAGGTATTTTACTGCCAGTAGATAACCATCGGGTTCTGGTTTACTGGTGGTGATGTCATCACCTGCGACGATAATTTTAAAATGCTCGGCTAGTTTAGCTCGGTGGAGTACCAATTCTATTTCTTTGCGAATAGCACCACTGACTAATCCCAGTTTCAGATTTCGCGATCGCACTTGAAATATTAAGTCTGCCACACCTGGATATAAAGGCAGTTTTTCTATTTTCTCTAATTCCACCGCATAAGCTTCAGCTTTACGGTAGAGCAACTGAGTTAAATAGTTTTCATTGGCTACTCTACCACGATTGGCGAGTAGTTGCTGAAAACAAGCGCGATCGCTGCGTCCTAAAGAAGCTTGACGCTCGCTAACCCGTTGGGGTTGGAGATTTTCTTCAATGAGAATCTCATCTATCAGTTGCAGGTGGATTGGCTCATCGTTAATGATGACACCGTTAAAATCAAAGAGAACTGCCTTTAAACTCATGCCACTATACCAAACGCTGGAGAACCAAGTTCCTCCAAATCATCATTATCTATTGATGTGGGAACATACTGCCGAACATTTTGCCGGACATTTGCATCTTCTGCTGATATTGGTTTAATACCGCTAGTTACCTGATGTATCCACCATACATCCTGCGATCGCACTGCTTCAAATCCGGCTGTACCCATATTCGCATCTATACTACCAGCAGCATACTCACGAATATATGGCTCCTCAAAAACGTCATTGAGCCATTCTAGCTGACGCAGAGTCTTCTGATTACCATCTAAAATTAATACTTGCCCTCCAGTTACCAGCAACCGGAAGCTTTCTTGTAGAATTGCTAGGGACACCGCATCTGGTGTTTCGTGGAATAGCAAAGAAGCTGTTACTAAGTCAAATGTTGCATCTCTGAAACTGGTTTTTTCAGCATTTCCATGTCGCCAGAGGATTTCTAAACCAACAGTTCTAGCTTTATCTTCTGCCCTTACCAGCATATAGGGTGATAAGTCCAAACCAATAACTTCGGCTTCGGGAAAAGCCTGTTTTAACATTAAAGTAGTGGAACCGGTACCGCAACCTAAATCGAGTATGCGTCGTGGTTTGACTTTGACGGCATCAACCAAAGCCTGACGAACAATAGTTTCGTTAGGCGTTAAAATATATTGGGTAATCGGGTCGTAAGTAACTGCTGCATTGGAATTAAGATATCCGCCTGCAATCCCGTGAAAGTTTTGACTGCTGTAGTACGGCGGAATTATGACATCATCTCGTCGATAGCGATCGCACTCTTTCTCCCAGTCAATACTATCGGCGTAACGCCGTAATCCATCTTCATCAATCAAAAGACGCACTAGAGGGGATAAAAAACGTTCCCAGATTGTATCTTGACGCACTGCCATATTGTGTCAGAACTCTAAGGAGCTATTAAAACAAGGTGATTTTATTTACAAATTTTAATATATCTCGAAAACATCTGCTTTCTCTCTGTGATATGGGCTTGACGTTTGTAATCTATCAGGTTACTCTTGTAGTATAGTGTGTTACTCCCTAAAAGTAGTTCTTCAGCTTCACGAAAATTGAGGGAGCCAAATGAAAGACAATACAACATTTAAATTGCTACAACTAACTAGGTAATGGGTTATAAGTCATACCGATAATTATCACTGCCATACACCCAATCCAAAATCTAAAATTTAAAATCCAAAATAGAAGAAATTATGCCCTACGAAAAATTAGAAATTACCACACCAGCACCCGTATTATCTTGGGCAAATCACTCTTTGGGCCCAGAAGAAACCAAGATGGCAAAGAATGTAGCATCGCTACCATTTGTATTTAAGCACGTGGCACTAATGCCAGATGTTCACTTAGGAAAAGGTGCCTTAGTGGGTTCTGTAATTGCAACCAAAGAAGCGATTATACCGGCTGCTGTCGGCGTGGATATTGGTTGTGGGATGAGTGCTATCAAAACATCATTTACGGCTGAACAACTGGAAGGCAAGCTGAAGAAAATTCGCTTGGATATTGAAGCTGCAATTCCGACTGGATTCAACGAAAATAAAGATATTGAAAAATCTGTTATCAATTGGCAACACTGGGATGATTTTAAAGACTTGCATCGCGGCGTGCAAGACCTACAAAGTAAAGCAATGAAACAGATGGGTTCTCTCGGTGGAGGAAACCACTTTATTGAAGTGTGCCTTGATACAGAGAATCAAGTTTGGTTAATGCTGCATTCTGGTTCGCGTAACATCGGCAATAAACTCGCCCAGTGTCATATTCACACAGCCAGAGAATTAGCAAAGATGGCAGGTAATAAATTGCCTGACCCTGATTTAGCTCACTTTGTCGCTGGTACGCCAGAATTCCAAGCATACTGGCACGATTTGCAATGGTCACAAAACTATGCACGTGTCAACCGCGATGTGATGATGGCGCGTTTTAAGCACATAGTTGAGAAGCATTTGGTAGGTGGGAAGGCAACTAAACCTTTATTGCAGGTTAATTGTCATCACAATTACGCCGAAAAAGAAGTGCATTTTGACGAGGATGTATACATTACTCGTAAAGGTGCAGTTCGTGCCCAGACTGAAGATTATGGAATTATTCCTGGTTCGATGGGGGCAAAGTCTTTCATCGTTAAGGGTAAAGGTAATGCTCAGAGCTTCTGTTCTTGTTCCCACGGTGCGGGGCGTTTGTTGTCAAGAAATAAGGCAAAAAATGTCTACACACTTGATGATTTAATTGAGCAAACAAATGGCGTAGAATGCCGCAAAGATGAGGGTGTGTTAGATGAAATTCCTGGCGCTTACAAGCCCATAGAACAAGTTATGGCAAATCAAGCCGATTTGGTCGAAGTTGTCGCAACGCTCAAGCAGGTTCTTTGTGTGAAGGGATAAATTTATCAGAGTGGGTAATTGCCCACTTTTTTATTTTTTAACCTGATTGACACATTTTCCAAAGCAGTGATTAGATTTTTTTATTAGTTTTTGATTTCAGAACTAAGACAATATTATAGCCTCAATAACCTGTATTGCTTATAATGATATTTGTAAGTCAAAATAATCATTCTTAATATTCCATTGTGCGGCATAAATTTTAGTTCGATAGTCAATCTGTTTAACAGTAGATTCAATCGCAGCAGAACTCATAGAATAAATTTGTTCTATTGGTAATACTTGATGACTAATTATACAGTGTCTATGTTTCTCAAGGTAAATGAGTATTTTAGCGTAGGCGTAGCCCACCGCAGGTATCGCACGAGCGTGTTCGAGCAAAAGTTGGTTTTCTTCTTGATTCATGAGAGTTTCAGCAAATAGCGATGCCTGCGACGGGCTACGCCTACGCTTGATTACTCCTTTAGAATCTTATGTTTTATTTATCTACACTTGGAATAGGAATAATAAAAACTGGGATGCTTTTTTTGGAACTGGTGTTAATTTCTCTTGAAGTTCATTACTTATATCTTCCGGTAGAAGGAAAACAATATTGCAATTTATAAGCTAGTTATTAACTTTTCTAATGGATGAAATTATGCTGAACATTATTGCTTGGATAATCTTGGGTTTGATTGCTGGAGCCATAGCAAAAGCTATTTATCCAGGTCGTCAGGGTGGTGGAATGGTTTCAACGATGGTTTTAGGGATCGTAGGTGCTGTGATCGGGGGAATTTTAGTTACTCTCTTAGAGACAGGAAGATTTCAATTAACTGCTGCAACCCTGAGTATCCCCGGTGTAATTGTTGCCGTCATTGGTGCCATAATTGCCATTTTTCTCTGGAACTTATTAGCTAATCGTGCCACCTATTAGTTGAATTAAATTGCTAAAAAATCATGGTGAGAGCAAATTTGTTAGTAATTCACCCTTTCAGATTTTACGCTAATACAAAAACTCCACTAACTTTTAGGAAGTGGAGTAATTGATGATTAGACGATTAATAATGAATTATCGCTAATCTTGCTTTTTGCACTGTACAAGCTAAATTAGTCTAAAGCTTTCTTCAATTCGTCTTTAATGTTTTCTACAGTGTGACCAACTTGGGCTTCAGCTTGCTTTGCCTGTCCTTCAGCTTTCTCTTGTGGATTACCGGTTATTTCACCCACAACCTCTTGAATTTTGCCTTCAATATTTTTTACGGTAGCTTCTACTCTTTTTTCGGCACTCATGGTTTTTATCTCCAGCTTGTAGTTGATTCAGCTATTACATAAACTAACAGTAGTGTATTCTTTTTAACTTCCATCAACCGATAGAATAATTTGGTAGATTATGTATCTTAAGATAGATACGGGGACGCTACAGGAGTACGCGAGTAAAAAAATATTAATATATATTAGGATTCATATTTGATTTTTGAAATACACGTAGTGGCGTGTCAAGGCTAAAGTAGTGCAATAGAAAAATTGGATTATGTTTTTAAACTTGAATTTTTCAGAGATTTTTAATGCAACATTTTAGCCTTGCCACGCCAGTAAGCGCAAATTTGGGCTATCCAGATCCCCGATTTTTTTGAGAAGTCGGGGATCTAACTTTTCACGAAGTATTTAGGAGTGTTATGTGCATCTTCATAGAGAATGAGATAAGTCAAAGCAAATTTTAAATAAAAGGAAAGTAAAGGAGTGGCGACAAAACGTCAAAAAAATGTATGGAGGAGTGAGATTAATGACATCATTCGGGGTGCTTGTGGAGGTTTTTTATTTGGCATCCCCTTGCTGTATACAATGGAAGTCTGGTGGATTGGATCGCTGGCAAAACCACAACTGATGATGATGGCGATCGCATTAATGTTTATTGTGGTTTACTTGCTCAATCATACAGAAGGCTTTCGGAAACGCAGATATAGCCGACAAGCTTATCAAGCCGCAATGGATACCATAGAAGCGATCGCGATCGGACTAGTTTGCTCTGCCTTTGTGCTGCTACTATTGCGAGAATTGACGCCAGAAACGTCCTTAAAGGAATCTTTAGGTAAAATCATCTTTGAAAGCGTACCCTTCGCTCTCGGTGTAGCATTAGCCAACCAGCTTTTGGGAGAAACTGAAAACAGCAATGGAAAAGAACAAGCAAGCGATCAAGTAAACAACACAAACAACAAAGGGCATGAGTTGCACGCCACCTTCGCAGATATAAGTGGAACCCTGATTGGTGCAACCATCATTGCATTTAACATTGCTCCAACAGATGAAATTCCTATGCTAGCAGCAGCAGCCTCACCACCTTGGCAGTTGGCAATGATCGCCACATCTTTGCTGATTTCCTATGGCATTGTATTTCAGGCAGGGTTTTCTAACCAGCAAAAGCGAAGACAGCAAAAGGGAATCTTCCAACGACCATCGAGCGAAACCATTATGTCCTACTTAGTATCACTACTAGCAGGGGCTTTTATGCTGTGGTTCTTTCAAAAGTTAACTTTTAGCGACCCCTGGACAATGTGGTTAGATCACACGCTGATGTTGGGATTACCTGCAACTATTGGCGGCGCAGCCGGAAGGTTAGCAATATGACTCAAACAGAACAACAACCACGCTCAATAGCTGAGTGGGTAACATTCAGCGTCGCTTCACTTATCCTAGCAATCATTGTGAGCCTGGTAGGCTACACTTGGCTAAACGAAAAGAATCAACCTCCCATTCTTTCTGTCACCAAAAAAGAAACAATTCGGGAAATTGATGGACAATTTTATGTTTCCTTTGAAGTTGTGAATAGTGGAGGAGATACAGCTGAGTCAGTTCAGATTATGGCTGAGTTAATGATTGACGGCAAAGTTACAGAAACAGGAGAGCAACAAATCGACTTTTTGTCCAGTGGGGAAAGTGAAGAAGGCGCATTTATATTCAGTAAGAATCCACGCCAAGGTAAATTAAATCTGCGTGTTGGTAGCTATAAATTGCCATAGTGAAGATTTGGCGTTGCTGAATTCAGGTGTGAAAATTATTTTGTGTGATTTCAAAACCTTTGTAGAGACGTTGTATTGCAATGTCTCTATACCAAGATTCATACATTTAATCAGCAACGCCGAAGATTTAATGTCATGTCCGGTTAATCAAACTGAATGAAAAATGTTCGTACTCAGGACTAAAGCCCTGTCTTTGGGGACTTCAGTCCCCACTAAAAACTGTTTATTATGGATAATTTGACAGACATTATATAGCCATCTTTCCCGTATAACTCAGGTTAACTAAAGGCTAGCAAGATATCCACCAGACAAAATACAGCAAATTTCAAGTTGGTGAGGTAGGTACACAAGCTAAGTCTGTTACCCAGGTATAAAGCGTGTTTTACTTCAGAATTCTGAATTCTGAATTCTGCTGTAGGTTTATTTCTTGGAAATCCTTAAGCTTTAACCTTAGCTTTTGACCAAACGCCGTTTTGATCTTCATCATATTGCTGATGAACAGACTCCCAAGCGGCTTGTTCAGCTGTGAACTCGTCATTTTTCTCATTGAAGACAGTGTTATAACGCTCAATGAATGTAGTCTGAGCTTCGTCAGAAAGATGAGCGCGAACTTCTGGAGACAAATCTTCAGGACTGTTGCACTGTCCAGGACAAGGGCGAGCAAAGGTTTTTTCAATCGTGTTAATTTCTTCTGCGCCAGCACTTTCGAGCAGCAATTGAAATTCGCCAGAGCGATCGCTCGGAACTTCTGCCATTAATAAGAACTCGCCAGCTTGTAAGCGGGTTTGGTAGATAGTAGCTTTATCTTCTGGCATCCCCAAAGTCGTTAGAACCGATACTAGTCCGGCACCTGCACTACCTGCGATCGCTCCGCTAGCAGCCCCCAGCAGCACTGCACCTATGGGCCCTGCTGCCACAATTGGCCCGACAAAAGGAATAAATAATACACCTACACCTGTAAGCAAGCTGAGAAAAGAACCAAACAAGGAACCAAAAACTGCTCCTGTTCTTAAACCTCCGAGAATCACATCTTTTTTACTAATAAAGCCAGCGATCCTAGTTTCTGACTGGAAGTTTCTACCCATGACTGAAATATGATCTCTAGGCACGCCCCTATCTAATAAACGCCGAATCACATCATCAATTTGCTTCTGTTCTTTGAATACAGCAGAGATAGTACGTTCTGCGTTATATACTTCAGCCACTTAAATACTCCTTGTTTTATATTGTTTTTGCAATGAAGATGGTGAATACACTTCTTACAGAAGTCGGGAAAAGGGTAGAGGTTTTGTATTTTCCCTTCCCCTTTAACCTTTTCCCACGAGAGTGCAAAAAGTACTTTTGCAAGAGGTCTAATTAAATAGTCGGACAGAATTAATTACACAATGTCATTGCGAATGAAGCGTTCGCGGAGCGTCCCGAAGGGAAGCGGAATGTTCGCGAAGCGTTCCCGCAGGGTAGCAATCACAAGGGCTGCGATTGCTTCGCTTCGCTCGCAACGACTGTAAATATTTTTGTCCATTTACTTAAATAAATGCAGAGAAATTAATTTTTTCACGCCAGTTAGAAGGAGGAATCAATCCTCCTTCTAACTTCTTTCAGCAGACAGCCATCCTCAACTTAGAGGTTATTTATACACCGACAGGAGTCTTAGCTCCTGCTGCTGGCTGTCTACCATCTGGATCTAGTGCTTCCCCTTCAATAAATGAACGCAGCATCCAAGCTATCTGCTCATGTTCTTCCAGCAGTCCAGTCAAAAAGTCAGCAGTTCCTTGATCGTGGAAATCATCACCAGACTGATCCACATGGTCTCTTAAGTTACGAATAACCTGCTCGTGATCGTGCACTAGATTAGCTACCATCTTCGTTGCTGTAGGAACATTACCAGCATGTTCCTTGAGGGTAGCAATCTTGAGAAATCCCTCCATTGTGCCAACTGGATAACCGCCCAAAGCACGAACCCGCTCTGCCAAAGCATCAATATTTAGAGTCAGCTTTTCATAGTGTTCTTCCCAAAGCTGGTGCAAAGAGCGGAACTGAGGGCCAACGACATCCCAGTGATACTTTTTGGTTTTCACCAATAGTAGATAGGCATCTGCCAAATCTTGATTCAACAGATTAACTACACCTTGACGCTGTTCTTCTGTCAAACCAATGTTTATCGCACGCATTGTTTTCTATCCCTAAGCAAACTTATTTATTAATTTCCCAAATTTCCTACATAATCCACATCAACCAAAGGAGACATTCTGAGTTTAAATTAATTATCAAATGACATACTTGTACCTACGCCTTAATAGGGATGAACATATTTTTATTTATATTTAATTAAAAAGCAGTAATGGGTAACAGCATTAATGCAATTACCCATTACCAACGAAAAATTACTAAGGTATTAAATATGTTACTTACCTGTAACTTTCTCCAACACATTCTTTATATTTTCTTCCACAGATGTTGCACCCTGTGAATTTTCTGGACGCTTCTGCTTGTCAATATCAGCCGCTCCTTGAACTTCATTTAGTCCTTTGTTGGACTCCTCTTGAACCTTTTTCAATCCTTGTGGTGGTTCTTTAGCAGCTTTGTCAGTTTTGCGCTGAATCTCAAGCAGTTGTGTAGTACCTTCGGTCGTGTCACTTTGATAGCTATCAATTGCAAAAGCAGGAAAAGCATTAGAGAACAATAGTAAGGCGCAAGTAAAAGCCACTACTAGAAAACGGACTGGACGTAACACAGATAGAACAGAAGCAATAATCTTCATTTGAAATCCTCGATAACAGCTTTAACAACGCAGAACTTTCACGAATAGAGCGAAGCTTATAACTTTACTTGGCAAACTTGAGCAATACTAAAACTAGTAAGCTACGCTTCAATCTGGAAGTTACTGATTAACGAACCTGGCGAAGAAATTGTTTTTGTATTTCTTTGTTGAACTAATCAGGTATATAATAAGCAAATACCGATTTAATTCTTTTGCTAAAGAATTACATTTCATCTTGAAATTCTTCTTTCCAAGCTCCCTGTTTTTATTTTTACTTTGAAAACGCTAATGCCTGCATCAATCTCTAGAATGAAGTTTGCTGTATCTATAGTTATAATAAAATCAGTCTCTAGGTATATCGACTTAATATAGTTTTGGCAGGCTAGTAGCTCTACTATTTATGTTCAGTTAACTAGACTTTATCCAATCAAAGGAATTTCAGGAATATGCACTTTTGAGGATATTTGTAAAGTATCAAGTTGAATAAGATCCCCCCTAACCCACCTTAAAAAAGGTGGAATCTGAGCCAAAGTCACAGGTCGGCGGAAATAAACCACCCATTCCAAATGAATAAAACACTTACTCTGTATTCATTTTTAATTTTTAATTTTTAATTTTTAATTCCGTCTTGCGGTACTAGTTGCTTGCTTATTATCCTACCGTTGTGCAATCTGGCGAGGATTGAGGAGGATCTACAAGTCTTTGATACATCAAAAACAGCTTTTCAAGCAACCTCTAAAAGTCCCCATTTAGACTTTTATTTAAGATTGATAAGTCTGCCTTATGACTTCTTCTATTGAATTTACGCGATGGAGCATTTCTATTAATTCATGGGATCTTGTCTTTCGCTTCGCTAGCATCAGTTTTAACGGAGTTAAATAATTAATATCTGGATCATCTCCCAAAGCAGCTTCGGCTGCTTGCAAGACTTTTGTCGTATTCCCAAAAATATCCTCGTTGTCAAATCCTTCTTTTGCAGAAAGTTGGTGTAATGCTGCATTGGGTACAGTTGCTCTACCCAGCAAGGTTTCGTCTAACACCAAACCTTTTAATAATGCCAGCAAACCTGCATAGATTAAAAAATCATCACAACTATCACAAGCCTTAAATTCAATGCGCCCCACTTCAGCCGGAATCCGGGCGATTTTTGTCAAGGACGGTGTGCTATTAATCAGTTGTTCCTGTTTCTGAAGAAAAACCAGAGCTGCTGGCCTTTTTCCAGTTCTGATAAATGTTCGTACCGATAAACCATCCCATAAACCTCCATTATAAAAAGGGGAACTATAACTAAAAGGGACGATGTAGGGACTGTAATAAGTTAACTTTCTGCCAATATCAATCACATCTTCAGTAGACAAATCTGCCACTGAAATATTTAAATCTGGGCCATAAGACACCATGTGAATATTAGCAGTTTGTTCATCAGGATAAGCCTCTAGCTGTTTGATTTCATAATCGTTTAATGGGGGTTGAGGCTCAAAAGCTGGATTGTAGGGATTGAAACTAACTAAAACTGGTGATAAACCAAAGTTAGCAGCAACCTCACGTAGTAACTGAAAACTTTCTGACAATTCCGTAATAGCGCCTTGAATATCAGAATGTATAGTTGTTCTAATTTCAATACCTTTAACATGACAGTCTATCACTTCATCGGAATCTGCAAATCTTTCAAATCCCTCAATGTACCATCTTTTCATCTTAATACCCGCATCCCCAACCCGCAGTTGAGGATAGTCGCTGGGGTATGTGGGTAGCTTTTCAATAATTTGATTTAAATCAGCAAATTTAGTGTGGGAAAAATCAGCAAATTTTCCTTCTTTGTTTAGGAAAGCAACTTCATGCTCAATGCCAAATAAAAACATTATCTATACCTTTACCTTTATTGTTGATTGAAGTAGGGGCACACTTAGTTGTGGAGGATAGTTCCTCGTAAACAACAGTCTATATGAGAAAATATTGCAGTAGTAAGCCAATCAAATTCGTAAGCGATCGCTGCAATAACCTCAGATGGTTTCGGGTCTACTATAATTGGATTTGCTGGCTGAAACTCACAAGCTCTATCCCAGAGGGTAATTAGTAGTGTTTATTGAATAATGCTAAGGCGAACTTTGGTTTTATTCATGAATACCTCCACAACACAGATTAAATCTTCCTTTTCAGCTTAAGTATAAAAATTCTCAAGATTACTGCCAAATGAATTTTACCCCAAGACCGACTGTTGGGATTTGAAAATTTCTCTGGTTTATTTCTTGAGGCGTTTTTCTCTACGGCCCCACTATCTTCATGGTCACTGGGTAGGGTAGTTTAGTAGTGACTGAGGAAAGCTTGAGACGTGAGTTTATGACAAGTACCGTTCAATCCCCCTACAGCAGCGAACAGATTGCCGCTTGGTTGCGTGGACTGCTCACCATTGCTTGGGCAGATGGGAATTTTGATGCCCAAGAACAGGAATTAATTGCCAGCATCACCAAAGATGAATTAGCTCCTAAGATTAAATGGGACTCACTAGAGGTAATTACGCCAGAGGAATTAGCCGCAGTGTTGGGTAAAGGTACACCAGCCGCAGAAAATTTCTTAAGGACAGCGATAATGGTAGCGATCGCAGATGGTACATATTCTCCCAGCGAAGATCAAGTTCTGCAACAGTTCTGCCAAGCCTTAGAACAGCCAGAGAAGTTACTAGAAGCCCTTCGCCACACCCTAGAACACCCACAGCAAGTTAGCGCCACTATCCCCAGCCCTGGACTGACAAAGCGTCAAATTGATGCACTACACCCCCTGCGAGACTGGCTGGATGGGCTAGATATCCAAGACCCAAGAGTAGCCCGCTTTTTATGTAAAATGATTCCCTCTCAGTGTCCCTTTGAGCGGGATGTCACCTTATTTGGACGCAAGATTGTCCACATCCCGCCGATGTGCAAAATTAACCCCTTGTATGAACAACTAGTGGGCTTACGTTTTCGCGCCCTCTCCTATCTAGCAGATAAATGCGGTGAAGATGTTTCACCATATATTTAGTTAAAGTTAAGAGTGAGGAGTTATAATTTTGAACTCCTAATTCCTAACTCCTCACTTTTCACTATTATTTAAGTATGCAATTTATCGACCAAGCAAAAATTGAAGTTGAAGCTGGTAAGGGCGGCGACGGTATTGTCGCCTTCCGGCGAGAGAAGTACGTGCCGACTGGTGGCCCCTCTGGTGGTAATGGGGGACGCGGCGGTTCGGTATTTTTCGTTGCCGATGAAAACCTGCAAACCTTGCTGGACTTCAGATATAACCATCGCTTTCAGGCAGAAAAGGGAACTCGTGGTGGGCCAAGTAACTGCACCGGAGCAGGAGGAAAGGATTTGATTATCGAAGTTCCCTGCGGTACAACCATTTATGATGCTGAAACTGGCGAATTGCTGGGGGATTTAACTGAGCCTAAGCAGACTTTGCTGATTGCCCAAGGCGGTAAAGGTGGACTAGGAAATCAGCATTTCTTGAGTAACCGTAACCGCGCCCCAGAATATGCCCTCCCAGGATTACCAGGGGAAATAAAGCAGCTGCGTCTAGAGTTGAAACTTTTGGCAGAAGTGGGGATTATTGGCTTACCCAATGCTGGTAAATCCACTCTAATTTCATCTTTATCAGCAGCACGTCCGAAAATCGCAGACTACCCCTTCACTACCCTCATCCCAAATTTAGGTGTAGTGCGAAAACCTACTGGCGATGGTACTGTTTTCGCCGACATTCCCGGACTAATTGAGGGAGCCGCTCACGGGGCTGGGTTGGGACATGATTTCTTGCGCCATATCGAGCGCACGCGAGTGCTACTTCACTTGATTGATGCCACAAGTGATGATGTGATTAGAGACTACAACACAATTAAGGAAGAATTACAAGCCTATGGACGGGGTTTAGCAGAACGTCCGCAAATTTTAGCGCTGAACAAAATTGATGCTGTTGATCGGGAAACTGTCGATTTAGAGGCGTTAGCCACCCAACTTAATCATCTCTCCTACGCCCCGGTTTTTGTGATTTCGGCGGTTACTCGCACCGGGTTAGAGCCTATGTTGCAGGAAATTTGGGGAATTCTCGACCAAATTAAGGTTCCTGAGGAAGTTGAGGTATTTAGATAATTCGTAATTCGTAATTCGTAATGACGCTCGTTCCTCGCTACCGCTACGCTAACGTAATTCGTAATTATTACTTTCAGAAGGAAAGCAGCTGTTGGCAGCAGAAATACTTTGTTTTTTACTCACGAGATGCAAGCTCTTAAAATTACCAATTACGTCGCTTGCTTCTCGCCAGAGTTGAGTATTATCAATTACGAATTATGTTTACGTAATCTGAATTAGGGGAATCTTAATCACAAAGTTAGCGCCTTGTCCTGGCTGCGAAATACATTCTAAGGAACCGCCATGTCTTTCTGTAACGATCTGGTAGCTAATAGCAAGTCCCATACCAGTACCTTTGCCAATGGGCTTTGTGGTAAAGAAGGGATCAAATAGTTGTTTTTTAACATCTTCTGATATTCCCAATCCGTTGTCAGCAATCCTAATTGTTACCTGATTTAGTTCCTGTATTTGGGTGCAAATGCGAATTGTCGGAATTGGGCATGGGGGAGGCAGTGCGGTATTCTCCCAAGGGGAGACGCCAAGGGCGATGGGGTTTCCCCAAGTGGAGCAACTGCCGTCATGGGGCATTGAGCATTGGTTATTCCCCTTGTCTCCCCTATCTCCCTCATCCCCACTCCCCACACCTTCTTCTAAAACATCGATCGCATTTGACAAAATATTCATGAATACTTGATTTAGCTGCCCAGCGTAACATTCAACCAGTGGTAGTTTGTCGTACTCTTTGATTATTTCAATTGTCGGGCGTTGGTCATTACCCTTAAGGCGACTTTGCAAAATCATCAGAGTACTATCGATTCCTTCATGGATATCAACAGCTTTCATTTCGGCTTCATCCAAACGCGAAAAAGTTCGCAGAGAAAGCACAATCTCTCGAATGCGGTCTGCTCCAACTTTCATTGAGTTGATTATTTGTGGCAAATCTGATTTCAAAAATTCCAGTTCGATGAGTTCTGCAAAATCCTCAATTTCTACCACCGGTTGAGGATAATTACTTTGGTACAGTTGCAAAAGTGAAAGTAAATCTTGGGTGTATTCCTTGGCAGGGGTGAGGTTGCCATAGATAAAATTGACTGGATTATTGATTTCGTGTGCCACTCCTGCGACTAGTTGACCCAAGCTAGACATTTTTTCACTTTGAATTAAGTGAATTTGGGTGTGTTGAAGTTCGCGGAGTGTTTCTTTAAGTTCTTGGGCTTGTTGTCGGAGTTGCGCTTCCGACTTCAGCAGGGCTTCCTTGGCTTGTTTACGTTCTGTAATGTCCCTAGCAACAGCTACCCGACAGAAAGGCTCTCCTGTTTTAGGATGTTTAACTATAAACAGGCTGCAATCTGTGGGAATTTCTATACCTGTTTGAAAATGTCTATGACGAAACTCACCTTGCCAGAAACCATCTTGAAGCATCAAAGGAATAATTTGTTGCTGAAACTCTGCAAAAGCTTCTGGTGAATGAAAATCAACCACTGACTTGGTTTTGGCTGCTTCCAGGCTAGTAAGTCCCACCATCTTGAGTCCGGCAGGGTTTACATAGAGAACTTGCCCTTGTATTGAAGAAATGCCAATAAAGTCACTACTGTTTTCAACCAAAGCGACAAATTTTTGCTGTTCTTCTTCAGATCGTTTGCGTTCTGTGATGTCTAACACCATTGAAGCAACGCCAATCACCTGGCCATCAGGAGCTACTAACGGGTTGTTATACCACTCACAGATTATCGTTTTGCCATCTTTAGTGACGTTATCGTTGACACTAAAACTTCCTCCAGTTTGTATTAAAAGGGCGGTGATAATCTCATTTACGTGCTTTCTGGCGTTTTCAGGTACTATGATCTCAAAACCATTTCCCAGCATTTCCTCTGTGGTGTATCCAAAGATTCTTTCTGCTGCACGATTCCACGTCTGAACTTCAAAGTTGGTATTCCATTCAATAATGGCTAAAGGTGTTTGTTCAATCAGCAACGTCAATCTTTGCTGTGAAGCCCTGAGTTCTGCCTCTGCTTGCTTGTGTTCGGTAATATCACGAAAATACCAAATTCTACCGTAATAGTCTTCTAATATTGATGTCTCACCATCAGACCCTTGCTGTTTACACACTGGCGCAGAATAGCGCTCAAAAATCTTTCCAGACTTCAAGGAAATTTCATCACGGCTGCTTTTTTCTGGATGGTGGTAAAGATACTCTGCCTTAGTGAGAAATTCATCTGGATTTACCAGTTGGTCTATTACCCATTGCAGGAGTTGGCGAGCGTCGCGTGTTTGCCTTAGTGCCGTAGGAATTTGCCATAACTGGGAGAATTTCTGATTAGATGATACAACTGTACGATTTTCATCAATTATCAAAATTCCATCAATGGAAGCTTCTTGTTGAGCTTGGAGTACAGCATTAGTGCGGTGTAGGTCTTTCTCTGCTTGCTGGCGATCGCGCAGTATGGCTTGCTGTTCGCTGATGTCGCAAAGCAACCAACGCCAGCCGATCTGCTGACCCTGTGAATTATACATAGCAACCATCCTGATCCGAGCAGGAAAGGCTGTACCTCTTCGTGGTTGTAGATAGGCTTCCCAATCCTGCACCTGCTGCAAATTTGCCAGTTGGTTCATGAAGGTTTGGCGGTCTGATTCAGCGATAAACAAGATTAATGGTTTACCTACGAGAAATTTTTGTCTCACAGATAGTAAGGCTGCGGCTACATAGTTAGCCTCTTTGATCATGCCGGCTAAATCAATCACTAAGTAAGCATCTGGGGCGAGATCAAACAAATCCTGGTAACGCCGTCGCTCTAATTCCGCCGTTTCACGAGCGATCGCTAGTTCTTCGTTTTGTTGGCGCAGTTCTTTTAGGGTTTGCTGAAGTGTCTCACAGGTTTGGATGAGTTCGTTAATATCAGTAACTCTGCCAGTCACACTAGCAACTTTCTCGGCTTCATTCTGTAAAATGATGTCTCGAATACTACCCACCAGAAATTTATTACCAGTCTCATCTTCAAAGCAAGACTTTTTTGTAGAGATGAGATGGGTTATACCCTGAGCATCGGTAAAAAGCTCCTGGCTCTCATTAGTAATATTTGTGGTGAAAACCAGTTCATCTTTTTGCCGGAACACATCAGCTTCTGCTTGAGGAAAAAAATCATAGTCTGATTTACCAATTAATTCTTCTCGGCTATGACCGACGAAATCACAGTAGGTATCGTTAAGTAATACCCAGCGATGTTGACAGTCTTTGACAAAAATCGGGTCAGATATGGCATTGATCATCTGATGCAGAAATACCGAGGAGAAGTTTTGCTGCTGCGTGTCTTGTTTTTGCGTGGGGTTATCTAAAAATCTAGGATGGTTCATACCGGAATTTATCTCTAAAAATTAAGCAATAAATAAACTTCTCCCTGGTTTTACTACGTGAAAACGCCTCTCTCGGACTCGCAGAGCGATCCACTTTAATGAAAGTTCAAAGCAGGGAGAGGTTTGTCGAACTCACGTTTGTTTAGCTCCGTGTGTATCAGCATGATTAGTATTTATTATTCCCAGACTCAATATGGATGCAACAACTAAATCAATTACTAACTTTTGGAGGAAGATTGTGTTCAAAGAGGTTAGGCGATGCTTACGGCGGGCGACGCCAACGCATTCATCAACTGTGGTGCAGCTTTTTTGAATAGCATCATTGATACGAAACCTTAAAATGCTTACGGCATCGTCAAATTCGTAGACTAGACTAGAACAGAGGGTAACAATTAGAGGAAAATTATGATGAGCGATCGCGACTATACATTAATCATTGACAAAAGCGGTAGTATGTCCACACCCGATCAAGTGGGTGGTAGAAGTAGATGGGAGATAGCCCAAGAGTCTACACTCGCTTTGGCAAGAAAGGCCGAACAGTTTGACCCCGATGGCATCACCGTTTACTTGTTTTCCGGTAGATTTAAACGCTACGATGATGTCACCTCAGCTAAAGTCGCACAGATATTTCTCGAAAATGACCCGGCTGGAACGACAAACTTAGCAGGTGTACTTCAGGATGCGCTCAATAACTACTTTCAGCGCAAAGCAGCCGGTAAAGCCAAGCCAAACGGAGAAACAATTTTAGTGATCACCGATGGTGAACCAGACGATCGCAAAGCTGTATTTGAAGTCATCATTCATGCTACTCGCCAGATGGAACGTGATGAAGAATTAGGAATTTCGATTATTCAGGTAGGTTCAGATGCCCAAGCAACTAAGTTCCTCAAAGCTTTGGATGACCAGTTGCAAAGTGTTGGCGCTAAATTTGATATTTGCGATACCGTCACTTTAGACGACTTAGAAGAAATGAGCCTTGTAGATGTATTGACGAATGCAATAACTGACTAATGTGTTGATTACCCATAGTTCACTAACTTTTTACTATTAACTAGAGAATTGAATAATGCTAGAAAATCGTGACTATACCTTGATTATCGACAAAAGCGGCAGCATGGCAACCCAAGATCAAAAGGGTGGTAGAAGTAGATGGTTTGCAGCACAAGAATCTACTTTAGCTTTAGCTAGCAAGTGTGAGCAATTTGACCCAGACGGCATCACTATTTATGTATTCTCTGGTAAATTTAAGCGATACGAAAATGTTACATCTAGCATAGTAGGGCAAATTTTCCGAGAAAATGATCCTTCTGGTACAACTGATTTGGCAAGTGTGTTAAAACACGCAACTGATGATTACCTTCAACGCAAAGCAGCCGGTCAAACCAAGCCAAATGGTGAAACCATTTTAGTGGTTACTGATGGTGAACCAGACGATCGCAAAGCAGTAATGAAGGTGATTATTGAAGCTTCTCGCCGCATTGATCGAGATGAAGAATTAGCCATTTCCTTTATTCAAGTCGGTGCAGATCCACAAGCTACCCGCTTTCTCAAAGTCTTAGACGATGAACTCCAAAGTGCTGGTGCTAAATTTGATATCTGTGACACGATTACGATGGAAGATATGGAAGATTTGAGTCTATCGGAAGTGCTGCTTAATGCCATTAATGACTAGCTACACTATTTATAGGAATTGCAAAAATGGATTCCATTGATCAGCTGTTAGCTGAACTCCAAACTGAATACAAAGAAGGACAACCACAACCGCAGCAGTCAAAATCAGCCATAGCTAAATCCTTTATCCTACCAACCCCAAAGTCGGCATCTTTAATGGATAACCTTTTAGCAGAAGTTAAGGCTGATTTTGCCGAAGAGGATGCTGCTATTGATTTAAAAAAACAGCAAGAACTAGAACAGGAACGAATTCGCCAAGAACAACTCAAAGCCAAACAAATAGAAGTTTTGAAAGTACAGGCAAAAAAATGGTTAGCGAAAGTAGATCCACTTTCGTCCGAAGGACTTTGGTTTGAAAGGTTTGCTGAAAGTTACTCCTCCAAATTAGAGGCTGCGATTGAATATTTAAAAAACAACGAATAAACATTAAAAATTAATATAACTTATATCATGTCCGACTTAATACTTATCTCATTGCGTTCGCGTAGCGTCTCGTAGAGAGCAAAGCGCGGCAATCCCAAAGCCTTGCGATTGCTTCATTCCACTTCGTTGCATACCCTGCGGGAACGCCAAGGGCGAACGCAATGACATATCGTAAGTGATTTACCGAACTTGATATTACGCAAAAATATAGGATGTAGGGGCAATTCATGAATTGCCCCTATTATGAATAAATCGCAACCTTACATAGAATGACCTAGGCTCAATATTGATGATGATTTGTTTGAGCTAAATGTTGAACAGCCCATTCATGCATAGCATAAAGAATTGGTTGCAAAGTTTCTCCTAAAGGCGTCAGTGAATATTCTACCTTGGGTGGAATTTGGGGATAAACTTCTCGATGAATAATCCCGTCTTCCTCCATTTCTCTGAGTTGCTGGGTTAGCATCTTTTGTGTAACTCCAGATAAAGCCCTTTGCAACTCACCAAAGCGTTTGACACCAGTCATTAATTCCCTAATAATCAAAACTTTCCAGCGTCCGCCAATCACTTTTAGGGTAGTTTCTACTTCACAAGTCAGCCTGAGATGGTTTTCTGCTTCAGCTTTCATAGTTTTTTTGTAGGAAGAACCTGACTCAGGTTTGCTGGGTACTAGCGCTAATTATCTGATTATTACTTGTTTTAGGTCTTCCAGCAAGGCGATAGAAACCCCTGGCTAACGAAAGTTTGAGCTAGGGGTAGTTGATCATTAGGTACTCAAGGATATCTATAATTACGTAGCTATCAACTCAGAATCGATTTCCGATGGCGCACTATCCTGGACTAGCGATCGCGTTTCGCCATTACGCTGGAGGATACCGCCAACCATTGCTAACAAGGCATTCACCTTGCGAGTACGCCACATATCTACGAGTTTTTGCACTTTAGTCGCAGACATCCGTCGCATCATCGCTTCGTAGAGATAAGCAGCATGTCCAGTTTCATCTTGGGCAATACTTAGCATTCCTAACTTCAAGTTACGAGCGGTTGACTCGTTATCAGGTAATACTTTTGCCATTCGCGCAAAGTCTTTACTAGCATCTAACTCCAGAATGTATGTGCTAGCCATAAACACATCCCAATCAATCACAGCAGGTTTTAGCTGTTCTTGGGTGTAACCTTCAAAGAAGGCTGCAAAAAAGGGACTACGCTGTTGTGATTTTTTTGTAGATGTAGCTTGAGGTTGACGCTTGAAATCTATAACTTGTTTATTTATCTGTTGTAAGGCGTGGGCAAAAATTTGACCATGCCTAGTTTCATCTGATGCATGTTTTGCTAGTTTTTCGGCTAGCCATGTATCGCCTTCGGCAGACGCGCGATCGCTAAGTGCAGATAAAAATGGCACAGAGCCAGATTCTGCCAACTGAAACCCCGCAAGGATATTGGGGCGAGTTTTAGAATCACGAATTTGAGCAGCAGAGTAATAGGCAAAAGCACCTGAACCAGCTAGATGCAGAATGTGAGTCAAAAAGTTCATTAGAAATTGCCACTCACAATTGAAAGGTTACAATTCTTATACTAATCCGCATTTTCTATTAGGTTGCCAGCAGAGGGTTTTACCATTTGGGATTTTGATTGCTGTGGCAGTATGTCAACAGTTAACAAATATATCTTTGCATTTTGCTAATATCATCCCACAGAGGTAATGCAGGTGAGTTTGGATGGAGAAATTAACTAAACCAGTGCGATTTTGGCTTTGTGCAACTATCATGATTTTGGGTTTGATAGGCTGCGATCGCTTTGTCAGTAATTCTGGAGAACCAGTTGAGCGAGTCAGTGATGGCGATACTTTAGTAGTGAAAGACACCAATGGCAAAAATCTTACCGTCCGCTTTGCTTGTGTAGATGCGCCAGAAATAGCTCATACAAACAAAGAAAAGCAGAGTAAACGCAGTAGCGATCGCAATCAATTTACTTGGGGTGTGAAAGCTCAAGAACGGGTGCAAGAACTGGTACAACAAGGAGGCGATCGCGTGACTTTGAATATCACCGATAGCGATCGCTATGGACGCAAAATTGCCGAAGTTCGTTTACAAAATGGCACTTTTGTGCAACAGGTATTGTTACAAGAAGGTTTAGCAAAAGTGTATCGTCCCTACTTAAACAAATGTCCTAGCAAAGACTTAGTTCAACAAGCCGAAGCTAAAGCGAAAGAACAACGGCTTGGTGTTTGGAGTGATGTTAAATTTGTTAATCCTTGGGAATATCGCAGCCTATATAAGAAGTAAAAACTCTAGAGACTGTATTCAATCACATCCCTTTTTTGTTCTGAATTTAGCAGTTTTACTCTAAACGCCAAGTTGAAGTCATGTAGGTTGATTCAGGTTATGACGGTGATAAATTTGCACTCTTAGTTTGGCTGATGATTCAAGCTTATGTTTAGTTAATCCGGCGTACTGATAAAAAATTTCAGGTTTTGCCAAAACGTTGAGTAGTAGAAAGAACATTTGGGTGCTTGAACGAGTATTGTCTTCTCAGTAAGGATTATGAACGTCTCCCAAACATGAGTGAAGCTGCCATTTTATGATCTCATGAATTGTATTATACTGCGTCGTCTTGTAGTCTAGAGATTTACTTTATAAATGGTCTTTAAAGCCACCAGAAAAATGAATTCAATTTTGTTATTTTATCTATCATCTTTTGATATTCTCCAAGATTTCCTTGATTTAAATAAATACTTGATGCTTTTTCGTAATTAGAAATGGCATTTTCCCTATTCATTTTATTTTCATAAATTTGACCTTTATTTACATAAGGTTGAGCATAGTTAACATCGATTCTAATAGCTTTATCGTAATCTTCAATCGCTCCTTGCTTATCATCTAAATGAGAGCGACAAGATCCACGATTATTGTAGTATCTAGCAACATTAGGATCGAGTTTAATGGCTTTATTGTAATCTTCAATCGCTCCTTGCTTATCACCTAAATGAGAGCGACAAGATCCACGATTATTGTAGTAGCTAGCATCATTAGGATTGAGCTTAATGGCTTGGTTAAAATCTTCAATCGCTCCTCGATAATCATCTAAATGAGAGCGAGAATTTCCACGATTATTGTAGTAGCTAGCAACATTAGGATTAAGTTTAATTGCTTGGTTCAAATCCTCAATCGCTCCTCGATAATCATCTAATCTATAGCGAGAATTTCCACGAGCATTGTAGTATGTAGCAATATTAGGATTGAGTTTAATGGCTTGGTTCAAATCTTCAATCGCTCCTTGATAATCATCTAATCTATAGCGAGAAGCTCCACGATTACTGTAGTAGGTAGTAACATTAGGATCGAGTTTAATGGCTTGGTTAAAATCTTCAATCGCTCCTCGATAATCATCTAATCTATAGCGAGAAGCTCCACGATTATAGTAATAGCTAGCATCATTACGATTGACTGTCATGGATTGTTGTTCAGCTTCTTTTTCCAAAAGAGAATAGTTTGATGCTTCTGGAGGACAATTTATCTGCAATTCTTTGACAATATCTTTCAGCTTTGAGTTTCTAGAATTAGATTCATAAGCTTTACGAACTAAATCTTCAATCCATCCTTGAGAATTGGCTACTTTTATTAACTCAAAAACAACATCTCTTAAATTACCTTCTCCGGCTACTTCGTTTAAATTTTTATTTAGTTTAAACCATAACATTTGCTCTAATGAGGATTTATCAGGAAAGGCGTCAATCAAAGCAATAGATAATTTTTCAAACTGTTCACCAGATAATCTCATATTTTTAATAAAAATTCCTTTGAATATAGAAGCTAGATTTTGTTGATAACTTTGATCCCTGATTCTAAGTTCCTGAGAAAAGTAACCTTGAGCTTAATTTTGAGTTCTACCAGCCTTATCTTTTTTCAAAACTGGTATTGACCCTTGTGAAAGCTTTTCCATTTCAATAGCAACCATACCTTCATCAAAGGCTCTTTGAAATAAGTCTTGATTGTTAGAAATTTTATAACCCAGTCCATCATAAAATCCTTTAGCGAACTCAATTGCTGCACTGTCCTGGATTGGGTTATTCATGCCGATCACATAATTAATGTATTGGCTAATAGCGTCAGCAGTTTTTTCTGAATAACAAGCGTTAAGTAATACACATTTAACATAATCAGTATGCAATTTAAACAGAGATGCTAAACTAGATGGTGCAACTGGCTTGTTGTTTCCTCCATCATCCTCTAACAGCAAGCTGCCATCTTGCTCACCATGCCCACAAAAATGAACAATAGATGGTCGTTCCTCTGCTATTACTCTGCGAATATCAGATGGACGTACAGCAGTTCTCACTTTAATTTCAAATAAATCTCGTTTGTTGGCTCGTCGTATAGCTTCTTCTATTTCCCGAATTTGTTTATCTAAACGCAGACCGTGGGGAATTGCTGCCAAAATCAAAATTTTTTGGATCTGATCTGAAGTATAATTTTGCAATAGTTCTTTGACAATATCTTTTAGTTTTGGGTTTCCAGAATTAGATTCATAAGCTTTACGAACTAAGTCTTCAATCCATCCTTGAGAATTGGATACTTTTATTAACTCAAAAACAACATCTCTTAAATTACCTCCTCCAGCTAGCTCATTTAAATTTTTATTTAGCTTATACCATAACATTTGCTCTAATGAGGATTTATCAGGAAAGGCGTCAATCAAAGCAGTAGACAGTTTTTCAAACTGTTCACCAGATAATCTCATATTTTTTCTTTCCCATACCGTTATTAATATACTTACACAAAACTACATACAATCCTACAAACCTATCTATATATATGTGAGCTTCCAACGAAGGGCATTCGTTATGCCTTAAGAAAAACAATCTAGTTTACTAGCAGTTCGATGAAGCTAAAAAGCCACCGCAGGTAAAGCAGGTAAATCTTTAGGGTTAATATCCAAAGAATCCAAAGAATCCAAAGAAGGTTTCTTCTTTTGGGAAATGTAAGTGACCAGTCCAGCTAAAAGGTTAACCATAAAGTTCCACAACTCTATGTCTCTCAAATCACCCTCTCTACTACCTGATTTTATTTTTAAATCCCTACCTTGAAAGCACCCTCCTCCCCTACTCCTCTCCCCAAGTTTGCAGTTGCAAATAAACTAGTACCATCGTCACTGCTAGTAATACCGTCGCTGCTGCTGCTGCATAACCAAAATCAAATTGACCAAAAGCCTCTTGGTAAATGTAGTAAACTAGCAAATTAGTCGAATTTAGTGGCCCCCCGCCAGTCATCACATAAACTTGCTCGAAACTCCGCAATGTAAAAATCGCAGTAGTGATGATTGCAAATATGACTGTAGGACGCAATCCAGGGAGAGTAATATACCAAAATTGTTGCCAAGCATTTGCTCCATCCAAATCTGCTGCTTCATAACGACTGGGAGGAATGGCTTGCAACCCAGCTAAAAAAACCACCATATTGAAACCCAATTGTTTCCAAATACTCATTAAAATAATTACCGGCATTGCCCAAAACGTATCTCCTAGCCAGGGTATGACTGGAATGCCGAAAAAATCTAAAAGTCCGTTAACTGGCCCTGATGTTTGAAACAGCCAGCGAAATCCTAAACCGGCTGCTACCAGTGAGATAATTGAAGGCAGAAAATAGGCACTCCGCAGGATGCCTCGCAAGGGAATGGAGCGGTTTAATAGGACTGCCAAACCCAAGGAGATAACTAAACTGGGAATAATGGTGGCAATAGTAAAATAAAAGGTGTTACCCAGAACTTGCCAGAAGTCGGGGTTGAGTAGTAAGCGCCAATAGTTTTTTAAGCCTATCCAATAAGTACCTTTTAAGGTGAAACTACCAGCAGTGAAACTGAGGTAAAACAAATAAGCGATCGGCCAAATGATAAAAACACCCAGTAAAATTAGTGCTGGTGTGAGAAAAATCCAGGCGGCGGCTGTATCATTATCCAACCAAGACTTAGCAGTATATATTTTTTTTGGCATCTATCATTTTTCCTTTTGTAATGTCTTACTGAAAACATCAAATTCCATGACTTTTACCAATTACCCAATTTCGCCGGAAAAACCGGGCTAAAGCTGATTCTTCTAAGGATAGATAAATTGGGCGTCCGTGGGGACAGGTGCGAGGGTTGCGAGTGCGTTGCCAATTATCTAAAAGTGTCTGCATTTCTTGGTGATTCATCGGTGTACCATTACGAATGGCACTGCGACAGGCGACGGCTACTTGGGCTGTTTGTAAGTCGCCTCCCCAACTAAGCTCTAAAATTGCTTCTGCACAGTCCTCTCGCTGCCGCAAAGGTGCAGGGATGTTACGGACTGCCCAAAGTTGTTCACCAAAGGGTTCTATTTCTAAACCGATGCGTTGCAGTTGCGATACTTGCGCTGGTGATAATTGATAAAGAATGATTGGCGGTTCGACGGGGACAAGTTGCCAATCATCACATAATTGCTCATACAAAACTCGCTCATGGGCAATATGCTGTTCTACTAACCACATACCACCAGAATGTTCCGCCACAATATAAGTGTTGCTAACTTGGGCGACAGCCTTTAAGGAGTTAGGAGAGACGCGATTAATCGCGTCTGTAGAAGGGTTAGAATTTTTGTGATTTTCGTTGGGATTTTGAGGATTGAAATTATAGCCGCCTTTGGCTTCTGCGGCTTTGAGTAATTTACTAACTCTTGTTGTGTGAACAGCTTCTTTGAGATTGTTAGAAGAGATGCTGAGTGCTTGGTTTATTGCTTGGGTAATTTGCTCTTGCCAATAAATGATTTCGTTGAGATAAATTTCTGTTTTTGCTGGATTGCGATTCCAGTTAATTTGATCGGGGGAAATGGCAAGATGTAAGAAACAAATTGGATAGCGATCGCGTGGTAATGTTCTGTGAAATGCTGATAATATCGTTTGCTCTAGTTCCGGTGTCTTAACCATCCTGCCGTTAATGGCTACACGCACCCAATCTGGACGATGACGATGACAGCGATCGGGTAATCCTACCACTAAAGTGAGTGCTGAGTGGGGAGAGACGCGATGAATCACGTCTGTAGAAGAGTCTGGAGTAGAGACGCGATTCATCGCGTCTTCTGTATAGCAGTTTGGAGGGTTGGGTATTTCGAGTTTCACTTCTTGCAAGTCACCTTGTCGTACTTGCGGTAAAATCTGCGGTATTAACTGCCCAGTTGTAGCAGCAGGACAGATGGTGAACCATTGACGATCATTTTGCCAAATCTGCCAGGTGACGTGGGGATGACACAAGGCGATTTGTTGAATTGCGGCTTGCACGGCTTTCATTTGCTGTGCTGTTGTGGGCAATCCCTGACGACGAGATGAGCAATTACCGAAAAGATTGGAAACTGTTACTACTGTACCAGGTGCGATCGCAGTAACTTCAACTTGTACAACTTCCCCACCATCGCCATAAATAATCCGCCATCCTAATTTTCCATCCACAGGACGACTCAAAATTTCCAAATCTGCTAGAGTCGTCAAACTGTGCAACGCTTCACCACGAAACCCCAAACTGTGAATTTTCCATAAATCGGCACTAGAGCGAATTTTACTAGTGCTGTGGGCTGTGGCTGCTTGTTGCAAATCATCTAGGTTCATTCCACAACCATTATCTGCCACACGAATTCGCCATTGCTGCGGCCATAAAGAAACCACAACTCTTGTTGCACCTGCGTCTAGGGAATTTTCTACCAATTCCCGCACCACAGAAGCGAAAGAGTCGATTACCTCACCAGCTGTAATGAGATATACGACTTCTGTTGGTAGAGCTTGAATAGTAGATGCCATAAGTTCTAGTTTATAGCTTCTGGGGGCAAGGGAAGTAGAGGGAGAAATTAATTCAAAATTCAAATACCTAGCCGTCTCAATTATTAGGGAATGCCTTTGTAAACTCAATACTGTTCGGTTAAGGTAAGAGACGCGATGAATCGCCGTCTCTACAATAATCAGTCTTTTGTAGAGACGGCAATTTATCGCGTCTTTATGATGATTTATCGCATCTTTGTGATCTAGAATTTTCATCAAAAAACCTTAACCGAACCGTATTGTTTGTAAATTACCCTTTCGTACCGTTATTGAGCTACTACGTTTTTGAAATGAGCAAACCCGCATCGCATACATAATAAAACCCCAGGATTGGGAATTCATTCCTGGGGCAGTTATACCTGACCACCTTTACCTTTTTAATGTAAAAATATTGTAAATACTTAAGTTCAAAAAGACATATATATCTGTATTTTGTCTAATTTGAAATGTATTAAGTTAGTGGATTCGTGTTAGCTTAAACTGCTGTTACCTGGAATAAAAAAATATGATATTCCTTATCTATATACAGAAGTTTTTGAATATTTAAGCAAGAAGATATAATCTAAGCAATTAAGTCTATTAAAATACCTGAAAAAGCTTGCTTTTCTGGGAATAATCATTAACAATAAAAATATCATGATTCATACATGATTGTAGCCGAGAAAAGTGACAGAAGCCCTTACGTAAGTCCGTGAAAACGGACTTTTTTATATTTATAGCACAATACGGTTCAGTTAAGGATAATCGTAGGTTGGGTTGAACGAAGTGAAACCCAACAAAGCCCGATAAATGTTGGGTTTCGTTCCTCAACCCAACCTACGCAGTTTAAGGTTTTTGGCTTTAACTGAACCGTATTGATTTATAGCACTTCCTCTGTTGGTGAAGTATATGGCAATCCTATTTGAATTGTTAGGTCTAAGTAAGTAGGCGAGAAGAAATCAAAGTAGGTTAAGTGATATAAAAATATTTAGATTAGTTTGTAGTGTTTGTATAGCTTTTCTATAAGACGCTATGCGTAGCTTGCTTCCCCAAAGGAGTACACTAAAAACCTTTAATTATTTACGCCGCTCTATTTATATTGAACTCAACCGAGAAGTGCTATAAATCATTTTTTCAAAGCTATTAAAGTGAAAAATGATAAGCATAAATAGAACAATTACGTCCAAAAATTTAATATAAAATAATTTCTTCTGCAAAGTTTCTCAAAAATTAACTTCCCATAAACTCTCAAAGCACTATTTCGTTTTGCAAGAGAAAGTTGAAGGCGATCGCCCTTTCAAGTAGTTATGTATTGACAAAAAAGCCTTGTTGCTATAAAAGAGCTAACTCTTACGAGTTCAAGCTCAATACAGTTCAGATAGAGCAACAAAATCCTCATGTAGAGACGCGATTTATCGCGTCTTAAAAACCAATTATCTACACTAATAACTCTTAACCCAAGCGTATTGGATTAAAGCTAACCAAATAAATCAATTAAGAAGTGTAAAGTTATGTTAAACTTGGTTACGAGTCAGGAGTCAATCGCAACCGACATCTGACGACAGGCTAATTTATCAAACTTTCCCACAGAACTCACAAAATGACTCTATCGATTCGTCCCGATCTAACTTCTGCTGATCAGGTACTGTCATCTTTAGCGACTGGGCAACAGCAAACTGTAACAGAAGCTCAAATGATGCAGGCTGTGCGTACTTTGCTAATTGGATTAGGAGAAGATCCAGACCGCGAAGGACTAAAAGATACTCCAAAAAGGGTGATGAAAGCTTTACAGTTTCTGACGAAAGGATATCATGAATCTTTGGATGAACTGCTAAATGGAGCAGTATTTACAGAAGACGCCAATGAAATGGTTCTGGTTCGGGACATCGATATTTTCAGTTCCTGTGAACATCATATTCTGCCGATTATTGGTCGTGCTCATGTTGCTTATATTCCCAATGGCAAAGTAATCGGATTATCTAAGATTGCCCGTGTTTGCGAAATGTATGCACGACGTTTACAAGTTCAAGAACGTCTGACTGTACAAATTGCTGACGCCTTACAAGGATTGCTTAAACCCCAAGGGGTTGCAGTTGTAATCGAAGCAACCCACATGTGTATGGTAATGCGTGGTGTGCAGAAACCCGGTTCTTGGACTGTTACTAGTGCAATGCGCGGTGTTTTTGCAAAAGATGTGCGGACTCGTGAGGAATTTATGAATTTAATCCGACACAATTCTAATTTTCATTAAAACCTGAATTGGAATTATAGAGGTTCCCATTCAGAATATTGCTTGGTGTAGGGGCAATTCATGAATCATACGTGTCAACTTAACGTGAAACCGCACGTCCGCCAGCACGTCCGCCAGGGATTGTAAATCCCTGTCTCATAGCTAAAGTCCTCTGAAGAGGACTAAGATAGCGCGAAAATTTTCAGTCTACTTCAGTAGACTTGAGCAATTAGTCAGGGATTTACAATCCCTGGCGGGTGAACAACACCCAATCAGTACGCTATTTTTGGCAAAAGTAGACACCAGTGGGTATGTCTTGCCCCTACTGTAGTCTAGCGATCGCAATTGTTCTTTTCACAGTGGCATTTATCTTCACCAAGGATTACCAACCATTGTGAATCCAGCCCAATAATAAGGATGCATAAGTGATTGATCAGGTTCATCAAGCCCGTTAGTCGGTAAACGCAAGTTCCCCGCTACTCCCAAACCTTCCACTTGACCATTCTTGACGTAAATCTGCCCTTTCGCCATCCCAACCTGAGCCTGTCTGAGAGCTTCTGCCTTAATCGGCGCTGTCTTCAAGTTCTCATAAAATTTTGTCATCAACGCTGCTGTACCAGCATCATTAACTGACCAAAGACTAGCAACAGTAGTTTTCACACCTGCTAGCACGGCTAAACCCGCAAACCCTAATTCTGATTCTTCATCCCCTAAGGCTGTTCTACAAGCACTCAGCACCAGCATTTCAACTTCTGGTTCATTTAACCGCAACTGTCGTAGTTGGTTCAGGCGTAACTTGTCTTCCCACAGTTGAATATAAGAATTACTCAAAGTGCCGGTAGCAAAATCGGCATGGGTAGCCATGTGAATAATCCCAAAAGGTTGTTGGCGACGGGTATTTTTGAGATTTTCTAAGGTGGCTTGCTTGTCTAACAATAATTTGCCTTGCCAGAGTTTAGACACCAGTGTTGATAACTCAAGGGGGACTGCTGGTAAAGGCTCTTGTCCTTGTGTACTCTGAGAAACTCCTAGTGCTAAAATTTGAGATTTTTTAATGTCTTTATAAAGCGTGTTAGTCAAACTAAGACTGGGCATCAAGCCAATACTATATTTTTCTACTAGAAACCCCTTACCATCGTGAAGTGCTGCCATTGGGGTTGAACGTAGCCCAATATCTGGTAGAAAAACCAGATTATTGATTTCTCTTGCCTGTAAATCTGCTTCTATTGGTGCAATAATCCAGCGATAAAGTTGTTGAGATGAACGCAAATAACCGGTGCGGCGACGGTTTTGTGGACTAACTATTTGGTCACGAAATTCTTGAGCTACTTGGAGAACTTTGGCTCTGGTCGTTTCTGGGATGCGCTTGCGGATAGGTTCGCCTTTTCTAGTTACTACCACGACTTCTAGTTGGTCGCTATCCTGTTCTGCTACAGTATTTAACTGTTTAGTAGATTTTTTTTCTTTGCCAAAATTTCCTTCTGGTAGAATCTCCACAGGTACAAAACTGATGTAGATAAATGCAGGTTTAGCACCAGTAGCTTCCTCAATTTGGCGAGCAATTTCTTTGGCATTATCCAGGGTTTTGATTCTAGGAGTGGGGATGCCTAAATGGTCGGCAAAATCATCTGTGAAATCGCCTTCGGGAATGGGGTCGGTATTAAGAACGGAGTTATCAATCTTAGGATTATTGGGGCCAGGGATATCCGGTTTACCTGGTGGATTGCACTGGAATGTGCAGGGAGGAACATCTGGAATCTCAGGCACATCTGGAATCTCAGGCACATCTGGAATCTCAGGCACATCTGGAATCTCAGGCACACCAGGTACATTCACATTGATTGCTACCAGTACAGGTTGTGAGGATGAAACGACATCGCTAGCTCTGACTGTGAAAGCATTAATTAATCCTGTGGTATCAGTTGGTGGTGTGTAATTTAATGTTTCACCTATAGTTAATGTGTCTCCCGCAGCTAAAACCGTATTGCCTCGTCTCAAGGTTCCTGCCTGGATGGCATCTAGAAAAACAGTGGTGTTATCTAGATTGACATCGCTAGTATTGGCTGTAAATGTAAAGCTCAAGGTTTGATTAACTTCAGCATTGGATGAGAGGGGCGAGTTGGTTGTCAGTGTAGGCGGAGTATTTACGGATGTAATGGTGATGCCGATTGGGGTACCAGTAGCATCTCCACCAGTGGGCAAGACTGGGAACTTAGCCAAAGAGGTGATTGAAATATCCCCTCTACTAATTGCCCCTGCTGTACCATTGACACTTGCATCACCGACGGTAAAATCTACATTGTTTGAACCACCATCGTGTTGAATTCTGATAGTACCTCCCACAAGAGGTTGAAAATTAGTAACTCCTCCATTAGTAAAAAATCCGCCAGTAGCGATCGTCTCACCTGTAGAAGTTATGTCTGCTCCTTGAACTAAACCGTTTGTTAGAACTTGCACATTACCACCTTCTACAGTGCCACCAAGGTTCGCTATGCCTCTAGTGTCGATGCTTCTAAAACCAATTGTGCTACCAGCTGTATTGGTAGTTTGTAAAGTAACGTTGCCACCTGTAGCGCTTCCATTACTCCGTAAGGGAGTGGCACTTACTGAGGCATTAATGGGATCATTCACAGAGATATTATCTCTGGCAGTTAAGCTGATATCGCCAGCCACTCCGATAAAATTGCCAACTGTTGTGTTGACTACAGACGAGTTAATTGCTCCTGTGGTGATACTGCCTGCTGTCGTTGTTGCTACTATATTGCCACCAGTACCTAAACCACCAGCATTATTAGAAGAGGAATTAATGGTATTCGTGAGGATATTGCCTGCCGCAGTCAAAGTCACCGTTCCACCACTGGCATTGCCAATCCCTCCACTATCGCTAGTGTTGATCTGACTCAGGGTAATTCCACCATTGCTACTGATAACTTGAACATTACCCGCAGAGTAGCCTTGACCACTGGCAACAATGTTGCGCGTAATGATATCACCACTCGCAGACAAGGTTATATTGCCGCCACTCCTAAAACCACTATTTAAATTTCCCAAGAACAGGTTGGCTCCAGAAATACTTATTGCTCCTCCGGTTGTGGCAATTGTGTTGGTAGGATTAGCAAAGTTTACAGAACCATTTTGTGAAGTCAGGTTGAAGCTACCGCCATTACCCAAGTTTAATGTAGCGACACCAGGGGTAGTTACTAGGGGCGTAATTCCGATGATGTCATTGATAGTGATATTCCCTGTGGCTTGTAAGTTGATATTTGCACCTGATGCTGCGATCGCACCCCATGAAACTGTATTAGTCCCAATATCTGCATCGCCAAAGGCAATATTGCCAGCTGTGGCATCAAAATCACCAACTCCACCATCAATAATAGTTAATGTGCTGGGGTCTAGGAATAATGTACCAAAGCTACCATTAGCAGCTGAAGTATTTACCACACCCTCGAAGGTCAAGAAATTTTTGCCTGATACTTCTACAAAACCACCATTCCCGGCATTTGCTCCTCCACGAGCCGAAATGTTACCAAAATATTGAGTTGTGTCGTTACCCCAAACAATTACCCGACCACCATTCCCATTTAGATTGCTATCGGCTGCAATCACGGAGTTCGAGTTAACGTAAGTCTGCTCTGCGTTGGGTAAAGTCCCCTTACCTTGAAAATCGCCGCCAATTAGTACAGTGCCGCCGCCATTGGTTCCAGAGGCGTTAATATTACCATTAATTACCCCGACTCGTTTACCTAAAACAGCAATCGTACCGCCTGTTTGACTTGATGCATCCACTGTCCCAGAAACAATCGTTGTACCGGGAGTTGTGGGAATTGTGACATTAGAGGCTGTCAATTTTACAGTTCCATCAGGGTTAGCAGTTAACCCAGTGTTACCAACTGTCAGCAATTCTGGTAAAGATGCAATGGGAATTGTCCAGTTATTGGGTTGGTTGCTACTAGAGGCGAGGGGCTGAATTTCCAAACTCAGCAGATTTCCTGGTTGGCTGAGACGTACCCAATTTTGTCCTGGTACGGATGTAACGTTAATTTGCCCTCCCGGTGCTGAAAGTTGCCCAGTGTTGACTACAGTACCGCCCAATAAGTTCAAATTTTGCCCAGCACCTACTGCCAAATTTCCAGCATTTGCGATCGCTCCTGCTTGATTCATACCAAAGGCAAATCCGTTGGGGTTTCCAACTAAGGTGGTGTAGTCATTAACACCTATTGCATTGAACCAACTGCTGCCAAAGCCAATGCCGTTAGCTGTTGTCACCGTGAAAGCACCAGGCACATTTAAGCTGGCATTTGAGCCAAAAATAAATCCGGCTGGATTCATCAAAAAGAGGTTAGCATTGCCACCTGTCACTTGAATTAAGCCGTTGATAACCGAGGCATTCCCGCCTGTAATTCGACCAAGAATATTTTGCAGCGCTGGACTAGCTTGAAAATTGGCGATTTGTTCTGGTGAAATCCCAAATTGTTGAAAGCTGTGGAAGAGGTTTGCACCATCAAGAGAAGTTGTACCGCCAGTAATATCAAGTCGATTGCCGTTGGGTGTAACAATTGTGTTTGTCCCATCGGCAGCAGGGACAATTTGTTGTGCTTGGGCACTCACCAGAGGCACAATAGCTAACAGGGAAGCGGCGATGGTGGGCAGTAGATATTTTTTGCGGCGTAATATGAAGCGACTTGTGGGCAATTCTACATCGATTTGTAACTTGTCTGCTAATCCGCGTCGCCAAAGTGCTTGTGCGATCGCTCGCTTAGACCAGAGGATTTGTTCTATTTTTCTCGTAACAGAGATGCTTTGAGAATGATTTCGGTAGAGGTAGAGTGGCTCTTGAACTCGGCGCACCTGGGCTACTTCTGAAAGTCGCAGACATAGGTCATAATCATAGGCACAGCCTGAGAACGATTCGTTAACACCTCCTATCTGGTCGTAAACCGACCGCCGCATCAGGCGGAAGTGAAACGTCATGAAGTTCACCAAAAGATTTTCTGGGGAGTAGGCAATACTACAGCGATGACCGTAGTCGATGACAATGCCCTTTTCATCAATATTTAAGTAGTCGGTGTAAACAAATCCTGTTTCTGGATGGCAGTTCAGGACTGTAGCGGTTTGAGCAAGGGCGGTAGGGGCTAAGATATCATCACTGTCAAGTATACCGATGTAAGTGCCGCTAGTTTGGTTAATTGCTGCCTTACAAGCCGCAGTAACTCCCTGATGGTGTGCTTGGACTACCCGCACTCGCCCATCTTGTTGAGCATATTTGTTAGCGATCGCCACTGATCCATCTGTGGAGCCATCATCCCAAATTAGCAGATCAAAGTCTTGCCATGTCTGCTTTAAGACGCTGGCGATCGCTTCTTGAAGGTAAGACTCCCGGTTGTAATTGACGATGACAATGGAGATCAGTGGTGACATCGAAGGATTCCCAAGTTTTTTACCTGTCACCACAATATAATGCTAGGGAGTATCACTGAGAAAAAATCGTTATTAATTATAGTTTTAGTTACAAATCTTTTGAAATCTGAATATCAAAAATATGATATTGAAATACTCATGCACCGATAGCATACTCAAAAACCAAAATCAGCCCAGTCCTTAGATAAGGCGCCCCACTGAGGAGAAATGAGAAAAGAAACAGAAACTAGTGTTAAGCCCAAAGCAACGACTCAGCCAAGAATTGTCTATTTCTCTCATCAGTTAGACACTTGGTGGAGTTTGGCAGCTACTAAATGGATTCAGCACAGTTTCAGTTTTCAGTGTGGCTTGCTAATTCTGCCTACGCTCTGGATTATCACAGCAAATGGACTTAGAGCTACAGCAAATAACTTTACACCAGACTCGGCTGCAAATAGCAGTCAGCCAAAGTTACAAATAGTACAGGAAACAGAACCGAACCCCCAATCATCGCCACCACCAGAAACACCACAACGCATTCGGGTTCGTAAAATCCGAGTTGTAGACAGCACAGTTTTTAATGAAAATGACTTTAATCCAGTAGTGAAACCGTTTGAAGAACGGGACTTGACTTTAGAAGAAATCAGACAAGCCGCAGATGCCGTTACCCAGCTTTATCTAAATAAAGGCTATATAAATTCCAGAGCAGTTCCAGACACTCAACAATCTAGTACCGCAGATGGTGTTGTGGTAATTAGAGTCATCGAAGGGCGTTTGACAGAGATAAACATCGAAGGGACGCGACGATTAAACCCATCTTATATTCGGAGTCGCATTCAACTAGGTGCAGGTATCCCTCTCAATACTGGTAAGCTCGAAGAACAACTGAAACTGTTGCGACTCGATCCCTTATTTACAAATGTGGAAGCACGTCTGCGTCCAACGGGTAAAGTTGGTCAAAGTATTCTCATTGTTAGAGTTGAAGAGGCAAATCCTTTAAGTGGTAGCTTGGGTGTAGATAATTATTCGCCTCCGAGTATTGGTGCGGAAAGATTGGGTGTGGAATTGCGATCGCGCAATTTAACCGGTATGGGAGATGAGTTAGCAGGCTCCTATTACCATACCCTCTCTGGTGGTTCCGATGCCTTTGATTTTAGCTATCAAGTTCCCGTTAACGCCATGAATGGGAAGGTGCAGATTAGAGCCGCATTTAATCGCAACGAAATTACCGAAGCACCCTTTGATGCGTTTGGCATTCGCGCCAACCAGGATCTTTATGAAATCAATTATCGTCAACCATTGATGCGATCGCCCAAAGAAGAATTTGCCCTATCTTTGGGATTTACCTACCAAGATGGTCAAACTTTCCTCTTCGATAACCTCGCAACCCCCTTTGGCATTGGGCCTGATGCCAATGGCGTGAGCCGCACCAGCGTAATTAAATTTGGTCAAGATTATATTAGGCGCGAACCTCAAGGAGCTTGGTTTTTGCGATCGCAATTTAATTTTGGCATTGACATCTTAGATGCAACTATCAATAATGACCCCATCCCCGATGGCCGCTTTTTCAGTTGGTTGGGACAAGTCCAGCGCGTGCAGCAACTCAGCAACGATCATTTATTACTTGTCCAAGCAGACTTGCAGCTAACACCAGATAGCCTTTTGCCTTCTCAGCAATTTGTGATTGGCGGTGGCCAGTCTGTCAGGGGATATCGTCAAAATATCCGTTCTGGGGATAATGGATTTCGAGTAGCGATCGAAGATCGGATCACAGTGCAGCGCAATGAATCTGGAATATCCACAATTCAACTTGCGCCATTTCTGGACATGGGAGCCGTCTGGAATCAGTCTAATAACCCCAATCAGCTACCCGATCAAACTTTTTTGGTGGGCGCAGGCTTAGGATTATTATGGAATCAGGCAATGGGAATTGATAATCTGTTTTTGCGGCTTGATTATGGATTTCCATTTATCGATCTGAGCGATCGCGGTAATAACGCTCAGGATGATGGCTTTTACTTTAGTCTTCGCTATCAACCTTAGTGAAGAGTGCTGAGTTAAAAGACCCTCTCCAACTCTTCTACCGTGTACATACAAGTCGAAGTAAACTACTACTACGGTGTACACACAAGTACTATCTGCAAAGGTTTCAGGCGTTATAGACCCAATAAAATTGTCATTACGAGCGCAGCGATAGCGGAGCGAAGTAATCACATAATCCCGTGGTTAAAGCGATTGCTTGTCTGCGACACGCACTTGCGTTCGTCGTTCCTCTTCTCTACGAGACGCATTCGCGAACGCAATGACAAGCTTCCAGAGCGATCGCCTCCGGCGGGCGGTTACGCCATCGCACAATCCTATTGCTAGATGACGAAACCAAGTACGAGGGGGAATTGCAAGACTTGTGTGTACACCGTAGCTTTCCAAGGGGAGGGTTCGGGTGGGGTTTCTTATGTTTTTGATTTATGCCAGAGGTCTATTTACTTAACCTGTTACAAATTACGTCATAACGCTTGAGGATGAATAAAAAAGTCCGCTTTCGCGGACTGTGGACATTGGATAAGGTTAAGTTGTCACCAAGAGTGTCTACAAGATGTTAGACTCAATATTCATTGTTTATTAGTAAACCTTAAAAATCAAGTTCCTCAAACCAAATATTAGGACATAACTCCTTAATTTAAGTCTTTTTTAAATGTTATCTAAAAATAGATCCGACGGAATTAAGATTTTGTCTATAGTCAAGACACAGGCTATTATTGATAATATACTCGACAAAATATTGCTGTGTTTTAACTGAATAAACTAGTAATGTATATTACTAATTACTCAGACATAATTAAGAGAATTATGTCGGGATTTATATAGAAATCAAATTTAGTTTTTGAAATACATATAGTGGCGTAGCAAGCCTAAAATATTGTATTGGATTTTGTAGGTTAGGTCGTTTGCGTCAGCGTCACACAGCAAAGAATGAGACCCAATACCCCATTAATAGACCTGCCTTGAAAATAGGGAGTGGGAAGTAGGGAGTAGGGAAAATAAATTTTAATTGCTCCTTGTGAGTGCAACTCATGGAGTCTCTTGCAAAAGCCCCTAACACCCCTCCTCGCTTACGGGGAACTCGGGGCCTCTCTAGGGATTAGGGGCAGGGAGACAAAGCGTAGCTTTGGCGGGGTGGGGTTCTTATGTTGTTGATTTATGCAAGAGGTCTAATGTCAATACGGTTCGGTTAAGGTTTTTTGATGAAAATGCTAGACCACAAAGACGCGATAAATCGCCGTCTCTACAAAAACCTGATTATTGTAGAGACGGCGATTCATCGCGTCTCTCGCCTGCCATTCAAATAGGGTGAGTTAGCCAGAATCATAACGCTATCCAAAGCACAAAAAAGGCAGACAAATTGTCTGCCCTCAAAGACTTAGAGTTAAATTTTTAGCTATTAGACTTTAATAACGCTGAGAGCCACCACCACCACCACCGCCATAGCCTCCTCGTCTACCACCAGAGGAACCTCCATCTGTTTTAGGCTTTGCTTTATTAACTTTTAAGCTCCGACCCATCCACTCAGCATTGTCAAGAGCTTCAATTGCTGCTGTTTCTTCAGCATCTGATTCCATTTCTACAAAGCCAAAACCTCTAACTCGACCTGTTTCTCGGTCGATAGGCAATTGAACATTTTTTACAGTTCCGTATTCTGCAAAGACGTGGCGGAGGTCTTCTTCTTTAACCTCATAAGATAAGTTACCGACGTAAATTGACATAGAATGTCTCCAGAATCAGAGGGTGTAGAGATTTATATCCGGAGAGGTCTGTAATACAAGTATTTATAAAAACAAACTACGCAGCCGAATCTAATCTTTAGCTAACATCTTAACATAATTTGAAAACTTATGTTCATAAGCAACACTATACTTATCTGTTAATTTAAATACTTTGACGGTTGGCAAAACTCGTTTAAAATCAATCGTAGGATTGATATCATTGAATTTCAGGTAACAAAAAAATTTAATCCCTGAAGTTATTTATCTTTAAACAGTATTAGTAATTTTTAAATTTTATTTACTCAAAATTGCGAGATGATGCAATTAAAGAAGAATCCAGAAGTCAGAAGTCAGAAGTCAGAATTCAGCAGGACTTATGCAAACAATAGCCGGGGTATTGCCCCTACAGCATCTATTGGGAGCAATGCAAGCAAAATCTAATCTTCCGTCATTGCGAATGCGAGTGCGTCTCCTTTTGAATTCTTTTTTGTTACAGCAGTTTTCATGTATTTAAACCACACCTGTCGTAGGGGCGCAAGACCTTGCGCCCCTACCGCGTGGTCTATTTACCTGAAAATAGCTATAAATAAAACCAGTGCGATCGCTTGTAACGTAAAATTAATCTCCATCCGGCATTTGCTAACACCTTGACGCCCATGTTTTGCGACTACCTCATCCAAATCTTAACTGCTCGTGTCTATGATGTTGCCCAGGAAACACCACTAGAGTATGCTCCAAATTTATCGGCGCGGCTGAACAATCAACTCCTGCTGAAACGTGAGGATATGCAGTCAGTATTTTCCTTTAAACTGCGGGGTGCTTATAATAAAATGGTGCAACTGCCACCAGATGTATTAGCGCAGGGTGTAATTGCAGCGTCTGCGGGCAACCATGCTCAGGGAGTCGCCCTTGCAGCCAATCGTTTGGGAACCAAAGCGATTATCGTCATGCCAGTAACTACACCCCAAGTCAAGGTGGACGCGGTGAGAATGAGGGGCGGAGCAGTGGTGTTGCATGGAAACACTTACGACGATGCTTATAGCTATGCCCGTGAATTAGAAGTAGAAAAAGGATTGACCTTTATTCATCCCTTTGATGATCCTCATGTCATTGCTGGACAGGGAACAATCGGCATGGAAATTTTACGGCAATATCAGCAACCCATCCATGCGATTTTTGTCGCAATTGGAGGGGGCGGATTAATTTCTGGGATTGGAGCTTATGTAAAACGGTTGCGTCCCGAAATCAAGATTATTGGTGTTGAACCAGTAGATGCTGATGCGATGTCTCAATCGCTCAAAGCTGGGCATCGGGTGCGCTTGTCCCAAGTGGGATTGTTTGCTGATGGCGTAGCGGTGCGGGAAGTAGGTGAAGAAACCTTCCGTTTGTGTCAGCAGTATGTAGATGAAATAATTTTGGTGGATACAGACGATACTTGTGCTGCGATTAAAGACGTGTTTGAGGATACGCGATCAATTTTAGAGCCAGCCGGTGCATTAGCGATCGCAGCCGCCAAAGCCTACGCAGAACGAGAACAAATCGAAGGACAAACCTTAATTGCTGTCGCCTGTGGTGCAAACATGAATTTTGATCGCCTCCGTTTTGTGGCAGAACGGGCACAATTGGGCGAACGTCGTGAAGCCATCTTTGCAGTTACAATTCCTGAAGAGCGGGGAAGTATTCGCCAGTTTTGTGAATGTATTGGCAACCGCAACCTTACCGAGTTTAATTATCGGATTGCCGATCAAAAAACAGCCCATATTTTTGTAGGCGTGCAAATTCAAAACCGTGCCGATGCTGCAAAGATGGTAGAAACCTTTGAAGCTCAAGGATTTGAAACCCTTGATTTAACAGACGACGAACTAACTAAATTACATCTGCGGCACATGGTGGGTGGACATTCTCCTCTGGCTCACAATGAATTGCTCTACCGTTTTGAGTTTCCCGAACGTCCCGGCGCATTGATGAAGTTTGTTACTTCCATGAGTCCAGACTGGAATATTAGTCTGTTTCACTACCGCAACAACGGCGCAGACTACGGGCGAATCGTTGTTGGTATCCAGGTTCCTCCCCATGAGATGGAAGAGTGGCAAGCTTTTCTCGATAACCTGGGCTATCGATATTGGGATGAGAATAAGAATCCGGCATACAAGCTGTTTTTGGGATAGGTGGGGAGTGGGGAGATGGGGAGATGGGGAGTGTGGGGAGTGTGGGGAGATTATAAAAGAGCTTCCCACCCTTCCCACCCCTCCCACACTCTCAATCACCAATGCCAATGCCCTATGCCCAATGCCCCATACCCAYTTAACGAGAACTACTCTTCAAWATCAGATTAGAGTCCCAAGTATAGAARRCGAWTTGATYAGGAAMCCYAAARAATCTACCCATCCCATAGCCTCTCGATTTGTCTCTTAAACACATCT
>NNBU01000054.1_pt1 | contig 87960 bp, 69 predicted proteins | sample 1173781 | NCBI WGS metagenome assembly NNBU01 (sample SAMN07173937, study PRJNA388173) | plant metagenome | biome: Plant school; feature: Soil; material: Symbiotic tissue of Blasia pusilla L.; isolation source: symbiotic tissue sample KVJ2 | host: Blasia pusilla | place: Norway: Troms, Kvaloya...
AATTTAGCACGTGGATTCTGAGATTTTAGGTTTATTTTAGCTATCAGCAGGAAGCTACCTTATGGTAAACCGCCTTGAGGATGGACAGCTTTTCTAGTACCAATTTGTCATTCGTCATTTGTCATTTGTCCTTTGTCATTTGTAAATAACCAATGACCAATGACTAATGACCAATACTTCGGCAACTCTTGGAGACGCACTCGCGTTCGCGGTTCCCGCTCTTAAGGGCAGTACAAGTGACCAATGACCAATGACCAATGACCAATGACTGCTGAAAGCCTCTGATCACCAATCTAATCTAAAATCTCCAATTCCTCCGATCGCAATCTTTAGGTAGAAAATTTGCTAACAGGAAAAGATTCTGATAAGGCAACGGATGTGGGAATCTGAAGTACCATTCCTTCTCGTGCCATAATAGCGCCAGGAAATTTCGCAGCTGCTTGTTTGCCTACACGATCTAAAAAATCGTCATTGTGGGCGGGGTCATGGTGGTAAATAACCAAAGTTTTAACGTTAGCAGCTTGTGCCACTTTTACACCTTCTTGCCAGGTAGAATGTCCCCAGCCAATTTTCAGGGATGTTGGGCAATGATATTCTTCGTCTGTGTAGGTAGAATCGTAAATCAAGATGTCGGCATTACGAGCTAGCCACAGTACATTTTCGTCGAGTCGGTCGGGAAAATGTTCGGTATCAGTGATATAAGCAGCAGCACCACCACGCCAGTTGACGCGGTATCCTATGGCTTCACCTGGATGGTTTAAAGGTGCCGTTTCTACAGTAACGTCATTGATGTGGATTGGTTGCCCCGGTCGAATGTCGTAGAAATTTAAATTAGCTTGCATAATCTGCAAGGGTACGGGAAAGTTCGGGTGCAACATTTGATCGTTGAGGCGCTGTTCTATGGTAGAACCATCAGGTGCGATCGCGCCGTAGATATGAAAGTCATTCCCTTTCACAAACCCTGGGGTAAAGAAGGGAAAACCTTGCATGTGATCCCAGTGAGAGTGGGTAAAAAATATGTGAGCTTCTAACGGCATTTGGCGCAACAAAGATTGCCCCAAAACATGTAGTCCCGTGCCAGCATCGAAAATTAAGCGTTTATCGCCCGCTTGCATTGAGATGCAAGGGGTATTACCGCCGTAACGAACAGTGTGTGGCCCTGGACTGGGGATGCTGCCGCGAACGCCCCAAAATTGTACGGTAAATTGGTTCTCTATCCTAGACATGTGTATTGCTTGCTGGACTGAGCGGGCGATAATTGGAAAATTGGAAAAATTGTTACTTATTTTGTCTAAGTTTATGCTGTCTCACCGATTTTGGGAGAGGGAGGATTTCTTGGTAAAACAGCATACCCTGTTTCTGGCTGATTGTGTAAATGTGAATGAAATACTGCCAGTTATAATTTTCCAGGTTTTGGGGTGAATGTGTATCGGTTATTTCAAGAGTGCCCCTACGTTATAGCCTACATTTTTCTCTAATGCATTTGAATATCCTCAGTTTTGTGCTGATAAATCAAATGATTCACTGAAAATTGAATTCCCATTCAGATAATTTATCTAGTCCAGTTGCGTAAGTAAGATTGTATTGTAACGGGGTAATACTGATGTGGTTTTTGCGTACAACAGATACGTCTGTCGGTACATTTTGGGGCAGATTTAACCCGGTTGGGGGTTCTACATCCTCAATCACTTCTCCTGTTAGCCAGTAGTACGTTTTTCCACGAGGATCAACTCGTTTATCAAACACATCAATGTAACGCCGCACTCCTTGACGGGTGAGAGTAACTCCGGCAATTTCTTCCCATTTGACCGCAGGAATATTGACGTTGAGCAACATCAAATCTGGCAGAGGTTTTTGGGCTAACTGGTCTACGAGAATTTTGGCAAACTTAGCAGCAGGTTGAAAGTCTTTAGATGTGTGACTAATAAGACTCAGCGCTACGCTGGGAATACCTTCAATTAGACCTTCCATTGCCGCAGAAACAGTGCCGGAATACAAGATTTCAGTCCCCAAATTCGCACCTTGATTAATGCCAGAGAGAACTAAGTCGGGGGGAGTATCTAGCAAAGCCCACAGCGCCAATTTGACGCAATCAGAAGGCGTACCATCGCAAGCCCAAGCTTTGATAGCAGGATGAAAAATTGACTCCACAATTTCGGCGCGAATGGGTTGGTGTAAAGTTAACCCGTGTCCAGTTGCCGATCGCTCTCGATCTGGGCAAACTACACTAACATCATGACCCGCCTCTGCCAAGTAGTTGGCTAGGGTACGAATCCCCAAAGCAGAAATGCCGTCATCGTTGCTAATTAGTAATTTCATAGTCATTAGTCATTGGTCGTTAGTCATTAGTCATTGGTTATTGGTCATTAGTTATTAGTTATTTGTTATTAGCCATTTGTCAATGTCTGAAGTCACAAGCAGCAAAAAAACATACATACTCACTAGCCCAATCGTCCCTAACTGATAAACAGAGGTTTAGTTTAGACCCTTGCCTTTGGCTGATGTTAATGGCATAACTATAAGTTTATTTATCGACCAGTTCACAGCTTTTAACTATAGACTAATGACTAATGACTAATGACTAATAACTAATGACTAGCAATTTAGAAGCTCAACTTTTAGCACTGCGGCAGGAAGGAGAAAAAGCGATCGCAGCTGCCGACACCCTAGAACGCCTAGAGGAACTCAGAGTTAACTATCTGGGTAAAAAAGGGGAATTGGGGGCACTGTTGCGAAGTATGGGGCAGATGAGTGCAGAGGAACGACCAAAAATTGGAGCGATCGCTAATACAGTTAAAGAATCCCTGCAAACTAGTCTAGACCAGCAACGTGCTGCCTTAGAATCCGCACAAATTCAGCTACAGCTAGAGGCGGAAACCCTAGATGTAACTATGCCGGGAATTTACAGCCCCCAAGGTCGCATTCATCCCCTCAATGGAATTATTGACCGGGCGCTGGATATCTTTGTTGGTATGGGCTACACCGTGGCTCAAGGGCCAGAGATGGAAACAGATTATTATAATTTCGAGGCTCTCAACACCCCGCCAGATCACCCCGCCCGTGATATGCAGGATACCTTCTACCTGCCAGATGGTAATCTCCTCCGCACTCATACTTCGTCAGTGCAAATTCGCTACATGGAAAGAGAAGAACCACCGATTCGGGTTGTGGCTCCAGGGCGAGTTTATCGGCGAGATAATGTAGACGCGACTCACTCAGCAGTTTTCCATCAAATAGAACTTTTAGCCATTGATGAGGGACTAACTTTTACTGACCTCAAGGGCACAATTAAAGTATTTTTACAAGCAATATTTGGCGATTTACCTATTCGCTTCCGCGCCAGTTATTTCCCGTTTACCGAACCATCTGCTGAAGTGGATTTGCAGTGGAATGGTCGCTGGTTGGAGGTGATGGGCTGCGGTATGGTCGATCCAAATGTACTTAAGTCTGTGGGTTATGACCCAGAAGTTTATACAGGGTTTGCTGCCGGTTTTGGTGTAGAACGCTTTGCAATGGTGTTACATCAAATCGATGATATTCGTCGGTTGTATGCTAGTGATTTGCGGTTTTTGCAACAATTTTAGGGAAGCGATCGCTGTAAATAACCAGGTATTTACTAAATATCTTGCAAAAGTAAATTAGATGAAAATATAACCACAGATAAATACCCATGATTATCTGTGGTTTTAAATAAGAAATCGGGATTGATGAATTTGGTAAACTATCAATATGTAACTTCTATTGAAGTGATATGACTGCAATCATTGGCAAACATTTAAGGCTTGAGGAATATGTGAAATATGACGATGGCACGGATAGCCAGTATGAACTGGTAGCAGGTGAGTTAGTTGCAATACCACCCGAAAGCCCAAAAAATGTCCAGATATCTCTCTTTTTACTGGTAAATTTCCTCAAGTTCGTCCCAGTGAATCGGTTAAATAACAAAGTTGAAATTGTTGTTGCTGGTTCTCGTGCGACAACTCGCATTCCTGACTTAGTTGTGCTGACGGATGAACTTGCAATAGCTTTAGAAGGTGCAACACGATCCACAATTACCCTGGATATGCCACCTCCAGCATTGGTTGTCGAAGTTGTTTCTCCTGGCAAAGCTAACGAAGATCGGGACTATCGCTACAAACGTTCCGAGTATGCCGCAAGGGGAATTGCTGAATATTGGATTGTCGATCCACAAATAAATGCAGTTACCGTACTAATATTAGTTGACGGGTTTTATGAAGAAACCAGATTTTCAGGAAATACTGCGATCGCTTCTACTATTTTCCCAGAATTACAGCTAACTGTAGAGCAAGTACTCAACGCTGGAGAAAGCAATGCGGGTGATGCCATTTCTTAGTTTAAATTAAAAAGGCAGACAGACGAAGGGATTTGAGAAGTGCGATCACGCAGTTTTTTTGCCTATTAGCGGCTTGTAAATTTTCGAGCGCGTACAACATTGTTGCACAGTCATTCTTACGATACTGCCTCTAGCTAACTCAGCGTGGATATAGCCTGATTGACAGGATTAGATTGTAAGGTTGCTGTTGGTGATAAATATCTAAAGACTATGGGAATACTAAACTCTGATGGTGGAAAATTTGACTGCCTGAAGCTGAGGCAGCAATTTAGTCTTTTCAGAAAGGATAACAAACATGGTTTGTGGTATTTATCAGATTTCAAATACTGTTAATGGTAAATCTTACATTGGACAATCACGGAACATATACAGGAGATGGAAACAACATACAAGAGGGTTGAATAAGCCAAATGTATTAGAAATTGGAAGTTATCCACTTAGATATGCCTTTTTAAAATATGATCTAAAAGAGGTAGTGACTACACCAGGAAAAACAGGTTTATTTGATTTTAAAGTTATTGAACAATGCACAGAAGATAAACTGCTGGAAAGAGAGCGATTCTGGATAAATACAATTGACCCAGAATATAACTGCAATACTTGGACACCTGCCCGAAAGAAAAAGGAAATTGATTCTGAACCTAAATTTTGGGTTCAATACCATAATTATAATGTTCTAGGTTACTTACCTGTTGAAATTATTCTTGATGAATCCCTAATTGAAAAATATGATTATGACGAAGTTTTGCCTGGTATATCAACTAATAAAAGAGCCGTTTTAAATACAGTAGGCGATACAATTTTTTTGATAGTAGGAATAGGTAACAAACCAAAACAATATTATCTTTGGTCTAAATTTATTTGTGAAGAGACAGTTACAAATGATTATGAAAATAATCATTCTTATGACGCTTTTGGTACTGGTTATTTAATAGATCCGCCTCAACTATTGAATTCAAAACAGTTTAATGAATTCAAAAGATTTTGTGGAAATTTTGGCTTTGGCTTTATGCGAATCAAAGAATCCTCTGAAGCCTGTACTTATTTAACTACGTTAAAAGATATAACAGAAAGCTATGAGCCGAAAAATCCAAAGTTAAATTTTTCACAGTATATAAAAGATTTTTATACCCAAGTCACTCGTGTCAATCCTCATGAATATTCTGCTTATCACCAACGAGGTTTTTACAGGCATTTAGCTGTTTCTCTATCCATTGAAGAGGCTCTAGGTTTGTTAATGTGTGAGTACACCACATTAGTAATATTTGACCCAATTAATCATGAATTTAACTACAAAGATAGTACATTATTAGTTCACACATTAGACTTTTATAATTCAGAAGAAGGTAAAAAATATCTAGACTCTTATGAACTTAACGAGCAAACATTTCCTTCTTATGCAATTGTAGGATGGCTGGCTGTTGAAAAAATTTTTAAATATGATGAAAAAAGCTTTGCTGCCGATAAAGATTTGCATTTCTTAGGAGAAAGTCTTGTTGACTACAAAAACAGTTGTGGTTATGAAGGAGCTGATGTCTGGGGTATTACCCTAAAAAAACCTATCTTTTTAAATCCGCCTATTTGTAACGTATTACAGCCAGAGGGTATTAATAACGGTGAACTATGGGGGGCTGAAGATTTGTCACATTTAGAAGCCTTCGATATAGCACTTAAAGCGAAAGTTGAGTATGAATAAGCCAAAAAACAGGGTGTAATATTTTTGTGTTTTGGTACACTGGCTCCTTGGTGTATACGTTTACTAGATTAAAAATATTAAGGTGGTCGGTGAATAACACTAACCACCTTTTGAAACTTTATTTAACTATTCCTGAATGACCGGGGATATCTGCCAAAGGTTCAAATCTACCGCCTAAGTATTTGGCGAGAAACTCTTCTGCGATCGCAAAAAAGTGCAACCGATTTTCTGGTCTAGCAAAACCATGTCCTTCATCTGTGTAAAGTACATATTGCACTGGTAAACCAGCCTGCTGCATTGCGTTAACAATTTGATCGCTTTCTGATTGTTTCACCCGTGGATCGTTTGCACCTTGACCGATAAGTAAAGGTTTTTGAATCCGGTCAGCAAAGAATAAAGGCGATCGCGATTTCAGAAATTCCTCTTCTGTCTCCAAGTTACCGACACGATGATAAAGCATTGCCTTCAATGGTTCCCAATAAGGCGGTATAGTTTCTATCAGAGTAATCAGGCTACTCGGCCCGACAATATCCACACCAGCCGCAAATATTTCTGGTGTAAAAGTTAACCCTGCTAGAGTGGCGTAACCTCCATAAGAACCGCCCATAATCGCAATCTTTTGCGGATCGGAAATGCCTTTTTCTACCAGCCAGTTCACGCTGTCAATCAAGTCATCGTGCATTTTGCCAGCCCATTCCCGATTTCCAGCATTCAAAAATGCTTTACCGTAGCCAGTGGAACCGCGAAAGTTCACTTGCAGAACGGCATAACCCCGGTTAGCTAGCCATTGCGCTGTGGGAGAGAAACCCCAAACATCCCGCGCCCAAGGGCCGCCATGAACCAACAGTACTGTTGGGAGATTCTGCGTAGGTATTCCCACAGGGGTTGTCAGGTAACTGTGGATAGTTAAGCCATCCCGCGCTTCGTAAGAAATTGGTTGTATTGAAGCTAACTGCAACGCTTCGAGTTTGGGTTGGTTGCTAAAAAGGAAAGTGCTAGTTTTGGACTCTCGGTTGTAGGCATAGTAGTAAACTGGCCCATTATCAGTTCTATAAGCTACTAGCCAGGTTTTATCTTCCAAGTCGCGGCTAATTATGGAGAATTCTCCGGGACGCACCTTAGCGATTTCTTCAAAATCTGCGGCGATACTGTGATCGATTACCTGCCATTCCTGTTTATCTTTGTAGAAAGAAACTGCTTGAATAACTCGCGTCAATGGGTGAATAATTATCCCCACAACATCATACTGCTCATCTTCAGCAATGACTGTTTCTTGACGGCTATCTAGGTCAACAGCTAGCAGACGTTTGGCGTTAGCATCGTGATTCCCTTGAATGTAAAGGGTTTTGCCATCATCAGAGAAGCTAACAGAATTCCCTTCTTCTTCTGCTCCCCAGTGGCGGAGAATTTCCCACTGTTTATCTGGTTTCTGCAACAACAAATCGTAACCACCATCGGCTGTGCTAGCTGTCGCTGCACGTATTTGAAAATCAGCGTCAGATGTCCAACTGATAATGTTACCGGGGTTATCGGTGTCGAACTCAACCGCACCATTTTTAAGGTTGATGCGGTAAACGTCAAACTTTTGGGGATTGTTTAAGTTCAAAGCTACCAGCACTTGATCTGGAAATTTTGGCTCCAGTTCCACAAGTTCTGCTTTTACACCCTGGAATGGCGTTAAGTCACGCACAATCTTGGAGTGAATATTAACCAAGTGGAGATGAAAGTTCTCGTCGCCATCCGAGTCTTGCATATAAATCAACTGGTCGGCGTTATAAGTCCAGAAGAAAATGCGGATACCGCGCTTTTTGTCGGCAGTTAGTATCTGGTCGTCTTCTTGTCCTATAGTTCGCAACCATACCTGCAAGACATTTTTCTCATCAGGGGCGATATATGCCAAGTACTTGCCATCAGGCGAGAGTTGTGGGCTGGTTTTTTCGGGATTCCCAAACAGGATTTCGCGCGGAATCAACGGTGGTAGCGAGGGCGCTTGAGCAGATGACATATTTTTATCCTCTACTTGACTACCCTATTGTCACTTGGTGGTGAAAATGACAATTCATCCAATAGGATGAACCTAGTACCGCAAGGCGGAAGTCAAAAGTCAAAGTCTTTTATACTCGGCGATGAGTCTTTAATACTCGTGAACGAGTCTTTGATACTCGGCGATGAGTCTTTTATACTTGTGAACGAGCCTTTGATACTCGGCGATGAGTCTTTGATACTCGGTGACGAGTCTTTGATACTCGTGAACGAGCCTTTTATACTCGGCGATGAGTCTTTGATACTCAGTGACGAGTCTTTGATACTCGTGAACGAGCCTTTTATACTCGGCGATGAGTCTTTGATACTCGGCGACGAGTCTTTTATACTCGTTCACGAGTCTTTTATACTCATTGACGGCAATTGTCGCAATGTCCGCAACGCAGGTTAGCTGCTTCTTTGTCAAAACCAAAAGCATTTAACAAAAACTGCCAACGACACTGCTTAGTTGTTAGGTATTGCTGCATCTGTTTCGCAGCGTGTAATTGCATCAGTGGCTGATTTGTCGCTTTTTGCCCAATGGTGTAATGAAAAGGATCGAGCCAGTTTAGCTGACCATTGCTATGGAGTAAAGCTAGCGCCGTTGCACCTTCGGGAAATTGTCTGGTTACAGCATTCACTTCTCCCTGTTTTGGTAATTTTTTCACAAGTTGCTGCGCTATTTGTTGTTGCGATCGCATTTGTTCTTGAAAAAACTCCTGTCTTTGCTTATCCCCTGAATCTAACCACCCGGTAGGTTCACTCACCAATGTCAACGCTTCGGCGGGTTTCCCATCCCTTCCAGCACGGCCAATTTCTTGCACATATTCAGATAACAAATGTGGCGCGTGAAAATGTGCTACCCAGCGAACGTCACTTTTATTTATCCCCATACCAAACGCACAGGTACACACAACAAAGGGGATTTTGCCACTTAACCAGCTTGCTTCTACTTCACGGCGTTCTGTTGCACCCAATCCCGCATGATAACTAGCTGTAGCAAAACCCATCTCTGCTAACCATTGGGCTAAATCTTCGCTATCTCTCCGAGTGCGAACATAAACTAACCCCGATTGTTGCGGTCTATTTTGAATAAACTTTAATAATTGTTGTTTTCTACCTCGTGGTGTCCAAGCGATACGAACGCTGGGATGCAAATTAGGACGGTAGGGATTCAAGCGGAAAATCTCTGGTTGCTGTAATTCTAAAACTGTTTGAATAATTTTTTGGGCTGAGGGGTCAGCAGTAGCAGTAAAAGCGGCGATACTGATTTTTGTTCCTGGTGGTTTTGATTTGAGCAATGCCGGACGCACCGCCCCTAATCTGCGATAAGCTGGGCGAAAAGTATCACCCCACTGCACCAAACAATGAGCTTCATCTAAAATCAAACCATTAATTTGCAATTGCGGGTGAGATAATCTTTCCCAAACTGGCGCACTTAGCAAAGTTTCGGGCGATAAATACAGTAATCTTAGCTGTTGACGTTCTAAAGCTTGCAGAGTCGCACGGCGTTGAGATGAAGATAATTCACTATGCAAAAGTGCTGCTTTTTGGTGGCTTTGTAGTAATTCCTGAACTTGGTTTTCCATCAACGCCACCAAGGGCGAAACTACCAAAGTTAATCCTGTTTGTAGCAGTGCAGGAAGTTGAAAACAAATCGACTTACCGCCACCTGTGGGCATAATAATCAGCGCATCTTTTTGTGATAATAAACTGCTAACAATTTCTCCCTGTGGTGGGCGGAAATCTTCATAACCCCAGATTTGTTGAAAAGCTGCTCGAACTTCTTGCCAAGATTTTGTTGTAGGCTGATTCATAATCAATGATAAATGCACCCATATCCTTGAATGCTGAATATAGCCTCTGTTATGCAGCTAATGGTTCAGTAATTTCATCATCTTAACTGAACTGTATTGAGGTATAAAGCGGGTTTCTCCTGACTCCTGAACTATTCCTTAAATCTCTACTGATAATCCTGGATTAAAGTAATTAATTATTTGGTTCATCTGGATAACCACGCGGATTACAAATAACGCGAGTCAAACCGATTTGATAATCTAATTGATTGTGAATGTGGCCATGAATCCATAATAATGCTCCAGACTCTTCAACGAAAGTATCAAGATTTGAAGCATAAGCAGCACTTAAAATATCTTCTTTATATTGAGAAGGTATAGACTTTACACTAGGAGCATGATGACTGATAATTACAGTTTTACCAGACAAGCCAAATAATGTATTTTTTAACCAATTAACTGATTTTTTACAAATTAGCGCTGTGTCAATAGTTCTTAACTTTGAGTATTGAGGACTTAATCTAATTTTCTTGTAATCGTTCATGAATTGACTAGCTTCTACACCTGCCATACGTGGCTCACCAAACAGTTTAAAATCAGTCCATAAAGTACAACCTAAAAAATTTACACCCTCAATGGTAACTAAATCATTCTCTAGAACATGAACATTAGTTCCTAATGAATAATCTTTCAGCTTCTCAACAAGCCTTGGATAAGCACTTCCATAGTATTCATGATTACCTAATACATATATAATTGGTTTGTTGGGAATGTTCTGAATTGCCCATTTAAGTCCTCTTTCTCTTAAATCAATATCTCCAGCTAAAACAACAATATCCGCATTTATATCAGGAGTATTAAAGGGTTTAAATTCAAGATGCAAATCACTTAATATGTGAATTTTCATGCTAATTCCATAATTGAAGAATTTTAAAATACTATATATGCTTGGCTTCTATACACCTGTATCGTATTTGTATTGTATTAAGTTAGTTTTATGCCCTGAATAGAGCGATAATTACTAAACCAAAACATATTTACAGTTTAATTATTAATCTACGAACAAAGATTCTAAATCTCGATAACCACTGGCAACACGAGTAATACTAATTCCGTCTTCTCTCAGATAGTAAAATATAATGTAATCATCCACAACAAAACCGCGCAAATTTGGTACAAGCCTTCCATAACTTTTTCCCATATTGGGGAAACTCGCTACTAGTTTACATTTGGAGCGAATGTCATCAAAAAGCTTACTAGCTGCTTTTGGGCTACTCCGAGCAATATATTCACAAATTTCATCTAAATCTTGAATTGCTGCATCTGAAAATGAATAATTACTCATTCAGCAGACTCCTCAGCAATTAGACGAATTTTTTCTTGTAATTTGGCGAATACAACTTCGCCGTCAGTTACTTGCCCCTTAGCAATTTGTTCAGTTCCTACAGCAATTTTTTGCCGTAATTCTTCAAGTCGCTGCTCTCTTTCTTGTAATAGTTTAAAGGCTTCATTGATAACATCATCTGCATTAGTAAATCTACCACTTGCAAGCTGTGCCTGAATGAATTGCTCTAGTTCTGGTTTAATTTGGATGTACATATTTTCTAGCTCTATATAATAGATATTCTTATCTAGATTTTAACAGCATTGCTTTCTCGATTGGTAACTAACCATCCCACAAATGCCGTAAGCGTTTAGGCGTAATAGCCTTTCCTCACGACGACTACCGATGTGGTAAACCGCAATTGTATTTTGTAATTGCTACCCATAACCATCGATATTTACCTTCCTCGTACCAAGGTGTTTCGTCAAGGTGGTTGTTAGGCACAAAAGATGCTCATGGACTTTATCGCTGTTATGGGTTTAAAAATTTGACATAACCAGAGAAAATTATGATGCGTTTAAATCCCAATGCTAATCGAGTTTGAGTAAAGTGGGAGCAAGCCAGTGCGTAGGCGTAGCCCGTTGTAGACATCACTAACCCACATTGACAGTTAGATTACAATCTTAGGTATAGTTTCTCTGACTGGAGTTGTTCATCGGGTGATTCAATCCGATTCAATGACAAAGCATACCAGACAAGTATTACTTAGTGCGCTCAAGGTAGTTGTCTTATGCCTGACACTGTTCCTACTATGCACAAGCAATAGTTGGGCGCAAATCACTACTGACAGCAAAATTGCTCCTCTGATTGAGAAGCTGATAGATAACGATACCCACATCAGAAGCCTTGCAGCAGATGCATTAGTTAATATCGGTTCGGCAGCAGTGCCGTCTCTGATTGAAGCGTTGAAAAATCAAGATAGTAATCTTCGCTGGCACGCCGCTTCGGTTTTAGGAGATTTGGGTGCAGAAGCAGCACCAGCAGTTCCAGCCTTAAGTGCGGCATTGCAAGATGAAGATGGACAAGTCCGCCTGTACGCCACCTTAGCTTTAGGAAATATTGGTACAGCAGCCAAAGCAGCAGTTCCATCGTTGATGGCGGCATTACAAGACAAGGAGCAATTCGTTCGCATTTATGTTCCTTCTGCACTCAGAAAAATTGGTGTAGAAGCGAAAGTAGCTGTCCCAGTATTAACTGCTGCCTTAAAAGATAAGAACCCCACTGTACGTTACAATTCTGCTTACGCTCTGGGTGCAATGGGTACAGAAGCAGTATCTTCTGTCCCGAATTTAATTGCCCTGTTGAATGATAACCAGTTTTATGTGCGTTTAGGTGCTATCAAAGGTTTAGGAGGAATAGCAGCAGGCTTTCAGGACAAGGCAAATGCTTTACCTACCTCCAAGTTGCAGAAAGTCATCTCAGACTTTGAGCAAGTATTGACAACTATACAAAAATACAAAGATAAATTCACAGAAACGGACATTAGGCTGATACGTCGCCCTCTCAATGCCCTGAAAGCAGAAAAAGAAACTCGCCTCTTTGATAGAGTTCTGGAATCGCTATTTAAGCATAAATTACTCTTGGGAGTTCCCGCTTACCTTATCTTATTGCCTTCTATTTGGTTAATTCTCTTGCGGGTAGCCCCTTTATGGTTGTTGAAAATTAACAACGCCCTCAAACCCTACACAGATTTTTCTCTCCCATTTATCAGCGTTAATGTACCTCTGCGATATGTGCTATTTGTTGGCTGGTTTCATTACCATCCCAGAGTATTAGATGCGTGGGTAGCTAAATATATCAAAGCAGCCCGCGAACAATTTCCTAAAAAGGATACAGTTAGCAGTCGCGCTTGTTATATTCCCATTCCCGTTGTTTTGGATGGTACAACAGTTCCTCAACTGATGAATGAGAATTTGCGCTCAACTTTCGAGAAACAGCGTAGTTGTCTAGTAATTGGTGGGGAAGGGGGTGTAGGTAAAACCAGTTTAGCGTGTCGAATCGCTGGGTGGGCAATGGCTGAGGATGAAGACCAACAACTCTGCAAACATTTGATGTTACCTGTGCTGTTAGAAGAAGAATTTCGGGTAACTGAAGGTAAGTCGCCGCTTTTAGAAGCCATCAGAGGACAGTTGCAAGCTTTAATTGATGAACCAGAGCCGATTTGTCAAGAATTACTGTTACGTTTGTTAAGAAAGAAACGCATTCTAGTGATTGTAGACCGTTTCTCAGAAATGAATGCGACTACACGAGAAGCAATTGAGCCGGAGTCGCCAGAGTTTCCGGTGAATGCGTTGGTGATTACTTCCCGAATTGAGGAAAAGCTGGGGCGGGTTAATAAGACGATAATTAAACCTCTGCGGATTGAAGCGAATAAACTATCGTCCTTTATGGAAGCTTATCTCATGCAGCGAGGTAAACGCGATCGCTTTACTGACCAGGAATTTTTTGACGCTTGTAACCGTCTTTCTCTGATGGTCGGTCAAAATAATATCACTGTCTTGCTGGCTAAACTTTATGCTGAACAGTTAATCGCCAGTAAAGACGTTACATCTAATATTTCTGCGTTACCAGAGAATATTCCTAATTTAATGCTGGGTTATATCAATGAACTCAATCGTGATGTTACAGACGAGCAATTTGATGACCGCACTGTTCATCAAATTGCCAAAACCATCGCCTGGGAATGCTTGCAGCAAAGTTATCAACCAGGAACCGCCAAGCGTGCAGATGCCATTGCTGCATTAGCAGCTTTGGGTATTGATGACCCCGAAGCACACCTCAATTATCTGGAAAAGCGCCTGCACCTGATTCAAACTATCGGTTCTGCCAAAGACAGAATCCGTTTTTGTCTCGATCCTTTAGCTGAATATCTTGCAGGTTGGTATTTAATAGAATTGTATGGCAATAACGATGGTAAATGGCGATCGCATTTTTTCAAAAAGGCGGACGATTTAGTTAAAACAGGCGCACCAGATGCCATCAAAGGCTTGTTGTTGGCAGTGCGAGATTGCTACTTATCTGAGGTTCAAGGTAGCAAAGAAACGGATTTTGTCCCCCAAAAGTCGGGTAAACTGGCTGGGTTTACACCTTCAGTCAACACAGCAGCTACTACTGTGCAAACAGTAATACCATAAACGGCATTTTCCAATTTATTAAAATTTCTCTGCATTTCCTTCTATTGCAGACTTTCGATGATTATAATCACTCGACCGACGCTCACTGCTGTTTGCTAAGAGCGCCGAGGAGCGCCGATGAGCGTGCTATTCGATAGACTATAACTAAATGAAAATTAGTGATTGTTCTGATTTTGAGAATGGAAAGGACAACCACCTGCCGTTAATTTCTGAAGAAAGACATTATTATCAAAATAATGTTCTAAAGACTCAATCTTCAAATCATCAGTGACGCGAGCAATACTAACTCCTACAATTTCTATTGTTTCACCTGTGGCTGCATAGTCCTTATAGGAACCATTAAATGTTCCCCAATGTCGCCACTTAAAGGTAACATTAGGCGGCCCCGAAAGAATTTCTGTTAATTCCCAAAGAAAGCCATTAGGAAAAGCATTGTGAAAAACTTGGAATGACGATTCAAAGGTTTCTGTTTCAGAGCTATACTGCTCACTTTGACCCAAAAACAGGTTATAAGTACCTTCCGTTGCAACATCCTGAGCAGTGAATTGTTGTCCCCCATTGGTACTCATTTTGAACTTATCAGTAACAATCGAAAGCCACTGTTGAGGATTAGATTTATTAGAAGCTTCCATCTCAAAATTTCGGACTAAGTTTTGAGCGATCGCTTCTAAAGAACCTTCAGGATGCTGAAATTTACTCTCTTGATGAAGAAATTCATTGGTGTATGAATAATCTGGGCGTTTTCCTTCTCGCCACTGTACTTCTTCATCATGAGCAATGACTATATCTCTATCTTGTACCCAGAGTGGCAATTCTGTTGTCTTTTCGCTACTCATACAAGCTGACTGATTATAAACATCGCTTCTCAGAATAAAGTTTTATGCATACAAGTCAATCGAAAAATCTAAAAAAGTAAACAATATTCATAATGAGCAAACACAGATGCTTCTTGAGCGAGAAACTTATACTATCGGATTTAGGTTTATTCATCCGCTAGTTACACAGAATTGAATTCTGAATTCTGTTTTGTTAAATCAAATCTAATTGCATTACAGCGCTTCCGGCTATTATGCAATATAGTTTTCTCCTTGCCCCTCTCCTATCATCGCTTTCAGCTTTTAGGATGTACCTCATAGCTGCCGGAAGTGCTGTATATGTTTTTCTGTCAGCATAATTTCCAACGATTTTTGGAACTCATAAATAACTCCTCCCCAAAGTTGGAGAGGAGTTTGTTAGCATCAGCTAAAAACTGGCAGTTTCACAGATCCGATTTCAGACTTTCTGTGCAGTTACTTCCTCTGGCTTTTGTTGAGTTTGCAAAGATGCATACAACCTATTCAACGCATTTACATAAGCTTGCGCTGATGCCACGATGATATCTGTGTTCGCTGCATGACCAGAAAACACTTTAGATTCATAACGTAAACGAATCGTCACTTCGCCAAGGGCATCAATACCGCCTGTTACTGACTGCACAGAAAACTCAATCAACTGGTTGGGCACATTCACCACACGGTTGATGGCTTTGTAAACTGCATCCACTGGCCCAGTACCGATCGCAGCATCAGTTAATTCTTCACCTTCTGGGGTACGCAGGGTAACTGTAGCAGTAGGACGGGCGTTGCTACCACAGGAAACTTGCACTAACTCTACCCGGAACAAATCGGGTGCTTGTTGGATTTCATCGTTAACGATCGCTTCCAAATCCCAATCAGAAATTTCTTTCTTTTTATCTGCTACTTCTTTGAATCTGACGAAGGCTTTATTTAACTCGGTATCTGACAGTTCAAAGCCCAATTCTTTCAACCGAGTGCGGAAAGCATTTCTACCTGAATGTTTGCCCAAAACTATTTGATTGTCTGTTAAGCCAATCAATTGGGCATCCATAATTTCGTAGGTTAGCTTGTTTTTTAACACCCCATCTTGGTGAATTCCCGACTCATGGGCAAAGGCATTCGCCCCGACGATCGCTTTATTTGGTTGTACCAACATTCCCGTCAAATTAGAAACTAAGCGTGAGGTTTTGTAAATTTGTCGGGTGTCGATATTTGTCAGGGATTCTTGAGAATCTTCTGGTCTGCCGAGATAAGGGTTAAAATATTGCCGCCGCACATGCAGCGCCATTACCAATTCTTCTAGTGATGCATTTCCGGCCCGTTCGCCAATGCCATTGATTGTACATTCTAGTTGCCTTGCACCATTTTTGACGGCTTCTAAAAAGTTAGCAACTGCCAAGCCTAAATCATTATGACCGTGAACAGAAATAATCGCTTGGTCGATGTTGGGGACATTTTCGATAATGCCCTTAATCATCGCTCCAAATTCGCTAGGAGTTGTGTAACCTACGGTATCGGGAATGTTAACTGTTGTTGCACCTGCTGCGATCGCTCGCTCTAATACTTGGTACAGAAATTCTGGATCGGTACGAGCCGCATCCATTGGCGAAAATTCGATATCTGTCATGAAGGACTTGGCATAGGCTACCATTTCTTCTGCAATCGCTAGTACTTCTGCCCTTGACTTCCGTAACTGATACTCTAAATGAATATCAGAAGTCGAAATAAATGTGTGAATTCTGGCGTTAACTGCTGGTTTTAATGCTTCAGCAGCCGCTTCTATATCTGCTTTAATGGCTCTTGCCAAACTGCAAACTACCGGGCCATTTTCTGTGCCGACAATTTGAGCAATCTTTTTGACTGCTTCAAAATCTCCAGGACTGGCAAAGGCAAAGCCTGCCTCAATTACATCTACACCCAGACGTGCTAATTGCTTGGCAATAACTAGCTTTTCGTCTATATTCAAAGTCGCTCCCGGACATTGCTCTCCATCTCGCAATGTCGTATCAAAAATGATGATTCTATCTGTTTTGTTTGTCATTTGCCGTTTCTTGTTTAGTGTTTACGTGTAGCTCAATATATCTTCAACCTTAGTTTTTCTTTTACTCTTACCTTTGTAAATAATTGCTAAGGCTACTAACCTTCGGTTTTTTCTATTTGATCTCTGATATCATTTAAATCTATATATCTATCAGTAGCATTGCGTAGCTCTCTAGCAATCATTCCTTCAGTTGATACTACCGTAATATGTGTATTTTTTGAGCGTAATAGTTCGATTGCTCTTTCAAAATCACCATCGCCACTAAATAGTACTACTCGGTCATACTGGTCTACTGTATTAAACATATCTACAACAATTTCAATATCTAAATTCGCTTTTTGCGAGTAACGACCGGACGTATCATCATAATATTCTTTAAGAATTTTAGTGCGGACTGTATATCCTAGACTAATGAGAGCATCTCTAAAACCTCGCTGATCTTGCGGGTCTTTTAAGCCAGTGTACCAGAAGGCATTAATTAATGTTGTTTCTGACTGTTCATGTTTGAAATATTCTAATACACGCCGTGGGTCAAAAAACCAGCCATTTTTTTGTTGAGCATAGAACATATTGTTTCCGTCTACAAAAATAGACAGACGATTCATTGGAGAACCCATACAAATTTACACCTAATAATATATATGAATTTAGATGGAACAATAGATTATAGCAATTTTCAAATGCCTTGTTTGCTAATATCTATAAAGTAGTTCTTTATCTATAGCTTTTATCCTACCTCTTTCAAGGCATAAAAACGGATGCAACATTAGAGTTGATATCCTGGGTGCTAACCTTATTCACCTCCGACACTGCAAGAGCCACCCTGTGATCAAAATCTACCAATAAAATTGACCCAGTAACAGCATTCATAGCTGCATAACACTAAAGTTTACTTCTAAAGAGGTATGGCATCTGCTGAGGGTAGAATATGAGTTAATCCCTATCTATAGGTAAACCTTTCAGTATCAGGACAAGCTTTGTGGGGATTAACAATATTCCGCCAGAGACAGAAGACGGACTTAGGACAACTTTGGGTAGAGCATCCACTTAGAAGCTTACTTGTTGGTTAGGTTAGGGTAAAATCTCGCCGCAACCAAATGCATCGGCAGAGTATATCCGGCTCTGATCTGTGAGACAATCACTAGTTGTAACTCATTCAACAGAAAAAGAATAAATTAGGTAGTGCAAGAGCTATGAATCTTTTGGGGGCTAGCTCTGCCAATAAAAGTTTGTTGACAAATAGAAGATACTTTACAAATGTATAAGATTGTCATTTAAGTATTATTTCAATGTGCTTACACTAAAACGTGGTCTGAATAAATAAAAGTGTTGGACTTAAATCAATCAGTAACACGACATGGCAGAAGAAACTACATCTACCTTAACTAAAAACTATGTCTCTGCTGCCAATAGACTGTCAAGTAAACCGACAAAAGTAACTTCGACAGCATCGGCTCGCCAGTCTAGGTGGATGGTTCGCTTAGGTCATCTCCTAGCTGGTACTTGGGTAATGGGGGCAGCACTGCTGAGTGCTTCTGGTTGGGAATTGGTTCAATTGATCGAAAATCAGGCACTTTCTGGCTTTTTTCAACTGCGTGGGCCAATTGTGCCTCCAGAAGACATTGTCATTTTAGCAATAGACGATCAGTCAATATCAGTTCCCGAACAGTACTATAAAACAGATCCGAAACAGTATGCCTACCTAGAAACACTGAAATCTCATCCTTATCAACGTGCCGCTTATGCACAGGTAGTCACAAAATTAGTCAAGGCAGGGGCCCGCTCTGTAGCCATAGACGTTGTATTTGACACCCCAAGCAGTTATGGAACTACTGACGATCGCCAATTCCAAGCAGCATTGCAAAAATATGGCAGCAAAGTTACCTTAGCAGCCATCTACGAAAATTCCCAGACGCACCAGGGGTCTTTTATGCAACTGACAGACCCGCAACAAATGTTTCGTACTGGGTCAGTATCCATTGGCTCAGTTAATTTTCCCTTAGAAGTGGATGGAAAAGTTCATCGATTAGCGAGTGAGTTTCCCAAACTATTAGGTGAAGATAATTTATTTACAAAAAAGCTCCTCTCCTTTGATGAAGCGGCGCTGAGAGCAGCACAAGTAAATTATCCGCGACCAAAGGGCGATCGCATTTATTTTTGGGGGCCTGCGGGTACATTTGAGCAAATACCCTTTTGGCACATCCTCGACCCGGAAAACTGGAATACCTATTTGCAGCAGGGAAAGGTATTTAAAAACAAGATCGTGCTGATTGGTGCAACAGATAAGTTACACAATGATTATTATCCAGTAGCTGGTAGCAAAGGTAATGAACCCATGTCGGGCGTGGAAATTCATGCCAATGCGATCGCAACTTTGATGTCAGACAAAGCCATCGCCCAAGGAATCACCATCCTACCATTACGCGGTTTGTTTGTGCTAATTCTAGTTGGCAGTACAGCCTTGATGATTAGCAGACGCAAGCGTAGTATCAATAGATTTCTGTATAGCCTCGCCCTTTCTGGCGCTTGGGTAGGAATTAGCTATGGGTTATTTGTCTACGGTCAGTTAATTTTTCCCATTACTGTACCAATGATTGCGATCGCAATGATCGGACTTTGCTACTTGGGAACCTCAATAGTGAGAGAAAGCATCAGAAAACGCCAATTAGTAGACATTTTTCAAAAGTATAAAACTTCCCCCGTTGTCCAAGAGATTATCAGCCAACAAGATGATTTACAAGACTTAATCCAGCAACGAGATTTAGCTTTATCAGGGAAAGTATTAGCTCGACGCTACAAAATTATCAAAGTTCTCGGTTCCGGTGGATTTAGTGAAACCTATATTGCCGAAGATACTCAACGTCCTGGTAATCCGCAATGTGTTGTCAAACAACTAAAACCAGCCAGCACCAAACCAGAAGGATTGCAACTTGCTAGACGTTTATTTCACTCAGAAGCCCAAACACTAGAAAAATTGGGAACCCACGATCAAATCCCTCAACTTTTGGCATATTTTGAAGAAGATGAAGAATTTTATTTAGTACAAGAACAAATAATTGGTCATCCTTTGAATCAGGAACTCTTAACAGGTAGAGCAATTGAGGAAATTGCAGTTATCAAAATTGTTAGAGACTTATTGCAAACATTAACATTTGTCCATGAAAACAATGTGATTCACCGGGATATTAAACCCAGTAATATCATTAGGCGACACTCTGATGGGAAACTGGTATTGATTGACTTTGGGGCCGTCAAGGAAGTCACCGTAAAACAGCTTGATTATCAAGAACCAACGCCTTTCACCATTGGCATTGGGACTCAGGGTTATGCACCAAGCGAACAATGTTTTGGGCGTCCCCACTACAGTAGTGATATCTATGCAGTCGGCATGGTTGGGATTAAAGCCTTGACTGGTATAGCACCCCGTGATTTAGATAGAGATAATAACGGTGAGATTAGATGGAGCGAGCGCTCTCAGGTAAGTGACTCCCTAGCTAAGATTCTGAGTAAAATGGTACTGGATGACTTCAAACAGCGATATCAGTCTGCATCAGAGGCTCTTGAGGATCTTGAATATCTTGAAGCTCTTGATGATTTGGTAAATTCTCAAAGCAGACACCCAGCACCACAAGATGACTCATTAATGAATACTTTAGATGAATTAGGCGCTCCTACAAAATCTTGCTCAGAACCATCCGGAGAAACTCCTTGAAAAGGACGCAAGGAAGAGTCTTTGCATCTTTTCAAGGAGTCCTACATTTGATTTTAATTTAACGAAAAAAATTCTTCTCCTGCGGTCGGATGAATACCTATAGTTTCATCAAAGTCTTGCTTAGTAATGCCTTTGCGAATTGCTACGCCGAGGCTTTGAATGATATCTGCTGCGTGTTCACCCACCATGTGAGCACCCAAAACTTGCCCAGAATCAGCATTTAGCACTAACTTCATAGTGGTTGGCTTATTTTGTTCGATTAGCTGATACAAGAGTGGTTGAAATTGGGTGTAGTAGCATTCTACAGATTCACCAAATTTTTCCCGCGCCTTCGCCTCTGTCATTCCCACACTAGCTGCTTCTGGACGACAAAAAACAGCAGAGGGCACATAATCATAATTCAGTTTTTGTGGCTTGTTGCCAAAAACTGTATCGGCAAAGGCAATACCTTCTGCTTGAGCCACTGGAGTCAATTGGATGCGACTGGTGCAGTCACCGACCGCAAAAATATTTTTTTGACTGGTGCGGCTATATTCATCTACTTTAATTGCACCATTTTCACCAAGTTCAACATGGGCATTTTCTAAACCAAGATTTTTGGTATTTGGGATGTAACCTGTGGCAACTAGGATGGTATCTGCTGTAATTATTTCTCGGTTCTCACCAGTAATAGTTAACAACAAACTCTCATCTGAGTATTTGATTTTTTGAACGGTGCTGTTAGTGAACAACTTTATTTTGCGTTGACTCAAACCTTCTTGTACAGCAGAGCGAATGTCATCATCAAACCCCGATAAAATCACCTTATCTTTTTCGATTACCGTTACCTCGCACCCGAAAGCGTGCATCATGCTGGAAAATTCGACGCCAATGTAGCCGCCGCCAATAATTGCTAAACGTTTCGGCAAATAAGGTAGCTGAAACATCTCACGGGATGTGATGGCGTATTCTATACCTGGGATGTTGGGCTTGAGGGGTCGCCCTCCCACAGCAATTAAAATTTTGTCTGCTGTAACTTTGCGTCCATCAATATTAATAGTGTGGGCATCAATGAAAGTGCTATGTTGAGAAATTAACTCAATTCCAGCTTCGCGCAATTGCTGAAAATAAGATTGGTTAATTTTGTCAATATGCTGATGCACTGACTTAATAAATACTGTCCAGTCAAAGTATGTTTGACAGTCACTCCACCCATAACTGTGCGCTATTTGATTTTGCAGGGCGAAGTCCGCAGCGTAGACAATAAGTTTTTTAGGAACGCAGCCGCGATTTACACAGGTTCCACCAATGGATTCTTGTTCAGCAATGGCGACACGTACACCGTAACTAGCTGCTTTTTTAGCTGCTGCCAATCCCCCAGGCCCAGCACCAATGACAAACAGGTCGTAATCAAATGTCATAAAAATCTGTTCCTTTTTCATTTTTTGGAAAGCAGAGCTATTTCATCCCTTATAGTGATTCCGACAAAACTTCATCTACTGTCTTTGGGTGGACAATTTGGAATGAAACCATCCTGATATGTAGCAGATTGCTGCTTTCGTCGCAATAAGATCCAAAAGTAACAGCGTAGGCGCAGCCCGCCGTAGGCATCGCACCATATTTGCTAACTTATATTACAATCACTGCCACTGGGTGCGGATATGCTATAGCACATCAAAGACAGCTAACTTTGACCCATTGCTGAAATTGAAAAACGGCAACTCAATAGACATCTTGCAAAAGTTACTTTTGCAAGATGTCGGGGAAAGGTCAAAGGTTAAAGGGTAAGGGGAAATTCCATCCCTTTCCCCTTTACCCTTTCCCCTACTTCTGCAAGAAGTCTAAAGATTAAAAACAAAGGTGGGTGTGGCGATTGAACCTGCTAATCCTCAAAATGGTGCAGACGTAACCGATATCTGCAACCAAGCTACCCAATAAACAAGAAACCTCGATTGCCCGATCGCAGACCAACCTTAGATAAGTAGAAGGTTGATAAGCCTATAACACCTATTCAGAAAAGCTTTTGCCGACAAATTTGCCGCAACTTTGCCAAAAGATACAAAAAAGTGTGCCAATTTTTGCCAATATAATAATATTATTTCCCAAAATTCACTTGGCAAAAATCGGCATGAGTGAGAAACCCATAGAAGATAACGGCAAGGCTTTTCTCGTTCTACTTTTGCCCATCTCGTTTTTGATTATTTTCCTGGTTGCCACCTGGAGAATTTTACTGGCGCTAATTCTGCTAGTAATAGCCTTCAAGCTTTGGCAGGAATATCAATGGCAACAGTGGACTGTGCGAGTTAACCCAATTTTTCATCAATTGGTTCGTGAAAACCAGGGCAGACTGACGCCAATGGACTTGGCAATCAAGGGCAATTTTCCTGGAACAACGGCAAAACGCTACTTGGATGGTAAAGCCTCAGAATTTGGTGCCAGTATAGTCAACTCCGAAGAGGCGGGGCAGTCTTATTACTTTATAACTGCTAGCATTCTCGGCAATATTCTTGACAGTAGTGAGCCTGTCAAAGAACTTCCATCTCAACCAGTTACTAAAACTGCGCGATCGCTCCTAGCACCACCACCCATACAACCAACTCCACAAGAGGAGGAACCAAAAACCGAATCACTCCCACAGCCAACCCCTGAGGAAGCTAAACGAGCGCTGGAAAAACAGTTAATTTTTGGCTCTCTGATCCAATCTGAACTTGCTAAACGGCTAAATGTCTATTCCAGTACAGTTTATAAACGGCGAAACGATCCAGAGTTTCCTGAGTGGAGTCGCAGCAAAGATCCTGATGGTATTGCCTGGTCATATTCGGAAAAAACTAAGGAGTTTTTCCCAGTAGAGGAAGAAGGATAAAAATTCAAAATTAAAAAATATTAATTACTTTTGATTTTTGAATTCTAAGCCCACAGCTTCATTGATGGAATTTAATCCGCTTTGTTCTAGCTTGGAAAGCAAACCTGCTAGAATCCGGCGTACCATCAGTGGCCCTTCGTAAATCCAGCCTGTATAAACCTGGATCAAACTAGCACCAGCAGTAATTTTTTCCCAAGCGTCTTCTGGGGAAAAAATGCCACCAACGCCAATAATTGGGATTTGCCCTTGGGTTTGCTGCCAAATAAAACGAATTACCTCAGTGGAGCGATCGCGCAATGGTTCACCACTAATTCCGCCAGCTTCTTCCTGGGGTGATTTGCCCGTTTGGTCAATTACTTGGGTTTTCAGTCCATCACGGCGGATGGTAGTGTTAGTGGCAATAATTCCCGCCAGTTGATAAGTTTTAGCGAGAGTTATAATGTCAGCGATCGCAACCCAATCTAAATCTGGCGCTATCTTGACAAAGATAGGCTTTTGTGTATTGTTTTCTTGTTGTAATAAATCTAAGATGGCACTGAGCATAGAAGCATCTTGGAGCGATCGCAACCCTGGTGTATTGGGAGAAGAGACATTAACAACAAAATAGTCTCCCAAATCCTTGAGTAAGCGAAAACTATCGAGATAATCCTGTGCTGCTGCTTCTAAGGGAGTTACCTTAGATTTACCCAAGTTTATCCCTATGGGTATTAAGTGGGTTAACTCCTGTTTTTCCTGTGCCAAACGTGCCGCCATTGCTGCTGCACCACTATTATTAAAGCCCATCCGATTGAGAGCAGCTTTATCCAATGGCAAGCGAAACAAACGGGGAGGCGGATTTCCTGGCTGTGCGTGAAAAGTCACAGTTCCTAGTTCCGCAAAGCCAAAACCCAGGTTAGACCAAATGCCAGCAGCGACTCCATCCTTATCGAAGCCAGCTGCTAACCCTACGGGATTTGAGAAGTTTAGCCCAAACAAATTTTGTTCTAGGCGGGAATCGTACAGACATAAAGATTTTTGTAAGCGTTGGTTTACCCAACTAGCAGGGGTTTGCGATAGCCAGCTAAAACTGCGAATCGTCTGCTGATGTAACCACTCTGAATCAGTTTTTAGCAGATTGAATAAAAGCGGACGAATAGCAAGTTGATAAATATCCATTTCAATCCTTAACACTACGCGAATTCAGTAGACTGCCGCACTTCATCTTTAGCTTGTCGGAGTTCGTCTCTAGCTTGCCAGAGTTCTTCTCTAGCTTGCCGCGCTTCCTCTTTAGCTTGTCGGAGTTCTTCTCTAGCTTGTCGGAGTTCTTCTTTAGCTAGCCGCACTTGTTCGGCAATATGCCGTATTTCTTCGGCAGAATCTCTCATTTCTTCAGCAATTTGCCGCATTTGTTCAGCCGAATTTCTCATTTCTTCAGCAAGCTGTCGCTGCTCCTCTTGTGAGAGCCTGATATCTTCAGCAGACTCTCGCTGGTTCTCTTGTGAGAGCCTGGTATCTTCAGCAGACTCTCGCTTTTCCTCTGAGACTTGTCTCTGCTCCTCTAAAGCATCAGACGAAGTGTCGCCCATTTCTGTAGCACTCCATAATCTAACTTTAACGAATCAGTCACCTACAACTTTTAGCAAACACCCGTGGCAATATTACTCAGGGTGCTTTTCTGGGCATCTTATATATTACAAGTTATGTTAACCAAGAAATCAGATGGGGCAGCCACAAAAACCTATAGCCGCCGAACAGCAGATTCTCTCTTTGGGGCGCGTCCTCCAGAGCCTCAGAGAAGAAGATGATGTTGACGTTCTGATTGAAACTACTATTTCTTATCTCAAGGAACAGTTTGACTACAAACTGATTTGGATTGCTCTTTACGATCGCCTGAATCACATATTATTCGGCAAAGGGGGCATTACACCCGATCATGACACGAGCTTTTTACGCCAAAGGGTTGTTCTCAGTCCTGGAGATTTATTAGAGCAAGTGGTGATTGAACAACATCCCTTGGGCATAGCTGATTTACAAACTGAAATCCGCGCTGCTGAATGGCGAAAAATTGCCGAAAAATTGCATATCCAAGGAACGATTATTCTACCAATTCGTTATAAAGATCGTTGCTTAGGTGTGCTGTTACTGGGTTCAGAACGCTGGGGCTATTTACTGACAGGAGAAACAAAAGCACGTTTGATGATGGTTTTAGGTGAACTGGGGGCAGTGCTTTATCAAAATGAGATACATAACCAGCAAAAGCAAACCAGGCGAACCGACGAGCCGTTATTAGAATTGCTGGAAAATTTACGCTCCCTCAGTAACCTGAATCAAAGACTTGAAGTAGCAGTCCAAGCAACTCATAAATTTGTCTCCCCCAATCGGACAAATGTTTACTGGTTTGAGCGGGAAGGGCGTTACTTTTGGTGTCGGATGAGCAATCAGCTAGTCAAAATCGATCGCAATTCCAGCAGTCAGCAAGCAGCCGGAATGACTGTACAGGAGTTGAGCGACTTTTATTATGCTTTGGCAGTTAACCAAATAGTCTCCATTGGTGATGCCCGCAGTTCTTTAAATAGCCGTTTTACGGCAAAGTTGCTGCAACGGCTGAAGGTGCGATCGCTCTTGGCAGCTCCAATAATTTGGCAAAAAAACTTAGTCGGTTTTTTGGCGGTAGAAAGCAATGAACCTCGCATCTGGACGGACACAGACAAAAATTTCGTCCAGGGTGTTGCTGGTTTAATTTCCTTAGTTGCACCTACCGAAAGTATGGAAAGCACGATCAAACAGATTCAAGAGGATGCCCAACTGACAGGCCAAGTTGCCCAAGGTATCTATAGCGAACATGACCTCAATGAAACTTTACACAACTGTGCTAAAAGGGTCTTAACTCGACTAGCTGCCACCCGCTTTTTGTTGTTGCAGTATGACTCTGAGCAGAATAATTATCAATTTATTTACCAAAGTCAACCCCATAATCGCCGACCGTTGACATTTACCCTCAATCCTCTCAAAGAATTAGATAGTCAGCTTTTGGAACGTTCAACCCAAGCGGTGGAGATTGAAAACTTAGATGAAGATTTACGCTTTTTTAACTGGCGTCCCTCATTGTTAGAAAATGGTGTGCGATCGCTACTTATTTGTAAATGCACTCACAATCAGATAACAGCACCACTTTTGGTAATCACTCACGAAACTCATCGTTATTGGACAACTCTAGAAAAGGAATTGCTGTGGGTCGTCAGTCAACAGATTGGTGTCATTGTTCGTCAGTGGCAATTACACAACCGCACTACGCAGCAGCAAAAAACTTCCCAGGTATTTGAGCAATGCTTACGCATCCTGACAGAATCCCAGAACAACATTGAGGTCAAAAAAAAGCATTTAGAACGGACAGCACTCGAACAAATAGCATCGATTTTAGGCTGTCCCTTAGCGGTAATGCTATCATGGTCGCCTAATGAAACCTGGGCAGAAATTATCCCTGGAGTGATTGACAATAGCCAATTTGGGGTTGTTTCCGATGCATCTATTCCTATCCAGACTGAAGCCTTAATTCAGTGGGCGCTTGCTACGGAGAGTTATCTGACTTTAAAAGTAGATAATTTACCCCCGGAAACCCGAAAATGGTTGAATGCTCCAGACAAAAGTCAAATCTTGGTGATGGCATTACGTACCAATGCTGATTATGAAACCACAGGTGTAGTCTTATTAGTAGACTATCAAGAGCGTCGCTGGCCAGAACAAAGTCTGAGTACAACAGCAACTTTGATTTCTCAATTAGCTTGGTGGCGTCGTGAAAAGCAAATTACCCGACTTCTAGAATCCACAACAGAAGAATTACGCCAACTTAACTGGTACAAACATCGTCGCCTAGAGGAAATTCAAAGAATAACGGCGGTGTCCCTTAAACAAATACATGATTTGGGCATTCCGGCTAATGAACTGGCTCAGATGCGCTACCAACTATTGCTGCGGCAGTTAGATCATACAGTCGCCTCCATGAGTGGAATGCTAAAACTTGAGCACTGGCAGCTACATATAAGTTGGGAAACTATGCCCATAGCCAGTTTACTGAAGCGATCGCTCGAACGCATCGAAAATTTACTTAAACAACAAAAGTTGTGGATTGGGGTACATGGTTTGGGACAACCAATTGACGAGCAGGAAGCACCCAAGAATTCTTCATTAGTTAGAGGCGTTCCTCCCTCCAGCGCTCAATCTGCAATGGCTATCGCTGGTGATATTGTCAAAATTGAATTAGTTATCCATGAATTATTGGTTACTGCCTGTAACCGTTCTCAAATCGGTGGCAGAATTGATATTTGGTGTCGCCGTTTAGATGCGTCAAAGCCCTCAGATACAAAGTATTCTTCTACAAGTGGAGGGGCTGAACATCAGACATCTCTAGAACTCTCGATTACATACAACGGTGCGATCGAACCACAGCTACTCACAGAACTACATGAGAATACATCCAAAGATGTGCTTGCTCCCTCCAAGCTCAACCAACCACCAGGCTTACATCTGCTAATCTGCCAAAACCTCATGCAAGAGTTGGGAGGAGAGTTGAATTTCTATCAATTACCAGATAATCGAGTAGTTAGCCGCTTGCTGTTGCCATTAGTTGGTAATGATTCTTAGTATTATTTTTTCTACTATAGGATTAATATTTCAAAAATCAAATACTAGTCTATAGGTGACTGAAAATGAGCTTAAGTAAGAAAAAAATAAGTTATGGAAATTTTACAACTCGTTGTTATAATTGGCAGATTATTTGCACTTTGAGATTTCACCAGACAGAGAATCGTTAAATGGCTATTTCTGAAAAGTTAATTGAATTAGTAGTTGATAAAATTTTGCTTGGTGGTATTGTTTTGGCAGCAGGCTACTGGCTAAACAAAAGATTTGAGATATTTAAAAATGAGACTAATGAAAAATTCCGTCAGAGGCAAGTAATTGCTGAAATGGAAAATCAGCAGAAGCAACAAATATTTGAATTAGAGAATCAGATTGCTATGGCTCAGTATAATGCAGAGCTTGAGTTTATAGAAAAACAAATCTCTGAGTTTTACTGGCCTATATATTTGAGGTTAGAAAAAGATAATGTAATGTGGAAGAGAATCAAGTCATTGAGTCCTGAAAAAAATGTTATACCTGAAGCTGCAAGTGATGTTATAGAGAAAGAATTTATTCTTAAAAATCATCAAGAAATAGTTAATATTATAGAAACTAAAATTCATTTAGCAGAAAATGCAACTAGCAGCAAAGAGCTAATAAATGAATTATTACAATACATCAAGCATATTGCCGTTTATAAAACAATCCGCTCTCTAAAAGAATTTCAAAAATTTAATCCAATTGATTTGAATGAACCATTTCCTGAAAAGCTTTTTCCATTGATTGAAAGTAACTTTAGGGAGTTACAGAAAAGGTATGAGTACCTTAAAAAGGTTAAATTTGGAGAACTCAAAAAATAAGATTACTTACGCGGTTTCACAAGTCGTTGCAGCGGACAAAGAAAAGCTGCTTGTGGTGTGCCAAAACCCTCTACCGCTGCTGAATTTGATCGTTATATGCCAAATTATTTGTGTTAATGTGACAAAACTGACTCATATAAGTCTATTGAGATAGCTGTGACCGCGCAAGAAAGGTGAACAGATTATCTAACTTCTTAATTTTTTCTTAGATGTAATCAAACTAGCGATCGCTGCACCAAAGGCTTTGACGATCGCCCTTTTCCAACTGCCTAAAGTCCCATATTTTCAGACACACATCTCCAAAATAATTCCATAGATAGATTGACAACACATTTGTTTACCCAAAGTATCCTCCCTTCGTAGCAAACTGGTTATAATTATCTTCCATCTCCCTCAGAAATGAAATTCTCATCTACACAGTATTTATATGGGACGTGTTCGTTCTAAATCTGACCTACCTACAAAAATCTGTCCGGTATGTCAACGTCCTTTCACATGGCGTAAAAAGTGGCAAGATTGCTGGGACGATGTGAAATACTGCTCAGAACGTTGTCGTCGTCGCCGTTCTGAAATTCAAAATGAAACCAACCGCAACACAGACGCAAATAGCGCAAGAGATTAATGGAGTCACAGGTGCAACCTAAATTAATTATTCATGGCGGGGCTGGTAGTTCTCTTCACGGTAAAGGCGGATTGGAGGCGGTGCGCCGATCGCTCCATACAGTCATAGAAGAAGTCTATTCTCTGCTATTATGCGGGGCAACTGCCTCTGAAGCGGTGGTGCAGGGTTGCCAGATGCTCGAAGACAACCCCCGCTTTAATGCTGGTACTGGTTCAGTACTGCAATCTGATGGGCAAATCCGCATGAGTGCTTCTTTGATGGATGGCGCATTAGGGCGGTTTAGTGGTGTGATTAATATCTCGCGGGTGAAAAATCCCATTGATTTAGCACAATTTTTACAAACCTCGCCAGACAGAGTGCTATCAGATTTTGGATCGGCTGAGTTGGCGCGGGAAATGCAAATTCCCAGCTATAACGCTTTAACTGATTTACGGTTACAAGAGTGGATACAAGAACGCCAGGATAATTTTAAAAGCGCAATGGCTAATGTGGTGGCAGAACCCGAACTGGTAGAAACCAGTAATGCTGGGCGCGGTACTATCGGTGTAGTAGCTTTAGATGCTTCTGGTAGACTAGCTGCTGGCACTTCCACTGGTGGGAAGGGCTTTGAGCGGATTGGAAGGGTAAGTGATTCTGCGATGCCAGCAGGTAATTATGCTACTAGTAATGCTGGTGTGAGTTGTACTGGGATTGGCGAAGATATCATTGATGAGTGTTTAGCTGCACGGATTGTAGTCCGTGTGACTGATGGTATGCCCTTGAAGGATGCCATGCAGCGCTCCTTTGGGGAAGCCCACCAGAACAAACGGGATTTGGGAGCGATCGCTTTAGATGTCAGTGGAGCGATCGCTTGGGGTAAAACCTGCGAAATCTTACTCGCCGCCTACCACGACGGCGAAAAAATTGGCGACACCTTGGAGTGGAATGATAGTGAATTGATTGGCTATTGTTGAATCAGTTTCAGCGTTTCGGCTAAAGTTTCTTGCTGGTCAACCATCGCAGCTAATTCTTGGGCTTCATAACGCCCTTCAAAAGCTTCTAGCGCCGCTCTTTTCAGTGCCACTTGATATCCTTGTTGCAGAATATCCATTAATTCTGCCTGATTCAAGTAAAAGCCACCGGATTTGCGGCGCTTGTTTATTTTGTTGATTTCCCGCACTGTATTTTCTATCGAAACATCCCAAGAGCGAGTCGAACGTTTTTCAGCCTTTTGTTTAATTAAATGGATGAGCAGAATTACACCATAACTATCAATTTTATTGATTTTGTCACTGAGGCTCATTTCTTCTAACTCATCCACCAACAGCAACGCCTCATGGATTTTGCCTTGTTCTAGAAATTGCCTAAGTTCTAGCAGTTCTTCCATGTTATTTTTTGAGATTTTGGCTTCACTACTAATCTAGCTAGATTAGACATCTTGCAAAAATCCTGGTTTATGCTCTCAAACCATAGATCAACCGCGATTAACATCAATGAATTATTTATGTTGATCTGTGGTTTCGTTTTCAACACTTTTCCTTTGCCAAGCTGGTTTTACTACCTGACGACTACGGGCAATCACCAGAGAATCATTAGGCACATCTTCTGTGACGGTAGAACCAGCTGCAATGTAAACATCATCTCCCAAGGTGATTGGAGCAACTAAAACGCTATTGGCTCCAGTTTTGGTGCGATCGCCTATTTTGGTACGATGTTTTTTCACGCCGTCATAATTGGCAGTAATTGTACCGGCACCAATATTCACCTGATTGCCGACAACGGTATCACCTATATATGACAAATGTGCTGCATTCGTGCGATCGCCTAATTGCGTATTTTTCAATTCCACAAAATTCCCCACACGGCAACCAGCACCCACTTCTACCTGACCGCGCAAGTGAGTATAAGGGCCAATTCGGCTTCCTGCTTGTACAGTGCTATTTATCACTACTGAATATTGCACCGTAACATTTTCACTCAACTGGCTATTTTCAATTAAACTTCCTGGCCCAATGTGACTTCCTGTTTTAATCACAGTATTTCCTCGCAGGTGAGTTTGGGGTTCAATAATTACATCCGGTTGTAATTCCACTGTTTCATCAATGGTGATGCTTGTGGGGTCGATGAGGGTGACACCTGCTAACATCCATTTTTCCTTGACTCGTTTTTGCAAAATATCGTAAGCTGTTGCCAGTTGCAAGCGATCGTTAATGCCGAGAATTTCTTGGTAATCTTCCACATCCACTGCCATAACTTGTCCCACCTGAGTCACGGCATCGGTAAGATAATATTCTTTTTGGGCATTGTTTGCCTGTAGGTGGGGAAGCACTTTTGCCAAATCTTGCCAGCGAAAGCAGTAAACTCCAGCATTAATGCGATGATTTTGTCTTTGAGCAGCAGTACAATCTTTGTGTTCGACCATTTGCTGCACAATATTTTCATCGTTACAAAAAACGCGCCCATAGCCCGTGGGGTCGGGTAGGTGTGAGGTGAGAATGGTGGCAGCATTCTGATTTTGGGCGTGAGTTTGTAACATCTGCTTGAGGGTTTGGGTGCGTATCAACGGTAAATCGCCGTTAAGTATCAACAAATCCCCTGTGTAATCTTCCAAATGAGGAAGTAATTGCTGGATCGCATGACCTGTACCCAATTGCACAGTCTGTTCAACAAACTCCAAATCGGGAATTGAATGCATGGCGGCTTGCACTTCCTCGGACTGATATCCCACAATCACGATTCGCCTTGAGGGCGAAAGTGGTTCGACACTTTCGAGAACTCTCTCTACTAGCGATCGCCCACCCAAAGAATGTAAAACCTTGGGTAAGCGTGATTTCATCCGTGTGCCGCGTCCTGCCGCTAGAATTGCTACAACTACCATAATTAGCTATAAGCTATCAGTGAAATTATTATTAATGCTGTTGGTACTTTAAAATTTAGGCTCAAATCATACTAGCTAATCATAGAAGAGTGAAATATACAATGAGCCAGGAGAACTACTTTTTTAAAAGGCGGAGATTACAATACCAATTCGCCCTCATTACAGCAGCTACAAATTATTATCTCCTACTCCCTACTCTCTACTCTCAACCTTTTTCCTGACAGGAGCGAATAAACTCTGAAAACTGCTGCATTAGTTTGGGATTACGCCAACCGGAATCAGTTTCTTCTTGCATCACTGAAAGGGCTTCATCTGAAGTAAAAGCTCTTTTGTAAGGTCGTTCACTGGTTAGAGCATCATAAATATCAATGAACTGAAATACTTGTGCCAGGTAGGGAATATCATCCCCCTTGAGTTTATCAGGGTAGCCTGATCCATCCCAGCGTTCGTGGTGATGGCGAATAATGGGAATTACACCCCGCATACTGCGTAGTGGCTGGCAGATTTTTTCTCCGATCAAAACGTGCTGCTGCATGATTTGCCAGTCTTCGGGGGTGAGTTTGCCTTTTTTCAGCAGCACTGCATCAGGAATACCCACTTTACCAATATCGTGAAGATAGCCACCCCATCTCAAATCTCGAATTTGGTAGCGTGAGAGGTTGAGGTATTCACCAAAAACTTGTCCCAGTTTTACCAAGCGTTCACAATGGTTGCCTGTATTGGGATCGCGACTTTCAATGGACATGGCAATGGAAAATAGTACTTGTTCGGCATGGTCTAAATCTTCATTCAGACGCTTCTGCTGAACCAAGGACTTTACACGTGCTGCCAGTTCCACACGATCAAAGGGTTTGGTCAGAAAATCATCTGCTCCAACTTCAATTCCCCGAATGCGCGATCGCCTGTCATTTAACGCGGTAATAAAAATTACCGGAATTAGTCTAGTCTGCTCATCTTGTTTGAGCAATTGGCATACTTCAAATCCATCCATTCCTGGCATCATCACATCCAGCAAAATCAAATCTGGTTGCTTTTGAGTTACCAATCCGACAACAATGGAACCACTATCCGCCTCAATCACTTCGTATCCTTCCATTCCCAAGAGGGCAACAGCAGTCATCCGGCTGGCGGCATGATCGTCAACTACTAAAACCTTCGGCGGATCTAAATCAAACCCATTCACTTTAGAACCTTTGGCTTCTTGTAGTGTTCTAGAGACCAATGAATCATTACCACAATTAACATCAGCTTTTATCCAAGAAGACACTGTTTGGCTATCTTCAAGCTTAAGGTCTTCTTGAGATAAGCCTATAGAATAACCCTCCGCATTTTGCGATCCTACGGCATGATTTGAACCAGTACTCTTCACTCTGCTAACGGGGTTTGACCCACTAACAATTTTTTCTGTAAAGCCTGTATGGTTGGATTTCCATTGAATCACAAAGGCACTCCAAGTTTTTGCACAAGTTAACAGTGTTAGATTTTAAAAACAAATTTAATATTCGATTGTATTTGAGCCAGAATTTCGATATAGATTATGCTTGATACCAAGCTGTCTATCTGAGTTTTTCGCAGTATGTATCTTTTATGTTACGAAAAAGATGTATCTGGTTGTCAATTTTTTTGCCTCTAATTCCAGTATGGTGAATTTTCACAAATGTTAAATCAGGTTTTTTACGGAGATTTTTTCATATTACGGCGTTAGAAAGCGTTATAATTACCTTTTTTATATCGGAATATCGGGTTTTGAATTTCAAATCTTTATGGTAATCATTAAATATACATATTTCTACTTACTAAGTTATCGCAATACTCAAGTACTGCCAAGTTACGTGTAATATTCAATACTAACATACGAATAACCTATTTGGCTTGTAAAAACTCATTGCCTGAGTATCGGGAAAAATAAATCAGATCAGAATTTTTTGCCAGAAAAGTCTACCTTTTTTGGGATTAAGGGCTAATGGGCAGGTTTGTAGGTGCGTCACCAGTGACGTAGCATAAAGCCTTCTCTTTCAGAGACACTAACGGGAACGAGAGGCTTTCCTTCGGGACACTCCGCGAACGCTTAGAGCGAGTAGTTGAGGGTAACAGAACAGCCCGTCGATATGGCAACTGAACTAAAAACTAGTTCCGATAAAATCCCTGCTTTGTGTTCCCAATAGCCACCTTTTTCGCCAACGAGATGTAGGTTCTAGCCAAGATGTTTGTTGTTCTTGTTGTCGCCGCATCACTATAACTTCGGCTGGATCGCTCAATTGAGGATCGCGATAGGGAATAGCAGCACGAGTTAGCAAGTGTTCTTTTTCAACTTGTGAAAGGGTAGTTAGTACTGAGTGGTCTTTAGAGTCAGCATTTCCAGAATGTGCTGCGATAGTACCAGGCGATCGCCTTCCCACAGGTGGAGTAGAACCGATCACCAAACCAGCAGACAAAAGTGCTGTGCGTACAGCAGCAGAACAAGAATAGGTGGCTAATACACCATCTGGATGTAAACACAATGACAGTTGTTTAATAAACTCAACAGTCCATAATTGAGGACATTGTGGTGGTGAAAAAGGATCGAGAAAAATTGCATCTGCCCAGAAACCCGACTGACGTACTAGCGTTATCGTATTTCTAGCATCGCCAATTAGTAGCTTCGCTTTTAGGCAAGGTGTTTGAACTTGATGCTCAAAAGCTAGCTCTTTCAACAATATTTCAATATAGTTACAGTTCCAATTGTCGAACAAGTTATGAGCGATCGCGGCTTGTGGCACTGCTGGATTCAGTTCTAAACCAATTACTTCAATACAACAATTTGGATTCACTGCCCAAATTGTCTGCAAAGCGGCAGCAGTATTGTATCCTAGACCATAACAAATATCCAACAGGTGTAAGACTGGTTTTTGAGCGGCTGTAGCCAGATGAGTCGGTTCCACAAACTTGAAAAAACTCTCTTGCTGCGCTCCATAATGGCTGTGAAAAGATTCACCAAACTCTTGAGAGACAAAGGTGAAAGAACCATCTGCTGTTAGCTTAGGTGTAAAATTCTCTAAGTCTGACATCTTACAAAAAAACTAAATAATTACCAATGCCCCTTAGAAGTACTGAGTGCTATTAGCATTAGCAGGGCGTTTAGCCCGTGCTAAATAAGAAATCTCACTTCTTTACTCAGAACTAGGAAAAGAGGAACTGTTTTGCTCAATACCTAATACTTCTCTATGAGAGGCTGCGCCCTAAGCGTAGCTATGCCGCAGGCTTTACGGCTTTACTCAGTACAAGTACCCCATGCCCTATGCCCAATCCTCAATTTGTTATTTCGCCAGCTTGGCTGTTTGAACATCTAGAAGATCCGCAAGTCGTTATTGTGGATTGTCGCTTTTCTTTAGCTGACTCACAACTAGGACAAAAGCAGTATCAAACAAGTCATATAAAAGGATCATATTACTTAGATTTGAATCAGGATCTTTCCAGTCCAGTAGGTAAGCATGGCGGGAGACATCCTTTACCTAACACCAATGATATAGCTAATAAATTTGCAGCCATTGGAGTAAATTACCAAAAAACTTTAGTTGTAGCTTATGATGATTCGCGCTTTGCCTTTGCGGCTCGTCTATGGTGGCTGTTACGCTATCTGGGACATGAGCAAGTAGCAGTTCTGGATGGAGGCTTTGCTGGATGGCAAAAAGCTGGGTATCCTGTTACAGATGTTATCCCTTCCCCTAGGATGGGTAATTTTGTAGCTCAGGTACAAACAGAAAAAGTGGTAGATATTACAGAGGTGAAAAGCCGGAAAGATAGCAACGAGGTAGTATTAGTAGATTCAAGAGAGAGCGATCGCTACCGAGGTGAACGAGAGCCAATTGATAAAATTGCCGGACATATTCCCGGTGCAGTTAACTATCCTTGGCAAGAAGTTACAGACTCTTCCGGCTACCTACTCCCTCAAGAAGAACAACGCCGTCGGTGGGAAAAGTTAGAAGCAGCCGAAGAAATCTTGGTATATTGCGGTTCTGGTGTTACTGCTTGTGTAAATCTACTTTCTTTAGAATTAGCTGGCATTACCAAGGGTAAACTTTATGCTGGTAGCTGGAGTGATTGGATTAGTTATTAGTTACTAGTCATTGGTCATTAGTAATTAGTTTGTGACAAATGACAAACCATAAATAACAAAATATATCTCCACAAATTGATTATGCGTCAATACGGTTCAGTTAAGGACTACTGGCAAAAATTTTGGGTTTTCGAGACGCGATAAATCGCCGTCTCTACAAGTGTTTTGGTCTTAACTGAACTGTATTGGATTATGCGTTGATCGAAAGCCTTGTAGGGGCGCAATGCCTTGCGCCCTTACACCATTTTCGGAGATATCTAAATGACAAATGACAAATGACAAATGACAAATTTCAAAACCGACCTAATTGCAAACTGTAATTAATACTAAAGAACCAGCCGTCAAAATCAATGTTTTCGGCGGTTGAACTACCTAAACTTACTCCAGCCTGCACATTCATATTAGTGGTATCGGATATTCGGTAATTTAAGTGCCCGAATAGTCGATGAAATTGGTCTTCTCGATCGCGCTGTGTAAAGTCTGATAAGTTCATTTGGTAGTCAATACCAACCTGTAAAGGCTTTTGCAAGTGGTAGTTTAGAGACAACCAAAAAGAATTGATTATCCGATTACGACTTAGGGGATCAGCAAAATTTACGCTCAATTCGTAGAAGCTATCTAGGGTTAATCTTGAAGTTAAGGGATCTCGCCGTCCCAAAGACAGTTGTAAGGAATTCTCATTTAAAAAGCGATCGCCTGCTTTGAAGTTATTCGGGCGATCGCTGTTGCTGGCATAAAATAACTGTTGATTGCTCCAACTGATTTCACCATACATTCGCTGGGATAGCTGCTGGTAAATACCGACATGGAATCTTACTTGGTTGTAATGGTATTGTGACTGATTTACATAACGAATGAGATTGCCATCAATTGAGCCGTTTAAATAAGTCTTAGATCCCAAAGGTAAATATGTAGAAGCTAACGTCAATCCAGAAATAATTAAACCATCTTCTATAGGATTATCATTTGAGGAAAAAATATTAGTCGTCTGGAAGTAGCCTACACGCCCCTGTAAATAGCCTATGGGTTTAAACTTAACTACGGTTTGTTCTGTCGGTGGTGGTGGCTGCTGTTCTAGGATTCTTGCCCGCACCCGTAACCCCAATTCGCGATCGCTATCAGACTTAGGTGGTTGTTTTGGCGATCGCAACCGCCGCATTAGCCTCTCTAGCCTTTGAGACTGATTAATCTCAGGTGGATTTAATAGTTCCTCTTTTGAGTCTGAAGGAGATGTAGGCAAATTACTTGGCTGCGATTCTAGCTGTGGCGGGTCATTTTGCTTTTGAGTATTTTCAGGTTCTTCGATTTGGTCTGGGGTTTGAGTCGTTTCTGGTGTTTGCTGCGCCAGATTTAACGGCATCTGTGAGTCTAAAGGATGCGACTCACTAGACTGCTTGCACAAAGAGTTAATTGCCTCTTGCTCCGACTTCTGACATAACTGCTGATTAGTTACCAGCGTGCTTGCTAAATTTTTAGGACGCCAAATATCTGTATTTGCAGATTCTGCCGCATCTACTCTAATGCAACACCAGTTTCCACCACTGGACGCTAATAAAATACAAAAAAACAAATTCTTCCAGTTTTTGAGTCGCATCTAGTTAGATCGCGTCGATCGCGTTTGGCAAATGTACACCTACAGGCTGTATCGGAAGTTCCGACTCAAAAGATACAATTAAGTACATCTATACGAGCTTTGTAGGTATATACTTAATTTACAAACTAAAATTGCCGCTTTTCGGATTTTTTCCCAGATTTTTTTGCAAAACTGAGATGCTCCGATCAAATTTTTGCTTAAATTTAGTGAAATACAACCAATGAGTCATTTCAAAACAGATACCTAACAACTACTTTTCTTGCATCATTGATGACCCTATGGCTAATCTGATTAGAAAAATTTATCTGTAAGGTACTCCTTATCTCATTATTTATATCACCTACTAACTTGGAAATTTGCCAAAGATTTTATTGCACAAAACGTTAGTTTCATAACAAAAACTTACAATCAACCAAATATATAGTTGATTTGTTATCTGTTTTATGTATTAAATCTAAACTAAAATCCAAACAATTTACCCAAAAAACTTAATCTAAAACTTAGTAGCAGCTTAAACATTTAACGTTTTTGGTATTAGTTGAAATTCACAAATTATCAAACTATGTTTCATAAATCGTTTCCACTATTAGTGATTGGTTTATGGGGAGTTATAGTACTACCTTTACCAAATCGGGCAAGTGCCATAACTCCTCTGACGCGAGCGGAGATTCAGAACCTCCGCAACATAGTACAACTGATACCTAAAGATAGACAGAAAAAGCGTCCTGCACGCAAATCAGATGCAATGATTCCTGGGGATGGATTGTCAACTGGTCGAGCTTCCCTAGCAGACTTGCGCTTTAACGACGGCTCTTTGGCACGAGTCGGAGAGCAGGCTATATTTCAATTTTTACCAAAGACTCGCAGTTTTAGACTGTCAAACGGAACAGCACTGTTGCTTATCCCACCTGGAAGGGGTCAAACACGTATACAAACGCCAAGTGCAGCAGCAGCAATTCGTGGTTCAGCATTATTTGTACGCTACAACCAACAAACTGATACCACAATTGTGGGTGCGCTGACAAATAGCGGCATTGAAGTTGCTAATAAAGACGCTTCTCAGACTCAGGTGCTCCAAGCAGGGCAGATGATGGTTATAGTGAAAGGCAAATTTCAGGGTTTATACGATTTCGATCTCAGAAATTTTTATGAAACCAGCGATATGGTTCGGGGACTTGATTTAACTAAGCAAAGTCTTACACCTACGGCCGATCCTGCGATCGCTAGCGTTCAAGCTGAAACTGCTGCGGCTTTAAATGCACAGTCGCCCATAACTGGCGAGGGAGTGGTTGAAAACCCATCTTTTGCAGAACTAACTCCTAGTCCTTCAACTTCCTCTACCAACGAGACTATTACAAGCAATTCCCCAGTAGACCCCATTGGAAATGATTCCCCATTAAATTCCTTTGAGGACATAGGACAAGTCCTGTTAAATACTGAGCGGCGAACTAGGGAAAATAATGCTAGTGTTCCGGTAAATCCGCCAGTAAATCCGCCAGTAAACCAGCCAATAAACCAGCCAGTAAACCAGCCAATAAACCAGCCAGTAAATCCGCCAGTAAACCAGCCAGTAAATCCGCCAATAAACCAGCCAATAAACCAGCCAATAAACCAGCCAATAAACCAGCCAATAAACCAGCCAGTGGAACCGCCAGTGGAACCTCCAGTGGAACCTCCAGTGGAACCTCCAGTAGAACCGCCAGTGGAACCTCCAGTAGAACCTCCAGTGGAACCTCCAGTGGAACCGCCAGTAGAACCGCCAGTAGAACCGCCAGTGGAACCTCCAGTAGAACCTCCAGTAGAACCTCCAGTAGAACCTCCAGTAGAACCTCCAGTAGAACCGCCAGTAGAACCTCCAGTAAAACCGCCAGAAACTACTTGAAAGTCTCCCAAAACCCAAACAATGTTTAGCAGTCACCGCCTACTGAAAAGTTTCTCAATGTAGCACTGCCAGAGATTTATAGCCGACGCCAGGGAGAACTAACTATAACAAGTGTTAACTACTGTCTCTACAGCCGCTAAAGCAAAAAGTGATATTCCCTACGACTAGAGAGCATCTGCTAACGCTAGATTAAATCAAGGACAGGACTTACAGAAGGTTCACCGGATATCCTTATATAGTTCCATTACATTCTGTGTGTAAGTTCCCAGGAACTAACTTTTTGCTAGAGAGAACATAAATTTATGACTTTTGATTACGACCTGTTTGTAATTGGTGCGGGTTCTGGAGGTTTGGCGGCTTCCAAACGGGCGGCTAGCTATGGAGCAAAAGTGGCGATCGCTGAATATGATTTAGTTGGTGGCACCTGTGTGATTCGCGGTTGCGTTCCCAAAAAACTCATGGTCTATGCTTCTCACTTTCTGGCACTATTCAGTGAAGCTTCAGGCTATGGCTGGAAAGTGGGTAATGCGGAATTGGACTGGGAATATTTCATTACATCTATAGATAAGGAAGTTCGGCGACTGTCCCAACTACATATAAACTTCTTAGAAAAAGCCGGAGTAGAACTAATTTCTGGTCGCGCCACATTGCTAGACTCCCACACGGTAGAAGTGGATGGACGCAAAGTGACAGCAGACAAAATTTTAATTGCTGTTGGCGGTCGTCCCATCAAACCAGATTTACCAGGGATGGAATATGGCATTACCTCTAACGAAATCTTTCATCTAAAAGAACAACCAAAACACATCGTCATTCTTGGCGCTGGTTATATTGGGACAGAATTTGCCTGCATCATGCGTGGTTTGGGTTCTGAGGTGACACAAATTACCAGAGGTGAAAAGATTTTGAAGGGGTTTGATGAAGACATTCGCACAGAAATTGAAGAGGGGATGACAAACCACGGAATTCGGCTGATTAAGAATAATGTGGTAAAAACAATTGAACCCGTGCCGGAAGGTTTTAAACTGACTTTATCAGGGGAAGACCAAGAACCATTAATTGCCGACGTGTTTCTAGTGGCGACTGGTCGAACTCCCAATGTAGATGGACTAGGTTTAGAAAATGCTGGGGTTGATGTTGTCGCTACTTCTATCGAAGGGCCTGGATACGCTACCACAAATGCGATCGCAGTCAATGAATATAGTCAAACAAATCAACCGAATATCTTTGCCGTTGGCGATGTCACAGACCGAATTAATTTAACTCCCGTCGCCATTGGCGAAGGACGAGCCTTTGCTGATAGTGAATTCGGCAATAACCGCCGCGAATTCAGTCACCAAACTGTTCCCACAGCCATATTTTCTAACCCTGAAGCCGCTACAGTCGGCTGGACAGAAGCTGAAGCACGCGAAAAACTCGGTGATGCCGTAAAAATTTATCACACTCGTTTTCGCCCCATGTACCATAGTTTGACTGGTAAGCAAGAGAAAACAATGATGAAGTTGGTGGTTGATAGCAACACCGACAAAGTTCTAGGCGCTCACATGGTGGGTGAAAATGCTGGTGAAATTATCCAAGGTATAGCGATCGCTGTCAAGATGGGCGCAACTAAAAAAGACTTTGATGCCACTGTAGGTATCCATCCCTCATCAGCAGAGGAATTTGTCACAATGCGGTAAGTATGTCATTTGTCCTTAGTCATTTGTCCTTTGTCCTTTGTCTAAGACTAATGACTAAGGACGATCCTAATGGGAAAATTTGAATGTCTACTCAGTATATCTACTTGCACGGTTTTGCTTCCAGTGCTAATTCTACCAAAGCGCAGAATCTAGGCGATCGCTTTTCTCAAATACAAACAAAGCTGAAAATTCCCGATTTGAATGCTGGCGATTTTTCCCACTTGACAATCACTCGTCAGATCAATCAAGTTGCCGCAGAATTCAGTAATAACTCTACACCAGTAACGCTCATTGGCTCAAGTTTGGGTGGTTTGACGGCCGCCCACTTAGGTCAGCAATATTTACAAGTACAACGTCTTGTGCTAATGGCGCCGGCTTTTGGATTTTTATCTCATTGGTTGCCCAAACTAGGAAATGAAGAAGTACAGCGTTGGCAGCAGGAAAAATATTTCATGGTCTACCACTATGGGGAAGAGCGATTAGTTCCTTTAAGTTACGATTTTGTTACAGATGCTTCCCAATTCCAAGAAAAGCTTTTGCAACGTCCTATTCCCACCCTAATTTTGCATGGAAAAAAGGATGAAGTCATTCCTATCGAAGCCAGTCTTGACTTTGCGCGCTCGCGTCCTTGGGTGGAGTTAGTCGAACTCGACAGTGACCACGCCTTGGGTAATGTTATAGAAGAAATTTGGCAGGCAATTCGTCTCTTTTGCCAGTTACCTTGAAGCTGTAAAATATTAGACTCTCACATAACTAATGTCCTTAGTCATTAGTCCTTTGTTTAGTTACTAACGACTAATGACTAATAACCAATGACTAATGACTAAAATTATGCTTCCCTTCATCCGGTCTGATTTAGCCCAATTTACCGCATATAAACCCCACCCCAGCAGTGATACAGCCGATTCTGTCCCCACACAGTTTGATCGGCTGGATACCAATGAAAGCCCCTATGATTTACCACTTGAATTAAAAGAGAAGTTAGCGTGGACATATCAGCAAGTAATTGAAACAAATCGTTACCCGGATGGCGGACATGAAACACTTAAGGATGCGATCGCTGAGTATGTCAATGAGTCAGCTACCCTCTCTTCATCGTTGTTTACCTCTGCCAATATTTCTGTTGGCAATGGTTCAGACGAACTAATCCGCTCTTTATTAATCGCCACCTGTTTAGGAGGAGAAGGTTCAATTCTCGTTGCCAATCCCACTTTCTCCATGTACGGAATTTTGGCACAAACTTTGGGTATTCCTGTAGTGGCAGTGGGTAGAAATGAAACAAATTTTGAAATTGACATAAGCGCAGCACAGGCTGCGATCGAGCAAACTCAAAATCCCCCCATTCGCGTAGTTTTCGTAGTCCATCCCAATTCACCGACTGCCAACAGCTTAACTGCGGCAGAGTTGACATGGTTAAGAAGTTTGCCAGAACATATTTTGGTAGTAATTGATGAAGCTTATTTTGAATTTAGCCAAAATACCGTAGTAGGTGAATTAGCACAACGCCCTAATTGGGTGATATTACGCACTTTTTCTAAAGCTTTTCGGTTAGCATCTCTCCGTGTTGGCTATTGCGTCGCTCATCCCGAAGCGATCGCCATCTTAGAAAAAGTTCGTTTACCCTACAATCTCCCCAGCTTTTCCATAACAGCAGCACTAGTTGCTTTACAAAACCGCACACTTTTGCTGGAGTCAATTTCCCAAACGCTAAGTGAACGAGCCAAACTCATCGAAATTTTATCCCAACAACCAGAACTACAAATTACCCCAAGTGCTGCCAACTTTATTTATTTGCGTCTTCAACTAAATGGCTCTCATCCAAAAGATACTGCTTTAAAAAGCTTCCACCAAAAACTTATGACACTCGGCACTCTTGTGCGCCACATTAGCGGAGGATTACGAATTACTATTGGGACGATAGAGGAAAACACCCATACCGTAAATCGGGTAAAAACTGCTTTGGCAAATTTGAAATCTTAGCAATTCACTCAGTAATTAAATCTGCTGTTTAGCTCACTACCCAAACGGCGTACCATTCCCACTGTTTGTGGCAGCACACCCACTAAAAGGGCAAAGGCAACATCCGGCAAAAGAGCCACTACGTCTGGTGGAAAGTATTGTTCAAATTGATCGAGAATCTTTTGAACACGCTGCCCAGGCACTGGGTTTTCTGTAATTTGTTTGATCAATCGAATCCACTGTCGCCTAATCAAGTAAGCCTTCTGGCGCTCTTCATTAGATTCGGGAGTTAATAAAGACAGATTACCTATGGGCAGTGCTCTTTGGCAATCACAATCGTAATCCCCACCTACAGCAGCACCAGGCCCAGCAAACTCTGCATGATAGCGTTTAAAAAGTATTAATCCATTTCGTCTACGACTATTGACGATGAAAACTTCTCCACTGTGCAAACGTGTAAGGATATCAGAGCCTTGCGATTGCTCAGTTCCGTCTGACATGACAAGAGAGTCAAGGAAACTAGTTTCAGGATAATAAGTTGATACCATAGAGGTTTGATAGCGTCGATGCTGTTCGCTATCCATGTTTTTTAAACTTTCAATGAATGTGGTAGTAGTATGCACTTCAAAATGGAACTAGTTGTTATATCAAATCAGATTTTTGAATTATTTTATTATCAACACTTTTCTCGTCAATTTAACTAAAATAACAATAGACAAGAAATTGTTTCAGTAATTGAGTGATTATATTTTATGAGATATAACTAGATTTGTCTGTAAACTCTAGGAGTGTTTTCTTAAAGTTTTTATAAAGATGAATATCTTAATTACAAAGTTATTATGAGGAAATGAAAATTTATTTAAGCGTAATTTCTACTTATATTGCCATTATAATACATTTATTTATCCATATCGAATACTTTAAAATATTTGTTAATGCTAAATCGAAAATCAGTAAAGCTTAACATTTTTTAATATTAAAAAAATTTACTAAAAAGATCCTTTTTTCAAATTATCAATAACTTTTTCGTAAAAAGTCTAGATAAAATAAATATTCTTCTTCAAAAGAATTATCAAAAGCTATCATTTCCTAAAATCTTATGTTTCAAGTTGTTCTCTAGATATTTAGTTAATCTTGGCTGGGCTGGATTTTTAATTAGGTTAGTTTGTATGTGATTAACGCTATTAGTAGCAGATTATATCCAAATTAATCACAACATAAAACTTCACAATTCCCAAAATAAATTCAAATCATGGAGTCAGTATCCAGGTGCTTGTGCAATAACATCTGGCTTGAGCGTCTTAGGAAAAATGTATTCCAATTCGATTCGACTTTATGCACTCGATATCCCAGCTTGAAATAAAGCTGTCTTGCTTGATGGTTATTTTCTAAAACATGAAGATATAAGTCTTGAAATCCCCACTCTTGAGAGACTTTTTCACAGCTATTAAGTAAGCCTGAAGCCACACCATGCCTACGGTATTTTGGATGAACCGCTAAATTAGATAAGTAAGGAAAACCTGCGCCAACCTGGTTCCATGAATCACTGTAACGTACACCCAGTTCCACGCTTCCTACTAAGTTATTAGTTTCGCCATTAGTAGCTTCAAGGGCCACTAAACAAACATGACGAGGTGCAGGTGATGCCATCCGATGCCTTAAGTCTTCATAAATACCCAAACGTAGCAACGGGAAAGCCCATCCCCATATACCCTTGTGGGAGTGAAAGCTTTCAGTAATAATTTGGGCAACACCAATCAAATCAGCAGGTATAGCCGTGCGAATTTGGAATTGGCAGGAAGTTGGATCGATGGGCTGTTGGTGGTGTGGGTGAAAAAACCGATATTTCAAGGCTAGTTTAGTATTGATTTTATTCAAACGAAAATTTTCTCAAATATCCTAAAACAAGATTTAAACTGAATCAGAACTTAATATCTATCCTGGAGATTTTACTTACCTGAGATTACAAATTCGCTTTTGCTAGTGGATAAAACAAAGTTTTACACTTTAGTTTGGATTTTATAACCTGCATTTTTGAAAAAGTATTAGGAGTTACAGTTTCATAAATCTGTAATCTTAAGTTCAGTAAGTTCAGATGCATCACTAGTTTCAAGTAGACAGGAGATGAGACTATTGACCACAAAAACATCCGTAAAGTGGTACAGCTTTGGATTAGTGGTCAGAAAATAGCATAACTTGTCCGTCGGTAGCACCTAAAAAATTGTTAAGTAAGTACACCATTAGCAAACTCTGGCTTCAAACCACCCTTGGTTGCAGTACTGAACTTGTTTTTGCAGTTGCCGCGACACTGACACTATTTTGCTCCTAGGTTACAGGGCTAGGCTGTACAGTGGCTGTGACAAGAATCTGCAAGGGTTCCTAATCTCTAGTCTCCAACTTCTCAACCAATACCACTTGCCTTAATGATAGTTCTGATTGCTAAATTAGAAAGAGGTATTTGTCTAATAGTATACTTTGGCTTTAAATCTTATTGTTTTAATTTTGCTGACTCTACCATGACTACCATAAATAAAATTTACCTGCAAGTGTTAGTACAACTGCTGCGGAGGGAAAACTTAATATGCAGCTTCATCTGGATTTTTCAGCTAGCTATGAGCGCTGTATGTTTTATCAGACTTTGCTCACAGGAGGTGAAGGAAGATTTGGCAAGCAAGCATCGACTCTGTAACACTAAAACAGACTATGAAAGCAATTACACTGCACCAAAGCAAATGGTAATCGGCACAAGCCATTGAGACGAATTACTGTGAGTAAACGCTCCTACACTCAGCAGTCATGTAGCCAAGCAGCCTTATTGGTCGAAATGCTCTGCTCTCACCTGACTCAGAAAAATCCTTACCTGATCAGATTATTCTTTATCCGACTGCCGTTGCAGCAGGAAAGCGGTGCATGAAATCCCAAGCAAACAGTAAGCCTAAAATTTTGGTTGTCGATGATGAACCAGACAACCTTGACTTGCTTTACCGCACTTTCTATCGCGACTATAAGGTGCTAAGGGCAAACTCTGGCCCTGCGGCCCTCGATCTGCTGGCTCAAGAGGGAGAGGTCGCGGTGATCATCTCCGATCAGCGGATGCCGATGATGAGCGGTACAGAATTTTTGAGCCTGACAGCAACTCAATATCCAGATATTATCCGGATTATTTTAACTGGCTACACCGATGTCGAAGACTTGGTGGAAGCAATCAACGCTGGCAAGGTATTCAAATATGTCACCAAACCGTGGGAAGCTGAGGAACTCAAAGCAGTGGTACGCCAAGCTTTGGACACTCACAATGTTCTCAAGGCCCGCACCCGTGAACTTACCCGCACACTCCGTCAAGAATCACTGCTGAATACCGTTACAAATACGATTCGCAGTGCTTTAGACTACAGACAAATTTTGCAAGCAATTGTAGACACAGTAGGTCACATGTTGGAGGTGGATGTCTGTCTGTTGCGTCCCTTCCAAGATGAGCAGTTGGCGGATAAAGGATTTATTTATCAGAAGGCCCTTGCTGAAAAAGCTCTTGAGCATGGGAGTGTAGGGGAAGTTACAGTAAGTCTTTCCCCTACATCCTCTATCGCCTCTGTTTCCCATCCTTCTGTTTCTTCTTTGCCTCTCTTGGCTCAGACAGTGTGGGAAACTCGCGAAGTCCAGGTGATTCACGATGTTACCGATGATGAGCGGATTCACGGTAATACTCTTGAACTGCGTGAACGTGGGGAAGCCTTTGCTGCTGCTAACATCTGTTCTAGTTTAGTTGTGCCATTGATCTGCCAACAAGAACTAATGGCAGTACTAGCACTGCACCAGTGTTCTCTGCCTCGCTTTTGGGGGGATGATGAAGTGCAGTTAGTGTTGATGGTCGCGGATCAGGCAGCCTTAGCTTTGTCTCAAGCTTATGCTTACGAACAAGTACGTGCGCTTGCCAAGCGAGAAGCCCTAATTAATACGATTACTAGCGCAATTCGCTCTAGCTTAGATCCCCAAGATATCTTTGCGGCGATCACCCAGCAATTAGGACAAGCTTTACAAGTCGATGGCTGTGTCCTGTCTTTGTGGACGGAGGAAGATGAGTTTGTCGAGTGTGTGGGCTTATACGATAGTTTTCAACATTCAGAAAATTTACGGAAACACAGCCCAACCCAGGCATCGCTAGCCCCAGACAATCATTCAAGTAGTAATAATCACCTATCAACTCAGAGATTACCCTATTCTCAAGCATCTATACAGGAAAATCCCATCCTCCAACAAATGCTACAGACACATGAACCTGTGGTAATTGGTAATGTGAGTCATTCTCCCTCAGATGTGCAGGGTTTTGATTTGCCTTTAAAAATGCCAGCGCGATCGCTAATGTTTGTGCCATTGTTGGCTGATGGGAAATGTATCGGCAGTATTACGCTACATGAAGGTAAAAAAGTACGCCAATGGTTATCATCTGATATCGATTTGGCGAAAGCAGTAGCAGCTCAAGCAGCGATCGCTGTACAACAGTCATATTTATATCAAAAAACTCGTCAACAAGCTGAACGCTTACTGGAATTAGACAAACAAAAAACCGAATTTTTCCAAAATATTTCCCATGAGTTTCGTACACCCATCACCTTAATTCAAGGGCCTTTAGAGTCTGTGGTGGCGGCTGGTGAGGGATTATCTTACTCCCAAAGTACGATCGCCTTGCGTAACTCCCGCCGCCTGCTGCGACTGGTAAATCAACTCCTGGATTTACAACGCCTAGATGCGGGGAGAATGCAGCCTAGTTTTCATCCCTGCGATTTAGTCGAATTCGTCAGCCAAATTGTGGAGTCTTTTCGTCCCTACTGTGAGAAAAAGAAACTGCATCTCGCCACCCAGTTAGATGAATGTTCCACGGTGTACTTGGATATGGAAAAATTTGACAAGGTGGTTTACAACCTCCTGTCTAATGCCATGAAGTTTACTCCCGAAGGTGGCACGATTAGTGTCAGACTAAAATCTGAAGGCGATCGCTGCATATTGCAAGTACAAGATACTGGAATTGGCATTGTTCAAGAGCAAATTCCCCACCTATTCGAGCGCTTCCGTCAAGCTGAAGGTTCAGCAAACCGCTCCTATGAAGGCAGTGGCTTGGGTTTAGCTTTAGTTAAAGAATTGGTAGAATTACACGGCGGTCAAGTCACTGTGGAATCAGTTTACGGTCAAGGAACTACCTTTAGTTTATGGCTTGTGACTGGAAAAACTCATTTGCCCGCACAGCAAGTACTAGAAACGCCTTCCGAACTGAAAACAAGCCGCGCTAGCGTAGAATTAGCTGATTTAGAATTGGTAGATTCCACAACAGACAATATTGAAGATATTACAAGAAACTTCTCCTCCAGTATTGATACTCAAGACTCAGCACTTAAAACTCAGCAACGCCAGAGCGCTCAACAGGTCGAAAATACTCACACGACTGGCTCGTCAATTTTAGTTGTAGATGACAACCCAGATTTGCGAACCTATGTATCTGAAATTTTCCGCCGCAACGGCTATCACGTACAGACAGCTCGTAATGGTTATGAAGGACACAGTATAGCTAAGGAAATTATACCCAGCTTGATTGTGACTGACTTAATGATGCCCTTGGTGAGCGGACTTGAAATGATTCAGATGATCCGCAAAGAAGAGAAGTTGAAAGGAATACCAATCATTTTGCTGACAGCAAAAGTAGACGAGGAAACCCGCATCGAAGGTACAGAACATGGAGCAGATGCTTATTTAGCAAAACCATTCAATGACCGGGAACTTTTGGCGGAAGTTCGGAATCTTTTAGCATTGAAAGAAAATGAACGACGAATTGTGGAGTTAAATACTTATCTAACAGAATCAGTCTTAAAGCGCTTTTTACCGGCTGTATTGGTGCAAAAAGCGGCAACCGGAGATTTAACATTAGATTTGCGCCCAGAACCACGCTTAATCACAGTTTTGTTTAGTGACATCGTGGGTTTTACCCAGCTATCAAATACTCTCAGATCCCGACGAGTCGCAGAATTGCTAAATGAATATTTAGAAGCTATGACCAAGGTTGTATTTGGTAATGGCGGCACTGTAGATAAGTTTATGGGAGATGCTATTTTAGCTTTATATGGAGCGCCGGAAGAACTAACCCCCAATGAACAAGTGCGTCGTGCCATAAATACAGCAAGAGCAATGCACCGCTCACTGGCTGACTTGAACCAGCGCTGGCGAGAGCAAGGTGTATTCGATGGTGACAGACTTACTAGCGTCCAGTTTCGGTGCGGGATTCATCAAGGTACGGCTGTTGTGGGGATGTTTGGTAGTGCTGAACGTGCCGACTATACTGCTATTGGCCCAAGTGTGAATATTGCTGCCAGGTTGCAAGCTGCCGCTCTTCCCGGTACAATCCTGGTTTCTGCTGCCGTGGCAGATTATTTGCAGGAAGAAGAAATTACTAAAGGTAGTCCGCTAGAACTTAAAGGAGTAGATGAAACAGTTTTGACCTTTGCTGTTACATCAGAGATAATGGTTAATCGCTAAAATCTAAAATTTAGACTGGTATTTGAAAGCATTACCGATGAGTAAGAGTGCCTAATCATATCCAGTTTCTATAATATGACACCATCAGTTGCAGACAAAACCCCAATTCCAGCCAAGGTCTGGAGAGGACACACTGACCCACCAGGTTTGTGGATTTCTGTTGTTATAGGTTCAGTCTCTCTGCATTTATTGGCATTCTGGCTGATACGCTCATCAAATGCATTTAGTCTTTGGTTTCCGCAGCAAAGTCAATCTGCTGTTCCCATTGAATTGATAGACATTGCTCCCGAAACAAAATCAATAACTAAATCAAAATCACCAGCCAAAACAGTTTCGCCAAAGCCACTGTCCTCAACTCAAAAGTCTGTACCAACACCTCCTCCACAAATTACACGAACTACACCCAGAAATCAAGATTTTGGCGCAATAAATTCTGCGGATAATCCCCAGCAAAAGAGCCAAACTTACGCTTCTCAACCTAATAGCCAACCGTTTAGACAACAGAGAGTTACTACACCAACGCCAAAGCCTACGCCCACACCAAAACCTACAGTTCGAGTCGGTAATCTACCTTGGAACCGCCGTCAAGAAATCAAATTGGGGAAGGGAAGGCTATTACCAACAGGTATTCCATCAAATCCACCAGTTTCGGAAGCTGAAAACAAACAAACTCCACGCACTCCCGCAGGAGAAACTTCGCCAACTCCAACTAGGGAAACTCCACGTACTCCTACAGGAGAAACTTCGCCAACTCCAACTAGGGAAACTCCACGTACTCCTACAGGAGAAACTTCACCAACTCCAACTAGGGAAACTCCACGCACTCCCACAGGAGAAACTTCACCAACTCCAACTAGGGAAACTCCACGCACTCCTACAGGAGAAACTTCACCAACTCCGACTAGGGAAACTCCACGCACTCCCACAGGAGAAACTTCACCAACTCCAACTCAGGGAGCATCAGTAGCAATAGTAGCTCCTTTACTTAGAGATGAAGTCAATAGCTTGATACAATCAGGAAGATTACGACCAAATGCTTTACCTGACTTTATCGCTTTATATAGGGGAAGTAACACAAAACAAGTAGACTCAAGTTTTCTTGTCCAAAATTCTGGACTTGAGCCAGCACAACTCTTGGCTAACTTAATAATAGATAACAATGGCAATTTTCAACAGGCTGTAGTTCTAGAAATAGAACCAGCAACACTGCAAAGTAAAAAAAGCACATACGAGCAAGTCCTCAACGAAGTTTTCAAAACAGAAAGCTTTATTGCTGCTTATAACAACGATCGCACAAAACCGGAATTGAGCGATCTGTTTGTACGGATCAAAATCCAACCTGCCAATTCCAACTAGATGGTTGGAATTTTGAAAAAACTGTGTTATATTTACATAGTTGGAATTTAGCGGGCGTAGTTTAGTGGTAAAACTATAGCCTTCCAAGCTATTAATGCGGGTTCGATTCCCGCCGCCCGCTTAGAAAAAACTCTGAAATGCATTCGCGCAAAAAGTAAGTTTGGACTTGGTAATATAACCAGTTCAGAAATAACCGTTTAAATTACAGAATGCTTATCATATAGTTATCACAAAACATATATACACATAACAACAAACAGCAAGGCAAGCCAAGCCAATAGTACTGCGATAATGTATATCGCCCTATTTTGGAGTTGGTATCTTGCCTGCTCAGTAAATTTAAGTCTGATGTTAACAGCTTAATTATTGCTTTTCTTTACCAAAAAACAGCCATAATTGATCAAGCGATCGCTAAGGCTGATGAAAAAATAAAAAACTAGAGGAATATCGCATAGCTTAAATTTTGGAGTATCCCTCATTGCTCTAAAATTAAGAATGTGAAATATTTATTTATCCAAATTTGCCACTTACATAATCTCGGGTATCTTCCTGCTGAGGATTGTTGAAAATATTCTCTGTAAAGTTGTATTCAACGAGATATCCCATTTTACTGCCTGTTTCTGTAGCCTGGGCATTGAAAAAGGCTGTCATATCAGACACCCGCGCGGCTTGTTGCATATTGTGGGTGACGATAATAATGGTATATTGCGACTTCAATTCTTGGAGTAATTCTTCAACTCGCAAAGTTGAAATTGGATCAAGAGCGGAGCAGGGTTCATCCATTAGCAGAACCTCTGGCTGAATTGCGAGGGCGCGAGCAATGCACAAGCGTTGCTGTTGACCACCAGATATGGATAGACCACTTTGCTTCAGTTTATGCTTAACCTCATCCCATAAAGCAGCTTGGCGCAAGCTCCGTTCCACCAATTCATCCATATCACCTCGATAACCATTAATCCGTGCTCCAAAGGCGATATTTTCATAAATTGATTTGGGAAAGGGGTTAGGCTTCTGAAAAACCATACCAACCCGACGGCGTAATTCTACTGTATCAATTTTTTTGTCATAAATATCGGTTTCACCGAAGGTAATTCTTCCCTGAATATGTGCGCCAGGAATCAAGTCATTTAAACGGTTAAAACATCTTAGTACAGTGCTTTTACCACATCCAGAAGGCCCAATAAAAGCTGTGATTTTGTTTTTACCGATGTTTAGATTAACATCACGAACTGCTTTGAAATTACCATAGAAAACAGATAATTGCTCGGCTTGTAAAATACTCTCGGAAGTAGCGGTTCTTGAGCTTGATACCATACAAAAATTTCAGGTAAATTCTGAAAATCTACATTTAAATGAGGTTGATTTATTTAGCGTGACTGCTGGAATTTATTCCGTAAAAATATTGCCGTTGAATTCATCAACAGCAGCACAAGCATCAAAACAATAATGCCAGCAGCAGCATTCTGATGAAACTCTGCTTGAGGACGAGAAACCCAATCAAAAATCTGGATTGGCAGTGCTGTAAAAGAACTTTGCAAACCTTTTAAAGAAGGCTCAGGCAAGAAAGTAATGAACCCAACAGCCCCAATTACAATCAACGGTGCAGTCTCACCGATCGCTCGTGAAAGTGCCAGAATTGTACCTGTAAGGATACCTGGTAAAGCAATGGGGAAAATTTGTTCTCTGATGATTTGCCATCTGTTAGCACCAAGGGCAAAACCTGCTTGCCGCAGACTATCGGGAACAGAACGCAGCGCTTCACGAGTGGTTATGATGATAATTGGTAGAATCAACAAACTCAATGTTAAAGCACCAGCTAGCACCGTGCGTCCCTTCGTGATTGGTTCCATCACCCGCACAAAAATTTGCAAGCCCAGCAAGCCGTAAATAATTGATGGTACTGCGGCTAAATTTGCAATATTGATTTCAATTAGCTGAGTAAACCAGTTGTCTTTAGCATACTCTTCTAAGAAGATTCCTGCACCTACTCCTAAGGGAAAGGAAATTAAGGCCGTTATTACCAACAGCCAAATAGTGCCAACTAAGGGGGCTAATACTCCAGAAGAGGAGGCCCGACGAGAAGAAAAGCTGGTAATAAAAGACCAATTCAAGCGTCCAAGACCGTCAGTTAAGACATCAATGATCAAGACAACTAGCACCAGCAATGCGAATAAAGTTGCAGCCCAAGTTGCGATCGCAAAAATTTTGTCGAAGTTGTAGCGCTTATTGAGCGAGAGGTCAAAGTTCGGGTTTACCCCAGGCTGATTTGTAGACTTAGTATCACTTGTTGTCATTCGTATTTCTCCCGGAAGCGACGAACAAACCAGTAACTAAAAATATTTAGGGCTAGGGTTATGAGAAACAAAGTCATGCCCACCGAAAAAATAGTTTTATACGCCAGTGAGCCGGCTGGTGTGTCTCCTTTACTTACTTGCACGATATATGCTGTCATTGTCTCAATTGGTACTAACGGATTGAGGGTCAATTGAGGATTTTGACCAGCCGCAATAGTAACAATCATTGTTTCACCAATGGCGCGGGAAATAGCCAATATGAAAGAAGCTACTATCCCAGATAGAGCGGCAGGTAATACCACTGAGATAATTGTTTCCCTTTTAGTTGATCCAAGTGCATAAGCACCTTCCCGCAAACTACGTGGAACAGCATAAAGAGCGTCTTCACTCAGAGAAGCTACCAAAGGAATAATCGAAATTCCCAACACTAAACCAGCACTTAAAGCATTGAATCCCTGCATCCCAGGGATGAATGTTTGTAGGAAGGGTGTAACTGTCAATAGTGCAAAGTAACCAAAAACAACTGTAGGTACCCCTGCCAAAATTTCTAGGGATGGCTTCAGCCATTTGCGGAGTTTCGCTGGAGCATATTCACTCAAGCAGATCGCCGCTAATAATCCCAGTGGTAATGCTACTGCGATCGCAATTACAGATATGAGCAACGTGGCGCTAACAAGCACCATCACTCCAAACTTCTTATCCGCAAACAAAGGTGTCCATTGCGTTTCTGTTAAAAACCGCCAGATGGAAACTTCTCGAAAGAATTCTGCCGTCTCAAAAACCAGTGTTAAAACAATACCAATCGTAGTTGCTACTGAGACAAAGGCAAACAAGGCAAACAAGCTTCTGACGCCAATTTCCACCCGCTTACTCAAAGTCCGATTAGGCTGCCATAAGTTGGAATTACTTGGTTGATTAGATAACGGATTGGAAGTCATTTGGGGACAACCTCATAAATTAAAACTTCCTTTGTATATACAGACACAATGCTATTTGGAAAAAATTGCCCTTGGGCTGGAAATCAAGCTCAGTTTTCAACACTAGTAAGCTTTAAATTAAGTTTGCTTACCCTGAGTTTTTTTTTAAACGTGGCTACTTCCAGCTATTAGGGCTGAGTGTAAACTGTGGTTAGAGAGTCACATCTCACGTTGTCAAAACAGTCATTCGGGATAACTCTTACTTTTCTTGTTTGAGAAGGTCTTTTAGAGTAACACCCACTCGAGAACCTTTACCCTCAAAAATCGAACCGACTTTCCCACTAGTGAAGCGTGCTTGAACTTCAGTGAGTAGTTCGCTAGGTAAAGGCACATAGCCCACTTCTGTAATTAGCTTTTGGTTTGCTGGGGCGTAATTGAAATCAACAAAAGCCTTGACTTCAGGACGTGTCGCCGCAGTTTTTTTGACGTAGATAAACTCTGGGCGAGAAAGGGGCTGGTAAGTACCATCGCTGATAGTTTGTGGACTAGGCTGAACACAGCCCTTACCACCATCAATGCCAACAAGCTTTAACTTGTCTTTGTTGTTTTCGTAGTAGGCATAACCAAAGAAGGCTAATCCGCCTTTGTCTGCACTCACACCTTGTACCAAGGTATTGTCATCTTCACTAGCAGTGTAGTCTCCTCGACTGTCCCCTTCCTTACCCACAACTGCTTGGGTGAAATAATCGTAAGTACCAGAATCAGTTCCAGGACCGTACAAACCTATTTTATCAGCAGGGAATTTAGGATTAATTTGGTTCCATTGGGTAACTTTGCCTTGAGCAGATGTCTCCCACATTTTTTTTAGTTCATCAACTTTGAGGCAATCAACAAAGTTATTTTGGGGACTAACTACCACTGAGAGACCATCGTAAGCAATCGGCAGTTCAATGTACTCGATATTACCTTTTTTGCAGAGTTCCACTTCCTCTGGCTTGATTGGGCGGGAAGCATTAGAAATATCAGTTTCACCCGCACAGAATTTCTTGAAGCCACCACCTGTACCAGAGGAAGCCACAGTAACTTGTACTCCAGAATTCGCCTTTTGAAACTCTTCTGCCATTGCCTCAGAAATAGGATAGACAGTACTGGAACCATCTACCTTTACTGTCCCAGATAAATTTGATCCGGCTGCTGTATTGGTGGCTGGGGTAGCACCGCCATCAGCTGCTGGGCTAGGGTTGTTAGAAGCCTGATTGTTTTCGCCGCAAGAGCCAATACCAATTGCCAGAGCAAGTAGGGGAGCAACCAACCGCACCTTTGAAGAGAACATAAGGATCTTTATAGATGATGCTATGGATTAACAGTATGAACATTAGCACTGAAGAGTAAGAGGAAAGTTAACAAACGGTTAAGAAGACACTAATGCATGCTTGTAATTCCTCAAGTTAAAGTTAGTAAAGGCACACCTAAATACGTAATAATCTTAGGCTGTTGATACAAATTATACTCAATTTTATCACTGAATAAGGTAAAATATAAATTATTTAGATAGGCTTTAAATATTTGTTTGAATCTGCACATTTTAAAATGAATTTACTGTCACAAATTAGAAATCAATTATCAATCAAGAAGCAGTTTAAAAATTAGGTATTTATTTGTGAGATGAGAATCCCTGCCTACCCTCTGGGTTTTGCATACCCCTACAATCAAGCTACGCGGAGCGCCCTTTAGGGAAGTAGTGTAGGCAAAGCTAAGGTGGGAGAGTTCATATATTAATGTTTATACTGGTTGCTGTTGGTTTTCCCTTTTGCCTTTTCCTGGTTGCCTGATAAATGTTTGCTGCTTCCAATCAATTACTATGGTCTATGATTGGCTTACTCCTGACAATGGGTGGCACCTTTCTAGAAGCTTATGGCATCACCTTACCTTGGACTTGGAGTCAGCACGGAATTCAGACTTTTTCTTTAGGTGTCACTTTTCAAATTGGCGCAGTACTGTTAGTGGGTTGTTTAGGGGGCAAAAATGCTGGTGCGCTCTCACAAATTGCCTATTTAGTCATGGGGTTAACCTTATTACCTGTGTTTGCCGATGGCGGCGGTATTGGTTATGTCAAGCTATCTCAGTTTGGCTATTTACTAGGTTTTATTCCTGGAGCTTGGATTTGTGGCTTAGTTGCCTTTAAAGCTAGACCTCGACTAGAAACTCTTGCTTTTAGTTGCGTCTGTGGCTTGTTAACTCTCCACATCTGCGGTATTACTTATTTGATTATTAGCTACCTTTTTCAGTGGAAAGGCACAGAAAATCTACCCTTGATTCAAGCAATCCTCAGATATTCCTGGTTTGCACTACCAGGACAACTAACTGTGGTCTGTGCAGTTACTGTAATAGCATATATATTGCGTCACTTAATGTTTTATTAGTTCATTGTCCTTTGTCCTTTGTCGTTTGTCAAAAGCTCATGACTAATGACCAATGAATCACCCTTGTGGGTGACGCTGCGCGAACGCTATCACCAGTAGTTCCCGATCAGCGACTGCGTGAGGTGGGTAATACCCGACTTGTACTCTGCTTTGCGAACATAAAAGCAGTCTACGCGCAGCAACAAGCAAAAGGGAAAGAACTGACGTGGTTTTCACGCCACTTGCTACAACTTTGGGAAAGTTCGCAACGCAGTGGCTCCTTTTCTCTCAAGGGGGAGAGGCTAGCGTCAAGGGAGAAGACTGCGCTGGCTCACCAATGAATGACCAATACTTCGGCTTCGCTCAGTACAAGTGACCAATGACTAATTTGCCATGCGTTTAAAAAATCGCCTTTTTTGGATCGCTGCCTTCGTAGCTTTTTTCTTAGACCAAATAACAAAATACTGGGTAGTGCAAACCTTTAGCTTGGGGCAGACACTACCACTCTTACCTGGGATATTTCACTTTACCTATGTCACTAACACTGGTGCTGCTTTTAGTCTGTTAAGTGGGAAAGTAGAGTGGTTGCGCTGGCTATCTTTAGGAGTCAGTTTAGTATTGATAGCGTTGGCCTTGTTTGGTTCAACGTTAAATTTGTGGGATCAGTTGGGCTATGGCTTGATTTTAGGTGGAGCTATGGGTAATGGTATTGATCGTTTTGCTTTAGGCTACGTAGTTGATTTTCTTGATTTTCGGCTGATTAACTTTGCTGTATTTAATGTGGCAGATTCATTTATTAGTATCGGTATTGTTTGCCTGTTAATTGCTTCCTTGCAAAAAACACCGACTTCAACTGGCAGGCCGCATTAAACTATTAAGCCTGGGATGATTAATCCCAGGCTATTGATTACTGAAACCCTTAGTCAGTCCTATATGCGAAGACTTGACATATCGGTTCCAGAGACTTTGATTTGTATCTTACATCAGTTTTAAATAACTAAATGTAATGTAAAAATTCAAGATGCACCGGCGATCGCTGATGGCAAACTAGTATTCAGATTATGCCCCAGCTTTTAATTTAATTACCTGTGGTAGGAGTTTTTGGCGAACTAGAGCCGGGAGTACTGGGAGAGATACCTGGTTCGGTAGTGCTGCCAGGAGTGCCAGATTCAGGTGGAGTTACGCTTCCTGGTTCGGTAGTGCTACCAGGAGTACCAGATTCAGGTGGAGTTAAGTTGCTAGGAGCACCAGACTCAGGTGGGGTAACGCTTCCTGGTTCGGTAGTGCTACCAGGAGTGCCAGATTCAGGAGGAGCTACACTTCCTGGTGCTGGAGTTAAATTGTTAGGAGTAGGAGTACCAGACTCAGGTGGGGTAACGCTTCCTGGTGCTGGAGTTAAATTGTTAGGAGTAGGAGTACCAGATTCAGGTGGGGTAACGCTTCCTGGTTCGGTAGTGCTACCAGGAGTGCCAGACTCAGGTGGAGTAATGGTTCCTGGTGCAGTTGTGTTATCAGGAGTGGTGTTAGGGGTGGTTTCTGCTGGTACTGTAGTGTTGCTAGGAGCGCTAGGGGTAACTACTGTACCGTTGGGACAACGGGAGTTGAGCGGAAAATACTCGCACAGAATTTTCATCCCTTCTGGCGACATCTTGATTTCCGCTGGTGCGCTGCTGGAGTCGCTACTGGATTGGGCTATGGGGGATTTACTGGATTCGGCTACAGCAATATTAGTGGTGAATGCCAAAGATAAAGCTGCACCAATCAGAGTCAGAGATTTTCCCATCATTCTGTAATTAACCTCAACGGAACACTCGGCCCATTAAAACAGACAATAAGATTTAGAAAATCTTCCTAAATGAATATATTTAGGTTTGTTTCAGAATATGTGGATATGTAAAATTGGTAAAAATTAAATCTGTTGTCTATTAATAATTAGTGTTTAAAAATACAAACCTAAAAACTAACATTGTAGTTACTGAACTAGTAATATTAGATTAAATAAGCCTTTGAGAATAAAGAAAAAATTTATGCCTTTGGAAATAAGTGATAAAAATCACAAAAAAAAACAAGTAAAAAGCTGAGTTTAAGTATAAAAGAGGTCAAAAAGTTACGTATAGCCAATTTATGCTTTGGCTTATGAGTAAAATGATGGAAGACTAACATCTAACATTGATTGTAATTCGCCCGATTCTTCACTAAAAATTGTGATGTGAATAGCCGATGAGTTCTCCCCAACCCCCTCACAAGCCACAAACGTTACTAGGTCAACTGACTCAAGCGGTACATACTATCCAAGCTAGGGTCGATTTTTCTAAATTGGCGCTCAAGCCTAATGCCAAAGTACCGGAACTCTGGGTGCAGGATGCGGGGGCGGATAAAGCAGAGGTATATCCACTGTTGGGCGATCGCTATATTCTAGGTCGTAGCTCCAAATCCAGCGATATCGTCATCCGTAACCCTGTTGTCAGCCAAATTCACTTGTCGCTATCGCGGAATTCTACTCAGCGCACACCCGTTTTCGTCATCAAAGACGAAAACTCCACCAATGGCATTTATCGTGGCAAGCGTCGTGTTAGTTCCCTGGAACTGCGTCATGGTGATATTTTTACTCTGGGGCCCCCAGAACTCGCCGCTTCTGTGCGGTTGCAATACGTCGATCCACCAGCCTGGTATGTCAAAGCTGCAAGTTGGACAGCTTATGGTGTTGGTGGTGTCAGTGCCCTCTTGGCGTTAGTAATTGGCGTCGAGTGGCTAAAATTTTCAGTTAAGCCTCTACCTACAGCTACACGCGCCCCAGTAGTTGTTTACGCCCGTGATGGGGCAACTCCCCTGAGAGAGCCTCGGACTACCTCTCATGTAGACATGAAGCGATTAGAGGAATTTGGGCCTTATTTACCTTCTGCTGTAGTGGCTTCAGAGGATAGTCGTTATTATTGGCACTTTGGGGTTGATCCTCTGGGAATTTTACGAGCCGTGCTGATCAATAGCCGCAGTGGAGATGTGCAACAAGGAGCCAGTACTGTTACCCAGCAAGTTGCCCGCAGTTTGTTCCGCGAGTATGTAGGTAGACAGGATACCCTTGGACGCAAATTGCGGGAGGCAGTTGTTGCTCTGAAGCTCGAAACCTTTTACAGCAAAGATGATATTTTGCTGATGTACTTAAATCGGGTTTTTTTGGGAGGAGATACTTCTGGCTTTGAGGATGCAGCCCGATATTACTTTGAAAAGTCGGCTAAAGAATTAACTTTGGCAGAAGCAGCAACATTGGTAGGAATTTTACCAGCTCCCAACGCTTTCGATTTTTGCGGGGATGGGCCAAATAAACTAGAAGCGGCTGAATACCGGAATCGCGTGATTAAGCGGTTGCTGGAGATGGGCAAAATTAAACCTGAGGATGCAAACCGAGCTAGACGTTCTACCGTCCAAGTTAGTCCTAAAGTCTGTGAACAGCAAGCTAAGACGATCGCTCCTTATTTTTACAGTTATGTCTTCTCTGAGCTTGAATCAATCTTGGGGGAGGGAGCTGCAAGAGAAGGAAACTATATCATTGAAACCAAACTTGACCCAGCCATCCAGAGCCAAGCAGAAGCAGCGTTGAGTAATTCAGTAAACAACGCTGGTAGAAATTTTAATTTTTCTCAAGGGGCGGTAGTCACCCTTGACTCTAGTACAGGCAGCATTCTCGCAATGGTTGGCGGGACTGATTACAAAAAAAGTCAGTACAATCGTGCTGTTCAAGCCAAAAGACAGCCAGGTTCCACCTTTAAAATCTTTGCTTATACCGCCGCTATTCAACAGGGATTTTCAGAATCAAAAAGTTATTCTTGTGCTCCTTTGACTTGGCAAGGTTTTACTTATAAACCCTGTCGTGCTGGTGCTGGTGCTAGCTTAGATATTGCCACCGGGCTGGCGCTTTCAGAAAATCCCATCGCTCTGCGAGTCGCACGTGAAGTCGGGCTGGATAAAGTCGTGGCAATGGCGCAGCGCTTAGGGGTAAAGTCAAACCTAGATCCGGTTCCTGGCTTGGTACTAGGTCAAAGCGTGGTAAATGTTTTAGAAATGACTGGTGCTTTTGGCGCTATTGGTAATCGCGGTGTGTCGAATCCTCCCCATGCCATTAACCGAATTTTAGACAGTGGTGATTGCCGCGATCGCAATGATATCAAAACCTGCCGTGTAATCTACTCCTTCGACCAAGATCCAGACGCCAATAAACGAGTGCTGTCAAACGGTGTTGCCGATGAAATGACTAGTTTGATGCGTGGTGTAGTTACAAGAGGTACTGGTCGTAGTGCTGCTCTTGGACTGGGGGAAGCTGGTAAAACTGGCACGACTGATAAAAACGTTGACTTGTGGTTCATTGGTTTTATCCCCAGTCAGCGACTTGTAACTGGTGTTTGGCTGGGAAACGATAATAACTCCCCGACATCTGGTAGCAGCGCTCAAGCCGCTCAATTGTGGGGAAATTATATGCGGAGAATTACAAGGTAAATAGGCATTGGGCATTGGGCATACGTGTCAACTTAACGTGAAACCCTTGTCAAGACGTGATATTGAGTTCACTCGCTGACCATCACTTACCGCGTTACCCCACCCCAGTTTTGTCTAAAGCCAAAACATCCCTCCCCTTACCAAGGGGAGGGGAGACAAAGCGTAGCTTTGGCGGGGTGGGGTAAAATGCCTGTGGGATAAGCGTTTCAGCTTAAGTTGACACCAATGCTCAATAATTATTGATATCCTTGCCAAGGAGTGACTTCAAGTTTGCCGTTAGGCTTGAATATCACTTGGAAGTGAGCGAGAGGTTCTTTGTTATTGGGAGCTGCTACATTGGAACCGTAGATATCGTTGAACATCTTGGGAAGAGGTGTTTCCCGAAAATAGTCAAAGGCGACTTGGTTGAGTGGTTCATAGTCAGCGATTACACCCTCTTTGTTGACTGCTACCCGATATTTCAAATCTCGCGTAAAGGTGGGTGTACCACTCCAGGTTTTGCGAACTGTATTATAAAGTTTTTGATTTAAACCTTTAGTTATATTAGAGTCAGTAATTTTTGCACCCACTACCTCTGGTGTCCTAGCATATCCCCGCCAAGGGCTAACTTGTAGTACACCATCTGTAGTAAACACTATTCGGAATTGGGCGATTGGTTCGTTGGAAATGGGAGCGCGGTTAGCAGGATTGTAAAGTAGGTTAGGCAGAGGAGTTTGCCCGACTCCTTGATTCGCCTCTTTATTCACCGCCTTGTAACCAACGATCGCTCCATCCGCAGCTACACCCAAACGATAGATTAAATCTTGTTGCAATCCTGAACGCTTAGTCCAAGCTGGATGAACTTGGTTATACACTTGGCGATTCAATGCACGCAACTGGGATGGATCGGTGATTTCCGAAACTGTATTTAAAAGTGCTTCTAAATCTTTAACTTCTGGCTTTGCACTAGCTGTGGGTGTTGACGTTGGTGCGGGCGTTGCAGCCGCAATGGGTGTTGGAGCGGCTGATACTGGAGGAGTGAGGCTCTTTGTTGTAGAGCTAGTTTGCTCATTTGGCTGAGGCTGCGGTAGACGGATTTGGGGAGGTGGAATCAAGTTAAACGCGATCGCTGCTACTGCTAAACTTGATACTCCCACAGCAGCAGGAACAGCCTGCTTGAGTAAGGCTTGACTAGCACCACCATAGCGTCTGGTAACAGGTTGTAGTTCTAGGGATAATTCTGGTAACGTTTGGGTATCAGCAAAAAACTGATCCACTGCTTCCACTAAATCAAACAACTGCACCGTATTTAAATCTATTTCAATCGGCGGACGTTTGGAATTGTTAGATTGAGACTCGAACCCCTCTGGAGCACCTTCTGAATGGATGATTAATCTATGTCGGTTGCTATCAATTTTCTGAAACTCTACTAGCTCCGATTCCTGGTTGTGTGCTTGGGGATTAGGTACGCTACTTAAAAATTCTTGGGCATAGCCACTAACAGCCCTCACCAAACTTTCAAAAAATTCTCGCCCTCCTGTTAGGGGTTGATTGTAACCAGATAAATAGCATTCTGCATTTACCAATATTGATAATTCCGGGCGCATTTCCTGGAAGTGTGCAGCCCTCGTGACATCACTTAACCCTTCTAAAAGCAGTGTACAATTAGGCAGACTGTACTTACGTTGAATATTCATTCCACTTCACCGTCAAAAAGACTAATCCAGAATCGCTGCATTCCAGCTGTACCAGTACAAAATAGTAATTGTCCTAACAAATTTATTGCTAGCGCATCTAATTTTTCATCAGAAGTTAATGCTAGTACACCAGAACGTCGAGCATTCATCCGGCTCTTAAAATGCGCTCTAAACCGCTCTAGGTAATTAGATAGCCGCAAATTCTGTTCTAATGGAATCTGCTTTTCTTCCATTTGTTGACATATCATTAGTAACTGGCGGATGACAACAGTTAAACGCCGTGCTATGTAGCAAGCAATGACCACCAGAGCTTTTGCTTCCATAATAGTTAAGGGACGGCGCATGTGCGCTCTTCGTAGCGGGTTAGAGCTACGCATCCGCCATAAATTCACCCTGTCTTTAACAATTCCTTTAAGATCCAACTCTTGAGCAAAAGCCAGGATTGCTTCCGAACCACCAAGCTCTAAAGCTTCAATTGCCAGTAAAATCAGGTCAATTTGCAGCCTGGTTCTCCGAGGACAGGTTTTGGAAGCGATCGCAGGATCTGGTAAAGTGTCCAGAATCATCGGCAGTGACTCTTGGGTTGAACTGTTGAACGGCGTTAAACTTGCGGAGACATTCATTCTATAAATACCTTGTGCGGTTCTAACAGATTAGGTAAAACAAATTTAAGATCGGTAGCCAAGACTTGAACACTAGACTTGTGGCAGTAGTATGACTACCTGATATATACATTACTTAACTCTTTCTATTCAAAGTTTTCCCTATATTGAAATCAAAATTTTAAAACATAAGTTAATTCACCTCATTTATTATTGCAATACCTTTTCTAGCTTGGTTTAGATTCTAATTATCGTCAATGAAGGGCGAAGCTTCAGCCTCGACCCCCAGCGTATGACATTATAGTGTACGATTTTTCAGGTATCTGAAAATTGGGCATTAGGCATGGGGCATAAGTTATTTCTTTCCTACTCCCCTATCTCCTACTCTCCCTGCTCCCTCATCTCCCATTCCCCACTCCCAATTCCCTATTTTATGGATTTGAAATCTCTCGTTCGTGACATCCCAGATTTCCCTAAACCCGGAATTTTATTTCGAGATATTACTACGCTGCTGCGCGATCCAGAGGGACTGCGCTACACTATTGACTTTTTAACACAAAAATGCAATGAAGCTGGGATAACGCCGGATTATGTCATTGGTATGGAGTCGAGGGGGTTCATTTTTGGTTCCCCTCTGGCTTATAAATTAGGAGCTGGTTTTATTCCCGTCCGCAAAAAAGGTAAGTTACCAGCAGCCGTTCACTCAATTGAATATGAACTAGAATATGGTACTGACTGCCTGGAAGTGCATCAAGACGCTCTCCACCAGGGTAGCCGAGTTTTGATTGTGGACGATTTGATTGCCACGGGTGGAACTGCAAGTGCGACAGCAAAGTTGGTGCAGAAGATTGACTGCGAACTGGTAGGGTTTGGGTTTATTATCGAGCTACGGGATTTACAAGGGCGTAAATACCTACCAGACGTGCCAATTATCTCTGTAATTGAATATTAGTCATTAGTCGTTAGTCATTGGTCATTAGAAAAAGAAGTGACAAATGATTAGGGACAAAGAACAAAGGACAAATGACAAATGACATCTACGAGAATTTCCTTGGAGACAGGTCGGGATTGGCTAATCAGGCTAGTCACGAGCGAAACTTTTGTTTATGTGGGAAAGCGGCTATTGCAGGCGTTGTTAACTTTATTTTTGGCGTCAGCGTTGTCGTTTTTTATAATTCAACTCGCTCCCGGTGATTATGTAGATACGCTACGGCAAAATCCGAAGATATCTCCCGAAAGAATTGAGGAAATTAAGCGACAGTTTGGTCTGGATAAGTCTTGGCTAGAGCAATTTTGGCTATGGCTATGGCGAATCTTGACAAAAGGGGATTTTGGCACGAGTTTTATTTATCAACGTTCAGTGGCATCACTGTTATGGGAACGAGTACCAGCGACTTTGCTATTAGCGATCGCGTCTTTAATTGTCACATGGGCGATCGCCATCCCTCTAGGAATCTTTGCTGCTGTTAACCAAAATAAGCTATCAGACCGAATTTTACAGGTGATTAGCTACGCTGGACAAGGTTTTCCCAGTTTCATCACTGCCTTAGCACTACTGGTTTTAGCCCAAATCACCTCGCCCTTATTCCCAGTGGGTAGCATGACTAGTATCAATCACTCAGAACTGACGTGGTTTGGCAAAATCTTAGATGTCGGCTGGCACATGATTTTACCAACGATTGCCCTCTCAATTACTAGTTTTGCTGGTTTACAACGCATCACTCGCGGCGAATTATTGGATGTGCTGCGTCAAGATTATATCCAAACGGCTCGTGCCAAAGGTTTGCCAGAAAATCGCGTCATCTACGTTCATGCACTCCGCAATGCCGTAAATCCCTTAATTACCTTATTGGGTTTTGAATTAGCTGGTTTATTAAATGGTGCCTTCATTGCTGAATTTTTCTTCAACTGGCCAGGTTTAGGGAGATTGACTCTACAGGCTTTACAAGCTCAAGATTTATATTTATTAATGGCAAGTTTGGTAATGGGCGCAGTATTGCTGATTACTGGTAATTTAATCGCCGATTTAATGTTAAAAGCAGCCGATCCACGCATTCGTCTAGAAAATCTCAATTAGTTATTTGTCATTTGTCATTTGTCATTTGTCATTGGTTTAACCTTTTTTCCCTCATCTCCCTCACTCCCCATGCTGTCTGAAGTCTATTACTTGGTGCGCTCAAAAGCTGACGGTAATTATCTCATCGCTCGTCCAGACGCTGAAAAATCAGGTTATTTATTGCTGTTTCAGGAAAACTTTGATGCTCTTAGCTATCTCAATACCCACGCAGCAGAAGTAGCAAATCGCTTTGCTGTGGAATCTATCCCGCGTACACAGTTGGCAAACTTGCTCAAACGTTGGGGTTTTAGTGGTGTAGGTATTGTGACTGACCCGTTATTGCCCAAAGTTGAGTTTTTACAACACAGTTAAATAATTCGTAATTCGTAATGACGCTCGTTCCGACGCTGCGCTATCGCTAACGTAATTACGTTTTGTGACGGCAATTATGCAAACTTATGTTAAGTAAATAAAGATGCGATCGCACAAGTAAAATTAGGCAATATAGGTGAACTCAATTCATCGCCGCGTCTCTTGCCTTAACCGAACAGCATTAGGAGTAAATCTAAAATTGTTCGACTGAGCGTAGCCGTTCGCGTAGCGTTCCGCAGGAAAGTCTAAAATCCAAAAATATTGGGTGAAGCGATTGCCCCACCCAACCTAAAATTAACAGCTAAGGACTAATTCGCTACCTCAGCCACCTCAATAACTCGCCCTTCATAGTCCTTGACTAAAAAATTTAGGGGTTTTTGGTTACGAATCTTGAATTTCAAACCACGTGTTTCGACTCGCATTAAAATCATTTCCAGGCAGTCGTGGTCAAAACAAACGTGGCGTTGCTGATTTTTGCTGCCTAAACTCGCGCCAGTAATCACGTGTAGCTGGGTGTTTTTCTTCAATTGATACCATAGCCCATCGTTGGCATTATTCATCATTTTGCCAGACAAGCTCGGCCCCGTAGACATATATAGCGGATCAACGCCAGTTGCGCCTATGGTTTGTTCGTAGTTGTAGTAGTAGTGCAATGGCACCTCGGCAGCTGGCAAATCTAGCAGCCCTTCATACAACTGTCGGGCAATCTCCAAATCTGACACCATTACAGTGTGTACTTTTGGGGCACTTGTGAGAAACATCCACATGGCACCAGCGTAAGCTGCTAGCAGCATCACCATAATACCTTGGGTGGAGAAGAGGCTATCCAAGGGCAGGGAAGGCAGGAAGGAGCCTAATGTAAGGGGACTGAGCAGGAACGATATCACACTAACTGCTATAAACATGAACAAATAAGGATTCTATAAGGGAGTTGATTTTATGATTGTCGATTAAGACTAAAATTAAGTCTTTGTTTCTAGTTTATCAATACTCAAGTAGTCTGAGTCTCATCTGCAAACTGAGCAACACCAAGATATTATGCGATTAACTAGGGGAGCGCAATTCCCAAAACTATTTTAACAACTATCAATCGAAAGGCTTATGCAAATTCCCCATTTTCCGGAAGCTAATCACCCTCTGGTGAAGTCGCTGTTCCATCACAGTGACCATGAACTACTGACTTTGTTTCAGCGCTATCCAGATGCCGGAAAGTATTTTACGGTGATTTTTTGCCGCTATAGTCCCATAGTTTATACCTTAATTCGGCATTCGGCGCGATCGCCTGTGCAGGCAGATTATCTGTTTGCCCTCACCTGGCGGCATATCTACTACGAACTCGGTGGACTAAATTTAACTAACTCTGAATCAGAGGAGGAAGCTTTAACCATGCAAAATTGGTTAATTAATATGACAGCTTTCTGTATTAACGAGATTAAATTACCACCTACAGAAGCAATTCATTATTCTCTCCAAGCGACTTCGCCGCCACTATGGTGCTATGTCCAACAGGCGTTAGACCAACTACCACCAGTTTTGCGATTAATTGTGTTAATGGCTCAAACTTTCCACTGGAGCGAAACTAGAATTGCTGCCTATTTGCAAGCCGAAGGAGAAGCGATCGCTCCTAATGAAGTAGCCAATTTTCTCCAGGAAGGCTATCGTATGCTAGAGGACAAATTACCAATAGATATCTGTTCCATATACTTTGGCGAGGATTTTGAGCAATCATAGCTTCAGTATATATGCGTAAGTTAATTGTCTTCAATTAAAATTTAAAACTTCTTCTTAGACCTTCTACTTAAACCCGCAACTTTACGGGTAATTTTTATGAAACAACGGCTTGTATTTCCCAGGCAAAAGGTAGGTTTAATTCGTATCGGTGCGATTTCTCATCGCCAAGTACTTTTACCCAGCTTTTTACTGTTTACTGTTTTGCTGAGTCCGATAGCGGCAGGTGCAGTTGATATCACGCAACAACTCCACCGCCCTTTAAATAGTTCTATTGGGCGACAATCAAGAGATGAAGCAGACAGTTTGCTACGTATTGGTGAACAACAGTACGCCTCAGGATATGCCGACAAAACAATTACATCTTGCTTGCGGGCACTAGAACTATATCATTCAATTGGCGACCTGAAAGCACAAGGTCTGACTTACAATTTGCTTGCTAAGGCTTATGTCCAGCTAGGTAGTTTAAAAGAGGCACAAGATGCTTTAAGACGAGGATTAGCGATCGCTCGTGATAATAAAGACTTCCAAGCTCAGATTTTTGTGCTAAATAATATCGGTACATTTTTGCTGCAACAAGGCGAATCTGCTGCTGCTGGTCAAACCATTGAAGATGCACTCTCAATTGCTCAAAATGTCAAAAATATTGAAGGTGAAGGATTATCTTTGAGTAACTTGGGTTTGGTAAATGCGAGGCTGGGAGATTACAACAAGGCGATTAAACTCTACGAAAATGCTTTAATTTTCCGCCGTCAGACTGGCAATGCTATCGGTGAAGCAAATACCTTAAATAATTTAGGTGATGCTTATTTAGCATCTGGAAATTATCAGGATACCATTGCCACTTATGGGGCGGCAATGCGGATAGCTAAAACTAACCGCGATCGCACTAATGAATTACGGGCAATTGACGGTTTAGTTACAGCTCACACTGCTGTAGGACGTTACGAACGTGCCTTTGATTTACTAGAGCAACGTTTAGCACTCGCTAAAGAATTGCAAAATTTGCGAGAAGAATTAAAATCTTTTGAGTCTTACGCTCAGTTATATAAGCAACAAGGTAATTACCTCACGGCCCGCAATTTTTACGAAAGGGCGATTATACTGGCGCGGACGTTGGAAGATAGCAAGCAAGAAGTGCAATTGCTAGATCAGCTAACTAAAATGCTTCAGCGCAAGTAGGGACAATTCATGTAGACGCAAAGCGTCTTCCCGCAGTGTATTGTCCCTACTCTGTTTCGTACTATTTGATTAATTCAAGAATACTGAACCGTTTCGTTCAATTCTCATAGCACTTCTACCCTGCACTGCATTGGTAGCTTCGTTAAATGTAACTTCCAAACTTCCTGGCTCTGAAGAAGGTTGTGGAGTTACTATCAACTGTCCGCCATCTTCTCGTTCAAATGTCACCGTTACTGGTGCGCTAAGACCTTGCAATATTACATCTGATTTACCTTGTAGCGATCGCGGTGCTGTATCGCCAATCACTTGGAAAGTCACATTAGCCGCAGTATCATTCACCAACCTGATATTAACCTTACCATTTGCGAGTGCGATCGTTGCACTGGGGGTTTGCCGTGGTTGTAACTGTGCTGGTTGCTCAGTGGGAACTGCCCCTGGTGAAGGCTGTTGAGTTTGATCTCCAGTGGCTGGACGTGGTGGGATGGCGCCTGGTTCTGGAGTTTCACCACCGACACCCAACCTTGTTTGGTCTTGTGATGGGGTAGCAGGGGCGGGAAGAAGCCCTTGAGCAGCTAGTCTTTGTGTTAGTGCATTGGGAGGACATCCCTGTGGCACTACAACGCGAGAATTATGTGGTTCTTCATAGAAAATACGAGGACAAGGGTTAATCTTTGGAGTAGACTCTTGTGCTAACGCTGGAGTAGACTCTTGTGCTAATGCTTGAGGAATTGCTGGCAGACTGATCATTAATCCGCCGCAAATAGCGCCAAATAACTCAGCAGACTTGCGAAACTTGTAAGACTTAATATTCATTTTTGACTCCTGGAAAACATCAAATTATCTTCTTTTAGGAATTTAAAAACAGCAGTAATTAATTAAGCACTAACCTAACAGGTTAATGCTTAATACCCAATATTACCAAGTAGGTCTACTTTTTGTATCTAGCCAGAGACTCGATAATAATTTCAAATTAGACATAACTATTTCGTTCTTAAGGCTGAAAAAAGCTAAATCATTAGTGATATTTTAAAAAAATAAAATATAAAATAAATATTTTATGAGTTATGATTTTCGAGAAATTCATAACTCATTGTTAAAATTGCAACTGTTATTATACAAGGTAATAATTTTATTTACTTTTCTGTATCTATTATTTACTTTTCTGCATCTATCACAGGAAACAAAAATTTCTTGCCAAATTAAGACTCAAGAGTTATTGGTAAAGTTACGGTAAAGGTGGTGCCTTTAGCAAGGGCACTTTCAACTTGAATATGACCCTGATGATGTTCGACAATAGCTTGAGCGATCGCTAATCCCAATCCTGAACCAGTAGTAGCGCTAGCTGTAGCTGTATTCCCAGTCCTATGAGTCCGTGCCGGATCTACCCGGTAAAAGCGGTCAAACAAGCGTGGTAGTGCTTCGGCTGGAATTCCAACTCCGGTATCACTCACTTTAACTTGCAACTGGGCACTGGTATAACGTAGTCCAGAAACGCGATTTATTCCCTCTATCCGCGCCAATTCCACCTTCACCCGTCCACCGGCTGGAGTGTAATGCAAGGCGTTAGCAATCAAATTTGTGAACAGCCGCACCAATTGATCCCAATTGCCCACAAGGGTAAACCAATTTTCTAGTAATTCAGGGCTAATTTCCGAGGCGGGAGGATCAACTAAGTCTAGGGAAAGGGCGATTTCTTTTTCAGGGACTAACAATTGTTGTTCTTCAACCACCTCCATCAGCAAAGCATCTAGCGGACAAAGTGAAAAAGTATCTTTGCTAATGCCACTATCCTGTCGTGCTAAGAACAGCAAGTCATTGACTAACTTACCCAAACGCTGTGTTAACCTTTCCACCACCTTTAACTGTTGCCGATATTGCAAAGAATTAGTCGCTTCTGTCTCTACTAAATCCAAGTCAGCAAGGGCAACTTGCACATTGGTTTGAATCAAAGTAATCGGACTTCTAAGTTCGTGAGAAGCATCAGCAGTAAATTGTTTGAGGCGTTGGTAAGATTCACCTACAGGTTCCATCGCTTTACCAGAAAGAAACCAGCCACTTGCGCCAACAGAAACCACCATTAACCCAATACCTAGCGCCAAATCAAAAATTAACTGGCGACTGGGTTTAGTGACTTCAAACCAGGGATGACTAACACGCAGATATCCTAATACTTGCCGTCCTACTTCCACCCGTTGTGTGACTTGTCGCAATGACAGTGTTGTTAGTCCGTTCTGAGTGCCATTAGTGGTAGCGGGGCGTTGTACCAGTGCAGAGTCAGGAATTTTAAATTTTGAATTTTCACTATTTCCCTTGACTACGCGCACAGTTTCACCAGTGCGGTTGGAACGAATGGGAATATTTAGGGGTTCGGATAGCGTTGACCAAAGTAATTTTCCAGTCGGACTAAACCATTCTAGGTCGATGTGGTCATCTTCTACGGTGTCGGTATTGTCACGAAAACTAGCTTCTACATTAATACGAAATTTATCTGCATCAGCATCCATTGGCTCAAATATAAGCGTAGATGCACAAGGGCTGGTTGTGAGGCAACGCTCCACTATTTCCACTACATGGTTAAGAGTATCATCAATCCGCTCAATCAATGTACTACGGACGTATAAATAAACGCCACTGGCAAACAGTAGTAGTAATACAGCAGTAACGGCAGTGTACCAAATTGCAAGACGGCGGCGAGTAGCCTGAAACATATTTGTTCACCTACTTTTTTGACTGAATATCTTCACATTACGTGTTTCTACGGCTAAAAAATAGCTCACTTTTCTAGCTCTGGTGATTTTGCTGAGGTTTAATTTTTGCTGAAGAATTACACTCTTGTTGCAGTAAATCTGCTTAATCCCATTCTATTCTTTACAGTCAGGATAAAAACATCGGTTTTCTTTGGCTATCTATATCGAATTAACCGAAACAATTGTTGAATACATTTTAATAAACCAACAAAAATCTGATTTTTCAAAATTAAATCATTCCTAATCTTTGATAATTATCAATTGATTTTTGCAGATAAAACAAATAGTAGTGAATACTCAGTATTTTTAATTCATTCTGATTTCTATTCTTGAATCTACCAACTAGCATATTTCTATTGTGGAAACCTGTAAAACTTCAACTCTAAAACTTTTGAGAATCTCACTAATGAGATTCAAAAAAAATCTAAAAATCATTGCGACTTGCTTTTTATCTTCAACAATTCTGTTCAAAGTCATACTAGTCCAATTTTCTGCGATCGCTTTAGAGATTGACGGAAAAAATAATATTAGTTTGACGGCAGAAAATCACACAAATTATGGTAATAATAATTCGCTTAATTCAGATAAGCTAGATAATGTTCAAAGCCAAGCTCTGCTAAAACAAACTTTAAAAGATGCTAATTCTAACTTACAGAAAACCGAACAGTTACCTGGATTCATTATCGCTGACATTATCCCAATTGAAGAATATAAAACAGAGCCTCCCAAGCCACCTGAAGAAGATGAAGAAGAAACTCAACCAGATATAATTAAACCATCAATTTTAAATGAACAAAAACCCTATACTACAACACAACAAATACTAATAGAAAAACTACGTCAATCTAAAAAGCAACAGCAAGCAAATCAGAAAAAAATAATTGTTGATGCTCTAACACTTAGCGCCAATAAATATCCGTGGATTGTTAACCCTACAGATAATCTTACTTTTAAACCTCAGTTATTCAAACCCAACGAGGACGAAAATTATATAGATACAAATTTAAATATCAGATTTTCTGAAGACAATCAATTTATTGATAAATTTACCTATGCTAAGTTTCCTAAAGCTGACCAGTTTTACTGGGTTCTTGATAACAATAGATTAGTAATTGAGACTAAAGGTACGCAAGTAGGTATTATTGCCCAAGGTAGAGCTTCTGAAACTTACAGTACCCAAAATATGACATCAACCCAAGGATTTTGGGGATTACAATATCTTACTACTCTACCTGTGAATTTTGATGAATTAATTGGTGAAGCTGAAATTAGTGACTTTTCCATAACTTCTGTGGCAGGAGAACTAATTAATCCTGAAGGAATACCTGCTGGGAGAGTCATAATTAATAGCGGAATTAATCCCGAAGATTCTAATGTCACTGTTCTAGAAAATATTACACCAATTATTGGTAGTGGTTCCACTTTAAGTAGTGATGGTGGTGGAGCTTTATTTGACTTATTAGATGCTACTAATACACCTCGAATTATCCAAGCCTTTCCTACTACGAATTTAAAGCCTTTACTAGATGGGGGAAATGTTAAGCTCCAACTAGGCGAAATTATTCCTGATTCTGTTCTAGAAGCAACTGGTATTTCATGGGGTAATATTTTGACAGGCGAAGGTTTTGGTTTTACTGCTCCTGTATCTTCATTACCAGGTATTAAGATTACTCAGAGAGGCAAATTTGATAATTTTGATTTATTGAATATAGCAGTTAATCCTTTCTTGACGCCGCTTGAGAGGGATTTGTCTTATTTAAATTCTTTATCTTGGGTATCTTTTGGCAAAAAAGATCCTGTATTTGAAGTTTTATCGGAAACACAAAAAACTTCTAATTGGCACAGATTATACGTTAGCTATCCTCATAACCGCACTATTATTCAATATGATCCAGAAAAAATTAGTGCGACTTATTCTAATATTTTTTCTAGCCCCGGATTGTCTATTACAGCTAATTTTAGCGAATTCAGTATTGATGGCATACAAACAGCTAATTCTACTTTAGGACTGGCATTAGGTGGAATTTTTGAATTAATTAAAATAGATAATATTAATGAAAGTTTAGCAGAAGCAAGAGAAAACTTTAAAAATGGAGAAAGTTTTGTTCCATTAAATACAAAATCTACACCAGATCAAAGAAGACAAATTAATAACAGAATTAATCGGACTTTAGCCTATTCTAATGCAGCCAGTAGTCTAGAACAGGTATCTGGAAGCTTGACACTTCAGAGTAAAATTACTCCCGGTGACTCTAATATCTTGCAAATAAGAACAGGAAATCACAAACGCGCAGTCCAATTTTTACAAAGAGATATTGAACTTTTAGTTCCAGGTAATACATTCTTTTCAACTCTCAGGCTTTCTAATGAAAGATTTGGCCCTCTAACTTTCATAGGAAATCAAATTCCTTTGACTAATACTGATATTAATCCTATTAACGAATCTAGCGCTGCTGAAGTTATTTTGACTAATCCCCAAGGGAGACAATTTGTACAACGATTTAGTTCTGAAGACAACACTATAGTACCGATTCCAGTCAGGACATTTGATTTAGCGTTCGATTATTTTGAACTTACCAGAGTTGACCTAATAGGTGTAAGTTTTAAAAGCTTTAATGGTTATCTATCTTTACCCTCAGTCGAATTTTTAGCAGCAGGTTCTACTGGTGATTTAAACTATAGTGCTAGCTTAGGAAGTTGGTTTAATATAAATGCTAACTCAGCCCCAGGAGTTTCTAATAATAATTTAGGGTTATCAGAACCATCCGTGGGTATATATGCTAATGTTCTGGTTAACTATATTAAAACTCATGTCCAGTTAAACTCAAATAAAAAACCTGTAGCTATCAATACTCATGTACCATCTTTAAAAATTGACTGGAATAGTGCGTCGAATAGCAATAATCCTTTTTCCACTGTCTTAAGCTATTACTTTAATCGTCAACAAAGAAATCTTAGTTTTTCTTTAGCACCTGCTGTAGCTTTTGTTCAAGATAATAGCAATGGTGATTTGCTAGGACTGTTTAGTGGTGAACTTAGTACTAGCACAGGTTTTAATATTAATACAAACCTAGAGTTAGGTAAAAATCTTTTCTATGAGTTACAGGGTTTACAAAAAGTCAGTACAAATTTATCTGCTGGTGTTTATGTTAAAAATTATACTACAAGAAATTTGGGTTTAAATAGCCGACTGTCTGGCTTAAACTACGGAGCTATTTTTAGATATAACTTTACCGATAATAATATTTTTCTAGAATCTAAAATTGGTACGGGTGAAAATGGATTTGATCTGCAAATTCAAGGTGGTTATCGATTTTGATATTATTAATATAATGCACCAAAATATATGTAATAACTGTAGGGTGGACATTGCCACAAGCCTTAAGAAGTTTTTGGCATTGGTAAGTAGTGCCCAACCTACAAACTAGGCTAATCTAAAGCACCTAAACTATTAACACCATTGCCCGCTCGGATTATAGTTGTTATATTTTCAATTGAAGTACTATTATCTAGCGAAGTTGTTACCGGATCAATCAATGAGTTTGGGCTAGAGGGTGTATTAGTTTTAACGAATCCTGGAATTATAGTCAGACTATTGATAGTTTCGTTATTTCCACCGACTATTCCTCCATAGGTAGGTGTAATTGTTATGCCGCTATCAAAGTACGAGTCGGAAGGTAAAATTAACTCGCCACTGACGCTCAGAAAAGTGCCAGAAGGTCTAATCAGACTAACAGCAGCACGAGCAGTAGCTTGTTGTGCGTTCGCTGGCGCGGCTAAAAAATTTCCTGCACTCACTAAACTGAATAGGCAGATACTTCCCCGGAGAATTATAGATAATTTTTTAGATAAATTATTCATTGATTTTATTAACTCCTCATGCTTCTCGCTTTAGGCTCATTCCCAGATTTTGCTTGGGAATGCAGACTCAACCTCGACTAGCAAAAGTAGAGGCGTAATCTTTTTTTAATTTCCTTTTGCAAATAAAAATATATAACCCTTGCTATGAGCATTTTGTTAAAAATGAACATTTTTACGGTTCGTATTGTTACGTAAGTGCTCTAATCATTTTTTGGTAAGTGTTTCAGGGTTTATATTGATATGACTAAAGCTATGTAAAGGAATAATGAGGAATTGCGGCAATCACTGAGGCTTTGATTCCATGCTGAAGAGTTACTGACTTTCCACAAAACGTGGAAAGTCAGAATAGCCCCCCGCCACTTGGAGCATTGGTAAATCTTCTCCATGCTCAAGAGTGGCTGGAGTTTTTTATATAAATAGAACTACGCCCGGCCAGTTGTGATCAGTAAATGAATGTCATGACTAGTCGGTTTTTATGATATTACAAAGATACTAAAGTCAGGTCTATAGGCATCGAAACATGGAATCCCTAACCTCTCGTATGCACGCGGTACAGTCACCGATTATTCCTGTGGTTGGGGAACTGATTAAAAACTCTCCTGGAACAATCTCTCTAGGACAAGGTGTTGTTTCTTACAACCCACCACCTGAATCCATAGAATTTTTATCCAAATTTTTAGCCGAACCAACTAATAATCTATACAAATCAGTTGAGGGAATTCCTCCTTTGCTGACAGCACTTGCTGGAAAATTGCAAGCCTTCAACGGTATTGAGATCGATGGGAAAAACTGCATCGTTGTGACAGCAGGGAGCAATATGGCATTTATGAATGCCATTCTTGCGATTACTAACCCAGGCGACGAAATTATTCTGAATACGCCCTACTATTTCAACCACGAAATGGCGATCGCAATGGCTAGTTGTCGTCCAGTATTAGTGGAGACGGATGAAAATTACCAACTGCGCCCAGAAGCGATCGCTCAAGCAATTACTCCCAAAACACGGGCTGTGGTGACAATTTCGCCAAATAATCCCACTGGAGTCGTGTATGATGAAGCCGCATTGCGCCAAGTAAATGAAATTTGTGGCACTCGCAGCATTTACCATATCAGCGATGAAGCATATCAATACTTTACCTATAACGAGGTAAAACACGTTTCACCTGGTGCATTTACTAATAGTAGCGAGTACACCATTTCTCTCTATAGCCTTTCCAAAGCATACGGTTTTGCCAGTTGGCGCATTGGCTACATGGTCATTCCCAAACACTTACTTGTCGCCGTCAAAAAAGTCCAGGATACAATTTTGATTTGTCCGCCAGTGATTTCTCAATATGCAGCTTTAGGGGCATTGCAGGCAAAAGAGGAGTATTTGAAGTGTAATATAGGAGCGTTGGCTCAAGTCCGCCAACTAGTACTAGACTCTCTTAACCGCCTACAAGGCTTATGTAGCATTATCCCCGCCAATGGCGCTTTCTATTTTTTCCTCAAAGTTCATACCCAAATGGATGCTTTTGAGTTAGTCAAAAGACTGATCCAAGAACATAAAGTAGCAGTTATTCCAGGTACAACCTTTGGCATGGATAATGGCTGCTATCTCCGCGTTGCTTACGGGGCGCTGCAAAAAGAGACAGCAAAAGAAGGTATAGAGAGATTAGTGCAAGGTTTGGAAACTATAGTTAGGAGTTAGGAGTCATGCAATTTCTACCTCCTACTCTCCTTCAGGAAGGCGTTAAGCTGTATTAGCATGCCTCGTCCGCAATTCCAAATATAAGATTCAACAGATGCCAATTATTAATAAGTTAATTGAAATTGAAACTAAGCCAAAAATTAATATTTATAATATCACCCCACAAATTCAAGATTTTATTGCCTCAACATCAATTAAAAATGGACAAGTTTTAGTATTTTCTCGACACACTACAACAGCGTTAGCTATCAACGAAAATGAAGTCAGATTATTAGAAGATATAAAAGTGTTCTTGCAAAAATTAGCACCTGAATCAAACAGTTATTTACATAATGATTTGCATTTAAGAGATGTTCCAGAAGATGAGCCGATTAATGCTCACTCTCATTTAATGGCAATGATGCTGACCACTAGTGAGATAATTCCCATTGTGGAAGGTAAATTAGCTTTGGGAACCTGGCAATCTGTGTTGTTTTTTGAGTTGGATGGCCCGCGCAAAAGAACGGTATTTGTCCAAATTTCTGGCGAATAATGCAATTTCAAACCTGCAATTCTCCCAGAACAACCTAAATCTGAGAGAATTACGAACACGACCAAAAAGTGTATCAGTTGAATTTACCTACAGCAGTTAAAATCCTGAAAGAATGTTTTCAAGCATCACCTTCCTTTCCACAAACCAGGACTTTCGTTGTGTCAAAGGCAGACGCCATTAGTTATGAAAAATAACGATAATTTTGTATTACGTAATACTTGGTACTATGCTTTGCCTAGTGATCAAATTAAGCCAGGTATGATGATCAGCCGCATTTTCTTAGGAGAACCGGTGCTGTTAATTCGCGACCAGGATGGCAAGGTATCTGCGATGACGGACATTTGTCCGCATCGTGGTGTGCCCTTGAGTTGTGGGAGATTCAATGGGCAAGAAGTGGAATGCTGTTACCACGGTTGGCGCTTTAACCAGGCTGGACGTTGCACTGCGATACCTTCTCTTGTGGAGGAGCAGCAAATGGATTTGAGTCGTTTTGACGTGCAGTCTTATAGTGTTCGCGAAGCCCAAGGGAATATCTGGATATATATGGCTGATCCCGATAACCCTCAACCTGCTTCTGAGATGGAAATTCCAGTAATTCCTGGCTTTGACGATCGCTCTCACCAGTTCGTAGAGGTGGTAAAATTCCCTTGTTTTATAGATCATGCGGTAGTAGGTCTAATGGATCCGGCTCATTCACCCTACGTTCATCGCGCTTGGTGGTGGCGAAACGAGCAACTGCACGAGGAAGTAAAGCAGTTTGATGCTTCGCCCTACGGCTTTACGATGCGACGACACCGATTACCAGAGAATGGTGGTCGATTATACTGGCTGATTGGCGGTGGTGTCCCGGAAACGGAGATTTCCTTTCGTTTACCTGGAGTCAGAATCGAGGAAACCACTATTGGTAATAATCGAGTCGTTAATTTAACAGCAGTTACACCGATTTCAGACACAGAAACTGAGGTAACTTTTGCTCTTTACTGGACACTTCCTTGGGTAGGATTTTTCAAACCACTGTTACATTTACTGGCGCGGACTTTCATTGGTCAAGACCGAACGGTTGTGGAAAAGCAGCAGATTGGTTTGAAATATAATCCGGTGTTGCGACTGATTAAAGACTCAGATATGCAGGCGCAGTGGTATTACCAGTTGAAGCGGGAGTATGCTCGTTCTGTCGCTGAAAAACGAGAATTTGTCAATCCTGTCAAGGGTCAAATTCTGCGCTGGCGTGCTTAAATTACTCCAAACTAAATTCTGCAAATTCTCTTTGTCCAAACAGCATATTTCGGTCTACGGCTGACAAGATTTTATTATTGGTACGTTGGTTATTCAAACTGCGACCAACTAACTGCGCGACATCTGCACGATTGATGCTACCAATAATGTGCGGATCTTCAGTCAAAACGGCATTACCCGTTGCTGGTTCTGACTTAAGTCCACCAGGACGGATGATTGTATAGGTGAGTCCACTGGCAATTAAGTGTTGTTCAGCTTTGTCTTTCTCAACTAAAACTGTCCCCAGTGCTGCTAAAACTTGAGGTGACAAAGCAACAACACTATTACCAGAACCAATGGAAGATACAAGGATAAACTTTTGTACTCCAGCTTTAACTGCTGCATCAATCAGATTTCTATTACCGGGGTAATCCGCCCTTTCTCCGTCTGTCGGTAAACCGCCAATTGTACTGATAACAGTGTGAATAGGTTCACCAGTTAGCATTGCGCGTTCTACATCGCCAACATTCAAAGCATCTCCCAAAACTACCTCAATACCAATTTTTTCTAGTTCAGTAGCAACTGCTGCTGTTCTCAGGAGGGCTTTGACCTTTAGCTGTTGCGCTGTGAGATATTGAGCAATTTCTCGGCCAACACCGCGACTTGCTCCAGCCAGAAAAATATAAGATGCACTTGTCATAATAAATTTAACTACTTACGCTCAAAGGATTTTATCAGAGGATTGGCAGCACTTAATAATTGCTCAAGCAACTGAGATGCTTCTGGTTGATGGCGAACATGAGTGTCAATAAACAAACTAATGATTTTACCCATCAGCAAACGGAAGGTTTCTTGGGGTTGGGTGGCAGGAAAGTCCAACAAGGGTGTATCTAGGGTGGAGTCTAGCTGATCAACTATCGAAAAGTGATTTGCCCCATCCAAAAGTACCAGATAGCTATCATTTCGTCCTCCAGTAATTGCTTCTTGGAATGTACGGATGACTGCGGTAGTAGCATTTCCAGGATTTATCCCATAGCGATCGCTGTTGTTCGCAATTACTCCATCGCAGGTTCCTCCCATCAGTAGAAGTGGTAGGGAATCTGGTAAAGACAAGATAGTTCCTGGCTCATACCCTAGGAATAAAAGTCCTCTGCTACTTGCGCCATAAGCAAAAGATGCAGCAACTCCAGGGAAAAACCGAGGGTCAGCATTTGTGAGCGATACGAAACCACCCGCAGAGTGTCCACCGAGAATGAGCCGTTGTAAATCCAGCATTCCTGCTAAAACTCCTTGATTTTGTAAATGTTCGAGTTTAGCTAGGAGTGCTGGTAAAGCCAAAGCTGTGGCAGCAGTACCATAAATTGCGGGTTTCATCTTTTCAAAATCAACCCCAGGTGTGATGCTAATTACGCCTGGTAGATTTTCGGCAATCCAATTAAAGAGAACTACTACCAATCCACTTTCAGCCAATTTAATCGCTAACCATTGGTATTGTTGAGCATCACAGTTATAGCCATTGAAGAAAATCACTACTGGAAAAGGTGCCTTTTTTGGATTAGCTGGCTCAATTCCCATACTTTTTTCTAGCTGACTCTCCGGTATCTCTGCTGGATAGAGAATTTTCAGGTGAATGGTATCGTAAGGCGACTGGACACCCTCAACTTTAGCAGCTTGGAAAAAAGCACGAACTGTCATCTGGTTCTTCCTAAGATCATTTTCAGAAAACTTTTATATTGCTCCAGTACAAATTTTCCTCGCAATCCCCATGTAGCGATCGCAAATAATGGGGTAACTATAATTACAAAAATATTAAAATAGCAATTATACCTAACCCAAAGGCAGGAAGTATTTGAGTAAACAATTGTGCCAGTCTAGCAAATAACTTTTCAATGGATTTAATTATGGCTAAAAAATCTCAACCCAATCTAGAACAATACCAAGATGTCAGATTATCCGCCACCACAAGAATCTGGGTAATTACAGTCGCCATTCTCGGAGTTTGCGTCCCACTGTCAGCCGTTACTAGAAGCGGTGCTATTCTTCCCTTGGTTGCAATTGGTGGCGCAGCTGTGGGTACAGTTGCTGTTTGGCGTTCTGATGAGCAAAAATCAAAAACTAACTATTTGCAACAGCAGCAAATAGAACTGCTAGAGCGGAGATTAGCGAATTTAGAAACAATTGTTAGCAGTGATGACTTGAACTTGCAAATGAAAATTAAACAGATTGAGGCAAGGGATACTTTTGGTGACTCCTCTGATGTAAGTACTACACCCAGACAACCAAGACGCAAAGGTTAAAATTAGCCAATATTAACCATTTATGCCGATTTGAGATAATTTACCTGAGAATGTTTGCCTAGAAACAGTATCTCGTTCTCCATCTCCGTTAAAATTAACAAACATCATCTAATTCTAGATACTTCAATTGCATCAGTTCATTAAATGTCTAAGTGCTATCCATCTATCTCTTTCCCGGAAACATCTGTCAATGGTTGTGTTTTATTAGACTGCTAACATTACTGAATTTTTAATTAACTAAGGTTATAAACTTGAGTAATTGCATTGGTATAGCTTACCGTAGGTATGCAATAGTTTGCCGCAGGAATGCAGATGGATTGGATTAGCTTACTCAAATTTCAACAAGCTGACTTCCTTCAACGTGTGAAAAAACCTAAAACTTACGACTTGTCTTTGCTGGAAAGTCAAGTCAAAGGTTGTCACACTGAGATTATGGCTTTTTGGGGTGAGCCATTGGCTAGACTTCAAGAGCTTTCTCGCCAACAAGCAGAAGTTCTCGCCAAAAATCCACCGCCAACCCCGCCAGAATATCCTGAACCTCCCGACTGGACGATACCTTTTCCTAAATACTTCCAACAACAAGCCCAAGATTATCTTTTGCGGGAGTATATTGTTGATCAGGTAATGGCTGAACGCTTGGGCAAATTGGTAAAAAAGGTGTCGCAAGATACCTTACAAAACATGATTTTAGATGATGAGGGAAATTTGTGTGGCGAAAGCAAATTCTCTTATGTACTCAAAGATAATCCTCAGCTAAGTATTCAAGTTTACGTTGCTGATGGAGAAAGTTTTAATGGTATTAAGAAAGATAAAATTAGGTGGTCAGTTACTCAAGAAGATTTAAACAATCACCAAGTATTAATTTTTCTGTGTTTGTTTTATCCATCTACAAGTAATTTTGGATACGAAAAACAAAGCGTAATAACAGGCTTTTTACCCACAAATCAACTTGAATTTAGTGAGCCAAAGCTGTATATAACTCCGAGTAAATTGTTGTATGCAGGGGGGTTAAGTTGGTATTTAGAATCACTTCTTGGCAAAAAAGACGCTTTGCCAGTAATTAATGAGAGAACGATCGCAGATACAATACAAACTCTACCATCAGAGCATTGCCTCAAGGATATAGTCGGTGACTGGGAATGCTGGCAGACTTTGCAAGGACACTCCAGAGGAATTAATTGCCTAGCTTTCAGTTCTGGATGTAAGAATGGCAGAGCCTTACCCATATTGGCAAGTGGTAGTCGTGGAGAGACGAAACTCTGGGATTTAAGCAAGGGTGAATTAATAGAGACATTATCAGAGTATCCTTGGGTGATATCTGGGCTGGTGGATGAAGTGAATTCCCTGGCTTTTAGTTCAGATGGACAAACTTTAGTGAGTTGCGGTGCAGATTCCACAATTAAGCTTTGGCATGTAGGCGCTTTAGACTTGATAGATATTTTGCACAAACATAATGGGGTAGTGCGGTGTGCTGCCTTCACCCCAGATGGCAGAATGTTAGCAACTGGCGGAGATGACAGAAAAATTCTGTTTTGGGATTTGATGCATCGTCAGGTTGCGATCGCACTCTCTTTAGATGATACAGCTGCTCATTCCCTAGTTTTGAGCCGAGACGGAGAAATTTTGGTTACAGGTAGCTACCGCAAAATCAAAGTCTGGCGCACCTCACTTTTGATGGGAGTCAAAAGTTTAAAGGATGCACAGCCACTGCATACCCTTATGGGTCATTCTCACATCGTTCATTCCTTAGCAATGAGTGCAGATGGTAAACTACTCGTCAGTGGTAGCTGGGATCAAACAATTAAAATTTGGCAATTGGAGACTGGGGAATTGCTTCATACTCTCAAAGGACATAGAGATAGAGTATATGCGATCGCATTAAGTCCCGATGGACAAATTATCGCTAGTGGTAGTGCTGATAAAACTATCAAATTGTGGCATTTACAAACAGGCGAATTGCTGGGTACGTTTACGGGTCACGGAAATATAGTCACAGCATTAGCCTTTACAGCTTCCGGCGAGATGTTGGTTAGTGGGAGTTTGGATAAGACAATTAAAATTTGGCAACGGAGTTAATAATAATTCGTAATTCGTAATTCGTAATTCGTAATTCGTAATTCGTAATTCGTAATTAGTCCGCCTAAAAGGCCTCTCCCTGGTTTTACTACGCAAAACCTGTCCCTCTCCGACTTGGAGAGGGACAGACTTGAACTTTAGTTCAAGGCAGGGAGAGGTCTGTCGAAATCACGTTAAATATGTGTGATATATTTCCGAAATAGACAGAACTGCATTTGAAGATACAAATGCAATGAACTATTTGATTACTAATTTATGGAACCTGTAACACTGACAGCTGCTGCGATCGCAACCTTGGTTATCACCAAAGCTATAGAAAAGACCGTAGAGAAGATAACAGAAAGTACACTGGACAAGCTAAAACTGCTGCGTCAAAAAATTTGGGGTAAATTCCAGGATAAGCCGGAAGTGCAAAAAGCCTTAATAGAGGCCGAAAAAGGTTCTAAGGAAAATTTAGACTTGGTTTCTACCGAACTACAGATTGCAATGGACAATGACACTAATTTTGGTGAAGAAGTTCAAAGCCTTGCTCAAGAAATTCACCAGGAAATTAATATTGGCAAAGTTCAAGGTAAAAATGTCCAGAATGTTTACGGTGCACCAGGTTATCAAAGCATTGATAGTAAAGCTCCCACCTTTCAAGGCGTAGACAATAGCCCCATTACTATCAACTACAATCATCCCCCTGATTGACTACAGTCGCTCGAGCGGGAACGGGCAAAGTTAAATTCCTCTAGTGAAACACCTCAAAATTTACCCCTGAGTGGAGTGGTAAAGTTTGTTGGACGTGAGGCTGAATTGCAAAACCTGCATCAGATGTTGCAGGAAAATGAACAAGTGGTAATTGCTGCGATCGCAGGCATGGGTGGACTGGGTAAAACAGAACTGGCCTTACAATATGCAAAGGTTCACCGTGAAATTTACAAAGGTGGAATTTGCTGGTTGCTGGCAAAGGCTGGAGATGTGGGTATTCAAATTGTGCAGTTTGCCAGAACGCAGCTTGACTTAAACCCACCAGAAGATTTAACAGACGATCCTAAAAACAAATTACTCGCGCAAGTACAATACTGCTTTTGGCATTGGCGTGAAGGTGATGTGCTGCTAGTGTTGGATGATGTCGCGGAATACAACGAAGTCAAGCCTTATTTACCGCCTTCATCTTCACGGTTTAAAGTGTTGATGACTACCCGATTACGCTTAGGAAGATCCATAAAGCAATTATCTCTGGATGTATTGCAACCAGAAGCAGCCCTAGAGTTATTGCAGTCACTCATTAGCGCAGAACGGTTACAAAAAGAGCTTGATGCTGCGAAGTCTCTGTGTAAATGGCTGGGATATTTGCCTTTAGGATTGGAATTAGTAGGGCGCTATCTATGTCAAGAAGGACAACAAGACCTCTCCCTAGCAAAAATGTTGCAACGTTTGGAGAAAAAGCGACTAGAACAATCCGCCCTTGTTGAGCGAGAAGACGACATGACAGCACAGTTGGGTGTGCAAGCAGCTTTTGAGTTGAGTTGGCAGGAATTAAAGAATACAGATAAGCAAATGGGTTGTTTGCTGAGTTTATTTGCTGTCGCACCTATACCTTGGAAGTTGGTAGAACAGTGTTTACCAGAGGAAGACGAGGAAGATTTAGAGGAAATCAGAAATAATAAACTGCTGAAACTGCATTTGCTACAGCGCAAAAGTGAGGGAATTTACCAACTACATCCACTGCTGCGGGAGTTTTTCCAATATAAGCTTACAGGTTTAGAACAAGCAGAGGAATTAAAGCATAGTTTTTGTGAGGTAATGGTAGCAGTTGCCAAAGATATTCCTGAAACCCCCACTCTTGAGGAAATTAATGCTGTTACCCCTGCCATACCTCATCTAGCAGAAATAGCAAATAATCTGATTCAATACGTAAGTGATGAAGATTTAGCTGGGCCTTTCATCGGTAACGCTCAATTTTATAATGGTCAAGGGTTGTATGAAAAAGCAGCACCTTGGTTAGAGAAGTGTTTAAAAGTCACTAAACAGCGTTTGGGAGAGGAACATGCATCTATTGCAACTAGCCTCAACAACTTGGCTTTACTCTACTACTCCCAAGGAAGATACAGCGAAGCCGAACCCTTACACCTACAAGATTTAAAACTAACGCGACGCCTGCTGGGAGAAGAACATCCTAATGTTGCCATTAGCCTCAACAACCTGGCACAACTTTACTACTCCCAAGGAAAATACAGCGAAGCCGAATCAATGTACCTCCAAGCTTTGGAACTAACGCGACGCCTGCTGGGAGAAAAACATCCTAATGTTGCATTTAACCTCAACAACCTGGCACAACTCTACTACTCCCAAGGAAAATACAGCGAAGCCGAATCAATGTATCTCCAAGCTTTGGAACTATGGCAACGCATGCTGGGAGAGGAACATCCTAATGTTGCACTTAACCTCAACAACCTGGCAGCACTATACTACTCCCAAGGAAAATACAGCGAAGCTGAATCAATGTACCTCAAAGTTTTGGAACTAACGCGACGCCTGCTGGGAGAGGAACATCCTAATGTTGCACTTAACCTCAACAACCTGGCAGTACTATACTACTCCCAAGGAAAATACAGCGAAGCTGAATCCAAGTATCTGCAAGCTTTGAAACTATGGCGACGCCTGTTGGGAGAGGAACATCCTAATGTTGCACTTAACCTCAACAACCTGGCACAACTCTACTACTCCCAAGGAAAATACAGCGAAGCTGAACCCCTGTTCCTGCAAGCTTTGGAACTAACACGACGCGTGCTGGGAGAAGAACATCCTAATGTTGCACTTAACCTCAACAACCTGGCACAACTCTACTACTCCCAAGGGAAATACATCGAAGCTGAATCCCTGTTCCTGCAAGCCTTGGAACTATCGCGACGCGTGTTGGGAGAAGAACATCCTAATGTTGCACTTAACTTCAACAACCTGGCAGAACTCTACCGTTCCCAAGGGAGATACAGCGAGGCCGAACCCCTGTACCTGCAAGCTTTGGAACTAACGCGACGCGTGCTGGGAGAGGAACATCCTAATGTTGCATTTAACGTCAACAACCTCGGTTTACTCTACGACTTTCAAGAAAGATACAGCGAAGCCGAACCCCTGTATCTGCAAGCTTTGGAACTAACGCGACGCTTGCTGGGAGAGGAACATCCTAATGTTGCACTTAGTCTCAATAACTTGGCAGCACTATACTACTCCCAAGGAAGATACAGCGAAGCCGAACCCCTGTACCTGCAAGCTTTGGAACTAACGCGACGCGTGCTGGGAGAGGAACATCCTAATGTTGCACTTAATCTCAACAACCTCGGTTTACTCTACAAATCTCAAGGAAAATACAGCGAAGCAGAACCCCTATACCTGCAAGATTTGGAACTAACACGACGCTTGCTAGGTGAGGAACACCCTAATGTTGCTACCAGCCTCAACAACCTGGCGTTGCTCTATCAATCTCAAGGAAAATACAGCGAAGCCGAACGCCTGTACTTACAAGCTTTGGATATTTGTGAGCGACAATTAGGGTTGAATCATCCTAATACTATTACTACTCGTGAAAATTTAGCATATTTGCGCGATCGCCTCCCCTCAAATCCAGAATAGACTAGATGAGTATACAAATTTACAGGTTTTGTGCAAAGCCTACTGTGATAAAACTTAAATACGCGATCGCCTAGACTAAAATTCATATTAAATTAAGTAAAAATGCCTGATTAATAATTCAAAATGGCATTTGACTTACTCAAAAGCAGCTTTTGCTTTCTCATTTTGGTGTTTTCCGTAAGCAAAATGAGCTTTTGCTTTCTCAAACTCCAGTTTGCTTACTGATTTTGGTATTTTCCGCAAACAAAATAAGCTTTGACTTACTCAAAAGCAGCTTTTACTTTCTCATTTTAGTGTTTTCCGCAAGCAAAAGCAGCTTTTACTTTCTCATTTTGGTGTTTTCCGCAAGCAAAAGAAGCTCTTA
>NNBU01000573.1_pt1 | contig 87505 bp, 75 predicted proteins | sample 1173781 | NCBI WGS metagenome assembly NNBU01 (sample SAMN07173937, study PRJNA388173) | plant metagenome | biome: Plant school; feature: Soil; material: Symbiotic tissue of Blasia pusilla L.; isolation source: symbiotic tissue sample KVJ2 | host: Blasia pusilla | place: Norway: Troms, Kvaloya...
GCTCTTTGCAGCCCTTCCCGATGTCGGCCCCGTTCCGGCCCTACGTCCGCACCATGTTCCGGGGTATGACGGATCGGGCTATGCGGCAGCCTATGCCGACGTGCAGACGGCACCCAGTGCGCTTGCCTTCGATGCCATTCTCGTGCGCAATGACGGCCTCACCGAGAGCTCGATTCTCTCTTCGGTTGCCAAAGGCGGGATCACGCTCTCCAGGGGGCGCTGACGGCGGCGGCCGGGGCTGAGATCTCGCACCGACAGCGCCAGCCAGCCGAAAAGTGATCATGCGTCTTCGCCTCTCCCTCTCCCTGTTGCTCGGCCTGCTGTGCCTCACCGCGCAGCTCGCTTTGCCGGCCGCTGCCCAGGAGGCGCCGAAGCCAGCGGGCATGGAGACGAAGGCGGCCCAAGCCTATCTGATCGAGGCCTCGACCGGAACCGTGCTTCTGGCAAAGAACGAGCGGCAGAGCTTTGCGCCGGCCTCGCTCGCCAAGCTGATGACGCTCGAAATCGTCTTCCAGGCGTTGAGCAAGGGCAAAGTTCGCCCGGATACGCTCTATCCCGTTTCCGAATTTGCCTGGCGCACCGGTGGCGCGCCGTCGCGGACCTCGACGATGTTTGCCGCGGTCAAGAGCCAGGTGCCGGTTGCCGATCTGGTCAAAGGGATTGCCGTACAGACCGCCAATGACGGTTGCCTCATCGTGGCCGAGGGCATGGCCGGCTCGGAGGCCAAATTCGTCGAGCGGATGAATGCGCGGGCGGCCGAACTGGGGCTGAAGGACAGCTATTTCGGCAATGCCACGGGCCTGCCGCATCCCGACAACCGCTCGACGCTGGTGGATCTCGTGACACTCGCACAGCATCTGCAGCGGACCTATCCGGAGTTCTACAAGACGTTTTCCCTTCCGGAATTCGAGTGGAACAAGATCCTGCAGCGCAACCGCAACCCGCTCCTCGGCATCGGCGCCGACGGGTTGGGGACCGGTTTTACCGAGGGCAGCGGTTTTGCCATCATTGCCTCGGTGGAGCGCAACGGGCGGCGACTGTTTCTGGGGCTTGGTGGGCTTGCGACAGACAAGGAGCGCACCGAAGAGGCGACACGTTTGCTGAACTGGGGCTTTGACGGTTTCGAGATGCGGCAATTGTTCAAACAAGGCGAGGTGATCGGCGAGGCGAGCGTTTATGGTGGGGCGCAGTCGACCGTACCGCTTGTGGCCGCAAAGCCCGTCGAGGTCTATGTGCCCGTCAACAATCCCGAGCGGCTGCAGGCACGCATCGTCTATCACTGGCCGCTTCGTCCGCCTGTAAATGCCAGCGCCGAGATCGCGGTGCTCAACCTGCTTTCCGGCGACCGGCCGCTGCTATCCGTTCCGTTGCAGAGTGCCTCGACCGTTGAGGTCGGGACGTTGCGCCAGCGGGCGGTGGATGCCCTGATTGAGTTGTTGTTCTTCTGGCTGTGAGCGCAAAAAGCGGCGCGTTCACCGGCTCGAAGGTTTCGTTTGACGCAATCTTGCGGTAGAGGCACTGGGAGTGCCCAAGGGCAGATTGCGATACGCGCCTTGTAAGGTGCGGGAAGAAGGCAAGGCATTGGCGACCGGTCCCGGATTGTTCGTGAGTTTCGAAGGAGGCGAGGGGGCCGGGAAGTCGACCCAGATCCGCCTGCTGGCCGAAGCCTTGCGCGGACGCGGGCATGACGTGGTGGTGACGCGGGAGCCGGGGGGATCGCCGGGCGCCGAAGCGCTCCGGCATGTGCTGTTGTCGGGGGCGGCCGAACCCTTCGGCATCCGGATGGAGGCGCTTCTGTTTGCCGCCGCCCGCGCCGATCATCTTTCCTGTTTTGTGCGACCGGCGCTGGCGCGCGGCCAGATCGTGCTCTGCGACCGCTTCGTCGATTCCTCACGCGTTTACCAGGGTGTGACCGGCAATCTGGAGCCGAAGCTGATGGCGGCGCTGGAGCGGGTGTCGGTGGGCGGGACCATGCCGGACCTGACGCTGATCCTCGATCTGCCGGCTGCCGTCGGGCTGGCGCGAGCGCGGCGCAGGGCAGGGGCTGTGCAGAGTGCCGCACCGGACCGGTTCGAAAAGGAGCGCACGGAAGTGCATGAAAAGCGTCGGCAGGGTTTTCTCGACATTGCCGCACGCGAGCCGGAACGCTGCCGGGTGGTCGATGCCAGCCTCGACGTCGAGCGGATCGCGCGGGACATCTTGTCGGACGTGACGCTGGTTTTGGCGCAGCGCAACGGGTTGCGGCCCGGGCAGGCGGCCGGCCGATGAGCGAGGAGAGAGCAGGGCTGCTGGACGGCGCGATTGCGCCCGCGCTCAACACGAGGCTCTTCGGCCATACGGAGGCGGAGGAATTTCTCGCCCGCAGCTACAAATCCGGCAAGGGGCATCATGCGGTGCTGATCGAGGGGCCGGAAGGGATCGGCAAGGCAACGCTTGCCTTCCGCTTCGCCAACCACATCCTGCGTTACCCCGATCCGCTGGAGGCTCCGGATGTGATCGAGGATCCGGATCCCGAGCATCCGATCAGCCGGCAGATCGCGTCAGGTGCCAGCCATAACCTCCTGCATTTGTCGCGACCGGTCGACGACAAGACGGGGCGGGTCAAGCAGGCGATCACCGTCGACGAGGTGCGCAAGGCCGGGCATTTCTTCGCCCAAACCTCCGGCACGGGCAATTGGCGGATCGTCATTATCGATCCGGCCGATGATCTCAACCGCAATGCGGCCAATGCCATCCTGAAGATCCTCGAGGAGCCGCCGAAGCGGGCGATGTTCCTCGTGCTGTCCCATGCGCCGGGCAAGCTCTTGCCGACCATCCGGTCGCGCTGCCTGCCGCTGCGGCTGCATGAGCTCGACCCGCAAGCGATGGACCAAGCGCTCGGTCAGCTGGGGCTTGCGATCCCGGCGGAAAAGCGCGAAGCGGTGCTGACGCTGGCCAAGGGCAGCGTGGCGCGGGCGTTGAAGCTGGTGAACTATGGTGGGGCCGATATTCTGGAGGCCTTCGAGCAGATGTTGGCGTCTTCGGGGCCTGCGCAGCGGAGGATGATGTTCAAGATCGCCGACGCGCTTTCAGGCAAGGAAAGCGATGTCGCTTTCGGCTTTTTCATCGAGCATCTGGGCGATTATCTGGCCGAGACCGCACGGCAGTTCGCCCATGCGGGGAACTTGGCTGCCGCCGAGCATTATGCGCGGCTGACGTCTACCATCGGCGAGCAGCTAACGGTGGCTGGCGCCTATAATCTCGACCGCAAGCAGACTATCCTGGATGTGCTTGCGGCCGTGACGCGCTGAGCGCGACAACAGCATCTTCGTGGCGCTGCAGCAAAACGGATGTTCCTAAAGGCCGAGGAATGTTTTAAGAGCGTTCGACCCCATTTGTCGTCGCCGTTCTTGGCAGGCCTTCTTGCGCCGCCATCGTACGGCCCCAAGACAATCGCAACCGACGAAAAGACATCAAGACACCATGAGCGATCCGTTTTACATCACAACCGCCATCTCCTATCCGAACGGCAAGCCGCATATCGGCCATGCCTATGAGCTGATCGCCACCGACGCCATGGCGCGGTTCCAGCGGCTCGACGGACGGGATGTGTTCTTCCTGACGGGTACGGACGAACATGGGCAGAAGATGCAGCAGACGGCGCGGGCCGAGGGTATTTCGCCCGAGGCGCTGGCCGAGCGCAACTCCAATGCCTTCCGTGAGATGGGCAAGCTGTTGAATTCGTCCAACGACGACTTCATCCGCACGACCGAACAGCGTCATCACCAGACAGTGCAGGAAGTCTGGCGGCGGATGGAGAAGAACGGCGACATCTACAAGGGTGGTTATGCCGGCTGGTATTCTGTGCGCGACGAGGCCTATTACCAGGAAGAAGAGACAGAACTGCGCGCCGATGGCGTGCGCTATGGTCCGCAGGGCACGCCGGTCGAATGGGTGGAAGAGGAAAGCTACTTCTTCAAGCTCTCGGCCTATGAAGACAAGCTCTTGAAGCTTTACGAGGACCAGCCGGATTTCATCGGCCCGAACGAGCGGCGCAACGAGGTGATCTCTTTCGTAAAGTCGGGCCTGAAGGATCTGTCGATCTCGCGCACCACCTTTGACTGGGGCATCAAGGTGCCCGGCGACGACAAGCATGTGATGTATGTCTGGGTCGATGCGCTGACCAACTACATCACCGCCACGGGTTACGTCGAAGATGAGAATGGTCCCCGCGCGAAATACTGGCCGGCCGATGTGCATATCATCGGCAAGGACATCATCCGCTTCCACGCCGTCTACTGGCCGGCCTTCCTGATGTCGGCGGGTCTGCCTTTGCCGAAGCGGGTTTATGCGCATGGCTTCCTGCTCAACAAGGGCGAGAAGATGTCGAAGTCGATCGGCAATGTCGTCGATCCAGTTGATCTTGTTGGGCATTTCGGCCTCGACCAGGTGCGCTACTTCTTCCTGCGCGAAGTGTCCTTCGGCCAGGACGGCAGCTATTCGGAAGAAGGGATTGCGACGCGCATCAATGCCGACCTGGCGAACGGCATCGGCAATCTGGCCTCGCGCTCGCTGTCGATGATCAACAAGAACTGCGAGGGCAGGGTGCCGACACCCGGTCCGCTCACCGCAGAAGACGAAGCTATCCTGAAGATTGCCGACGAGGCGATCGATATCTGCCGCGAGGAGATGGGTCGCCAGCAGATTCACAAGGCGGTGGCGGCGATCATCAACATCGTCAACGAGGCCGACCGCTATTTCGCGGCCCAAGCGCCGTGGGTTTTGAAGAAGACCGACGACGCGCGCATGGGCACGGTTCTCTATGTGACGGCGGAAGTGGTCCGCCAGATCGCCATCCTGTTCCAGCCGATCATGCCGGCGTCTTCGGCGAAGATCCTCGATCTCGTCGCCGTCACTGAGGCTGACCGGGTGTTTGCGAAGCTCGGCGCTGCCGGTCGTTTGGCTGCGGGTACGGAGCTTCCGGCACCATCGCCGGTGTATCCGCGGTATGTCGCGCCGGACGCGGGCAAGGCCTGAGCCGATGCTGATCGATACCCATTGCCATCTCGACTTCGCCGATTTCGACGCTGAGCGTGACGAACTCGTCACGCGCGCCCATCAGGCTGGCGTCAAGCAGATGGTGACGATCTCGACTCGCGTGCGCAAGCTCGACACGCTGCTGGCTTTGACCGAGCGTTATCCGAGCGTGTTCTGCTCTGTTGGTACGCATCCGAACAATGCCGGCGACGAGCTGGATGTAACGGCCGACGAGCTGGTGCGGCTGGCGGAGAGCCATGAGAAGATCGTGGCGATCGGCGAGGCGGGGCTCGATTATTTCTACGATACGCAGACGCCTGAGGACCAGAAAACCGGGCTGATCCGCCACATCGAGGCGGCTCGGCGCACGGGGCTGCCGCTCGTCATACACAGCCGCAGCGCCGATGAGGACATGGCCGATATCCTGACGGATGAAACAGGGAAGGGGGCCTTCCCTTTCATCCTGCACTGCTTCTCGTCCGGCCAGGCTCTGGCTGATACCGGTGTCGCGCTCGGCGGCTATGTGTCCTTCTCCGGGATCGTGACCTTTCCGAAATCGGAAGAGCTGCGCGCGATTGCAAAGACTGTGCCGATGGACCGATTGCTCGTCGAGACGGATGCGCCGTATCTGGCGCCGAAGCGCTGGCGTGGGAAACGCAACGAGCCGTCTTATGTGGTCAACACGGCAGAGGTTCTGGCGGAGGTCAAGGGCGTGAGCTACGCGGAGATGGCCGACATCACCACGGACAATGCCTTCCGCTGCTTCTCGAAAATGCCGCGGGTGGCTTGAGGGAGCTTTGATGAAGGTCACGCGCCGGTTCACGCTGCTCGGTTGTTCCTCGTCTCCCGGCGTGCCCAGGATCAATGGCGACTGGGGCAATTGCGACCCCAACAATCCGAAGAACCGGCGGACACGGGCGTCCTTCCTGATCGAGCAGATCGGCCCGGATGGCGGCAAGACGGTGGTCGTGATCGATACGGGGCCGGACTTTCGCGAGCAGATGATCCGTTCGAAGGTCGAGTTCATCGATGCGGTTGTCTACAGCCACGGTCATGCGGACCATCTGCACGGGATCGATGACCTGCGCGGCTATTTTCACAGCCAGCACAAGCGCATTCCGATCCATGCCGAGCCGCATACCATGGCTCGGATCGAGGAAGGTTTTGGGTATTGCCTGAAGACACCTGACGGCAGCGCCTATCCGCCGATCGTCGAGCCGCAGCTGATCGAGGATCTCGACCGGCCGATCACGGTGACCGGCGCCGGCGGTCCGATTTCGCTTCTGCCGCTCAAGCAGCAGCATGGCGACATCATCTCGATCGGCGTCAGGATCGGCAACGTGGCCTATTGCTGTGATGTCTCAGACTTTCCCCAGGAGACGGTCGCCAAGCTCTCCGGGCTTGACCTACTTTACATCGACGCGCTGCAGTACCGGCCGCATCCCAGCCATCTGTCGCTCGAACAGGCACTGGGCTGGATTGAACGTTTGGCGCCGAAGCGCAGCGTTCTGACACATATGCATACGCCGCTCGACTATGACACTGTCATGGCGGAGACACCAGCGAATGTCGAACCCGGATATGACCAGTTCGTCGTGGAATTTGAACTAGATATCTGAGGTTCTTCAGACTCTGAATCCGATTGCGGATGCTGTGTGATTCCCAGGCTCAATCGCTTTTGGCCGGTGTAAGGTCATCCGATGGTTCCATAATCTATCTTATGCGATCTTTGTGTGTGGTCGTTTTTGATGCCTGCCCTGCAGGCGGACAATCCGGCCATCGGCCTGATGTGCGTGGTGGCGATCGGCATGGCGGAAGTGTCGAGCTGCGAGATCACCGTGGTCGCCGGCCAGCATGTCGCCAAGGGCGACCAGATCGGCATGTTCCATTTCGGCGGTTCGACCCACTGCCTGGTCTTCCGGCCCGGGGTGAACCTGAGCTTCGACTTCTATGGCCAGACGCCAAACCTTGATGCGACCAATATGCGGGTGAACACGAAGCTGGCGACCGTGTCGTGATCCCCGCTCTGTTTGAGCATGGTTTGCCGCCGGGGATCTCTGCCGATATCAGAGATCCGCGACGTGCAAGATGATCTTGGCCGAGATCTCCGTCTCGGACGGGTAGCCGAAGGCGTTGTTGATGTAGGTGACGCCGTCGAGAACCTTGTTGCGGTTCAGGTGGCTATGGCCATAAAAATGCTTCGTTGCGCCAAGGCGGCGGATCTGTGTCTCCAGCCGGTCGGTGCCGAGGACGGGAAACAGAGCCTTGTGCTTTTCCGGATAACGCGCAGGCATCAGGTCGATGCGCGGCACGAAGTGCGAGACGCTATACACTGCGTCGAAGCCCGAAGTGTCCGGGATCACATTCATGGCGTCGAAGCGTTCGGCAACTTCGGGCGGATCTAAACCTTCCCAATTGCATTTGTAGAAATCCATCCAGCCGCGCCGGATGGTGGGGCCAGGTTCGCCGAAGGAATAATCATACCAGGCGAGAAGGGGCACAATCAGGGTCTTGCCGAAGGCCACAGGTCCGGTTTCGATGCCGTAGCTGTGGCATAACTTTTTCAGCGTCTCGAATTTCTCGAAGGAAGGCCCCTTCCCGCTTCTTGCCGTCCATAGATCGTGGTTGCCGGGCAGAAAGAGGAGCTTGGCATATCGCGGTAAGAGTTCATCGAAACAGGTTTTCACAAGATCGAGTTCGTCGGAAAGATCGCCAGCGACGATCAGAACGTCGTCGGTGAACTCGACGCGCGACAACGCTCGCAGCCAGTCGAGGTTCTGTCGGTAATCGACATGAAAATCGGATCCGAGAAAGAGGCGCATGCTCAGGGGATCCGCTGCGGTTTCGAAGACATGTTAAGTCTTCTAGTGGAATTTCACGAGCCGGCAAGAGACGGCGGACGTCAGGAAGCCTCCGCCGAGATGCATCAGTCGACGACGGCGGGTAAAGGAGGAGCCGAGACCCCTTCCCGCCATTCGGTCGAGAGCCTGAGCGGCAGCGTGGCGCGGATATCCTCGGCATTGGCGGCGATCACCACTTCATAGTCACCGGCCTCGGCGATCCAGGCGCGGGCTTGCGGGTCGAGGTAAGCGAGGTCGCGGACAGCAACCGAGAGCGTCGCCTTACGCGTTTCGCCGGCCGGAATCTGCAGCTTGGCGAAGGCCTTGAGTTCCTTCACCGGGCGCGGCAGGCGCGACGCCTTGGGCTTAACATAGAGCTGGACCAGTTCAGCCCCTGCCCGGTCACCGTTGTTCGTCACCTCTACCTCGATGGTGACGCAATCAGGACCCATGTCGAGGCCGGAAGCGCGCGGGGCGGACCAGTCAAAGCGGGTGTAGGAGAGGCCAAAGCCGAAGGGAAAGAGCGGCTTGGCGGCATCGGCATCGTGGTGACGATAGCCGACCGCGAGGCCTTCCGCGTAGACGACATGGCCTTGGCTGCCGGGATAGGTCTTCGGGTCGCCCGTGATGGCAGAGTTGTCGCTCAAGCGCTTCGGAAAGGTCTGCGGCAGACGTCCACCCGGTTCGGCATCGCCGAAAAGCACGTCGGCAATGGCATTGCCAGCCTCTTGGCCGGGATACCAAGCCTGGACCACGGCCGAGACCTTGTCGAGCCAGGGCATTTCGACAGGACCGCCGGTCTGGAGCACCACCACCGTGTGCGGATTGACCGCGGCGACCTTTTCGATCAGCTCTTCCTGGCGTCCGGGCAGGCGCATGTTGGGCAGGTCGAGGCCCTCGGTGTCCCACTCCCCTTCCCGACCGACGACCAGAACGGCAATGTCGCAGGATTTCGCCTGTTCGACAGCTTCGGCGATTGCGGCATCCGATGTCGGCAATTCGGCGCCAAAGCGGACGGCACGGATTTCGATGCCTTCATAGCCCTCGGGCATTGCGCGGTAATCGACCCGGATCTCATAGGTTCGGCCGGCTTCGAGCGGTTTTTCGACGCGGACTTCCGTGTTGCCGAGGCCGAAGAAGTTGTCGCCCTTTGCCCAGCCGGTTTCGCCATCAACCAGCAGTTCGCCATCGACATAGAGCTTGGCGAAGCCCGCATTGGTCAGGCCGAAGACATGGGCGCCCGTTTCTTCCGGTCGGAAGTGGGTGGTGATGCGGGCGGAGAAATCGCGCGGGTTGAGGGAGGCATCCGGCATGTCGAGCCAGAAGAACTGGCTTTCCTCGGCGCTCGCCTGATGGACGGCGGGTCCGGACCAGTCGCGCCCGTGGAAGAACTCGACCGAGACCTCGCCGCGGATCATCTGGGCCAGACGGTTGTTGCGGCAGGCCTTCAGGTGGATGACGCGGTTGGTGCCCGATAGCGCTGTGCGGATGCCGTCGAGTGGGCTCACCTTGTAATGGGCGTTGATCTGGGCGCTGCCGCCGCCCATCACGCGGGGCTCGGCGGCATTGGGGCCGAGCACGGCGATGCGGTCGAGGGCTGTCTTGTCGAGCGGCAAGATGCCGTCGTTCTTCAGGAGCACCATGCCTTCGGTCCCGAGTTTGCGGATCAGGGCACGGTGTTCGGGGCGGTCCTCGGCGCGCTCTTCCGGCATCGAGGGATCAGCGAAGGCCCCGACGCGCTCGAGCAGCAGCAGGATGCGGCGGGCGGCGGCTTTGACCGTTTCCTCGGGCACCCTGCCCTCGCGCACGGCGGTCACCAACTTGTCACCACGGTCGCGGCTCGGGCCGGGCATTTCGAGATCGAGTCCGCCGTTAACGCTGTCTTCCGTGGTGTGCGAGCCGAACCAGTCGGACATGACGATGCCGTCGTAACCCCATTCATCGCGCAGCAGTTCGGTCAAAAGCCATTGGTTCTCGCTGGTCCAGACGCCGTTCAGGCGGTTGTAGGAAGACATGATCGCCCAGACGCCGGCCGTCTTCACGGCCGCCTCGAACGGTGGCAGGTAGATTTCACGCAGCGTCCGTTCGTCGAGGTCCGACGACATGGTCTGGCGCTCGATTTCGGATTCATTTCCGACGAAGTGTTTGATGGTGGCAGCGATCCCCTGCGACTGCACGCCCTCGATATAGGCGACGGCAAGTGCCGAGGTCAGGACAGGGTCTTCCGAATAGCATTCGAAATTGCGGCCGTTGAGGCCGGAGCGATGGATGTTGACGGTCGGTGCCAGCAGGACGCGGGCACTCTTGGTTTTCGCCTCGTCGGCAAGGGCCACGCCCATCTCGCGGACGAGATCCGGGTTCCAGGCGGCGCCGATGCCGATTGCCGCCGGGAAGCAGGCAGATTTGACGCCGCCGACCAGAGAGCCGCCGCCGCGCGCGCCGTTCGGACCGTCAGTCACTTTGATCTTGGGGATGCCCAGACGCTCGACCGCAACCGTTGTCCAGAAGTCGGCGCCAGCAAGGACGCTGACCTGCTCCTCAAGGGACATCTGGTCCAGAAGTGCGTCGATCATCGTCTTCTCCCTGGTCGTTTTTCGGTTCCGCGGCTTTCCGGCAACGTTGCAGGAAGCTCGTCGTTTACACCTTTAAAGCGTTCGGGAGGCTGCCCTGTCCAGATAGGGCAGCGGCAAATCGCAATCTTCCGGTCACGAAATCGAGAACGCACACAAGAAATGCGGAGCCTATCTTTCCGAACCGCCGAATCGGCCTATTCTTTCATTCGAGACGACTGAAACATGAGGGGAATCATGATGCGCATGCGGATTGGAATGGCCCTTTTTCTCCTGGCGGTAGCCGGCGGTACGCCCGCCTTCGCCCAGCAGGCCGTGACGGCCGATCCGGCGGGGCTGGCAAAAGGCGTGATCGAGCAGCAGATCACTGCTTTCCTGAATGATGACGCAGCAACCGCCTATTCGTTTGCGTCCCCCGAAATCAAGTCGGTTTTTCCCAATGCCGAACGCTTTTTCGAGATGGTGAAGAAAACCTATGCGCCGGTCTATCGGCCTGGGAACTATGCCTTTGGGCGCAACCAGGTTTCACCAGACGGCACCGTTGCCTATCAAGAGGTGCTGATATCGGCACCTGACGGCAAGGACTGGGCGGTTTATTACGAGCTGAAGCGGCAGCGCGACGGGCAGTTCGCGATCAATGGCGTCCGTATGAAACGCGAGACATCGAGCCAGGGAATCTGAAATCCAGTCGCAGCGGCAGAGCAAGCGCCCTGCCGTTTAGCATGAAATCAGATTGATCAGACCGGGTCGATGTCCCCGCGTGCCCAGGTCTCGATGGTCTCGGCCTTGAAATCTTCGAAGCGGTCTTCGGCGATCGCCTGGCGGATGCCCTGCATCAGCTCCTGATAGTAGCTAAGGTTATTCCACGACAAAAGCATGCCGCCCAGCGCCTCGTTGGAGCGCACGAGGTGGTGCAGATAGGCGCGCGAGTAATCGCGGGTCGCCGGGCAATTTGACTGTTCGTCGAGCGGGCGCATGTCTTCGGCATGGCGGGCATTGCGGATATTGACCTTGCCGCGGCGGGTAAAGGCCAGACCATGGCGGCCGGAGCGGGTCGGCATGACGCAGTCGAACATGTCGATGCCTTCGGCGACCGATTTCAGCATATCATCGGGCGTGCCGACACCCATCAGGTAACGCGGCTTCTCGACGGGCAAGACCGGCAGTGTGATGCCGAGCATTTCCAGCATCACATGCTGCGGTTCGCCGACGGCAAGACCGCCGATGGAATAGCCTTTGAGGTCGAGTTGCTTCAGGCCTTCGGCCGAGCGGATGCGTAAGCCCGGCTGGTCGCCGCCCTGGACGATGCCGAACATGGCCTTGCCGGGCTGGTTGCCGAAGGCGACACGGCAGCGCTCGGCCCAGCGCAGCGAGAGTTCCATGGCGCGTTCGATCTCGCGTGGCTCATTGGGCAGCGCCACGCATTCGTCGAGTTGCATCTGGATGTCGCTGTCGAGCAGGCCCTGAATCTCGATCGAGCGTTCCGGCGACATGTGGTGCAAGGAGCCATCGACATGGCTCTTGAAGGTGACGCCCTGCTCGTCGAGCTTGCGCAGGCCCGACAGCGACATGACCTGGAAGCCGCCTGAGTCAGTCAGGATCGGGCCGGGCCAGCGGATCAGTTCATGCAGGCCGCCGAGGCGGGCGACGCGTTCCGGACCGGGACGCAGCATCAGGTGATAGGTGTTGCCAAGGATGATGTCGGCGCCGCCTTCCTTCACCTGGTCGAGATACATGGCCTTGACCGTGCCGACGGTGCCGACGGGCATAAAGGCAGGCGTGCGGATCGTGCCGCGCGGCATGGTGATCTCGCCAAGGCGGGCCTTGCCGCTGGTGGCCTTCAGGTTGAACGTGAAATTCTCGGTCATCGGTCAGTCGTCTTTCCGGAAGAGCAGGCTGGAATCGCCGTAGGAGTAGAAGCGGTAGCCGGTTTCGATGGCATGGGCATAAGCCTTGCGCATCGTATCGAGGCCGGCAAAGGCGGATACCAACATGAAGAGCGTGGATTTGGGCAGATGGAAATTGGTCATCAGCATGTCCACCGCCTTGAAGCGGTAGCCGGGCGTGATGAAGATGCCGGTCGCACCCGACCAGGCAGGGATGGTGCCATCGTCGAGCGCTGCACTTTCGAGCAGGCGCAGCGAGGTGGTGCCGACGGCGATGATGCGATTGCCCCGCGCATGGACGGCGTTGAGGGCGGCGGCCGTCTTTGCGTCGATATGGCCGATTTCCTTATGCATCTTGTGATCGGCGGTGTCATCCGCCTTGACCGGCAGGAAAGTGCCGGCGCCGACATGCAGGGTGACGAAATGGCGCTCGATGCCGGCAGCGTCCAGTTTGGCGAACAGATCGGGCGTGAAATGCAGGCCGGCGGTTGGGGCCGCGACTGCACCCTCCTCGCGGGCATAGATGGTCTGGTAGTCGGTGCGATCCTGTCCGTCTTCCGGCCGCTTGGCGGCGATATAGGGCGGAAGCGGGATATGGCCGACGGTGGCAATCGCCTGATCGAGATCGGGGCCCGAGAGGTCAAAGGCGAGGTCTATTTCGCCGGCTTCGCCCTTCTCGGCGACGGTCGCCACCAGCGAGCCGAGCAGGCAGGCGGCGCTGTCGCCCTGCCCTGTGCCGAAATCGATGCGGTCACCCGGCTTGATGCGCTTGCCGGGCTTGGCAAAGGCCTTCCATCGGGAGGCGCCGACCCGCATATGCAGCGTGCAGGAGACGGCGATTTCCTCGGCGCCGTCCCGATGGCGGATGCCTTCGAGCTGGGCCGGGATCACCTTGGTGTCGTTGAAAACAAGCGCGTCGCCCGGTCTCAAGAACGACGGGAGGTCATAAACATGATGGTCTTCGAGAACAGGATCGGCATCCGGGCGAACCACCAGAAAACGCGCATGGTCGCGCGGGCTTGCGGGCCTCAGCGCGATATTGTCGTCCGGCAGGTCGAAGTCGAAGAGGTCTACACGCATCTGCTGTCAGTTCGGATTGTGTGTTCGGATTCTATGTTCTGGGAAAACGCGAAAACCCGCCCGGGTGCAGCGCACCGAGGCGGGCTTCGTGTGGCTTTAAGCCGATCAGGCGTCGGCGGCAACCTTCATCGACAGGATCGAATCCGGGTCGGAGACCGGCTCGCCCTTCTTGATCTGGTCGATGATGTCCATGCCTTCCATGACCTGACCCCAGACGGAGTACTGCTTGTTCAGCCACGGCGCATCGGTAAAGCAGATGAAGAACTGGCTGTTGGCCGAGTTCGGGCTCTGCGAGCGGGCCATGGAGCAGGTACCGCGGACATGCGGGGTTGCCGAGAATTCGGCCTTCAGGTCCGGCTTGTCGGAGCCGCCCATGCCGGCGCGGCCAGGGTTGAAGTCGCTTCCACCCTTCTTGCCGAACTTCACGTCGCCCGTCTGGGCCATGAAATCGGGGATGACGCGGTGGAAGACGACGCCGTCATAGGCGCCTTCGCGCGCCAATTCCTTGATGCGGGTGACATGGCCGGGGGCCAGATCCGGGAAGAGCGCGATGACGACCTTGCCCTTGGTGGTTTCCATCAGGATGGTGTTTTCCGGATCCTTGATCTCGGCCATGGGGGTTCTCCTTGGTTGGGGCTTGTCGCCCGGTAGATATCAGTTGCGGCCGACCGTGACCTTGATCATGCGATCGGGATCGGTGACTTCGCCGTTGCCGCCTTCGCCGCGCTTGATCTTGTCGACATATTCCATGCCGGCCACGACCTTGCCGACGACCGTGTACTGGCCGTTCAGGAAGCCGCCTTCGCCGAACATGATGAAGAACTGCGAATTGGCAGAGTTCGGGTCCTGGCTGCGGGCCATGCCGACGGTGCCGCGTTCGAAGGGCACGCTCGAGAATTCAGCCGGCAGGTCCGGCAAGTTGGAGCCGCCGGTGCCGGCGCGCTGCGCGTCAAAGCCGTTTTCCATGTCGCCATACTGCACGTCGCCGGTCTGGGCCATGAAGCCTTCGATGACGCGGTGGAAGGCGACGTTGTCGTATTCACCGGCCGTGGCCAGCTTCTTGATCTGAGCAACATGCTTGGGTGCCACATCGGGCATCAACTGGATGACGACCGGGCCGTCCTTGAGCTGGATGGTCAGGTAGTCGTCATTCGACTGGGCCTGGGCGGTGCCGAAACCGACAACGGCGAGAAAAAACGCGGTGGCAATATGGACGAGCTTCATGATCACTCCAGTTCGGGACTTGCGGGCTCAACGCCCGTATTTGGACTTGAGGGCGGTCAGCACGGGACCGGGCACGAAGCCGGTCACATCGCCCCCCATGGCGGCGATCTGGCGGACCAATGTGGCGGTTATGGGCCGAGACGCGGTGGATGCCGGCAGAAATATGGTCTGTAGATCGGGCGCCATCTCAGCATTCATGCCGGCCATCTGCATTTCGTAGTCGAAATCGGTGCCGTCGCGCAGGCCGCGCACCAGGACTGTCGCACCGGCGCGGCGGGCGGCATCGATGGCTAGGTCGGAAAAGGAGACGACGTCGAGATCCCCTGCCCGGCCCGGGAGCACGGTTTCCAGCGAGGTGCGGATCAGGGCGGCGCGTTCGTCATAGGAGAAGAGCGGCGCCTTGCCCGGATGGATGCCGATCGCGACCACCAGGCGATCCACGACATTCAACGCCTGCACGAGCACATCCAGATGACCATTGGTCATCGGATCGAAGGAGCCAGGATAAAACGCGGTTGCCATGGATGCCCGACCTTTGGTTTCGACGCCTTTTGTCATGGAAGCCTTTTCATCGCAAGCGTCTTGCCCACCTTCCGCCGCGCTTTGCCTGCCGCTTTCCGGCCGCCCTTTCGCCGTGAACGGCAGATGAATGCCGCGTTCAAGGCCGCTTCAGGGCAAAGCCGCTACTTGTTGATCGTGCCTCGAACCAACGACATGACAAGGACGCACCAATGCTCGTTCTCCTGATTACCTCAGCTCTTGCCGCCTCGCTTCTGGTCGAGCTCGGTCTTTCGGTGGTTCGCGACCTGATGGAGGCAGCCGATGGTGAGTTCGAAGATGAACGCCAGATGAACAAAGTGTTCAAGAGCACTTCAGGCAGGGGTTGGTAAACCACTTCCTACACTGCACGGGAACTATTTTCGTGCGCAATCATTTACTGGCAGCGAATGCCTGTTTCGAAGGAATATCGCAATGCATGACAAAGTTACCCTGATCAACCTCGTCTGGATGATGATGATGACTGCCATGGTTGCCACGTCAGCAACCTTCTACGTCAAGGATAGCAACGACGCCAAGTTTTACGGCCCTCCGATGACCGCGCGCTACCACAGCTTCGGCCATTAATCGGAAATCAAAACTTCGCCGCTAGAAACGAAACGTCACGCTGAAGAAGAAAGGGAAGACCATGTTTGTAACGCTCACGGTACTCGCCGCTCTGATCAGTGGCATGTTCGTCGCCTCGGTCGCATCGACGATCACGGCGCTCAAGCGCGAAGACGAAGATTTCCGGGCCATGGTGGAGCGCCGCAAGGCCTTCTGAGCCCCAGTACCAAGCGGTCAAGCCGGTGGATCCACACGCCAGGCCTTACAGAAAACCGCATCGAACTTGATGCGTACCTCCGTCAAAAAGCCCGCTCGGACATTTCGTCTGGCGGGCTTTTCGTTTGTTGTAACAATGCTGTGTCCGCCGTTCAGGCGGGGTCGGCCGGCCTATCAAGGCCGGCCTCCGTCTCATTCGGCGGTGGGTTCGCCTTCGCCGGCAGCCTCGCCTGCGGCCGGTGTTTCGACACCGGCTTCGACGCCGGCCTCCGCGACGGCTTCGCCGTCAACCACCTCATCCTCGCCTTCCGGCTCGCTGATGCGTTCGACGGACACGACCTTTTCATCCTTGGCGGTGGAGAAGATGGTCACGCCCTTGGTGGCGCGGCTGGCGATGCGGATGCCGTTGACCGGCACGCGGATCAGCTGGCCGCCGTCCGAGACCAGCATCAGCTGGTCCTTCTCCTCGACCGGGAAGGCGGCAACCAGTTCGCCGATCTCCGCCGTCTTCGAGGTGTCGGTGGCGCGGATGCCCTTGCCGCCACGACCAGAGGTGCGGAAATCGTAAGACGACGAACGCTTGCCAAAGCCCTTGACCGAAACGGTCAGCACGAACTGCTCGCGGGCCTTGAGTTCCTGATAACGGTCTTCCGAGAGCTCGCCCTCTTCGACCACTTCCTCGCCGACCAGCGCGATATCGTCCTCGTCCACACCGCTGGCGCGGCGTTCGACGGCGGATCGCTTCAGGTAAGCGGACCGCTCCCACGGCTCGGCATCGACATGGCCGAGAATGGTCATCGAGATCAGGCGGTCGGTTTCGGCCAGTGTCAGGCCGCGAACACCGATCGAATTGCGGCCGGCAAAGACGCGGACCTCATCAACGGGGAAGCGGATCGCCTGGCCGAGTGCGGTCGTCAGCAACACGTCATCGTGCTCGGTGCAGGTTTCGACGCCAAGGATTTCGTCGCCCTCTTCCTCCAGCTTCATCGCGATCTTGCCGTTGCGGTTGACCTGGATGAAGTCTGAGAGCTTGTTGCGACGCACCGTGCCGCGCGTCGTCGAGAACATGACGTCGAGGTTCTGCCAGCTCGTCTCGTCCTCGGGCAGCGGCATGATCGAGGTGATGCGCTCGCCGGGCTCCAGCGGGAACATGTTGATCATCGCCTTGCCGCGAGAGGTCGGGGTGCCGATCGGCAGGCGCCAGACCTTTTCCTTGTAGACGATGCCGCGCGAGGAGAAGAACAGCACCGGTGTATGCGTGTTGGCGACGAACAGACGGGTGGCGAAATCCTCGTCCTTCATCGTCATGCCGGAGCGGCCCTTGCCGCCGCGACGCTGGGCGCGATAGGTCGTCAGCGGCACGCGCTTGATATAGCCGGCATGCGACACCGTGACGACCATGTCTTCGCGGGCGATCAGATCCTCGTCGTCCATATCAGGACCGCCTTCGACGATCTGGGTACGACGTGGCGTGCCGAATTCGTCGCGGATGGCGGCGAACTCGTCCTTGACGATGGTCTGGATGCGCAGGCGCGACGACAGAATGTCGAGATAGTCCGAGATTTCGGCGCCGATCTTGTTCAGTTCTTCGTCGATTTCGTCGCGTCCCAGAGCCGTCAGGCGGGCGAGACGCAGTTCGAGGATGGCGCGGGCCTGTTCTTCCGAAAGATTGTAGGTGAGGTCCTCGTTGATCCGGTGGCGCGGATCGTCGATCAGGCGGATCAGCGATTCCACGTCATGGGCCGGCCAGCGGCGCGTCATCAACTGCTCGCGGGCGGTCGCCGGGTCCGGCGCCTTGCGGATCAGCGCGATGACTTCATCGATATTGGCAACGGCGATCGCCAGACCGACCAAGACATGGGCGCGTTCGCGGGCCTTGCGCAGCAGGTATTTCGTGCGGCGGCTGACGACTTCCTCGCGGAAGGAGACAAAGGCACGCAGCATGTCGAGCAGCGTCAACTGTTCCGGCTTGCCACCGTTCAGCGCCACCATGTTGCAGCCGAAGGAGGTCTGCAGCGGAGTGTAGCGATAGAGCTGGTTTAGAACGACATCGGCGACGGCGTCACGCTTCAGCTCGATGACGACACGGTAGCCATCACGGTCGGATTCGTCGCGCAGGTCGGAGATGCCCTCGACGCGCTTTTCGCGCACGAGTTCGGCCATCTTCTCGATCATCGTCGCCTTGTTCACCTGATAGGGGATCTCGGTGATGATGATCTGCTCGCGGTCGCCGCGCATCGGTTCGACGCGGGCAACGCCGCGCATGACCACGGAGCCGCGGCCGGTCTCGTAAGCCGAGCGAATGCCGGAACGACCGAGGATCATGGCGCCGGTCGGGAAGTCAGGGCCCGGAATGATCTGCATCAGCTCGGGGAGTTCGATCGCCGGATTGTCGATCAGGGCGACGCAACCATCGAGCACTTCTACGAGATTGTGCGGCGGGATATTCGTTGCCATGCCGACCGCGATGCCGCCGGCACCGTTGACAAGCAGGTTCGGGAACTTGGCGGGAACGACCACCGGCTCCGACATGGTGCCGTCATAGTTGTCGCGGAAGTCGACCGTTTCCTTGTCGAGGTCGTCGAGCAGGGCGTGGGCGACCTTTTCGAGCTTGCACTCCGTGTAACGCTGGGCGGCCGGTGGGTCACCATCGACAGAGCCGAAATTGCCCTGGCCGTCGATGAGCGGCATACGCAGCGACCACGGCTGCGCCATGCGGGCCAGTGCGTCGTAAATCGCGGCGTCGCCATGCGGGTGGTATTTACCCATGACGTCACCGGTGACGCGGGCGCTCTTGACGTATTTCTTGTTCCAGTCGAGGCCCAGCTCGTTCATCCCGTAGAGGATGCGTCGATGCACCGGTTTCAACCCATCACGGACGTCCGGAAGGGCGCGGCTCACGATGACGCTCATGGCGTAATCGAGATACGACCGCTGCATTTCCTCCATGATGGAAATCGGCTGGATATCGGACGGGAACTTGCCGCCGCCGGGAGTGCTTTGCTCAGTCAAATCAGGTCACGATCTCTGTTCGGAATCACTGGGAATTTTATAGCGGAACAGGCGCGAATGCGCCAATTTTGACCCGGGTTATAAACAGGCTTTTGCGGCGGGGCAAAGGCATTCGACATATTAGATCAAGCCCATCTCTTGCCAGCCGGGGTCAGCTTTGACTTTATGGTTCGCAACTTGCACGGAGACCTGACATGGCCAGCACCGAAACGATGATCAGCGCGCTTACCACCCTGCTGGTCACGGTCGATCCGCCGGGCCTTGCGCCACTCTTTCTCGGCTTGACGCAAGGCATGAATGCGGCACAGCGGCAGCAGGTGGCGGTGCGGGGTGCGGTGATGGGTTTTGCCATCCTCACCGTCTTCGCGCTGTTCGGGGCGACCATCCTCGGTGCGCTCGGCATCTCTATGGGTGCGTTTCGCATTGCAGGTGGACTGATGCTGTTTGCCATCGCTTTCGAGATGATCTTTGAAAAGCGCAATGAGCGGAAGGAAAAGACGACCGGGGACGCGATCACCAAGGATCACATCCATAACCTCGCCGTCTTTCCCCTCGCCATCCCGCTGATTGCAGGACCCGGCGCGATTTCCGCGACGGTCCTGATTTCCGGCACGATGGACGGCTGGGTTGGAAAGCTGCAGCTGATCATGGTGATCGGGGCCGTCCTTGCTCTGGTTTTCGTCTCGCTCTTCCTCGCCGACCGGTTGAACCGCTTCCTCGGCGTGACCGGCCGGGCATTGCTAACACGTCTGCTTGGTGTGCTGCTTGCGGCACTTTCCGTGCAGTTCGTCGTTGACGGGGTGAAGTCCGCCTTTATCGGCTGAGGAAAGCCCGACATATGACACAAAACGCCGTCTCCAGCCGCTGGAGCTTTATCCTGCGGCAGTTCAGTCGCCGTCTCTGGGTGCGCGCATCCGCGATTGGGGCGATCGGCGTTCTGGCCGCAGTCCTTGCGGCTGTCGCGGAGCGCTTCGTGCCCTTCGACATCCCGGGATCGATCAAGGCGGATTCCGTCGATACGATCCTCAACATCATCGCCTCCAGCATGCTGGCCGTGACGACTTTCTCCTTGAGTGCGATGACCGCGGCCTATGCGTCTGCGACCAGCAACGTCACGCCGCGCGCGACCACGCTTCTGGTCGAGGACCGCATGACGCAAAACGTGCTGTCGACCTTTGTCGGGTCGTTCCTGTACGGCATTGTCGGCATCGTGGTGCTGCAGACCGGCGCCTATGGCGACCGCGGCCGCGTCATCCTGTTCGTGGTCACGATCGGGGTGATCGTGCTGATCGTCTTCCAGTTGCTGCGCTGGATCGACCACCTGACGAAACTCGGTCGCGTCGGCGAGACGACAGGCCGGATCGAGGATGCTGCGGCAAGGGCGATAGACGCCAGGCGCCACAACCCGTATCTCGGAGGTTGCCCGCTGTCGAAGGACGTCCAAAAGAGAACCGACGGCATGGCGCCCGTCAAGGCTGAGGCGATCGGCTATGTCCAGCATATCGACATGCAGGCGCTCTCGAAACTGGCAGACAGGATCGAGGGCGAGATCCACCTTTTGCTCAATCCCGGCGCCTTCGTCTATCGCGATACGACAATCGCCTATCTGGACACGGGCAAGGCCGAATTGCCTGAAGAGGCCGAACTGGAAGAGGCTGTGCGGCTCGCCCTGACAATCGGCAATGAGCGCAGTTTCGATCAGGATCCGCGTTTCGGACTGGTCGTACTCAGTGAAACCGCCCAACGGGCCCTGTCTCCGGCGGTGAACGATCCCGGCACGGCGATCGACGTCATCGGCCGGGTTACGCGACTTCTCAGCAGGTGGTCGGACCCGGTTGAAAACCAGGAACCCGAATTTCCCCGCGTCTTCATTCCGGCACTGACGGTCAACGACCTCTTCGAAGATGCCTTCATGACAATTGCCAGGGACGGCGCAGCACAGATCGAAGTCCAGCTGCGTCTGCAGAAAAGTCTTGCCGCATTGAGCCGGTTGGGAAGTGCAGAATTCCGCGCGGCGGCGGGTCGCCAGTCCCTGTTGGCCCTGTCGCGCGCCGAAAAGGCCTTGCCGATCGACGCCGATTTCCAGCGTCTGCGCGGCGACATGATGGGCTGAGGATTGTCCTGCCCTGTCTCATGACACGCAAACGCCCTGCAGAAGCAGGGCGTTCACCAGGTTCAAGTTTGTGTCAAACGATTGAGCCCTGCCGGCTCAGAACGGGATGTCGTCATCCAGATCGCGCGAAAAACCGCCCGAGGGGGCGCTGCCGCCACGGCTTGCACCGCCTGATGCGCCACCGCGCGACGGGGCCGGTGAGCCATAGCCGCCGTCATAACCGCCGCCGAAGTCCCCGCCACCCATGTCGCCACCGCGCGAGGCACCGGCACCATCTCCGCGCCCGCCTAGCATGGTAAGGTTGCCGTTGAAGCCCTGCAGCACCACCTCCGTCGAGTAACGGTCAGCGCCGCTCTGGTCCTGCCATTTGCGGGTCTGCAGCTGGCCTTCGACATACACCGTCGAGCCCTTCTTCAGATATTGTTCGGCGACCTTGCAGAGGCCTTCATTGAAGATGACGACCTGATGCCATTCGGTCTTTTCCTTGCGCTCGCCGCTGTTCTTGTCGCGCCAGCTTTCCGACGTCGCAATGCGCAGGTTGGCGATCGGCCGGCCGTCCTGGGTCCGGCGGATTTCGGGATCGGCACCGAGATTACCGATCAGGATGACCTTGTTGACGCTACCAGCCATGACACTCACCTTACTGCCGCGCCGCCGCGGCGTTCAAAATTCAATCAAACCCCACCTTATCCCATTCGCTGCAGCGATTGGGCAGGGAGGCGGTTAAATCCACAGCGAAAATGTTCTTTATTTGTTCTAGTATTTCCCTATGATCCTGTCAACAGAATCGAAATTCCACATCGGTCGCACCTTGCGCCTCGACTCGGGCGCGCCGTTGACTACATAAGGACTGTTCTCCCAGGAACCGTCCCCTTCCCTTTGCCGATCAGAGCCCGACATGAGCGAACTCAAGACCATTTCCATCCGCGGTGCGCGCGAGCACAATCTCAAGGGGATCGATCTCGATCTGCCGCGCAACAGCCTGATCGTCATGACCGGTCTGTCCGGTTCGGGCAAGTCGTCGCTTGCCTTCGACACGATCTATGCCGAGGGACAGCGCCGTTATGTCGAGAGCCTGTCGGCCTATGCCCGCCAGTTCCTCGAAATGATGCAGAAGCCTGATGTCGACCAGATCGAGGGGCTGTCGCCGGCGATTTCGATCGAGCAGAAGACGACCTCGCGCAATCCGCGCTCGACGGTCGGCACGGTCACCGAGATCTACGACTATATGCGCCTGCTGTTTGCCCGTGTCGGCGTGCCCTATTCGCCGGCGACGGGGCTGCCGATCGAGAGCCAGACGGTGAGCCAGATGGTCGACCGGGTGCTGGCGCTGGAGGAAGGTACGCGCCTCTATATCCTGGCGCCGATGATCCGCGGCCGCAAGGGCGAGTATAAAAAGGAACTCGCCGAACTGATGAAGAAGGGGTTTCAGCGCGTCAAGATCGACGGGCAGTTCTACGAGATCGCCGAGGCGCCGACCCTCGACAAGAAATACAAACACGACATTGACGTGGTGGTCGACCGCGTCGTGGTGCGTCCGGACATTGCCAGCCGTCTGGCGGACAGTCTGGAGACCTGCCTGAGGCTGGCCGATGGTCTGGCGGTCGCCGAATATGCCGACAAGCCGCTTCCGCCGGAGGAAACGTCGGCTGGCGGTTCGGCCAACAAGTCGCTGAACGAGACCCATGAACGGGTTCTCTTCTCGGAGAAGTTCGCCTGTCCGGTTTCCGGCTTCACCATTCCCGAAATCGAGCCGCGGCTGTTTTCCTTCAACAATCCTTTCGGCGCCTGCCCGACCTGTGACGGGCTTGGCAGCCAGCAGAAGATCGACGAAGCACTGATCGTTCCGGAAGTGCATCGCAAGCTGAATGACGGGGCGATTGCGCCCTGGGCAAAGTCGAGCTCGCCCTATTACAACCAGACGCTGGAAGCACTCGGCAAGGCTTTTGGCTTCAAGCTGACGAGCAAATGGTCGGATCTGTCGGAGGCTGCGCAGAAGGCGATCCTGCACGGCACGGAAGAGAAGATTGACTTCCATTACGCTGATGGCGCACGGTCCTATACGACGACCAAGACCTTCGAAGGCATCGTGCCGAACCTCGAGCGGCGCTGGAAGGAGACCGACAGCGCCTGGGCGCGCGAGGAGATCGAGCGCTATATGTCGGCCGCCCCCTGCCCGGCTTGCAAAGGCTTCCGCCTGAAGCCGGAGGCGCTGGCGGTCAAGATCAACGGCTTGCATATCGGCCAGGTGACCGACATGGCGATCCGCAATGCCGGCGCCTGGTTCGAGACGCTGCCGGGCAAGCTCACCGACAAGCAGAACGAAATCGCCGTGCGCGTGCTCAAGGAAATCCGCGAGCGCCTGCGCTTCCTCAATGATGTCGGCCTCGACTATCTCAGCCTGTCGCGCAATTCCGGCACGCTGTCGGGGGGCGAGAGCCAGCGTATTCGGCTCGCCTCGCAGATCGGCTCAGGGCTGACGGGCGTGCTCTATGTGCTCGACGAGCCGTCGATCGGTCTGCACCAGCGTGACAATGCACGGCTTCTCGAGACGCTGAAGCACCTGCGCGACATCGGCAACACCGTCATCGTTGTCGAGCATGACGAGGACGCGATCCTGTCGGCGGATTATGTCGTCGATATCGGACCGGCGGCCGGCATTCACGGTGGCCAGGTGATTGCCGAAGGCTCGCCGCAGGATATCATGGCGCATCCGAAATCCCTGACGGGCAAGTATCTGACCGGCGAGATGGGGGTTAGCGTTCCGGCCCAGCGGCGCAAGCCGAAGAAGGGCCAGCAGATCAAGGTGGTTGGCGCCAAGGGCAATAACCTGAAGAGCGTCACGGCGGCCATTCCGCTTGGCGTCTTCACTGCCGTGACCGGCGTGTCGGGCGGCGGCAAGTCGACCTTCCTGATCGAGACGCTCTACAAGGCCGCCGCCCGCCGCGTCATGGGCGCGCGTGAAAACCCGGCGGAGCATGAGCGGATCGATGGCTTCGAGTTCATCGACAAGGTCATTGACATCGACCAGTCGCCGATCGGGCGCACGCCACGCTCCAACCCTGCGACCTATACCGGTGCCTTCACGCCGATCCGCGACTGGTTCACTGGACTGCCGGAAGCCAAGGCGCGGGGTTATCAGGCGGGCCGCTTCTCATTCAACGTCAAGGGCGGTCGCTGCGAGGCCTGCCAGGGCGACGGCGTGATCAAGATCGAGATGCACTTCCTGCCGGATGTCTATGTCACTTGCGACGTCTGCCACGGCAAGCGCTACAATCGGGAAACACTTGACGTGACCTTCAAGGGCAAGTCGATCGCCGACGTGCTCGACATGACGGTCGAGGAAGGCGTCGAGTTCTTCCAGGCTGTGCCCTCGGTGCGCGACAAGCTGCAGGCGCTGTTCGACGTCGGGCTGGGCTATATCAAGGTCGGCCAGCAGGCGAACACGCTGTCCGGCGGCGAGGCGCAGCGCGTGAAGCTCGCCAAGGAGCTGTCCAAACGCTCGACCGGTCGCACCCTGTACATCCTTGATGAGCCGACCACCGGCCTGCACTTCCACGACGTCGCCAAGCTTCTGGAAATGCTGCAGGAACTGGTCAATCAGGGGAACAGCGTTGTTGTCATCGAGCACAATCTCGAGGTCATCAAAACGGCCGACTACATCCTCGACTTTGGCCCGGAGGGTGGTGACGGCGGCGGGCAGATCGTGGCCCAGGGCACCCCGGAAGAGGTGGTGAAGGTTGAGGCGTCCTATACGGGGCAGTTCCTCAAGGAGCTGTTGCAGCGGCGGCCGGTGAAGAAGGTGCAGGCGGCGGAGTAGAGGCGCCGCTACCTGAGGCGTTCGATGCGTCTCGGGAGCGGTCTGGCCTGCGGTTTGTTTAGCTAATGACCGAATTTTCTTTAGCGGGAGGCATTTCATGACCAAATCCGGCACGATCCGCTGCGGCATCGGGGGATGGACCTTTGATCCGTGGGACGACAGTTTTTACCCCGCCGACCTGACGAAGAAGCGGCAGCTTGAGTATGCGAGCCGGCAGCTGACGGCCATCGAGGTGAACGGCACCTATTATTCGAGCCAGAAGCCGGCGACTTTCGCGAAATGGGCGTCAGAGGTGCCCGACGATTTCGTTTTTTCGCTCAAGGCCAGCCGGTTCTGCACGAACCGCAAGATCCTCGCCGAGGCCGGGCCATCGGTGGAGAAATTTCTCACCCAGGGTATCGAGGAGTTGGGATCCCATTTGGGGCCGATCCTCTGGCAGTTCATGGGCACGAAGAAATTCGACGCGGAAGATTTCGAGGCGTTTCTTGGGCTTCTGCCGAAGACTTTGAACGGGCTGCCGCTGCGCCATGTCGTCGAACCTCGGCATGAGAGCTTTCTGGTTCCCGAATTCATCGACATGCTGCGACGGCATGAGGTGGCAGCCGTGTGCGCCGATCATTCCGACTATCCGATGGTTGTCGACCCGACGGCCGATTTTGTCTATGCCCGGCTGCAGAAGGGGACCGACGAGACGCCCACCTGCTATCCACCGAAGGACATCGACGCCTGGGCAACGCGGTTCAAAACTTATGCTGCCGGCGGCATGCCTGATGACCTCACCCAGATCGCTTCAGATCAGCCAACAAAGAAGCCGCGCGACGTGTTCGCCTTCTTCATCTCCGGTGGCAAGGTAAATGCGCCGAAGGGGGCGATGGAACTGCAAAAGCGCGTCGGCTGAGTAGCGGCTGTCTCTGACAGTCATCAATTTGTGACATTGGCGAAACTGGACTAGGCTCGGTCGCAGAGTCGCGGTCACCACTGCGATCTGGGCTGGCATGCTCCCCTACTGGACGTGCGCGTCCAGACTTTGAGCATTCGGGGCACAGCAATGTCGGGTATCGCCGTCTTTATCCATCTCGCGGGCGCCGTCGCGCTGCTTTTGTGGGCAACACGCCTGGTGCGCACCGGCATCGAGCGGGCCTATGGCGGCGTGCTGAAGGACAAGCTGCGTCTTGCAATCGGCAACCGGTTTTCCGCGGCGCTGGCCGGCTTTCTCTTCGCGGTCGCGCTGCAGAGCGCCACCGCTGTTGCCCTGATCGTCGCGTCGTTTACGGCGGCCGGCTATGTCACGTCGGCCATCGGGATCGCGACGCTGCTGGGTGCCGATTTCGGCTCGGCCTTCGTCGTGCGCATCCTGCGTTACGACCTGTCGCTCTTGATGCCGATCCTGCTTCTGGCAGGCACCGTGGCCTTCCGCGCCACCAATGCCCGGCACTGGCGGCAACTGGGCCGGATCCTCTTCGGCCTCGGACTGCTGCTGCTGTCGCTGCGGCTGATCGGCGAAGCGTCGGCGCCGCTGCGCGAAAGCCAGATCCTACCGGTGTTGTTCAACTATCTGGCGGGGGACTGGGTCAGCGCCTTCCTGCTTGCTGCCCTGCTCGCCTGGGCCTTCCATTCGAGCGTGGCGGCCGTGCTCCTCACCGCCTCACTTGCCGACCAGCACCTGATCCCCAACGCCTTGATCATCCCGCTGGTGCTTGGCATCAATTTCGGCGCGGCCGTCATCGCCGCCCTGCTGACCAAGAATGCCGAACCGCTCACACGGGTGGTGCCGCTCGGCAATGTGGTGATCCGGGGGCTGATGACGCTGCTCGCCCTTGCCCTGCAATTCGCCTTCGTCGTCAGCTCCTCGGTCTTTTCGGAACATCCCGGGGAAGCGGTGGTGCTGGTGCATCTGGCGATGAACGGTGCCGTGCTGGTGCTGGGCCTGCCCTTTGCCGGTTTGGTCGCAGCCATGCTCGAGCGCTTCGTCTCGGTGAGCCAGGGACCGGCCGCCAATGACGATCGCCTGTCGGCACTGAACCCGGGGGATCTCGTCAATCCGGCCCAGGCCATCAGCAACGCGACCCGGGAGGTTCTGACCGTCTGCGACAAGACCGAGATCATGCTGAACGGCATCTTCGAGCTGTTCGAGCAGTGGGACCCGAAGAAGACACAGCGCATCGAGACGCTGGACGACCAGATCGACGCGATCCATCGCGACATCAAATTCTATCTGGCAAAAATCTCCGAGACGGCGCTCGACCAGACATCGGCTGCGCAGTGTCAAAACCTGCTCGGGGCAACGATCAAGATCGAGCAGGCCGCCGACATCATCTCGCAGAATATGCTGACCCGGGCGCGCAAGAAAAGGGAACGCAAAGCCTCCTTCTCGGCCGAAGGCTGGGCGGAGCTTTGCGCCATGCATAACGAGGTGCTGCAGAACGCCCATCTCGCCTTCAATCTGCTGGTCACCCGCGACGTGGAGCATGCGCGCCAACTGGTCGCGCGCAAGGAGGCGATCCGCAATCTGGTCAAGGCGAGTGAAGAGAAACACCTGCAGCGCCTGCGCCAGGGCAATGCGGCAAGCTTTGACTCCAGCTCTCTGCATATCGACACGATGCGGGATCTCAAAGAAATCAATTCTCTGTTCGTCTCCATCGGCTATCCGCTACTCGAAGGCGAAGGCCTGTTGCGGCGGAGCCGTCTGGTGCAGCCGGCGGAGCTTTAGGCTCCCGCCCTTCTGCCTGCCGTCAGGCAGGAAGGACCGCACGGACGAGATCTTCGGCTGTCAGGCCATTGCCGGCGCGCAGCGCCGCCTCTCCGTGCAGATGAACGCCGGCGCAAGCCGCCTCGAAAGCTGGCATCCCCTGGGTCAGCATGGCACCGATGATGCCGGCCAGCACGTCTCCGGATCCTGCGGTCGCAAGACTTGGCGGCGCCTGTTCCTCGATCGCCGCGCGGCCATCCGGCGCCGCGATGACGGTATCGGCGCCCTTGTAGACCACGACGGCGCCGAGGGTGAATGCGGCAGCGCGGGCCTTGTCCGGTTTCCCAAGCGATTTGTCGTTGGCGATGTCCGGAAAGAGGCGTGCGAATTCTCCCTCATGGGGCGTCACGATGAGGCGCGGTTGCGGGCCGGCGAAAGCATCGGCGAGACGATCGCGATCCTCTCGAAATGCAGTGATGCCATCGGCATCGAGCACCAGCCGGCGCCCTGCCCGGCCCAGCCGGAGGGCGAAGGCACGGGCCTTGTCGTAATCCCCAAAGCCGGGGCCGAGGATGAAGGTTTCGCGGCGTGGGTCCTGAAGATAGCTCTCAAGATCGGCGTCGGTATCGAGCGCGGTCAGCATGACGGCGGTCAGGTGGACGGCGTTGGCGGCAAGGGCGGCCTTTGGGGACGCGATGGTGACCAGCCCTGCCCCGGCCTTCAGCCCCGCCATGGCACTCAGACGGGCTGCGCCCGTTGCCGTTTCCGGGCCGGAGAAAACTGTGAGATGGCCACGGCGATACTTATGGTCCTCAGCCTGCAGCGCCCGATGGCTGGCATGCCAGATGTCGGGACCGTTGATGCGCAGCGTCCCGGCCTCCGCCGCCACGAGGCGCCTGGGGATGCCGATGTCGAAGACCTCGATCTTGCCGCAGAGAGTTCTGCCCGGCAGCAGCACATGACCGGGTTTACGAGCCATGAAGGTAACGGTGTGTGTAGCCTGGAAGGCAGCGCCTCGCACCTTGCCGGTCAGCCCATCCAGACCCGATGGCAGATCGACTGATATGACCGGCAATCGGGCTTCGGTGACATGACGGATGAGATCTGCGACCTCCGGGGCGACATCGCGGGCGAGCCCGGCGCCGAACAGCGCATCGATGACCACGTCGCCTGCCATGGGCGTGTACGCCGCGATGTCGTACGACAGGCCGGCAAAGCTGTCCCGGGCTAGAGACGCATCACCTTTCAGCCGCGAGGGCGCGCCGAGGTGAGAGACCGCGACGTTTGCTCCGGTCCGGGTCAGCGCACCGGCGCAGACATAGCCGTCACCGCCATTGTTGCCCGGGCCGCACAGCACGACGAAGCGCAGCGCTTCGGGATAATGCCGCAGGGCTGCGGCCGCGATGGCCTCACCCGCACGGCGCATCAGGCCGAAGCTGTCCTGGCCGGTTGCGGCGGCTGCCGCATCGACCCGAGCCATGGCGTCGGGGGTAATCAGGAATGCTTGGATTAGCGGCATCATGGGTCAAGTTAGATCAGAAATCGGCGCAGATTCAAACCTGCACGATTTTGGGCAAATGCGATTGCCCAAATCATATTCATCTGCATATCAAATAGTCACAGCCGACGGAAATTGCGGATCGGCGGCAAACACTTACGTCGACGCTGCATTCTGAAAAAAGATCGGCGAAAATCCACATTTCAGTCAGGTTGGGCTGGCTTTTCCCTCCGTTTTGACAGAGATTTGGGCCGCTGGATGGAGGAAGCGGAGGTTTTTGCGCAAAATTTGCGGAAGACTGGCACGTTCCATGCATTCAATCCGGCGAGCGGGGATCATCCTGCTCATTGAGGGAAGCGGAGAGAAATTTTCTCATGAAAAAGATCGAAGCGATCATAAAGCCTTTCAAGCTCGACGAAGTGAAGGAAGCCCTTCAGGAAGTTGGCTTGCAGGGTATCACCGTGACGGAAGCCAAGGGTTTCGGTCGCCAGAAGGGCCATACAGAGCTCTATCGCGGCGCGGAATATGTGGTGGACTTCCTGCCAAAGGTGAAGGTCGAAGTGGTGCTGGCCGACGAAAACGTGGAAGCGGTGATCGACGCCATCCGCAATGCGGCCCAGACCGGCCGTATCGGCGACGGCAAGATCTTCGTCTCCAATGTCGAGGAAGTAGTCCGTATCCGGACCGGCGAGACCGGCATCGACGCCATCTAATCAGACCCGGCATCTAGGGAGGTCGGGTTCATATCGTCAGCTCTTGCGAGGAAGAAAAAAACATGACGACCGCAAACGATATTCTGAAACAGATCAAGGACAACGACGTCAAATTCGTCGACCTGCGCTTCACCGATCCTAAAGGCAAGCTGCAGCATGTCACGATGGACGTGGTCTGCGTCGACGAAGACATGTTCGCCGATGGCGTCATGTTCGACGGCTCCTCGATCGGTGGCTGGAAGGCCATCAACGAGTCCGACATGGTGCTCATGCCCGACCCGGCGACCGTCCATATGGACCCATTCTTCGCCCAGTCGACCATGGTCATTCTCTGCGACATTCTCGATCCGGTCTCGGGCGAAGCCTATAACCGCGACCCGCGCGGCACCGCCAAGAAGGCGGAAGCCTATCTGAAGGCATCGGGCATCGGCGACACTATCTTCGTCGGTCCGGAAGCCGAGTTCTTCATCTTCGACGACGTCAAGTACAAGGCCGATCCCTACAACACCGGCTTCAAGCTCGATTCCACCGAACTGCCGTCGAATGACGACACCGACTACGAGACCGGCAACCTCGGACACCGTCCGCGCGTCAAGGGTGGCTACTTCCCCGTTCCGCCGATCGATAGCTGCCAGGACATGCGCTCCGAAATGCTGACGGTTCTCTCGGAAATGGGCGTCGTCGTCGAAAAGCACCACCACGAAGTGGCGGCCGCTCAGCACGAGCTCGGCATCAAGTTCGACACGCTGGTGCGCAACGCCGACAAGATGCAGATCTACAAGTATGTCGTGCATCAGGTCGCCAATGCCTATGGCAAGACCGCGACCTTCATGCCGAAGCCGATTTTCGGCGACAACGGTTCGGGCATGCATGTTCATATGTCGATCTGGAAGGACGGCAAGCCGTCGTTTGCCGGCGACGAATATGCCGGCCTGTCGGAAAGCTGCCTCTACTATATCGGCGGCATCATCAAGCATGCCAAGGCGATCAACGCCTTCACCAACCCGTCGACCAACTCCTACAAGCGTCTGGTCCCAGGTTATGAAGCGCCGGTTCTCCTGGCCTATTCCGCCCGCAACCGCTCGGCTTCCTGCCGCATTCCGTTCGGCTCGAACCCGAAGGCCAAGCGCGTCGAAATCCGCTTCCCGGACCCGACGGCCAACCCCTATCTCGGCTTTGCCGCCATGCTGATGGCCGGCCTCGACGGCATCAAGAACAAGATCCATCCGGGCAAGGCCATGGACAAGGATCTCTACGACCTGCCGCCGAAGGAACTGAAGAAGATCCCGACGGTCTGCGGCTCGCTGCGCGAAGCGCTCGAAAGCCTGGACAAGGATCGCAAGTTCCTGACCGCCGGCGGCGTGTTCGACGACGACCAGATCGATTCGTTCATCGAATTGAAGATGGCCGAAGTCATGCGCTACGAAATGACCCCGCATCCGGTCGAATACGACATGTATTACTCGATCTGATCGACACCGATCCATATTCCATGGGCGCCGGCGGTTCACCGCCGGCGTTTTTCGTTGTTTGCGTACCGTATAGCCAAAGAGGCGCTTTCGACGACGTCGGCGGGCCGATAGCCTGACGGGATTGGCGGTGCGCATCCCGCGCCCCAGCTGCTCCGAAAGCCCACCGAACGCAATGACCACTGACACGAAACCTGCTCCGGTCCATGCCCCCTCGCCCCGGTTTGTCGACTGGACGCTGTTCCTGCTCACGCCGGTGTTCTTCTCGTCGAACCTGATTTTCGGGCGTGGGATCACAGGTGAAATGGGACCGTTCACCACGGCGCTGATCCGCTGGGCTGGGTCGGCGCTCATCATGTCGCCGATCGTCTGGCACTACCGAACTGTGTGTTTCGCTTTCGTGCAGCGCCATACACTGCTCTGGCTGGTTCTCGGCATTCTCGGCATGGGGATCTGCGGCGGCGGTGTCTATTGGGCGCTGACGCTTACGACGGCATCGAATGCGACGCTGATCTACACGACCTCGTCCTTGTTCATCATCCTGTTCGAATGGCTGTTTGCCAGGCGGCGGATCAGCCCCAGCGAACTTCTCGGCATGGTGATCGCCTTCACCGGCGTCGCTGCAATTGTCCTCAAGGGCGATCTCGCGGCAATCCTGCATCTGCGCTTCAATCTCGGCGACCTCGCGATCCTTGCCGCTGCCATTTCGTTTGCGGTCTATTCGATCCTGTTGCGCCGGCCGGCCATTCGCACCATGCCGCCTTTGCCGCTGTTCGGGCTGCTGGCGCTCTCAGGCGCCATCGTGCTGGTGCCGCCGGGATTGGTCGAAATCCTTTCAGGTGGCTTGCTGCCGGATACGCCGAAAGACTTCGCCATGCTGGGTGGCATCATCCTGTTTGCCTCGCTTGCCGCCTTCTATTGTTTCCAGCATGCGGTGCATGTCTTCGGGCCGGGGATTGCCGGCATGACGCTCTATCTGATGCCGCCGATGTCGATCCTGATGGCGGTGATCTTCCTCGGCGAAACCTTCGAGGGTTACCACGCCTTCGGCATCGTCCTGGTCACCGCCGGTCTGGTGCTGGCGACCGCGCCAAAGCGCAAGCGCTGATAGCGCTGTTCATTTTCCAAGGAATGTCCGTTCAACCGGCACAAAAGCTGCATGTCTTGATTTCGGAAGGCATTCTTCCCAAATATGTCAGGGAAAGGAATACAGCCATGAAACAACGAAGCGCAAAATTTGGTATCGGGGATGTCGTTCGGCACAAGGTCTTTCCGTTCCGCGGCGTCGTCTTCGATGTAGATCCGGAGTTTTCCAATACCGAGGAATGGTGGAACGCGATCCCGGCCGAAGTGCGGCCTGCCAAGGATCAGCCCTTCTACCATTTGCTGGCGGAGAACGCCGAGACCGAATATGTGGCCTATGTCTCCGAGCAGAATCTCGAGACGGACGAGAGCCATGAGCCGCTGCGCAACCCGCAGATCAGCCAGATCTTCGAGGCGCAACAGGCCGGCGGGTACAAGCCCCGCATGAACTTCGCCCACTGACGACGATAGCTAATTTCCAAACGAAAACGCCCGCGTTGTGAAACGCGGGCGCTTTTTGATGTATTTCGCTGATCAGATTTTGATCAGTTGCCCTGCTTGGCAGCGTTCTGGGCGTCGGTAATCGCCTTGTTACGCTCTTCCTGCTTCTTCTGCATGGCTTCCTGCAGCATGCGCTGGCGCTCTTCGGCCTGCGACTGCGACATGGCCTCGCCATCAAAGGCGCCGGTGAAGCCTTCCAGCGGGATCTTGATCGGGTTCGGCGCGCGGCGGAAGTTGATCGAGGTGAAGACCACCGCATTGCCCTTCTTCAGGCTGGCGACCATGGCGTCGGTCAGCGGAATTTCCGCGGTGCAACGGTCCGGCAGGCAGACGGCGTAATCGAGCTTGGTGCCCTTTGCGTCGTCGATCTGCATCAGCACGCCCGGCGGGATGAGACGCGCCGAGGGAACCGTGACCTGGAGCAGCTTGCGGTTGACCTTGCCCTCGACCGTGATCAGGCCAACGGCGGTGATCAGCTGGCCATTGGCAGCGACGAGCTGGTTCTGGACGACGCAAATGTCCGACTCTTCCTGCTTGGAGCAGGTCTTGAACCATTTGGCCTGGGCCGGAGCCGCCGCATCCTGCGCCTGGGCAACAGCCGGCATGGCGGCAGCCGCGAAGGACACTGCGAGTGCAGACAGAGCCGTCCGCGTGGCGTTGTTAAGTGTGAACATCATTCGTATTCCGTCTCCTGAAACCCCTGTCGCGCGGACTTTGAGCCGCGTCGCCGATCCTGCTTGGCGCTCACCTGTCGTTCAAATGAGGCAAATGCATGGCCTGGCGATCCGGCCATCGTGTTACATCGCGGCGGCCGGAATATCCAGCTTTTCTTTGAAGCGCCGCGACTCGACACCTCGCCTAATTCACACGGCCATGTGTTGGATTTGTGGTGACTGTGTTAGCCTCCCGCACCTTTGAGATTCCATGACCGGGAGGATCATCACCTTGCGTCGACTGTTGTTCAGCCTTCTTTTCCTGCCGCTTGCGCCTCTCGCCCAGGCCGAACCCGTGCACGGAATTGCCATGCATGGCGCGCCGGCCCTTGCCGCCGATGCGCCCAGTTTCCCTTACGTGCAGCCGGGCGTGAAGAAGGGTGGCAAGGTCAATTACGGCGTCGTCGGCACTTTCGACGCGATGAACCCCTTTGTGCTCAAGGGCATGCGCACCACAGCTCGCGGCGTGTGGGACCCGGAATTCGGCAACTTGCTCTATGAATCGCTGATGACGCGTTCTTCCGACGAGCCGTTCACGCTCTACGGCCTGCTCGCCGAGAGCGTCGAATGGGACGCGGACCGTACCTATGTGCAGTTCAACATCAATCCGAAGGCGCATTGGAGCGACGGGCAGCCGGTGACGCCTGACGATGTGATCTTCACCTTCGAGCTTCTGCGCGATAAGGGCCGTCCGCCTTTCAACTCCCGTCTCGCTTCCGTAGCGAAGATGGAAAAGGTTGGTGAGCACGGAATCAAGTTCACCTTCAATGAGAAGGCCAATCGCGAAACACCGCTGATTTTTGCGTCCGCGACCCCGATCTTGCCCAAACACGCGATCGATGCTGCCACCTTCGACCAAGCGGGTCTGGCGATCCCGGTCGGTTCCGGCCCCTACAAGGTCAAGGACCTCAAGCCAGGCGAGAAGGTGACCTGGGTGCGTGATCCAAATTATTGGGGCAAGGACATTCCGTCCAAGGTCGGCTTCGACAATTACGACGAGATCAGTGTGACCTACTTCCTCCAGGAAGCGACCATGTTCGAGGCCTTCAAGAAGGGCGACATCGACATCTATCCGGAAGGTGATGCCAATCATTGGCAGCGGGCCTACGACTTCCCGGCGGTCTCAAAGGGCGATGTGATCAAGGAAAGTTTCAAGCCCGGCCTGCCCTCGGGCATGCTCGGCTTCGTCTTCAACACGCGCCGGCCGATCTTTGCCGACGGCAAGGTCCGCGAGGCGATCAGCACGGCTTTCGACTTCGAATGGTTGAACAAGACGCTCTATAACGGTGCCTTTACCCGGACGCAGAGCTATTGGCAGAACTCAAACCTCGGCGCCTTTGGCAATGCGGCCGATGAGAAGGAACTGGCGCTGCTCGGCCCAGCCAAGGACAAGCTGTCGCCGGAGATCCTGGCTGGCACCTATACGCAGTCTTCCACCGATGGCTCGGGCGGTGACCGCAAGGCACTCTCCAAGGCGGTCAAGCTGTTCGCCGGGGCTGGCTACAAGATCCAGGGCGGCAAGATGCTGGATGCCAGCGGCAAGCCGTTCGCCTTCGAGGTGATGACGCAGAACGAGGGCCAGGAGAAGATGGCGCTCGCCTTCCAGCGGACGCTGAAGCTGATCGGTATCGACATGGGCATCCGGACCGTCGACGACGCGCAGTATCAGGCGCGCTCCAACAGCTTCGACTATGACGTGATCATCAAGTCCTACACCTCGTCGCTGTCGCCGGGTGCCGAGCAGGTCAATCGCTGGGGCTCCGAATCGAAGGATGCCCAAGGCAGCTTCAACTATGCCGGCGTTGCCGACCCCGATATCGACAGGATGATCGAGGCATTGTTACAGGCGCGTGAACCCGCAGATTTCCAGGCGGCCGTGCGTGCCTATGACCGGCTGCTGGTCGCCGGGCATTATGTCGTGCCGCTCTATCACCTCGGCGAGCAATGGGTAGCGCGCTGGAAGCATATAGGCAGGCCCGAGGCCGTGCCGCTCTATGGCTATCAGCGTCCGACCTGGTTCGACGCGCGGGTGCAGTAAACAGCGCAGCGACTAAGCGTTTCACGGGTCGGGGCTTGTTCCCGGCCCGTTTTGATTTAAGTGACGGTTCTGACACGCGCCTCGACCCAGGAAGGAAGACATCATGGACCGCATTACCATCGACCTCGTTTCCGACGTGGTCTGCCCCTGGTGTTATCTCGGCAAGGCACGGCTGGAACTGGCACTCGCCGAGGTTCAGGACGAGGTGAGCGTCGACATCAACTGGCGGCCCTATCAGCTCAATCCGGATTACCCACCTGAAGGCGTCGACCAGCAGGTTGAACTCGCCAAGAAGCTCGGCGGCAAGGAGAACATGGATCGTGGCCATGCGCAGCTGCGCGCGCTTGGCGCCGAGGTCGGCATCGCCTTCGATTTCGATGCGATCAAGGTCGGCCCGAACACGCTCGACGCCCACCGGCTGATCCAATGGGCCGGACAGGAGAGCCGCGAGACGCAGGGCCGCGTTGTCGACCTCTTGTTCAAGGCGAATTTCGAAGAAGGCAAGAATGTCGGCGACAAGGATGTTCTGCTCGACATCGCCGACAAGGCCGGCCTATCGCGCGCCGTCATCGACACGCTGCTGTCGGGCGATGCAGATGTGCAACACGTGCTGGCTGAGATCGATTCGGCACGGCAGATGGGCGTCAACGGCGTGCCCTTCTTCATCTTCGACCAGCAATATGCGGTGAGTGGCGCCCAGCCGCCGGCAGAGCTTGCCAATGCGCTGCGCGAAATCGCCAAGGCCAAGGCCGAAGCCCTGCGCAATCTCAATTGACGGTTAGCGCGAACACACTTATCCCGGTGCTGTAACCTCCTCCCCGGGATCAGCATCTTGTCTTCAGACACGACCTTCAAAGGCGTCCTGCTCGCCTTCATCTGCTTTGCCGCCTATTCCTTCAGCGACGCCTCGGTGAAACTCGTCGAGGGGCGCGTGCCGCCTTTCGAGGCCGGCTTCATCGGAAGCCTGTTCGGCTTTGTCGCCATTCCCTTCCTGATGAAACGCGGCGACCGCTATATCGACCTGGTGCGCAGCACGAACTGGCCGCTCTGGGGGCTGCGTTTCGTCTGTTCGGCTGTTGGCACAGTTGGCAGCATCATCGCCTTTACCCAGCTGTCGATGGCGGAAGCCTTCTGCCTGATCTTTCTCCTGCCGAGCTTTGCGACGATCATGTCGGTGATCTTCCTCAAGGAGCAAGTCGGCGTGAAGCGCTGGGCGGCTGTTCTGATCGGCTTTCTCGGCGTGTTGGTGGTCCTGCGTCCCGGATTTCGTGAACTGGAAGTGGGCCATCTCGCGGCGTTGATTTCGGGTTTCGCCGGCGCCGTCACGATCATCATCTTCCGCGCCATGGGACCGCAGGAAAAGAACATCTCGCTTTATGGCGCGGGTCTGCTGGGCAGCGTGCTCATCTGTGCCACCTTCTCGCTGCCGGACTTCCAGGCGCCCGGCGGTTACGACCTGATGCTGCTCGCCGCCTTCGGATTGCTGGCCGCCGTCGGCAATGTCTTCATGATGCTGGCGTCGTTCTATGCGCCCGCCCCGATCGTCGGGCCGATCCAGTACAGCCAGATGCTCTGGGCGATCCTGCTCGGCTACGTCGTCTTCGGCGACAAGGTGGACTGGCTGATGGGCATCGGCATCGCACTGATCGTCGGCTCGGGCCTGCTGACGTTGATCCGCGAGCGCAAGCGCGAAACGCCGCTGCCGCCGCCGGTGGCAGGCAAGTCGGATGCGGCACTGGCGATCAAGCCGGAAACCGCGAATCCCGACTGAATGAAATCAAGAGCTCAGCTCATTTTCGCGAGTTCCGCCAGCTGCGTCATCACCATGGCCGCCCCCGACAGCCGCTTTTCCGGTGTGGGCAGGTCGCGGGTCAGGAACACCGAATGGTCCGGCCTGATCTTCGCCATGGTGCCCTGCTTGGCGATATAACCGACCAGTGCTGCCGGATTGGGGAACTGCTTGCCACGGAACTGGACGACGACGCCCTTCGGCCCCGCTTCCAGCTTCTCGACATTGGCCTTGCGGCAGAGCGCCTTGATATAGACGACCTTCAACAGGTGTTGGACCTCGATCGGCATGGGGCCGAAGCGGTCGATCATCTCGGCGCCGAAGCCGTCGATGTCATTCAGCTCGGTGATCTCACCCAGGCGACGATAAAGGCCGAGGCGCAGGTGCAGGTCGGGGACATAATCATCAGGGATCATGACGGACGTGCCGACCTGGATCTGCGGTGACCAGCCGGTGTCGTGGACCTCGTCGACGCCCTTCACTTCGGCGACCGCCTCTTCGAGCATCTGCTGATAGAGTTCGAATCCGACTTCCTTGATGTGGCCGGACTGTTCTTCGCCGAGGAGATTGCCGGCACCTCTGATATCGAGGTCGTGGCTTGCCAGCTGAAAACCGGCGCCGAGCGTGTCGAGCGATTGCAGAACCTTGAGGCGGCGATCGGCGCCTGTGGTCAGCACCTTGTTGACGGGAAGCGTCAGAAGCGCAAAGGCGCGGACCTTGGAGCGACCGACACGGCCACGGATCTGATAGAGCTGGGCGAGGCCGAACATGTCGGCGCGGTGGACGATCAGCGTGTTGGCCGTGGGCACATCGAGGCCGGATTCGACGATGGTGGTCGAGAGCAGCACATCGTAGCGGCCTTCATAGAAGGCGTTCATAATGTCTTCGAGTTCGCCGGCTGCCATCTGGCCATGGGCGACGGCGACCTTCAGCTCCGGCACGTTTTCGTCGAGGAAGCTCTTGATGTCGGCGAGATCAGCGAGACGCGGGCAGACGTAGAAACTCTGGCCGCCGCGATAATGCTCGCGCATCAGCGTCTCGCGAATGACCAAGGGATCGAAGGGCGAGATGAAGGTGCGCACCGCCATGCGGTCGACGGGCGGCGTGGTGATCAACGAGAGTTCGCGCACGCCGGTCATGGCGAGCTGCAGGGTGCGCGGGATCGGGGTTGCCGACAGCGTCAGCACGTGAACGTCGGACTTCAGCTCCTTCAGGCGCTCCTTGTGCTTGACGCCAAAATGCTGCTCCTCATCGATGATCAGCAGCCCGAGATTGGCGAAATTGACGCCGGAGCCGAGCAGCGCATGCGTCCCGACAACGATGTCGGTGTTGCCTTCGGCGACTTCCTTCTTGACGAGGTTGAGCTCCTTCGTGCCGACGAGGCGCGAGGCCTGCTGGATGCGGATCGGCAGGCCACGGAAGCGTTCTGAGAAAGTCTTGAAATGCTGGCGGGCGAGCAGCGTCGTCGGCACGACGACAGCGACCTGAATGCCGTTCATGGCTGCCACAAATGCGGCGCGCAGCGCCACTTCCGTCTTGCCGAAGCCGACGTCGCCGCAGACGAGCCGGTCCATCGGGCGGCCTGCCCCGAGATCCGAGCGAACCGATTCGATCGCGTTCATCTGGTCTTCGGTCTCGTCATAGGGGAAGCGGGCGGCAAATTCGTCGTAGAGGCCCTCCTGCGTGGTCAGCACCGGAGCGGTCCGGGTCATGCGTTCAGCCGCGATGCGGATCAGCGCGCCGGCCATGTCGAGCAGGCGCTTCTTGAGCTTGGCCTTGCGCATCTGCCAGGCGCCGCCGCCGAGCTTGTCGAGCGGAACCTCGGTGCCCTCGCCGCCGAAGCGCGACAAAAGATCGATGTTTTCGACCGGCAGGAAGAGTTTGGCGTCGTCGGCATACTGCAGCTCAAGGCATGCATGTGGGGCGCCGGCGGCCTCGATGGTGCGCAGGCCAACAAAGCGGCCGATGCCGTGTTCGGCGTGCACAACGATCGATCCCTCGTCGAGGCCGGCGACTTCGGCGATGAAATCGGCCCCGCGCTTGCGGCGCTTGGAGCGGCGGACCATGCGATCGCCGAGAATGTCCTGTTCGCCGACGACGACGAGATTGCCGACCTCGAAGCCGCCTTCGAGGCTCAAGACTGCCGTGCCCGCCTCGCCCTTCTTGAGTTTGTCGACATCCTTCAGCGATGCGACCGGGACAAGCTTTTCCAATCCATGTTCGGCCAGGACCTGCAACAGCCGATCGAGCGAGCCTTCCGACCAGCCGGAGACCACGACCTTGGCGCCGGAGGCACGCTTTTCGGCGATGTAATTGACCGCCTGGCCGAAGACGTTGATCCGGTTGGCTTCGTCGCTCTGCTCGGCGCTGGCGGATTTCGCCCAGCGCGGCGTCGGGCGAGCGTTGATCTCGACGACCAGACGACTGCCGCCCTCAGCTTCGGCAAAGGGGGTGATGCGGATCGGATCATAGGCATCGAGGCCACGACCGAATTCGCCAGCCCCGAGATAGAGGTGTTCCGGCGGCACCGGCTTGTAAGGCGTGCCCTGGGCGAGATGGCCCTTGCCGGGGGTGGCCGAATTCAGACGCGCCTCGTAATAGTCGCGGATCAGCTTGGAGCGTTCTTCGGCCGCTTCCCGCACCGTGTGGTCGGTGACGAGGCGAAAACCCTTGAGATAGTCGAAGACCGTGTCGAGACGGTCGTAGAACATCGGCAGCCAGTGCTCCATGCCCGCATAGCGGCGGCCTTCGGACACGGCGGCGTAAAGCGCGTCGTCGCGGGTGGAGGCGCCGAAGAGCGAGAGGTAATTCTTGCGGAAGCGGCTGATCGTCTCGGGCGTCAGCGTCACCTCGCTCATCGGGTTCAAGTCGAGGGAGCGGACCTGGCCGATGGTACGCTGGCTGGCGGGATCGAAGGAGCGGATGCTTTCCAGCGTGTCGCCGAAGAAATCGAGACGGACGGGTTCTTCCGAGCCGGGCACGAAGACATCGAGAATGCCGCCGCGCACCGCGAATTCGCCGACTTCCCGCACGGTCGCGACGCGGTCGAAGCCGTTGCGCTCAAGCCGGGCGGCGATGTCATCCATGCGCACCTGGTTGCCGGGACGCGCCGAGAAGGCCAGGCTTTCGATAACGTCAGAGGGTGCGAGCTTCTGCAGCATGGCGTTGACAGTGACGAGAACGATGGCGGCATGCGGCTTCTGCTGAAGGGCAATCAGCCCGGAGATGGCGGTCAACCGACGGGCGGAGACATCTGCGGAGGGCGAGACGCGGTCGTATGGCAGACAGTCCCAGGCCGGCAGGCTGAGCACCGGGATTTCCGGTGCCGTGAAGCTCAGCGTCTGTTCGAGGTTCTGCAGGCGCTGGCCATCGGAGACGACATAGGCGACCGGACGCCCCTCGCGGGCAAGTTCCGCCAGGATGAAGGCATCCATGCCATCAGGCACATGCGACAGCGTCAGGGCGGATTGTGCCTGGACGATCCGCTTCACATCGATCAGGGACATCATCAGTTACTTTGCTGGGTGGTCGGCCAGGACCGGCGAGAAATCCGGCCTGAGGGCGGCAATGCGTTCGAAAAGGGGCGTCTGGAGATGCGCGGGCACGGCTTCCGCGCCCGTGATGTATTTGACGAGGTCGTTGTCTTCCTCAACCATGATATGCTCAAGCTCGTCGAGCTGGGCATCGCTGAGATTGGCAATTTCTGCCTCGCAGAACTGGCCGAGCATCAGGTCCATCTCCCGGATGCCGCGATGCCAGGCGCGAAACAGGATCCGCCGACGGCGCGGATCGAGGTCGGCACTGCTTCTCACCAGTCCAGTCATCTTGACATCCCTTCCAGTTCCTCGCGCCTCTATAGAACAGGCTTTCTCAAATGTCAGCTTGCCAAGGGAGCAATTCGCGAGGCATTTTGCCCCCATCATGCGCCCTCACCTGCTCGATCCCCTCTTTGCCTCCGTCGCGTCCCTCACCGGTGTCGGGCCGAAGCTTGCCCAGTTGCTCGCGACCCTGCTCGGCCGTGAAGATGCAGAGGATGCGCGGGTGGTCGACCTGCTTTTCCTCGCGCCACACCGGCTGATCGACCGGCGCCACCAGCCGGGAATCGCCTATGCCCAGCAGGGTTCGCTGGTGACCATCACCGGACGCGTGGACCGGCACCAGCCGCCGCCGCCCGGCAAGAGCAACATGCCCTATCGCGTCTTCCTACATGACGAGACGGGAGAACTGGCGCTCACCTTCTTCCGGGTCAAGGGCAACTGGCTGGAAAAGGCGTTACCTGTCAACGAGATCGTCATGGTCTCGGGCAAGGTCGACTGGTTCAACGGGCGGCCCTCCATGGTTCATCCCGACCTGATGGTGAAGGCGAGCGAGGCAGAAAACCTGCCGCTGGTCGAGCCGGTCTATCCGCTGACGGCGGGGCTGGGACCCAAGGTGCTGCGCAAGGCGGTGGAAGCCGCCGTCGAGAAGATGCCGGAGCTTGCCGAATGGGCGGATGCGGCGCTGGCGACGAAGCAGGGTTTTGGCAGCGTGCGCGATTGCCTCGTGGCCCTCCACAATCCGCGCGACGAAAAGGATATCGATCCGCAGGCGCCGGCGCGGCGGCGGCTCGCCTATGACGAGTTTCTTGCCGGCCAGGTATCGCTCGCACTGGTGCGACAGAAGCTGCGCCGAGTGCCGGGCGTGCCGATCAAGCCGACGGGCGAGCTCAGCGGCAAGATCCGCGCCGCCCTGCCCTTCACGCCAACCAATAGCCAGGTGGTGGCGATCGAGGAGATCCTGAAGGACATGGCCTCGGATCAACGCATGCTGCGGCTGGTTCAGGGCGATGTCGGGGCCGGCAAGACCCTGGTGGCGCTGTTTGCCATGGCGGCGGCCGTGGAAGCCGGTGGTCAGGCGGTGCTGATGGCGCCGACGGAAATCCTGGCGCGACAGCATCATGCGACGCTGTCGAAACTCGGCGCGCCGGCGGGCCTCAGGATCGAGGTGCTGACGGGGCGGACCAAGGGCAAGGAGCGCGAGGCGATCCTGGAACGCATCGCCTCCGGTGAGGCGCAGATTGTCATCGGCACGCATGCGCTGTTCCAGGACACCGTGAACTACAAGAACCTGACGCTGGCCGTGGTCGACGAGCAGCATCGCTTTGGTGTGCATCAGCGCCTGCGCCTGACCGCCAAGGGGATCTCGCCGCATATGCTGGTGATGACCGCGACTCCGATCCCGCGCACGCTGGTGCTCGCCGCCTTCGGTGACATGGACGTCTCCAAGCTCACCGAGAAGCCGGCAGGACGCAAGCCGATCCAGACGGTGACGGTGCCGACCGAGCGGGTGCCGGACGTGATCGAGCGGCTGCGTTCCGCCATTTCCGAGGGCAAGAAGGCCTACTGGATCTGCCCTCTGGTCGAGGAGACAGAAGAGAGCGAGCTGATGTCGGCGGAAGAGCGGCAGGCGGTACTTGCTCAGTTCATCAAGGCACCGATCGGGCTCGTGCATGGGCGCATGAGCGGGCCGGAGAAGGATGCCGCCATGCTCGCCTTCAAGTCAGGCGAAACGCGGATGCTCGTGGCCACCACCGTGGTCGAAGTCGGTGTCGACGTGCCGGATGCGACGATCATGGTGATCGAGCATGCCGAGCGTTTCGGGCTGGCACAGCTGCATCAGCTGCGCGGCCGGGTGGGGCGTGGCGACGAGGCGTCGAGCTGCATCCTGCTCTACAAGGGGCCACTCGGGGAAACAGGCAAGGCGCGGCTCTCGATCCTGCGCGATTCCGAAGACGGCTTCCTGATCGCCGAGGAGGATCTGAAACTGCGCGGCGAAGGTGAATTGCTGGGAACGCGGCAGTCGGGCACGCCGGGCTTCAAAATTGCAAGCCTGGAGCATCACGGCGACCTGCTTGAGATCGCCCGCAAGGATGCAGCCTATCTGCTGGAGCGCGATCCGGAATTGACGTCGGAGCGCGGCGAGGCCGTCCGCACGCTGCTCTATCTACATAGCCGCGATGAGGCGATCCGCTTCCTGCATGCAGGCTGATGCCCTCGAAGGTTGATTACTGGCGTCGGGCGACGCGATCTTGGGCCGGCGCAGCTTCGGCAATCGCCTCCTCGACCAGAGCCTGCATGGCAGCGGCCGGTTCAGCCGGCTTGTATTCCGGCGTGACAAGGCCAGCAGAGATCAGCAGCTTGATGCCCTCTTCCGGGGTCATGTCGAGTAACATCAGCTTGCTGCGCGGCACGAACATCAGGAAGCCGGCGGTCGGCACGGGGGTCGGCGCCAGGAAAACGGCGACCATCTCCTCGCCGTCCTGGTTGAGTTTCACCGCTATCTCGCCCTTGGCGTCGGAGGAGATGAAGACCAGCGCCCAGGTGCCCGCGCGCGGAAACTCGATCAGGCCGACCTTTTTGAAGGAGGTGCCCTGCTCTTTAAGCACCGTCTCGAAGATCTGCTTGGTGCTCTTGTAAACGGTGCGCACCAGCGGCATCCGGTTCAGGATATTTTCGCTGTAGCGGACAATCGAACGGCCGATCAGGTTGCGGCCGAGGAAGCCGACCAGCGTGATGAAGACGAGCGCAATCAGCAGTCCGGTCCCGGGAATGGCGAATTTCAGATAGGATTCCGGATTGTAGCGGTCCGGGATATAGGGTTTTACCCAGCTGTCGGCCCAGTGGATGAAGGTCCAGGTCAGATAGATAGTGATCGCCATCGGCGCGCAGATGATCAGACCGGTCAGAAAGTTGTTCCTGAGCCGGGTGGCCATTGAGATCTTGTCCGAGATGTCGCTCATGAGACCGTCATTGTGCAATGCGGGAATGCGTCGATGTGCGCGACAATGACCGAGCCGGCGGGGACGCGCAATAGCTAGATATGGCATGGGCGGGCAGATTGCCGCCCCTCTGCCAGCAGGCGCGCCCGCCTCATGCGTCGATCACTCGACTGTGACCGATTTCGCCAGATTACGCGGCTGATCGACATCCGTGCCCATGAAAACCGCCGTGTGATAGGCGAGCAGCTGGATCGGGATCGAGTAGACCATCGGCGAGACGATCTCGGCCACGACCGGCAGAACGATCGTCGCCATGGTTTCGAGCTTCGAGGCGGCCGCGCCCTTGTCGTCGGTGATGAAGATGATCTTGCCGCCGCGGGCTGCCACTTCCTGCATGTTCGACACGGTCTTTTCGAAGAAGCGGTCGAAGGGGGCAATGACGATAACAGGCATGTTCTCGTCGATCAGGGCGATTGGGCCGTGCTTCAACTCGCCAGCGGCATAGCCTTCGGCGTGGATGTAGGAGATTTCCTTGAGCTTTAGTGCGCCTTCCATGGCGAGCGGATAACTCGTACCGCGCCCGAGATAGAGAACATCCTTGTATTTCGACAGATCGCGCGACAGCGCTTCGATCTGCGGCTGCACGGCGTTGAGCACCTGGCTCATGATGCGCGGCATCTCCGACAGGCTCTTCACGAGCTGTTTTTCTTCCGTCTCGGTCAGCGTGCCACGCGCGCGCCCAGCGGCGATGGCGAGCGAGGCGAGGACGGCGAGCTGGCAGGTGAAGGCCTTGGTCGAGGCAACGCCGATTTCCGGACCGGCGAGGATCGGGAAGACGGCGTCCGATTCGCGGGCAATGGTCGATTCCTTGACGTTGACCACGGCACCGATCTTCAACCTGTTGTCGCGGCAATAGCGCAACGACGCCAGTGTGTCGGCGGTTTCGCCGGACTGCGAGATGAACAGGGCTGCCTGATCTGGCCGCAGCGGCATTTCGCGGTAGCGGAACTCCGAGGCAACATCGATTTCGACCGGCAGGCGGGCATAACGCTCGAACCAGTATTTGCCGACGAGGCCGGCGAGATAGGCTGTCCCGCAGGCGGAGATCGCAAGGCCGCTCAGCGAAGCGAAATCGATGCCGCCTTCGCTTGGGCGCACGACATGGTCGGCGAGATCGACGTAATGAGAAAGCGCATGGGAGATCACTTCCGGCTGCTCGTAGATCTCCTTCTCCATGAAATGGCGGTGGTTGCCCTTGTCGATCATGTATGCGCTGGCCGAGGAGATCTGCACCGGACGATCGACAGGATTGCCGTCGAGATCGAAGATGTACGCGCCCTGCTTGCCGATGATCGCCCAGTCGCCATCATGCAGATAGGCGATGCGATTGGTGAAGGGTGACAGCGCGATGGCGTCGGACCCTAAAAACATCTCGCCGTCGCCATAACCGATGGCGAGCGGCGGGCCGGAACGGGCCGCCATGATGGTCGAGGGATCGTCGTTGAAGATGACGGCCAATGCATAGGCGCCAGTGACGTGCTGGAGCATCTTGTGCATGGCTTCGCGGCGACCGAGGCCATCCCGGCGGTACTTCGCCAGCAGCTGCGCCACGACTTCCGTGTCGGTTTGGGTCACGAAGACCGCGCCCTCGGCGGCTAGCTCTTCCTTGATCTCGGCAAAGTTCTCGATGATGCCGTTGTGGACGACCGCCACGCCATCGACAAAATGCGGATGTGCGTTGGTCTCGTTCGGCACACCATGGGTGGCCCAACGGGTATGAGCGATGCCGATATTGCCGGGCAGCGGGTCACCGGCGAGCTTCGTCTCAAGATTGAAGAGCTTGCCTTCGGCGCGACGTCGGTCGAGCGTGCCGTCGTGGATGGTGGCGACGCCTGCGGAATCATAGCCGCGATACTCGAGCCGCTTCAAAGCATCGACCAGACGCTCCGCCACAGGCTTGTTACCGACAATGCCGACAATGCCGCACATGAAATTCTCCGTTTCGTATTCTTACGGCTTTTTCCTAGCGGTTTTGCCGCAATAGGCAATCACGCCATCGGTCAAATTGCATTTCGTCCCGTAATGCAACGCAGCATAACGAGTCGTGAGGTATACCAAGTCTCGACGACAGGAATCCATAGGCTCCAAGCATCGAGACTTGGTATCAGCGGACGCTGTTTTACTTGGCGATCTTCTTTGCCGCCTTGATCGCAAGATTACGGTCGCGGATGGTTTTCGCCCGGCCATGCTTGAGCTCCTGGCGGGCGCGACCAAAGGCGAGTGCATCGGCGGGCACGTCTTCGGTGATGACACTTCCCGAGGCGATCAAGGCGCCATCGCCGATCGTGACCGGTGCGACGAGAGAGGAATTCGAGCCGATGAAGGCCCCTGCCCCGATGATCGTCTCGTGCTTGTTCACCCCATCATAGTTGCAGGTGATCGTGCCGGCCCCAATATTGGTGTCGGCACCGACGGTCGCATCGCCGATATAGGTCAGGTGGTTGACCTTGGCACCGCGGCCGATATCGGCCTTCTTCACCTCGCAGAAATTGCCGACCTTGGAGCCTTCCGCCAGATGGGCACCAGGCCGCAGGCGGGCGAACGGACCAACCGTGGCGCCAGCCGCGACATGAGCCCCTTCGAGATGCGAGAATGCGTGGATCACAGCGCCCCCCTCGACGGTGACGCCAGGGCCGAAGACGACATTGGGTTCGATCAGGGCATCCTGGCCGATCACCGTGTCATGGCTGAGGAAGACCGTTTCCGGCGCGATCATCGTGACGCCGGACACCATCAGTTCATGGCGGCGGCGCTCCTGCCAGATGCGTTCCAGGACAGCGAGTTCAGCGCGGTTGTTGCAGCCGGTCAGTTCGCTTTCCGGCGCGTCAACGGCCACGACCTTGCCGCCGTCCGCGCGGGCGATCTCGACGACATCCGTCAGGTAGTACTCACCCTTGGCATTGGCATTGCCGATGCGCGTGAGGTAGTCCAGCGCCTTCTTGCCGTTGATCGCCATCAGGCCGCTGTTGCACCAGGTGACTGCGCGCTCGGCCTCGGTCGCATCCTTCTCTTCGCGGATCGCGACGAGTTCGCCGTTTTCGACGAGAAGACGACCATAGCCGGTCGGATTTTGCGTGTGGAATCCGATGACGACGACGTCGGCGCCGGCGGCGAGCGCGTCTCGGGCGGCCTTCAGCGGCCCAGGCGTGATCAGGGGCACGTCGCCATAGGCAACGAGGATTTCATCATAACCACGAGAAATCGCATCGCGCGCGGTCAGAACGGCGTGGCCTGTCCCCAGCCGTTCGGTCTGCAGCACGCTCTCAACCTTCATGCCATCGAGGGCGCCAGCTTTCGCCACCTTCTCGGCATCGCGTCCCAGTACCATCACGACGTCGGAGACGCCAGTGGCTGCGATCGAGGCCATGACATGGGCGATCATCGGGCGACCGGCGACCGGATGCAGTACCTTGGACATCGATGATTTCATGCGGGTGCTGTCACCAGCAGCAAGGACGATGGCAAGGCATTTTCCGGTCATGGCTTACTCCGACGAGATGGATGGCGCCATTTCAGTAGCGCCCGCACCGGGTAGCCGCAAGCCAAAATCGCGGCGCTCAACCCTCTGCAGCTGGCGCGCCAAGGGCCGCGACCGCACTGCCGCGGCCAAGCTCGATGACGCGGCGCATCGCATCGCGGGCGGCCTCGGCATCCTGGCGCTCGATCGCCTCGACGATGGCGAGGTGCGACAGGATGATCCCGTCTCCCGGCGGCCGAAAATGCTGGCTGAAGGCCAAGGTGAACGCGCCGTTGAGGGACGTCTTGATGAAACCCACCATGCTTTCCATGAAGGGATTACCGCCAAGGAGAAAGATCAATACGTGAAACCGAAGATCCGCCTCGACCTGTTCGCCAAAGCTCAGGTGCGCGGCGCCGAGAGCAAGCGCATAGCTGCGCAATTCTGCACAATCTTCAGGAGAGGCCTGGCGCGCTGCGAATGCGGCGGCCGCCGGCTCGAGGACAAGACGGACATCGTACAGGTTGTTGAGAAACTCGGCCGTCACACCGGCGTGGAAATGCCAGCGCAGGACGCATTCGTCGAGCAGGTTCCAGTGACACTTCTCGGTCACCCGTGTGCCAACACGGGATTTGGCAACCACAAGCCCCTTGGCCGCCAGGGTCTTCATGGCTTCACGCAGCACGGAGCGCGAGACGCCGAACTGTTGCTCCAATTCAATATCGCCCGGAAGAGTTTCTCCGACAGCGATACGGCCCGCAACGATCGCTAAACCCAACTGTTCGACGACTTTTGAATGGCTCGTCCGCAAGGGCACCACGGCCTTCAGATCCCGAACTTCGTCCTTGCGCATACCGCCATGTCCTCAATGCGTGTCATGCGGCTAGTTATACGAAGCTAATACGATGGTGAAGAGCGTACATGAGTAATTTATAGTCTTCCAAACAACGTCAAAAGAAAGGGCGCCGCAGCGCCCTTTCCTGTCCTTGGAGGGTCCTGCACTTATTGCGGGAGCTTGTCGTCTACACCTTCGATGTAGAAGTTCATGCCGAGAATGGTGCCGTCGTCAGCGGACTCACCTTCCTTCAACCACACAGAACCGTCCTGCTTGTTGATCGGGCCGGTGAAGGGCTTCAATTCGCCGGACTTGATCTTGGCTTCCGTGTCCGTCGCCATGGCCTTCACGTCGTCAGGCATGTTGGTGTAGGCCGCCATGGTCAGGATGCCGTCCTTCAGGCCGTCGAAGGTCTGCTGCGAAGTCCAGGTGCCGTCGAGGATCGCCTGGGTTCGCTTGATGTAGTAAGCGCCCCAGGTGTCGACGATCGAGCTCAGCTGCGACTTGGGGCCCGCCGCGATCATGTCAGAGGCCTGGCCGAAGGCCTTGATGCCGCGCTCTTCGGCGACCTGCATCGGCGCCGTCGTGTCGGTGTGCTGGGTCAGCACGTCGACGCCTTGGTCGATCAGGGCCTTGGCGGCGTCGGCTTCCTTGCCGGGGTCGAACCAGGTGTTGACCCAGATGACCTTCAACTTGAACTCGGGATTGACGGTGCGGGCGCCGTGCAGGAAGGCATTGATGCCGGCAACGACTTCCGGGATCGGGAAGGAGGCGATGTAACCGGCGACGCCGTTCTTCGACATCTTGCCGGCGATCTGGCCGTTGATGAAGCGACCTTCATAGAAGCGCGAGTTGTAGGTCGCGACATTCGGCAGGGTCTTGTAGCCGGTGGCGTGTTCGAACTTCACGTCCGGGAATTTTGCGGCAACCTTCAGGGTCGCATCCATGAAGCCGAAGGAGGTCGTGAAGACGACGGCGCAGCCGGAACGGGCCATGCGCTCAATGGCGCGCTCGGCGTCCGGGCCTTCCGGCACATTTTCGAGGTAAGGCGTTTCAATCTTGTCGCCGAAATGCGCCTGCAGCGTTTCGCGGCCGAGTTCGTGGGCCTGCGTCCAGCCGCCGTCGGTCTTCGAGCCGACATAGACGAAGCAGATCTTGGTCTTGTCCTGAGCCGCGGCCGGCGCCGCGACGCCCACAATGGCGGCGGCGGACGCCGCAAGCGCGAAGAGGAAATTCTTCATAATGTACCCCTGTTTGGTTAGGTTGCGTGTTTTGAGTGACTTATCTGTCCGGCACGAACGGCTTGCCCAGCGAGGCCGGCGTGTTGATCAGCGTCGTGCGGCGATTATGGGAGATTATGATCAGCACGACAATGGTGGCCACATAGGGCAGTGCCGACATGAGCTGCGAGGGTAGGCCGATGCCGAGCGCCTGGGCATGCAACTGACCGATGGTGACGGCGCCGAAGAGATAGCCGCCGGCGAGCACCCGCCAAGGGCGCCATGCAGCGAAGACGACAAGTGCCAGCGCGATCCAGCCACGGCCTGCCGACATGTTTTCCACCCATTGCGGCGTGTAGACCAGCGACAGTTGCGCGCCGGCAAGGCCCGCACAGGCGCCGCCAAACATCACGGCCAGATAGCGCGTGCGGATGACAGGCAGACCGAGCGTATGGGCCGAACCGTGGCTGTCGCCGATGGCGCGCAGCTTCAGGCCCGTGCGGCTCTTGAACAGGAACCAGTTGACCCCGACGATCAGGACGATTGACACGTAAAAGAAGATGTCCTGGCGGAACAGGATGGTGCCGAGTACCGGGATGTCCGACAAAAGCGGGATGGAGATCGGCTGCATCTTGACGCCGGGCTGGCCAACGACAGTCTCGCCGACCATGCCGGACACACCCAGACCAAGAATGGTGAGCGCGAGGCCCGTCGCCACCTGATTGGCGACAAGCGTCAAGGTTAGAAAACCGAAGAGCAAGGAAAAAGCAGCACCCGATACCACACCAGCGAGCACCCCGACATAGGGTGAGCCGGTCTCCTTGGTGGCGATGAACGCGCAGACGGCGCCGATGATCATCATACCCTCGACGCCGAGATTGAGCACGCCTGCGCGTTCCGTCACCAGTTCGCCGATGGCGGCGATGACGAGGGGTGTGGAAGCGGTGATGACCGTCAGCAGAATGGCTTCGAAGATCATGACGCGGCCTTCGTGGATGCAGTGCGGACTCGATCAAAGACGATGCGAACCTTGTAGAGGATGAGCGTATCGCAGGAGAGGACGAAGAACAGCAGCAGCCCCTGGAAGACGCGCGTCACCTTGTCTGACACGCCGATCGAGAGCTGGGCGCCCTCGCCACCGAGATAGGTCAGCGCCAGGACGAAACCGGAGGCGATGATGCCGAGCGGATTGAGCCTGCCGAGAAAGGCGACGATGATGGCGGTGAAGCCATAACCCGGCGAGATCGACGGCTGCAGGTGGCCGATCGAGCCTGACACTTCGGCGATCCCGGCAAGACCGGCGAGCGCGCCGGAAAACATCATCGAGAACCAGACCATCTTGCGGCCGGAGAAACCGGCAAAGCGCCCTGCCCGCTCCGACTGGCCGAGCACGTTCACCTGAAACCCCTTGAGGGTGTAGCGCATCATGAACCAGACGGCGATGGCGGCGAGGATGGCGAAGACAATCCCATAATGGGCGCGGCCAGAGGCCAGGACTTCCGGCAGAACGGCTTCGGTGACGAAGGAGCGCGATTGCGGAAAATTGTAGCCTGCGGGATCCTTCCAGATGCCGCGCGACAGCCAGTCGAGGAAGAGCTGGGCGATGTAAACCAGCATCAGGCTGGTCAGGATCTCGTTGGTATTGAAGCGGGTCTTCAGCAGGGCCGGAATGGCGGCATAGGCCGCACCGCCGATGGCGCCCATCACCATCATGATCGGCAGCAACAGCGGTGAATGCCATTCGTAGAAGGTGATCGGAACGATGGAGCCGACGATCGCGCCGACCGTGAACTGGCCTTCTGCACCGATGTTCCAGTTGTTCGAGCGGTAACAGACCGAGAGCCCGACGCCGATCAGGATCAGGGGTGCGGCCTTGATCGCGAGTTCATGCAGAGACCAGACTTCGAGCAGCGGTTCAATGAAGAAGCTGTAGAGGGCGGACACCGGATCCTTGCCGAGAAGCGCGAACATGATGCCACCGAAAAGGACGGTGAGCGCCAAAGCGAGCAATGGCGATACGAAAGCGAAGACCGGCGACTGGCGCGCGCGCCGTTCAAGCTCAATGCGCATGGGCGCTCTCCGCTGCTGGCGACGGGTGGGTCTCTGGACCATGGACGCCGCCCATCAGGATGCCGATGCGCTCCCGCGTCATGGTGCCGGCAGGATAGGAATCGGACAACCGCCCCTCTGAGATCGCCGCGATGCTGGTCGCGACCTCGAAGATTTCGTCGAGGTCCTGGCTGATAACGATGACCGCCGAACCGCTCTTCGCCAGATCGACCAGCGCCTGGCGGATGCGGCTCGCCGCACCGGCATCGACGCCCCAGGTCGGCTGGTTGACGACGAGGACCGAGGGCTGGCGATCCAGCTCGCGGCCGACGATGAATTTCTGCAGATTGCCCCCCGACAGCGAACCGGCGGCCGGATCGTCGCCGCTCTTGCGCACGTCCATCATTTCGGAAATGCGGCGGGCGGCCTGCTGGACGAGACCGTGACGAATGAGGCCGAGCTTGCCACCGGCCAGATAGGCCGACCGGTCGGACGCATTGCGCGACAGGAACAGGTTTTCAGACAGGCTCATGGCGGGCACGGCGGCATGGCCGTGGCGTTCTTCCGGCACGAATCCTGCACCGAGCAACCGGCGTTCGTTGATGCCAAGGCGGCCGACGGAATGGCCGCGCAGGCGGATCGCGTCGGCGTCACGCACCGGATATTCGCCGGACAGCGCGTCAAAGAGTTCGCTCTGGCCGTTGCCGGCAACGCCGGCGATGGCGAGGATCTCCCCGGCGCGGACCGTAACCGAGATTTTCTTGAGCGGCATGGCAAAGGGCGTGCGCGGGCTGACGGACAGGTCAGTGACCTGCAGCTGGATCTGGCCATCGGCCGGAGGTTCGGCCTTTTCAACACCGGCGACTTCGGCACCGACCATCATGCGGGCGAGTGAAGCGGGTGTTTCCTGGCGCGGATCACAGGCGCCGGTCACCTTGCCGTGGCGCAGCACGGTCGCGCGGTCGCAGATGCGCTGAACCTCTTCGAGGCGGTGGCTGATATAGAGGACCGAGCGTCCCTCGGCCTTCAGCTTGAACAGGGTCTCGAACAGCTTGTCGGCTTCCTGCGGGGTCAGCACCGAGGTCGGCTCGTCGAGAATGATGAGCTTTGGGTTCTGCAGCAGTGCGCGGACGATTTCGATGCGTTGGCGCTCGCCCACCGAGAGATCGGCGACATGGGCGTCCGGATCGAGCGGCAGGCCATAGGCGACCGACAATTCGGCCGCTCTTTTCGACAGGTCGGCGATGGAAATTTTCTCATCGAGAGAAAGCGCGATGTTTTCGGCGACTGTCAGCGCTTCGAAAAGAGAGAAATGCTGGAAGACCATCCCGATTCCGAGGCGACGGGCAGCGGCAGGATTGGGGATCACCGTCTCCTTGCCGAGCCAGGAGATCTCACCGGCCGAGGGCGCCAGGATGCCGAACAGCATCTTGACCAGCGTCGACTTGCCCGCACCGTTTTCCCCAAGCAGGGCATGGATCTCGCCATGACCGATCGAAAGATCGATGCCGTCGCAGGCCTTGAAACTGCCGAACAGCTTCGTCAGTCCGCTGACGGACAGGAGCGGTTCTTGCCCCTCGGGCATTGGATGCGGCACAGGTCCCCTCACTTTCGCAGGCTACCGGCCGGGTCTTGGCGCCCGGTCCTGCGCTCAATTCATAACCGGTTTGCGGCAGCGCACAATATATAGGCAGAAGTTTTTTTTGGTTTTGCGCAGCTTGATGCAGCAATGCCTCAGCGTGACCGCCCAAGCTGCGGGAAAAGCTGTAGGATGCCGCCGATCACATAGAGGTAGATGCCGGTCACGATCGTGCCTGCGACAACCCAGGTTGGCGTTTCAAAATGCAGGAGAAGGGCATAGCCGGCAAAGGCGCACCAAAGAAAAAACACAGCCAGATTGAGCGCTCGCAAGCGCTTGACGCGCACCGGATGCAGAAAGTGGATGGGCAGGAAGGTGAGGAAGACCGAGAGCAGCACGACCACCAGCGCCGTTGTGGCGCTCGCATGGATGACGAACAGCGTGAAGATCACCATGTTCCAGACGACGGGGAAGCCGGAGAAGAAATACTCGTCCGTCTTCATACCCATATCGGCGTAGTAGATGGCGCTTGAGACGACGATCAGGCCCGCGGCGACGAAGGACCAGGGCTCACCGATCATGCCGCTCTGGTAGAGGGCAAAAGCCGGGAGCAAAACATAGGTGACGTAGTCGATGATGTTGTCGAGCGTGTCGCCCGACCAGTTGGGAAGGACTTCCTTGACCCGCACCTTGCGGGCGATCGGACCGTCGATGCCATCGACCAAAAGGGCCAGACCCAGCCACCAGAACATGTCGACGAAGCGACGCTCGCCAGCAGCAACGACCCCGAGAAAGGCGAGGAAGGATCCGGACGCCGTGAGGATATGCACGGAGAAGGCTCGAATTTCGGCGTAGGGCACGCGCTTGTAGTTAAAGATCTTCATCCCGGCTCCACGTCCACCGTCCTTTAGCGATCCCCGGTATCGACTGAATTGGCGTCATTTGCAACCACACTTGCCGCCTATGCCCGGTTTTCGGCGGGCGCTCTCACAGCCGCGACTGCGCCATTTCGGCCCATGGATTTCCGTCCGGCACCGGCATAGATAGGGTGCAGATACAAAACGGGAATGAACGAGATGCAGCAGAACTTCGACATCGTCGTCGTCGGTGCTGGCCCGGCAGGCCAGATCGCCGCCATCGCCATGGCGCGCGGCAGCCGGCGCGTGGCGCTGGTTGGGCCGCAGCCGGACGGGTCGGACCGGCGGACCACGGCGCTGATGCATCAATCGCTGGAGATGATGGCGCGGCTCGGTCTTTGGGACGCATTGAAACCCCAGGCGGCGGCCCTCACCACGATGCAGATCATCGACGGTACGAAGCGCCTGCTGCGCGCGCCGACGGTCGCCTTTCGCAGCGCCGAGATCGATCTGCCCGCCTTCGGCTACAACATCCCGAATTCCGCACTGATCGAAAGCTTGTCGCGGGCGATCGACTCGGAGCCGCTGATCACGCGCTTCCCGCTCGCCGCAGACACCATCGACATTGATGGCGCCGAGGTCCATATCGGGCTGACGAATGGCGAGACCGTTGTTGCCGATTTCGTCATCGGTGCCGACGGGCGGCGGTCGAAGACGCGGGATAGCGCGGGCGTCGGCGTCAAAACCTGGTCCTATCCGCAGACGGCATTGGTGCTGAATTTCAGCCATAGCCTGCCACACCAGAATATTTCTACCGAATTCCACACGGAATCCGGCCCGTTCACGCAGGTGCCCCTGCCCGGCCAGCGATCCAGCCTCGTCTGGGTCGTGACACCGGACGTTGCGGAACGGCTGCAGTCCCTCGACAGCGCCGCATTATCGGCGGAAGTCGAGGCCCGCATGCAGTCAATGCTCGGCAAGGTGGCCGTGGAGGACGGTGTCCAGGCCTGGCCGCTGTCCGGCATGACGGCCGTGCACTACGGAAAGGGGCGCGCTGCCTTTGTCGGTGAGGCCGGCCATGCCTTCCCGCCGATCGGCGCGCAGGGTCTGAACCTCAGCCTGCGCGACATTGCGGCACTGGAAGACATCCTGGTCGACCGGCAGTCCGGCCCGATCGCGGCGGACAGCGGTGACCGGTTCCATGCCAAGCGCCGGATCGACATTGCCAGCCGCACGGCGAGCGTAGATCTGTTGAACCGCTCGCTGCTGTCGTCGTTGCTGCCGGTGCAGATGCTGCGGGCGGCGGGACTGCAGGTGCTGGCGAATGTGGCACCGCTGCGCAACCTCGTGATGCAGGAAGGCGTGGCGCCCGGGCGCGGCCTCAAGAGCCTGCCGACGATCTTACGGGAAAAGATCTGGCGGTAACAATCCGCCCTTGATGGCGAAGAGCAGCGCAGAGACAGAGAAAACCGAGATCACCGTGGTGATCAAGATGGTGGCGGATGCCCTTTCCTGCCAGACGCCATATTGCTGGCCGATGACGAAGACATTGGTCGCAGTCGGCAGCGCCGCGAGCAGGATCGCGGTGTAGACCCAGAGCGGGTCGACATTGCCGACGGCACTCAGGACGACATAAACCAGCACCGGATGCAGCAGAAGCTTGATCGGCACGATGTAGCCGATCTCGGCGGGGATGCGCTTCAACGGCCGCAGCGCTAGGGTGACGCCCATGGCAAACAGCGCGCATGGGGCCGCCGCCTGGGCGAGATAATCGATCAGCCGCTGCAGCGCCAAGGGTGGTTCGAAGGCGAAGGCGGCTGCCATGAAGCCGATCAGCGTTGCGATGATGAAGGGATGCGTCAGGATTTTTCGCGCGACGTCGAGTGCGAGTTGTCCCGCCGGACGGCGGTCGTCGCCGGCAAAGGCCATCAGCGCGGGGGCTGCGATGAAATGAGCGGCATTCTCGAAGCAGAAAATCAAGGCCACTGGAACGGCCGCCTGCTCCCCGAAGGCGAGCAGCGCCAGACCCGGTCCCATATAGCCAATATTGCCATAGGCGCCGGCAAGCGCCTGAACCGTGCATTCCGCGATGTTGTTACCGCGACCATAGCGGCCGACAGCGAAAACCAGGATGAAGATCGTGTAGGTGGCCGCGAGGCAGGCGGCGATGAAATCGATCCGGGTCAGCTGCTCGATCGGCGTGCGCGAGACGAGCTTGAAGAACAGCGCCGGCAAGGTCACGTAAATCACGAAAAAATTCAGCCAGCCCAAGGCTTGGGCCGAGTGATCACCGAGACGGCCAGAGACATAACCAATCAGGATCAGGCCGAAGAACGGCAAGACCAGCGCGACTATGTCCGCCATTGGCATTTCCCTCCCAGACGCTGTTCTGCGCCTGATCCGGACTTAGCCGATTTGCGACAGGATTGGAAAGGTCTGCTGGAACCAGATCGCCATATCGGAGACATAGCCGAAAATGAAGGCCAGACCGGTCAGCACCAACAGCCCGCCCATCGCCTTTTCAACAAGGCCCAGATGGCGGCGGAAGCGCACGAGGAACCGCATGAAGGCGCCGGAAAAGCCGGCGGCAATCCAGAAGGGCACGGCAAGACCGAGCGAATAAACCGCGAGCAGCAAGGCGCCATCGCCGACCGTTTCCTTCGATGCGGCGACGCCGAGAATGGCGCCGAGAACAGGGCCGATGCAGGGCGTCCAGCCGAAGGCAAAGGCCAGGCCCATGACATAGGCGCCCGACAAAGTCGCCGGCTTGCCGCCGCCGGCGAATCGATATTCCGACGACAACAGGCCGAGCCGGAAGACGCCGAGGAAGTTCAGCCCCATGACGATGATGATCGCGCCGCCGATCTTCGACAGAAGGTCCATGTGTTGGCGCAGCATGCCGCCGATGGTCGAGGCGCCTGCCCCGAGCGCCACGAAGACCGTGGCAAAACCGAGCGTGAAGACGAGCGCGGTCAGGAAGACCGTGCGGCGCGCAGCGGCATTTTCCGCTTCGGCGCCGCTGCGGAACTGCTCGACGGAAATGCCTGCCATATAACAGAGATAGGGCGGCACCAGCGGCAGGACACAGGGCGACAGAAAGGACAGCGCACCGGCAAGGAGGGCGCTCAGAAACGATATTTCGGCAATCGACACCAAATGCTCCCGCGGCTCGGATCGGGCCTTACCTAATCCCGCGTCCCCCGCCTTGCCAATCACCTTTTGGTGGCCTGTGACAATAACGCTGAATTTTGCCTCGCGCGCTGCATTTTTGCGGTTGACCCGATGGGGTCACCTGCCTATGTTCCGCGCACTTCTGAAGGCGACCCGAAACCGCCTGGGAGAGCGTAGCTCAGCCGGTAGAGCAACTGACTTTTAATCAGTAGGTCCAGGGTTCGAACCCCTGCGCTCTCACCAAACAAAAAAATGAATAATTTCCGGCTCTTGATCGAAAAACCTTGCGTGCCACTTTATGCCCTGTAGGTCGTCAGAGGATCAGCGCGGGTCAGCGGCACGAAAACCGCTCGATATTGACAGGCAAACTCGCTTCGCTGATTCCGGCTGAGCCGCTTGATCTTTGTAGAAGACAACGACTGAACGCAAACGGTGTGTCACTCACACGTTGGGCAAGCTCAATTGCGCATTTCCAGGCATGCTTCTACACCATTGATATCAGAAAATGCCCTATCCGGGACTACGGTCAAAACAACCGTCGGCTAAGGCACTTGGTCAAACTTCAGGCCGAATAGTGCCTGCGGTTTAAATGATCCACCGGTCAAAACGCCAACGATCTGCGTTCCAAAGCCGCCCGTAAACTCTCTGATATCCGAAAGCCCCCTCGATTTCAGATGAGTCTGATATTCTTTTTTGTTTGCGATATCTGCGAGTACCAATACGCCACCCGGACGCAGAACACGCAACATTTCATCCAAAGCGCGGGCGCGGTCTTCTGCCTCAGGCATGTTGTGGATCACCCAATGGGACAGCACAACATCAAAACTTGCATCCGGAAAAGGAAGCGCACGGGCATCACCTGTTTCTACGCTAAGTCGATCTAAAACACCTTCAATGCGCGCGTTTTCGAGAGCCGCTTCTGGCTTGTTGGCCGCTTGATCTTCTTGGCGCCAAATGTCGACGCCAACAGCTGTTCCGCTTGTCAGTCGTCGGGCTGCGCCCACCATCATCAGGCCACGGCCACAGCCGACATCTAGGACCTTCTCCTCACCCGTCCAGGGGGAGAGCTGCCCCTTGAGATCAAGCAGACGCTCTCGTGTCCGACGCTTACCTATGCGGCTTGTGTAGGTCATATATGCGGCCATGCCAAATCCATAGACAACGGCAAGCATCGACAAAAAAGCGATGATTGCTAGACTGCTCGATAGCAGTCCTAGCGTTCTATACATCGATACCAGTGCAATGATGGAGGATAGAAGACCAAACAGTCCAGTTAGGAACATTCCCTTCCTCACACCCGGTGCGTCAATGCCATAGTCAGCCTGCTTAGATGTCGTATCGGGGACCATTGGGTCTCTTCCATATTTGCTGTTATCATCGCCGCAGAGCAGCTAATCGGCATGTGGCAGGGCCTTGCCAATTACAAAATACCTCTACGCATTGGCGTGGACGACGTGATTGCCGGGATAGAGGGACGCGTGACGAGTGCCGTAGACTTGTTTCCTAGGGCCTATGCGTGCGAGAGCAATGCATCCTCGATAGCTTATCCGGTGCAAAAGTAAGGTGCATTCCGGAGTCGGCGTTGGGCCGACAGCAGACTTCAGCCGCTTGTTCGTCCCAAATAATTCCACGGCAAAAGCTCATCAATACAACTTTGCCTGTGATCGTTTATGATGGCGGTCAGCGTCGCTGTCAAATACGCCAGCGGATCGACGTCATTGGGTTTGCACGTCTCGATCAGCGAGGCGATAGTCGTCCAGTTCTCTGTTCCCGCGTCATGTCCTGCAAACAGTGCCTTCTTGCGATTGAGGGCAATCGATCGGATGGTCCGCTCAACGCTGTTGTTGTCAATCTCGATACGACCGTCGGTCAGTCAGTGGTTCAGACCATTCCAGTATTTGCCGACGTAGGCCAATGCCTCGCCGAGCGGGGACTTCGTTGCGACGCGGGTGCGGTGATGGACAGACTTATCGCTGGGTTGCAAGCCACCAGTACCTGAAGCCACTGTTTGGCCTCGCCAAAGCGGTCCAGCGTCAACACCGGCGGTGGCCGGAAGACCGAGCATGCACTGACATTCCAAACAGATCACCCCCGGGGGCAGGCCAGCAGCCGAGACGATTGGCTGCAGCCTCGTCATCGGCCTCGTGCTCTGGCCCGTGATCCGCCTGCACCAGCATCTGGAAAGGAAGGTTTCATGGGCCTCTCGCCCGCCAATATCCGCCTCGCGGCGGCATCCGCACCGATCCTGATTTTCTTCAACGCCCGGGATCGTTGCGACGCTGATCATGGTCTCGGTGCTCGCCTAAAACGAGTTCCTCTTCGCTTCCGCCTTCACCTTCTCCGACGAGACCCGAACGCTCCCCGTCGGCATCTCCCTCTTCCAGGAGGATCGATTGGTGAACTTCGGCCAGATGGCAGCAGCGTCACTTGCAGGGATCGCACCAGTCTATGTAGTGGCCCTTTTCCTACAACATCATCTCGTGGCAGGCCTCGCTCATGGAGGTCTCAAATAGGCCGAGGAGACGGCCCATCCGTTTGTTCGACGGCAAAGAGTAGGATTTTTCCCTGACCTCACCGTATTCGCAATTCCAGTTGTCTATAGAATTAATCGTCTACTTTATCGTCCTACCATCGGATCGGGATCACGGCATGGCCGGACAAGCATCCATCAACCGCTGCCCTCCGCAAAGAGATTGGGGCAGCAGCCAAATCGAGGAGTGAGGACGATGACGAACAGCAAGAACAACGAGACGCTGGCGCTGCATGCCGGCTGGCGCGCCGATCCGACTACGGGCGCGGTCCAACCGCCGATCTATCAGACAACATCGTTCCAGTTCCAGAACGCCGACCATGCCTCGCGCCTTTTCGCCCTGGAGGAGCTGGGCCCGATTTACACCCGTATCGGCAACCCGACCAACGATGTGCTGGAGCAGCGTCTGGCCGCCCTTGAAGGGGGCGCTGCAGCCCTTGTACTCGCCTCCGGCCAGGCGGCTTCTGCCTTCGCCGTGCAGAACCTTGCCAAAGCCGGTGACAATATCGTCAGCTCGACGGATCTCTATGGCGGCACCTGGAACCTCTTTGCCAACACGCTGAAGGATCAGGGCATTGAGGTTCGCTTTGTGGATCCGCAGGACCCGGAAGCCTTTGCCCGCGCAACCGATGACCGCACCCGCGCCTATTATGCCGAAACCCTGCCCAATCCGAAGCTGCAGGTCTTCCCGATCGCCGAAGTGGCCGCCATCGGCCGCAAACTCGGTATCCCGCTGATCGTCGACAATACGGCGGCTCCCCTCCTCGCCCGCCCGTTCGACCATGGTGCGGCAGTCGTCGTCTATTCGACCACGAAGTATATCGGTGGACACGGGTCTTCGATCGGCGGCGCCATCATCGACGGCGGCAATTTCGACTGGGAGGCCGCTGGAAGCCGTCAGCCGGCACTCAATACGCCCGATCCGAGCTATCACGGCGCCGTCTGGGTGGAAGCCGTCAAACCGATCGGCCCGGTCGCCTACATCATCAAGGCCCGCACCACCCTGCTACGCGATCTCGGTGCATCCCAGTCACCGTTCAATTCCTTCCTCACGCTGCAGGGCATCGAAACCCTGCCGCTGCGCATCGAACGCCACAGCAGCAATGCCCAGAAGGTGGCAGACTTCCTCTCGAAGCGCCCCGAGGTCAGCCGCGTGATCTATCCGGGCCTTCAGACAGGCACGGCGCGCGAGCGGGCTGACAAATATCTGAATGGTGGCTATGGCGGCTTGGTCGGCTTCGAGCTGGCTGCCGGTCGCGAGGCCGGACGTCGCTTCATCGATGCACTCGAACTGCACTACCACGTCGCCAATATCGGCGATGCCCGCAGCCTCGCCATCCACCCGGCCTCAACCACCCATTCGCAGCTGACCGCCGAGGATCAGCTGAAGACGGGTGTGACGCCGGGTTATGTCCGCCTGTCCGTCGGCATTGAACACATCGACGACATTCTTGCCGATCTCGAACGCGGCCTGACCGCCACCGAAGGCTTCAAGGCGGCGGCTGAATAAAAACAGTGGCGCATCGCTCCCAGTGTGTTGGCGGGGCGGTCCAGTCGAGCCGTCCCGCTTTCTTTGCGCAAAGAGCGAGATGTCCGCGTGGTCATCCGTCGCCCCGGCAGGATCGGTACTGCGGCGCGTAGCTTACGATCCCCCGCCTGATGACGTGGGGTCACTGCCTGCTCTCCACTCCCATCACAAGCGTGAGATCGGACGGGCCGGTTGTTGCCAAATCAAGGCATCGCCACTAAGACCGCCGCATGCAGACGCGACATTTTCAGATCATGGCCTGGCTCCTGCTGGGCTTTTGCATTGCGGCCACGGTCGTGCCCATCGGCCTCAGACCGCATGCAGCCCTTCCCGCCAATGCTGACCGGGCGCTTGCCTTTGCAGCACTGGGCATGGCCTTCGCGCTTGCCTATCCGAGGCGCTGGCTGACCGTCTGTCTCTTCCTCGTTCTCGCAGCTTTCCTGATCGAGTCGCTGCAATTTCTCTCTCCAAGCCGCCATCCAGGGCTGCCGGACGCACTGATCAAGGCGCTCGGAGCCGTGGTCGGGGTGACGATTGGACAGGCCATGCTCCATTTCCGGGCAAAGCGGCAGCAGGCGCGACGCTGATCACTTCGGCGGCCTTGATCCGTCGAAGAGCTGTCTTGCCCACCGCATATCAAGCCATCGCGATAACCTTACCAATCTTTCATTGGGGACTTGCCGTCAAAGGGGCTATGGCTTCCGGGAACGACCGGGCGCGCTGTGGCATTGACCCGGATCAAGACTGGCACCGGATGGTTGCGTCATGGTGGCAGAATGGACATTGCGAGTGAGGCAGGCGTGACGATCGAAACCGACACAAAAGCATCCCCAGATCAACCCGACGCAGTCGCCCTTCAGCAGTTGTTGGCGGGCACGGGCAAGCGCAGATCGCGCTGGGGTCTGCGGTTGATGATCCTCGCTGTGCTTTTGGGGGCCGGTTATGGCGGCTATGTGCTGAGCAATCGGGGAACCACCTACAGCTACACGACGTCTGCGGTGAAGACCGGCGACTTGACGGTGCTCGTCACCGCCACCGGCTCGGTCGAACCGACGGTTCAGGTGGACGTCTCCAGCGAGCAGTCCGGTACGGTTCGCGAGGTCTTGGCCGATTTTAACAGCCAAGTGAAGAAGGGCGACGTTCTTGCGCGCCTCGACACCGAGAAGCTCAACGCCGAACTCAAGAGCAAGGAGGCAGCCCTTGCCGCGGCACGAGCCAATGTCGCCAAGTCGAAGGCGGACGAGCTGTCGGCAGAGGCCAGCGTCAAGCGGCTGACGACGCTCGTCGGCAGCCGCGTCTCGACCCAGCAGGATCTCGATTCGGCCGTGTTCACCTTTCAGGCGGCCCAGGCGACCCGGGAAAGCGCCGAGGCCAATGTGACTGCCGCCGAGGCGGACCTGGAACAGGCAAAGCTGTCTCTGCGCAAGGCAACGATCGTCTCGCCGATCGACGGCATCGTGCTATCGCGCGATGTCGACAGCGGCGCGACGGTGGCCGCTTCGCTGGAAGCGCCGACGCTGTTTACGCTCGCCGGCGACCTGCGGCAGATGGAGCTGCAGGTCTCGATCGACGAGGCCGATGTCGGACAGATCGCAGTCGGCCAGGATGCCACCTTCACCGTGGACGCCTTCCCCGACCAGCGCTTCCCGGCCAAGATCACCGACGTGCGCTATGCCTCCGAGACGGTCAACGACGTGGTGACCTACAAGGGCATCCTGTCGGTCCGCAACGACGACATGCTTTTGCGCCAGGGAATGACGGCGACCGCCGACATCGTCGTACAATCCATCAAGAGCGCGCTCCTCATTCCGAATGCGGCGCTGAGATACACCCCGCCCCAACTGGCTACCGCGACCGAGAAACGCCAAGGCGGAGGCGGCGTTTTCAGCCTGTTCCGCCCCCCCCGCGAGACATCCATCAGCGCGCCGGAGCCGACCGGAAGCGAGCGGACGATCTGGGTCTTGCGCAACGACCAGCCGGTGGCAGTCAATATCGAGATCGGCGCGAGCGATGGGCAAAACACCGTCTTGAAGCGCGGGGACATCAAGGACGGCGACCTTGTGATCACCGATTCCACCACGAAAACACGGTGAGCGGTGCGATGTCTCCTGCCCCACTCCTCGAATTTCGCAAAGTGTCGCGCACCTACGGCCAGGGCGAAGCGACCATCCATGCGCTGAAGGACATCGACCTGCAGATCGAGGCTCGTGAGTTCGTCGCGATCATGGGACCATCCGGCTCCGGCAAGTCGACGGCGATGAACATTCTCGGCTGCCTCGATGTCGCGACTTCGGGCCAGTATCTTTTTCAGGGCATCGACACGACCGGCTTCAACCGGGCGCAATACACGCTCCTGCGACGACATATGCTGGGCTTCGTCTTCCAGGGGTTCAATTTGCTTGCCCGGACCTCCGCCGTGGAGAATGTCGAGCTGCCGCTGATCTATCGCGGCATGGACAGCCGGGAGCGTCGCCAGCGGGCGATGAAGGCGCTCGGCCAGGTCGGACTTGGCGGACGGGAAAACCATACCTCGCAGGAGTTGTCCGGCGGCCAGCAGCAGCGCGTTGCGATCGCACGCGCGATCGTCACCAATCCGGCCGTGCTGCTCGCCGACGAACCGACAGGAAATCTCGACACCAAGACCAGCCGGGAGATCATGGATCTGATCACCGCACTCAATCGCGACCACGGGATTACCGTGATCATGGTCACGCATGAGGACGACATTGCGGCCTATGCCAAGCGCAATCTGCGTTTCGTCGACGGGCAGATTCAGTCGGACAGCCAAAATGCAGGCCGGGTCCAGGCGGAGGGTGTGGCCGATGTTCACTGAGACCATCAAGCTCGCGCTGCGGGCCATCAGCCGCAACCTGTTGCGTTCCTTCCTCACCGTGCTCGGCGTGGTCATCGGGGTCGCGGCTGTCATTGCCATGGTAACGATCGGCAATGGCACGACGGCGCAGGTTTCCGCTGAAATTTCCAAGCTCGGCACGAACCTGCTCTTCGTCAGACCCGGCCAGTTCGGCCCCGGTCGGGCCTCGACCGATGCGAAGAAATTCACCATTCGCGATGTCGAAGCGATCAAGGGGCAGATCGGCGGCCTGAGAGCCGTCGCCGGGGTCAACCAGTCGACCCAGACCGTGATCTTCGGAGGGCAAAGTCGCTCGACATCCATCACCGGCACGGGGGCCGACTATCTCATCGCGCAGGACTGGACCCTCTCCAGCGGACGGACCTTCCTGGTGTCCGAAGAGCGCGGTGGCCAGGCCGTCTGCCTGCTTGGCGAGACGGTTCGCTCCAAGCTGTTCGGGTCGACGCCGGCGCTGGAGCAGACGATCCGGGTCGGCACGGTCGCCTGTCAGGTCGTCGGGGTCCTGACCAAAAAGGGCCAGAGCGGCATGGGCAACGACCAGGACGATGTGGTGATGATGCCGCTCAAGGTCTTTCAGCGGCGCATCGGTGGGTCGAACGACGTCTCCAGCATCATGCTCTCGGCACAAGACGGGGTGTCCACGTCCAAGGTCCAGTCCGACGTCGAACGGCTGCTGCGCGAGCGGCGCAAGATCGTCGCCGGCCGCGAGGATGATTTTTCCGTCAACGACATGACCCAGATGGCGGCGACGCTAACAGGAACCACGACGTTGATGACCGGACTGCTTAGTGCCGTTGCCGCCGTCTCCCTTCTGGTCGGCGGGATCGGGATCATGAATATCATGCTGGTCTCCGTCACCGAACGGACCCGCGAGATCGGCATCCGGCTTGCCATTGGCGCGGTGGAGAGCCAGGTGCTGATGCAGTTCCTCGTCGAGGCGGTGACGCTGTCGGTGTTTGGCGGGATCATCGGGATCGCGCTTGGGCTGACCATTGCCTATGGCACCGTCACCCTGCTCGGCGTGCCCTTCGTCGCAAGCCTCTCGATCATCGCGCTCGCCTTTGCCTTTTCGGCGGCGATCGGCATGATCTTCGGGTATTTTCCGGCAAGACGGGCGGCGCAGTTGAACCCGATCGATGCGCTCCGGCACGAATAGTCTAGGCTTCGAATGCGAGTTCCGAAAAGCAAAACGCCCGGTCTCAAACCGGGCGTTTTCAGTTGTGAGCCTTGGATCGGATTCAGCCGACGAAGGCGCGCTCGATGACGAACTCTGCCGGCTTGTTGTTGGCGCCTTCGGTGAGGCCTGCCTTTTCCAGCAGTTCCTTGGTGTCCTTGAGCATAGCGGTCGAGCCGCAGATCATGCCGCGGTCGATGGCCGGATCGAGCGGGGGCACGCCGAGGTCGGTGAACATCTTGCCGTTCGCGATGAGGTCGGTGATGCGGCCCTTGAAGGGATAGTCTTCGCGGGTCACCGTCGCGTAATGCTTCAGCTTGTCGCCGACGAGGTCTGCGAGGAATTCGTGCTTCTTGATCTCATCGACGAGGTCGAAGCCGTATTTCAGTTCAGCGACGTCCCGGCATGTGTGGGTGAGGATAACTTCCTCGAACTTCTCGTAGGTCTCCGGGTCGCGGATCAAGCTAGCAAACGGTGCGATGCCGGTGCCGGTCGAGAACATGTAGAGGCGCTTGCCAGGGGTGAGCGCGTCGAGCACCAGCGTGCCGGTCGGCTTCTTGCGCATCAGCACCTTGTCACCCGGCTGGATGCGCTGGAGATGCTGGGTGAGCGGCCCGTTCGGCACCTTGATCGAGAAGAATTCCAGTTCCTCATCCCAAGCAGGACTTGCGATCGAATAAGCGCGGTAAATCGGCTTGCCCTCGACCATCAGGCCGATCATGGCAAATTCCCCGGAGCGGAATCGGAAGCCGGCCGGCCGCGTCATGCGGAAGCGGAAGAGATGGTCGGTATAATGCGTGACGCTCAGCACCGTTTCGGCGAATACGCCTTCGGGCACGATCAGTTCGGCATTGTCGGTCTTCACAGGAGCATTCATAGGCTGTCGGTCCTATCGTTTCGGCGCTTGGGACGAGCCTATAAACCAGACCGACCCATTCCACAATTCAGCCGGCATGCGCATTTCGCAGCCGAGATATCCGTTAAAGCGAAGGCGGCAACCTTGACCGAGGTCAATTCGCCGCCCGCGTTGCGTCACTTGTTCTCAGTTCACGCGCCGGTCGAGCCGGTGCGGCGCCAGCTAAAGCCTTCGACGACGTCCGAGGCACGGGCCGTCGGCTGGTAGCGTTGGACGACGCCCGGCAGGCGGTTTTCCGCCAGGCGCTGCTGGGCAACCGGATTTGTCACGGCAAAGCTGTCGAAACCGGTGCGCAGCATCAAAGGGACCTGGTCGATCAACACGTCGCCCACCGCACGCACTTCACCTGTGTAACCGAGGCGCTCGCGCAACAAGGTCGCGTGGCTGAAGCCACGCCCGTCGTTGAACGCGGGAAAGGCCACGGCGATCAGCGCGATGCGGTCAAGATGCGGCTCCAGCTTGCGGACGTCGTCGGCCGGGGCGATCAACACGCCAAGGCCGATATCATTGGTTTCCGTCACAGCAGTCAGGAAGGAATCCAGACCAAGCACGGGCTTCTGCCCCTCGCCTGCCTTCACCTCGTCGGTTTCAATTACCCAGTTGTCGCCCTCGGCGAAGCCGGTTTCTTTCCAGATCTTGGTCATTCTGTCTTTCGATCCTCAGGCGGCTTGGGCGGATGTGCCGTAAAGCGCGTCCTTGAACGGCTTCGGCCCAACGCGGCGATAGGCTTCAAGGAAGGTTTCCTTCGGATCGAGGCGCAGGCCCAGATAGGTGTCGACAATCGTTTCGACCGCATCCGTCACCTTTTCCGGCTCGAAACCGCGGCCGATGATCTCGCCGATCGAGGAATTCTCGTCACCGGAACCGCCAAGCGTGATCTGATAGAGCTCTGCGCCCTTCTTCTCGACGCCGAGCAAGCCGATATGGCCAACATGGTGGTGGCCGCAGGCATTGATGCAGCCGGAGATCTTGATCTTGAGTTCGCCGATTTCCTCCTGGCGCGCCTGCGAGCCGAAGCGCTCCGAAATCGCCTGGGCAACGGGGATAGAGCGGGCATTGGCAAGCGCGCAGTAGTCGAGCCCAGGACACACGATCATGTCGGTGATCAGGTTCGAATTGGCAGTGGCAAGGCCCGCCTTTTCCAGCGCCTGGTAGAGCGGATAGAGATCGCCCATCGCAACATGCGGCAGGATCAGGTTCTGCTCGTGGCTGACGCGGATCTCGTCGAAGGCGTAGCGCTCGGCCAGATCGGCGACCAGATCCATCTGGGCGTCCGAGGCGTCGCCCGGCGTGCCGCCAATGGGCTTCAGCGAGATCGTCACCATGCCGTAGTCGGGATGGCGGTGCGGCTTGACGTTCTGGCCGACCCATGTGGCAAAGGCCGCATCAGCCTTCTTGGCGCGGGCGAGTGCTTCCCAGCCGTCTGCCCGATCGGTGAGCGTCGGCGGCGCGAAATAGGTCTCGATGGCGCGGATATCAGCTTCCGGCAACTTCAACTCGCCATCGCGGATCTGGTCGAATTCAGCCTCGAACTGGCGGGTGAGTTCCTCAACGCCGGTTTCGTGCACGAGGATCTTGATCCGGGCCTTGTACTTGTTGTCGCGGCGGCCGTGCAGATTGTACACGCGAACGATCGCGGTGATGTAGGTCAGGAGGTCGGCCTCGGGCAGGAAGTCACGCACCTTCTTGGCGATCAGTGGCGTACGGCCCTGGCCACCGCCGACATAGACGGCAAAGCCGAGCTCGCCCGCCTCGTTCTTCTTCAGATGCAGACCGATGTCATGCACCTGGATGGCTGCGCGGTCGCTCGGGGCGCCGGTGACGGCGATCTTGAACTTGCGCGGCAGGAAGGAGAATTCCGGATGAAGCGAGGACCACTGGCGCAGGATCTCCGCATAGGGCCTCGGATCGGCGGCTTCGTCTGCGGCAGCGCCAGCGAAATGGTCAGCCGTGACGTTGCGGATACAGTTGCCCGAGGTCTGGATCGCATGCATCTCAACACTCGCCAGATCCTTGAGGATATCAGGCGTGTCCGACAGCTTCGGCCAGTTGTACTGGATGTTCTGGCGCGTGGTGAAATGGCCGTAGCCACGGTCGTACTTCCGCGCGACATGAGCCAGCATGCGCATCTGCTTGGAGTTCAGCGTGCCATAGGGAATGGCGACGCGCAGCATATAGGCATGGAGCTGGAGATAGACGCCGTTCATCAGGCGCAGCGGCTTGAACGCGTCTTCGGCCAATTCGCCGGACAGCCGGCGGGCGACCTGGTCGCGGAACTGTTCTACGCGCGCCGATACGAAGGCGTGGTCAAATTCGTCGTAACGATACATGTCTTACCTCAAGCCTCAGGCGGCAATGAATGCGGGATCGGCATAACCATGCCCTTCCGCATAGGCAATGGTTGGCCCCTCGGCGCGGATGCGTTCACGAAGGCGCAAGGGACGCAGTCGGCCGTCCTTTTCCTCGATCTCGATGACGTTGACATCGACGACGAGATTGCTGGCGAAAGCCTGCTTGCCGGCGGCTTCGAGCGCTGCAACGGCTTCTGCGTGGCGGGCGACGATCGCATCCTGCAGGCGCTCGGTCCATTGGCCACCGGCATCCAGCCAGACGGCGATGCCGTCGGTCAGGCGGTTTGCGGTCAAGACGTGGTCCACCATGGTCAGTTCCTCGCAATTTCCAGTTCGGCCGGCAGCCGGTGTCCGAGCGGTTCGGAGCGGCTGAAGTCGGCGCCGGCGACAGCGTCGCCGATGATTACCATCACCGGGCCTGATAGCTCGGTGCGAGCCTCCAGGCCTGGCAGTTCCTTGAGTGTGCCGTGCAACAGGCGACTGTCGCGGCGGCCGGCATTTTCGACGACGGCAACGGTCGTGTCTTCGGCAAGGCCACCGGCCATCAGGCGTTCGGCGACGGAGGCTGCGACCGTGCGGCCCATGTAGACGGCGACCGTGGCACCCGACAGCGCGAGACGCGCCCAGTCCGGCAGCACATTGCCCTGCAGGTCATGGCCGGTGGTGAAGACCAGCGACGAGGACACGCCGCGCAGGGTCAGCGGCAGCTCGAAATCAGCGGCAGCAGCAAGCGCGGAGGTTACGCCGGGCACGATCTCGTACGGGATGCCGGCGTCGCGCAGGGCAGCCATTTCCTCACCGGCACGGCCAAAGATCAAGGGATCGCCGGACTTCAGGCGCACGACGCGTTTGCCGGCGTGGCCAAGTTCGACCAGAAGCGCGTTGATTTCACTCTGGGACTTCGAATGGCAGCCCTTGCGCTTGCCGACCGGAATGCGCTCGGCGTCGCGGCGGCCCATGTCGACCACTTCGCGGGGCACCAGGGCATCGTAGACGATGACGTCGCATTCCATCATCAGACGATGGGCACGCAGCGTCAGCAGGTCTTCGGCGCCCGGGCCGGCACCGACCAGAAAGACGCGCCCTTCGAGCTTTGCGGCCGCGACACCTTTCAGCAGACGGGTTGCCTCGCGGCGGGCAAGGCTGATCTCGTCAGCATCGACATGATCGGCAACCTTGCCCTTGAAGAAGTTGCGCCAGAACAGGCGGCGTGGCGCACCGCGTGGGACAAGCCGATCAACGGCACGGCGATAGCTATTGGCCAGACGACCCAGACGGCCGAGCGAGCGCGGCAACAGGCGGTCGATATCGGCACGAATCATCTGCGCCAGAACCGGGCCAACGCCTTCGGTACCGATCGCTACAGCGATGGGGGCGCGGTTGACGAGTGCAGGCGTATAGAAATCGCACCAGTCGGGCTGGTCGACGGCATTGGCCGGGATGCGGGCAGCGCGGGCGGCCGATACGATGTCGCGATCAAGGGCACCGTGACCGGTCGCCGCAAACACCAGGCGGGCGCCCTGAACCTGGAGGGGATCGAAGGGTTCGGCGATGCGCTCGATGCCTTGCGCCAGCAGGAAGGCGGCATAGTCAGGCTCGGGATCGACGGCATAGGCGAGGATGCGCGCTTCGGTGTTCTTCAGCAGGCGGGCCTTGGCATAGGCTTCGTCGCCCTCACCGAAGACGGCGACGACTGCATTCTCGACCTTGAAGAAGGCCGGGAAGACCGAAAGCTGTTTATCCTGCTGTGCCATGAACTGCCCATTTCCAGTGGGTCGCATAATCGCCTTTATAGACACCTGATTGAAGAAACAGAAATCCCCTACCCCCGTCACGGACGTATTTCTTTCCTAGGCATTTCCGCTTCACGAGCAAAAGTCACCGCACCATGATTGTCTATAATTTCGATACAAAATCAGTGATGGCATCTCGAAAAAGTTGGAGACAGGCAATCATTTTGCTTTGGGGCGAGGTTTCGCAGGCGCTAGGATCGCATCGCACAACAGACCGGAGCGCAGCGCACGTGACCACACCCGAACTCACCCGTCGATTGCTCGACGTCATCGAACACGACATTCTGCCGCTGACCACCAAGGGCGTCGCTGACGGCAACAAGGTCTTCGGGGCGGCTGTTCTGCGCAAATCCGATCTGTCGCTGGTTGTCGCCGAAACCAACAACGAGCAGGAAAACCCGCTGTGGCATGGCGAGGTGCATACCCTGAAGCGCTTCTATGAACTCGGCGAGCGACCGGACACGAAGGACCTGATCTTCCTCTCGACCCATGAACCCTGCACCATGTGCATGTCAGCGATCACCTGGGCGGGCTTCGACAATTTCTACTATTTCTTCAGCCATGAAGACAGCCGCGACGCCTTCGCCATTCCACACGATCTGAAGATCCTTAAGGAAGTCTTCGGGCTGGAGCCGGGCGGCTATCGTCGCCAGAATGCCTTCTGGCTCAGCCATGCGATGATCGAGATGGTGGCGTCGGCCGATGATCAGACCCGGCCGGCACTGTTCGAACAGGTGAGCCGGATCAAGTCGACCTATGATCGGCTGTCGGAAACCTACCAGGCGACCAAGGGCAACAACGCTATTCCGCTCAACTGAGCCGGAAACATCGGATCCGGCCGGCGCCGCCATCAGGAGTACTCACATGCCGATGATCGACCACATTTCCCTCGCGACAACGGATCTCGAACGGTCGCGCCGCTTCTATACGGCAGCGCTTGCTCCGTTGGGCGCCGTGGAGGTGGCGGTGAACGATGTGTCTGCCGGTTGGTCCGTCGGCGGTTCCGATGATTTCTACGTGAACCTTGTCGACGGCGGTACCGTCGCCAACGACCCCAAAACCCACTACGCGCTCTCCGCTCCGTCGCGGGCTGCCGTCGATGCGTTCCATGCCGCAGCACTTGCCAATGGCGGGACGGATGATGGTGCACCCGGCCTGCGTCTCCGATATCACCCCAACTACTATGCGGCCTTCGTCATCGATCCGGATGGCCGACGCATCGAGGCGGTCTGCCATCGCGCGCCCGATTAAACGAAAGCACTACAATGCAAGCATCACAGGACATTTCCCGCCTGCTTGAGATCATGGCGGCGTTGCGCCAGCCCGAGACAGGCTGCCCGTGGGACATCGTGCAGACTTTCGAGACGATCAAGCCCTATACGATCGAGGAGGCCTATGAGGTCGCTGATGCGATCGAGCGGCAAGATCCGGACGATCTCTGTGAGGAGCTCGGCGACCTGTTGCTGCAGGTCGTTTTTCACGCCCGGATCGCGGAAGAGGCCGGGCAGTTCAATTTCGGCGACGTGGTCGAGGCGATCACGCGAAAAATGATCCGGCGGCATCCGCATGTGTTTGCGCGGTCCGATGCCGACACGCCGGAGGCAGTGAAGGCGCAGTGGGACACGATCAAGCAGCAGGAGAAGGCGGAGCGGGCAGCACGACGTACGGCCCGCGGCATTGCGTCCGACCCCAAGGACGGCCATCTCGGCTCGGTCCAGCGCTCGTTCCCGGCGCTGACCGAAGCGCTCAAGCTGCAGGAACAAGCGGCGAAGGTCGGCTTTGACTGGTCCGATGCCGCTCCGATCCTTGACAAGATCGAGGAGGAGATCGGTGAATTGCGCGAAGCGCTGGCCGAGAACCGGCCCGACAAGGTCAAGGACGAACTTGGCGACCTGATCTTCGCGCTCGTCAATATCGGCCGGCATGTGGGTGCGGAACCGGAGCAGGCGCTACGAGGCACAAACACAAAGTTTCGGAATCGATTCAGGTATATCGAGACGGAACTTGAAGCGAATGATGAGAATCTGCGGGATGCGGACCTGGAGCGGATGGAAGGCCTCTGGCAGGCGGCAAAGCTCCTCGAGCGGCAGATCAGTTGAACCTGCATGAAACTCGACAGTCTCGATGTGGCCATTGCAGGTGCGGGTGTCGGTGGCCTGGCGCTCGGCACCATGCTCGCCCGGTTCGGCGCCCGCGTCACGCTCTACGACCAGATGGAGGCTCCGCGCCCTGTGGGCTCCGGCTTCGTGCTGCAGCCGACCGGGGCACAGGTTCTGGCGGCGATGGGGCTGCTGGATCCTGTGGCCACGCGCGGGCGGCGGATCGACCGAATGGTCGGGCGACTGAAGGATGGCGGCAAACCCGTGCTCGACGTGCGCTACCGGTCGGGCGAATTCGGGATCGCCGTTCAGCGGGTGGCGCTGTTCGATGTGCTGTTCGAGGCGGCTCGCGCCGCCGGTGTCACATTCGAGGCATCGGCACGGATCAATGGCGTCGAGCCCGGACAGCACTCTCGCTTCGTCTTCGTTGATGGCCGGCGATCGGCGCCTGCCGACCTTGGGATTGACGCCATGGGCGCCAATTCACCGATCGGCAACCACCCGGACAGCGAACTCAGCTATGGCGCACTATGGGCCACCGTCCCCTTCCCCGACGCGGGCGCATTCCAGGACAATTTGCTCGAACAGCGTTATGACCGCGCCTCGCACATGGCCGGCGTGCTGCCGGTCGGGACGGCCCGCGAAGGGGCGCCTGATATGGCGACCTTCTTCTGGAGCCTGCGCACGACAGACTATGCAGCATGGCAAACTGCCGGCCGTGACGCTTGGCTGGAGGCGGTGGGCAGGCTCTGGCCGGATGCGGTTCCGCTCGCGGTCGTCGCGGAACCCGTTCACGCCCGCTATCGGCATCTGACACGCCAGCCGGTGCTCGGCCGTCATGCGCTGAAGATCGGCGATGCCTGGCATGCGACAAGCCCGCAGCTTGGCCAGGGCGCAAATATGGCGCTCCTTGACGCCGCCTCGCTCGCCTCTGCCCTTGTTCACGCAGAGGACGTCGATGCGGCCATCGCACGGCATCTGCGGCAAAGGCAGATGCATGTGCACAGCTATCAGTTCCTGAGCCGGTTGCTGACGCCCTTCTACCAGTCGGACAGCCGCCTGCTGCCGGCGCTGCGCGATCACCTGATCGCACCGGTCACGACGCTGCCGGGCATCCGGGCGATCATCTCGACGCTGGTAACCGGTGATCTTCTCGATCCGGTCGCGCGCTTGCGGCTGCCCGAGACATTCGGGTCCGCGGCAATGGCCCGGTCGCGCCCTTGATCGTCCATTCGCAGCCGTCGTGCCCTTGGGCTTGGCAGCGCGGATGCTGAACCGAGACATAGGTGGCGGTCAAAGTGGCAAAGAGGCGTTCAAAGACAGCGCCATGCCAGGGACAGCCGGGCGTTGCGAGCGGATTGGCCCGGATCGCGAGGTGAATGACCGGTCGGCGCCAACCACGAACCTCGCGTGAGAATTGTCCGCTTCCGGCAAAGGTCCAGGCATGGGTGGAGATGGCTCGGACGAGAAGCCGCGTGGAGATGGCGGCCGGCAGGCGCGGCAACAGCCAGCGTCCGGGTTTGGGAATGCGGTTCGCCAGCAGATAATGGCCCGTGCGGTGACCGGCCTCTGCCAAGACGCGAGCCGCGTTCTGGTCCGAAAGGGTGTCGCACAGGACAGCGAAGAGGCGCTGCGGCTCCCGTTCGTCCAGCATGGCGCCGGGTGGATCGGTGTAGCGATGGCCGATGCCCGCGCGGTCGAACATCGTGCGGGCGGCCTCCTCACCAAAGAGTGCCGCGAGCGCCTGACCCGTCTGGATCAGGCTGTTCGGGCCGATGCGGGCGCCGCTGCCGGTTGAGGCCAGCGGCACGCCGGGAACATCGTCCGCCTGGCTGAGTGGGCGACCTATCGCAGGTCGTGCGAAACCGGCCTCAGACGTGGGCATCGTGGCTCTCCGGTCCACCGCCGCAGGCGAGAACCGGGGTCCGCGCCTCTTGCCCCTCACTGGCCTTGCGGGCCCGCATCTGGCTGGCCCTGTCCGAGGCCGCCTGCCAGTCGTCCATCTGCGCGGGTGCAATCTTGCGGGTCATGTCGAAGCCGAAATCGACCTTCTCCTTCGATTGCGGCCCCCAGTAATTGTGCTTGCCGAGATCGTAGAATTTCCGTTCGAAGCCGGCTTTCAGGAAGGCTTTGAGGCAGCCGAGCAGGTAGCGGCGGCGGAAACCCTTGCCGCGCCAAGGGTAATGGAAGAGCGCCTTGATCATGTAGAAGCGGCGGTAATTGTTCATGACCCGGTCGAGCAGTTCGGCGCGGTCCATGGCATCCGGCTTCATGATCGGCGTGACGAAATTGTATTTCGAGAAGTCGAAGATTTCGACCTTGTCGCCGAGTTCCTGGAAGAGCGGCGAAAACGGCCAAGGCGTGTACATGGCCCAGTTGGCAAGATCCGGGTTCCAATCGCGCGCCATGCGATAGGTTTCCTCCAGTGTCTCCGCCGTCTCGTTTTCCAGCCCGACGATGAACTGCGCTTCGGTGAAGATATCGGCTTCGCGCAGCAGGCGGATCGCCTTCTTGTTCTCGGCGACCTTGGTCTCCTTATTGAAGCGATCAAGCTTCAACTGGGCGGCGGCCTCCGTGCCGAGCGAGACATGCACGAGGCCGGCCTTGCGATAGAGCGCCAGATACGCCTCGTCTCTGATAATGTCGGTGACGCGAGTGTTGATGCCCCATTTCACCTTGTCCGGCAGGCCGCGGGCGATCAGCTCTTCGCAAAAGGCGATGAACTTCTTGCGATTGATGGTCGGTTCCTCGTCGGCGAGGATGAAGAAGCCGACCTGATGGTCGTTCACCAACTTCTCGATCTCATCGACCACCTTCTTGGGGTCCCGAATCCGGTAGTCCCGCCAGAACTTCCACTGCGAGCAGAAGGAGCAGGTAAAGGGGCAGCCGCGCGCCATGTTGGGGATGGCGACGCGCACGCCGAGCGGCACGTAGATGTATTTTTCCCATTCGAGAAGCGTCCAGTCGGGCTCGACGGCATCGAAGTTCTTGACCGTGGGCGCGGCGGGCGTTGCAATGATCTTGCCGTCATCGGTCGTGTAGGCGAGGCCCCGGATCGAAGACCTTGCCTCCTTCCAGTTGCCGGCGGCGGCGGCGCGGACGAGGTCGACGATGATCTCTTCCCCCTCGCCGCGCACGATGACATCGACCTGCGGCGCCTCCGATAGCACCTGCTGGTACATGAAGGTGGCGTGGATGCCGCCCAGCACGCGCAGCGCGTTCGGGCACACCTCCTTTGCGATCTCCAGGCATCGTTCTGCCATGTAGATCGACGGGGTGATGGCCGTGCAGCCGATGATGTCAGGCTGCAAGCGGCGCAATTCTTCGCGCAACCGGTCCTCGGTCATGTCGTTGGTCATGGCGTCGAGGAAATGGATATCGCTGAAGCCGGCGGACTTCAGCGCACCGCCGAGATAGGCGACCCAGGCCGGCGGCCAGTTGCCAGCGATTTCCGCACCGCCGGAATGATAGTTCGGATGGATGAAGACGATGCGCATGACCACCTCCCACATGTGTCAACCAAAGTTGACATATGGCGATGGAACATCATTTGACGTGGATCAAACCGGACCTGGAAGTTTTTCTGGTTCGGCTAACCCGCACGAAAAGACCGGGTACGCTCAGCGCTCCCAGTCTTCCTTGTCGGTCAGCTTTTTCGCCCCGAGCTTGCGCTCCAGTTCGTCCGCCTGGCGATCGGTCAGCCGCACGTCGAGGCTGACGCTGCCGTCCTCGTGGTCCTCGCGGCCGTGGACGACGGCATTGCCGTAGAGCCAGGACACGACCGCCTGCTTGTCGGCTGGCACCGTGATCGTGGCCTCGGTCAACACGCCGGACAGACGCTGCGAGATGGTATCCAACAGCGTATCGACGCCCTCGCCGCTGATGGCGGAGACGGGCAGGACATTTTCGCGGCCGGCCGCCTTCTGCAGCAGGCCATCGTGATTTTCCGGATCAAGCCGGTCGATCTTGTTCCAGATCTCGATGATGCGCTCGGAGCGTTCCTTCTCGTCGATGCCGAGATCGTCGAGGATGCGCAGGACGTCGGCCGACTGGGCGCCGTTGTCCGGATCGGACATGTCGCGGACATGCAGGATCAGATCGGCTTCGAGTACCTCTTCCAGCGTGGCACGGAAGGCGGCAACCAGGTGCGTCGGCAGGTCGGAGATGAAACCGACGGTGTCGGACATGATGACCGTGCGGCCATGTGGCAGCTTCATGCGGCGCAGGGTCGGATCAAGCGTGGCAAACAGCATATCTTCGGCCAGTACGCCCGCACCGGTGATACGGTTGAACAGCGTCGACTTGCCGGCATTGGTATAGCCAACCAGGGCCACAATCGGATGCGGCACCTTGCGACGCTTGGCGCGATGGAGCTGGCGGGTGCGGACGACCTGTTCGAGCTCGCGCTCCAGCTTGATGATCTTGTCCTGCAACTGCCGGCGGTCGGCCTCGATCTGGGTTTCACCGGGACCACCCATGAAGCCCGCGCCACCGCGCTGGCGTTCCAAGTGGGTCCAGGAGCGCACGAGACGGCCCTTCTGGTAGTTCAGATGCGCCAGATCGACCTGCAGCGTGCCTTCCTTTGTGGAGGCGCGGCGGCCGAAGATTTCGAGGATGAGGCCGGTCCGGTCGATGACCTTGGCGCCCCATTCCTTTTCGAGATTGCGCTGCTGCACCGGGGTCAGCGGATGATCCACGATGACGAGGCCGGCGTCATGCTCGTCGAGCAATGCCTTGATCTCGGCAATCTTGCCGGAGCCCATCAGGGTTGCCGGGCGCGGCTGGCTGATGGGCACGATCAGGCCCTGGACGACAACGAGATCAATGGCGCGGGCAAGGCCCATGGCCTCTTCGAGGCGCGCATCATTCGAACGGCTGGGCGCCGGCGGCGCGCCTTCAGGCAAAGGCTGTGGCCGGCCCTGCTTGAGGACGGGGACAATGACGATGGCCCGCATGTCATCCCGGGGCTTTTCGTCCTCCGGGATGATCGAGTCGCTCTTTGTGTCTCGGCTGGTGATGATCTCAGTCCTGTCCGGCAGCGCTGTCTTCGCTCTCGAACATCTGCATGGGCTGGCCCGGCATGATGGTCGAGATGGCGTGTTTGTACACAAGCTGCGAGTGGCCGTCGCGGCGCAACAGAACGCAGAAATTGTCAAACGACGTGACAACACCGGTCAGCTTGACGCCGTTGATCAGGAAGATCGTCAGCGAAATCTTCTGTTTGCGAACGGTATTGAGGAAAAGATCCTGCAGGTTCTGAGAACGTTCCGCCATGGCGCCGCTTCTTTCTTTCTTGCCGGTCTTTTCGACCGGTGTGATATTGTTCTTGCTGGCAAGGTGGGGAATAGGTCCCCTCGCCCCTCCACCGAAAAAGGTGGTATCAAATCACCGTCTTCTCCGCAATGTCGAAAAAGGCGGATCGGATGCGCTCGGACATGGCGCCGGGGTGACCGTTTCCGATCGTTTGGCCATCGATTTCAACAATCGGGAAGCAGATGCTGGTGGCGGCGGTGATGAAGACTTCGCGGGCAGCCAGCATCTCCTCGCGTGAAAATTCCCGCTCCGCAACCTCTATCCCCAGCTTGGCTGTCACATCCAGCAGTCCGGTGCGGGTAATGCCGCGCAGAATGCCGTGTTCAGCCGGCCGTGTGACGAGCACGCCATTCTGGTCGACGATCCAGACATTGGTAGCCGCACCTTCCGTCACCATGCCACGTCCATCGACATAGATCGCCTCCTGGGCGCCGTTTTCCTTGGCGACCTGACGCGCCATGGCGTTGGGCAGAAGGCCGACAGTCTTGATGTCGACGCGGTCCCAGCGATTGTCCGGCAGGGTGATCGCCTTCAGGCCTGTCTCATTCTTCTTCGCGATGATGGCTGGATCGGTGATCTTGGCGGTGATGACGAGGCTGGGAGGCGTATCGGCAGACGGGAAAACATGGTCGCGACGGGCGACGCCGCGCGTCACCTGGAGATAGAATAGGCCATTCTTCACGCGGTTGCGGCGGGCAACCTCACGGATCACCTGGCTGAGCGCGGCACGACTCATCGGACTTTTCATCTTCAGTTCCGAGAGGGAACGGTCGAGGCGATCGAGATGACGGGTGAGATCGACGATCAGTCCGTGGCGGATCTCGCAGACCTCGTAAACGCCGTCGGCGAACTGATAACCGCGATCCTCGATATGCACTGCGGCTTCCGAGTGGGAAAGGTAGCGACCGTTGACATAGGCAATCCGGGGCATGGAGCTCTCAACTTTCAGAAATACTGAATCGAAACACGGAAAAGCTGCTCGACATGACGCACGGCGTCAGCAGCGGCAAAAAGCACAACACGATCCTTGGCCTTGATCCTGGTGTCACCATTCGGACGCAGGACCGTTTTGTCGCGGTAGATCGCGCCGATGCGCAGACCCGACGGCAGCTCGAGGTCGCGGAACGCTTTGCCGACCAGCGGGGAGGTTTCCAGTGCCTCTGCCTCGATCACTTCAGCCTTTCCCTTCTGCACCGGATAGACGGCGCGGATGCGGCCCTTGCGGACATGCTGAAGAACACGGGAGATCGTCACGGCGCGTGGGTTGATAAAGGCGTCGATGCCGATCGAATCGGCGAGATCATGGAACGACGGACTGTTGATCAGCGCCATGCCGGTCTTGCAGCCGAGGCGCTTGGCCATGGCGGCGCTCAGAATATTGGTCTGGTCGTTGTTGGTCAGCGTCACCATCAGGTCTGCATCCTGAATGTCGGCCTGCTGAAGGATATTCTGGTCGAGGGCCGAGCCATGCAGGACGATGGCGTCCTGCAACTGATCGGATACAGCCACAGCACGGTCGCGATCGCTCTCGATGATCTTCAACCGTGTCTTCGAGGACATCTGACCGATGGTGCGGGCGACGTAGTGGCCGATATTGCCGCCGCCGGCGATGACGATCCGGGCCGCTTCCTGCTCCTCGTGGCCGAAGAGACCGAGTGTGCGGCGCGCGTGATCACGCTGGCAGATGACATAGGCGAGATCGCCGACCAGCAGATGGTCCTGTGACTTGGCGACCATCAGCTGGCCGTTGCGCCAGATGGCGCAAACGGTGGCCATCAGATCGGGGAAGAGTTCACTCAACTGGTGCAGCGGAGTGTCGACGACAGGGCAATCCTCCATGCATTCGATGGCAAGCATGGCAACGTGGTCATCGGCAAAACGAACGATATCGGTCGCACCGGGAAAAGAGATGCGACGGAGCACCATCTTGCCGACCTCGATTTCGGGCGAAATCGTCACGTCGATCGGCAGATTGTCGCGGCTGAACAGATCCGAATACTCGGGCAAGAGGTAGTTCTGCGAGCGAATACGGGCGATCTTGGTCGGCACCTTGAACAGCGAGTGGGCCACCTGGCAGGCGGTCATGTTTATCTCGTCATACAGTGTGACGGCGATCAGCATGTCGGCCTGGTCGGCACCGGCGCGGGCGAGCACGTCCGGGTGGGCGCCATGACCGACGTAGCCGCGCACATCGAGGGTCTCGGTGATATGGGCCACGAGCGAAGCGGAGGTGTCGATCACGGCAACGTCATTGTCTTCCTGCGACAGCCGCTCGGCGATCCCGTAGCCGACCTGGCCTGCACCGCAAATGATCACCTTCATGGCGTGTTTCCTGCCCTGGTCCGATCAGCGGAGCGGACTCTTTTCTTGTGCTTATACGCCAAGCGATTTCAGTTTGCGATGCAGGGCGGAACGCTCCATGCCGACGAATTCGGCGGTCCGGGAAATGTTGCCACCGAAACGGTTGATCTGGGCGATCAGGTAATCGCGCTCGAACATTTCACGCGCCTCGCGCAACGGCAGTGTCATGATATGCGTGTCGTTGCTTGCCGATACCTTGGGCAGCATGTCGGACAGATCCTGCGGCAGCATCTCAGCCGTGATCGGCGCGTCGGGACTGTCGCCCTGGGCCAGAATCATCAGACGTTCGATGTTGTTGCGCAACTGGCGGATGTTGCCCGGCCAGTCATTGGCTTGCAGGACGGCCATGGCATCGTCACCGATCTTGCGCTGACGGATGCCGGCCTGTTCGGAGATCTGGCGCATGAACATGTCGACCAGGAAAGGAATGTCCTCGCGGCGTTCTGCGAGTGCCGGAACCTTGACCGGAACCACGGCCAAGCGGTGGAAGAGGTCTTCGCGGAAACGACCTTCGGCGATCAGTCCTTCCAGATTATAGGCGCTCGACGAGATGATCCTTACATCAACCTTGACCCGCTTGGAGCCGCCGACGCGCTCAAATTGCTGCTCGACCAAGACGCGGAGGATCTTGTTCTGCGTCTCGCGCGGCATTTCTCCGATCTCGTCGAGATAGAGAATGCCGCGATGGGCTTCTTCGAGCGCACCGATGCGGCGCGGCTGGCCGGGCGTGCCCTCGGTGCCGAACAGCGCCACCTCCATGCGATCGGGCGTGATCGCGGCCGCATTCAGCGACACGAAGGGACCGCCGACGCGGCTTGAGCGCTTGTGGATCATGCGGGCCACGAGTTCCTTGCCGGAACCGGAGGGGCCGAAGATCATGATGCGACTGTTGGTCGGGGCAATCTTTTCGATCGTCTGGCGCAATTGCGAGACCGCAACCGACGTGCCGATCAGCTCCACAGCGTCGCCGGTGCGGCGCTTGAGGTCGGAGACCTCGCGCTTCAGTTTGGAATTTTCAAGGGCGCGCTCGGCGATCAGAATCAGTCGATCGGCCTTGAACGGCTTTTCGATGAAATCGAAGGCACCGCGCTTGATCGCGGAAACGGCGGTCTCGACATTGCCATGGCCGGAGATCATCACAACCGGCAGATCCGGATGGCGCAGTTTGATCTCGTCGAGCAGTGACAGTCCGTCGAGGCGGCTTCCCTGCATCCAGATGTCGAGGAAGACGAGACGGGGCACACGATCGGATATGGCGGCCAGCGCGCTGTCGGCGTCATGCGCCGTGCGGGTTTCGTGGCCTTCGTCGCTGAGAATACCCGAGACGATCTCGCGGATGTCCTCTTCGTCGTCGACTACCAGAATATCAGAGGCCATAGACCTTTTCCTTGTCGTTCTCGCTGTCGATGGGGGACACTTCGGCGCGTGGGAGGATGATCCTGATCATCGCGCCCCTGCCCCGGTCGAAATCGGCCGGAGCGTCATGCAGCTCGAGCTGTCCGCCATGCTCTTCTATGATCTTCTTGACGATGGCGAGACCGAGGCCGGTGCCCTTCTCGCGCATCGTCATGTAGGGTTCGAGAATCCGGTGCCGGTTCTCGGTCGGCAAGCCACGGCCATTGTCGATCACGTCGACCGCAAAGCGGTCATGGGCATGATCGAAATAGGAGCGCACGAGGATCTTGCCCCTGCCGAGCTCCTCAATCGGTACGGCCTCGATCGCCTCCACCGCATTCTTGACGATGTTTCCGACGGCCTGGGTGAGCATGCGCGCGTCGAAGCTGCCTTCGAGCGGTTCGTCACCGAACTCGCGGTGAAACTCGATCTCGCTGCTACCAATCTCGCGCAGGAAAACCGCGTCGGTCAGGATTTCGCGCAGGTCGGCACGTTGCTTGGCCGGTTTCGGCATCCGGGCGAAAGCCGAGAACTCGTCGACCATACGGCCAATGTCCTCTACCTGGCGCACGATCGTATCCGTGCACTGGTTGAAGACGGCCTTGTCGTCTTCGGCGATCTGCTTGCCGTAGCGGCGCTTGAGGCGCTCCGCAGAAAGCTGGATCGGGGTCAGCGGGTTCTTGATCTCATGGGCGATGCGGCGCGCGACATCGGCCCAGGCCGTCGAGCGCTGCGCCACCACGAGATCGGTGATGTCATCCAGCGTGATGACGTAGGAATCCTCCGAACCGCGCGTCTCCTCGCGGGTCACCTGGACGTTCAGCGTGCGCTCCTTGCCGCCACGGATCATGTTGATCTGCTCGCGATACTCGCCGCGATGGCGGACGGCCGCCTCGGTCAGAACACGGTCGACTTCGGGAGCCACCAGCGACAGCTTCTCGCCGATCAACTGGTCGGCCGGCAAAGCCAGGAAGAATTCTGCGGACGGATTGACGATGGTGACGATGCCATTGTCCTCGACACCGATCACGGCGGCCGTCACGCCCGACAGAACCGCCTCGATGAAGCGGCGGCGATCATCGACCTCGTCCTTGGCCTCAAGGATTTCGTCACGCTGCGAACGGATCTGCGAGACCATCTTGTTGAAGGTGCGCGATAGGCTGCCGACGTCGCCATCGGCGGCACGCACCGGCACAATGACGTTCAGATTGCCGGAAGCGATGCTATCGGCCGCACCAATCAGAAGGCGGATTGGCCGCACAATCCGGTCGGCGACGGCAATGGCGGTCCAGATGGCTGCAAGCAACACGATCAGCGCGAAGCCGAGATAGAGAATGGCGAAGGCAATCTGAAGCGTCGTGCGGCCGTCTTCCATCGACTGATATTCGGCGGTGTTCTCTTCCATCAGGCGCATGGCCTGCATGACCTTCGGGTCGACCGCGCGGATGGTGTAGAGGAAGGTGCCCGAGATGGAATCGAGCTTGATGATGGCGCCAACGAGATTGGTCACGCCTGGCGGAATGAGCGTCGGCTGGCCGGCGGCCGCGCTCTGGAGCGCATCGTGCGGGATCGCCGGCAGGGGCTTTTCCGTCTCGATATCGGCCTTGGTGATCGCCGAGCCATCCTCGCGCACAAGGAAGGCACCGAGCATGCCACGCCCCCTCGCCTGACGGGTCATCAGTTCGACGAAGCCGGTGCGATCGAGGTAAAAGAGCGCGCGGTTGCGCTCCAGGTCATTGGCCATGGAGATCGCCTGGCCCTGCAGGTAGCTGGCATTTTCCAGCATATAGGCCTGGGCAACGTTCATCGACGAGGACACGATCGACTGGGTGCGGATAGAGAACCAGCGATCGAGCCCGACATTCAACGTGATCGAAGCGAAGATCGCGACGAGAATCGCCGGCGTGATCGCGATGACCGAGAACAGAGCGACGATTCGGACATGAAGGCGCGCGGCGGCGCGACCCCTGTTGCGCGCCTTGAACAGGCGCAAAACTTCTCGGCCAATCAGGAACATCAGGCCGACGATGAACATCGAATTGATCACGGCCGAAGCGATCAGGACGCGCGACGTGGGCTCAATCGGCGTCAAACCCAGGAGGATCGGCAAGGTGAAACTGGCACAAAGCAGTGCGCCGCCGGCGAGCAGAAGACCCGGCAGCGCAAAAGATGCCCTGCGGTCCTGCGCCATCGCCGCTTCCACATCGGCGGCGGAGGCTCTCCTCACCCTTGCCATTCATTTCCCCCGGATCCGCCAGGGCGGATCTCTTGGCTGCGTCCAGCATCGAGGCCGGATCGGATTTTCTTCTTGTGCGGAACGGCCGCTGGCCCGGGATCGTCACCTGACATCAGGGAACAGATCGCGACACCACGTGGCTTTTGAGCAACGCAATGTGGCGAAATTGCAACGGAGCCTTACGCGATGTCAAGCCGAGCGAGAGCTGCGATAGACCGACACGCCAAGTTCGCGGATCTTCTTGCGCAGCGTGTTGCGGTTCAAGCCGAGCAGATCGGCCGCCTTGATCTGATTGCCGCGGGTGGCCGTCAGGGCCGCAAGGATGAGCGGATATTCCATCTCGGTCAGCACGCGGTCGTAAAGGCCGGACGGCGGCAGCGCTTCGCCAAAGGAGGCGAAATAGGTGCGCATGTTTTCTTCCACGGCCTGGGAGATGGTCATCGAGCCGGTCGCCACACCAGCCTTGGCGATCGGGCTGTCAGAGATATCGGCACGCAGTTCCTGCTCGACGACTTCGCGGGCGATCACGTCCTGTGGATAGAGCGCCATGAGACGGCGAACGACGTTTTCCAGTTCGCGCACATTGCCCGGCCAGGCATAGGACTTCATCACTTCCAGCGCTTCCTGGTCAAAACGCTTGGCGTCCAGACCTTCCTTCTCGCCCTGCTGGATGAAGTGGCGAACGAGATCCGGAATGTCCTCGGCGCGATCGCGCAGCGGCGGCAGACGCAGCGGCACGACGTTTAGGCGGTAGTAGAGGTCTTCGCGAAACAGGCCCTGATTTATCGACTGCTTCAGATCCTTGTTCGTGGCTGCGACGATGCGGACATCCGTGCGGATCGGGGTGCGACCGCCAACGGTCGTGTATTCGCCCTGCTGCAGCACGCGCAGCAGGCGTGTTTGCGCATCCATCGGCATATCGCCGATTTCATCAAGGAAAAGGGTGCCACCTTCGGCCTGCTCGAAGCGGCCCGTCGAGCGGGTCTGGGCGCCGGTGAAAGCACCCTTCTCGTGGCCGAAGAGTTCCGATTCGATCAGGTCACGCGGGATGGCAGCCATGTTGATGGCGACGAAGGGGCCGTTGCGGCGCTTGCCGTAATCGTGCAGCGCCTTGGCGACCAGCTCCTTGCCGGTGCCCGATTCGCCGGTGATCATCAGCGTCAGATCGGTCTGCATCAGGCGGGCGAGCACACGGTAGATTTCCTGCATGGCGGCGGAACGGCCGACGAGCGGCATTCCATCCTGCATATCGTCATCGAGACGCGCCGGACGCTTCTTTGGCTCGGACAGAGCGCGGCCGATGATGGCGATCAATTCGGTCAAATCGAAGGGTTTCGGCAGGTAGTCGTAAGCACCCTTCTCGGAGGCCTTGATGGCGGTCATGAAGGTGTTTTGCGCGCTCATGACCAGCACGGGAAGGTCCGGACGTGCCTTCTTGATGCGTGGCAGGAGGTCAAACGCGTTCTCGTCCGGCATGACGACGTCCGTCACCACCAGATCGCCCTCGCCCGCCGAAATCCAGCGCCAGAGGGTCGCCGCGTTGGAAGTGATCCGGACGTCGTAGCCGGCCCGGCTCAGCGCCTGGTTCAGCACCGTACGGATCGCTGCATCGTCATCTGCAACTAGGATCGTGGCCGTCATCAGTTCATTCCCGTGGTTTTGGCAAGGGGCGCGTCGTCGAGCGCAGTCTCTTTGGACATGGGCATGAGAACCCGAAACGTGGTGCGGCTGGCCTGGCTGTCGCATTCGACAATACCGCCATGGCCGCCGATGATCTTGGCGACCAGTGCCAGACCAAGGCCGGAGCCGTTGGTCTTGGTGGTGATGAAGGGATCGAAGAGATGCGGCACGAGATCGGACGGCACACCCGGGCCGTTGTCATTCACGCAGAACTCAAGCGGCAGCGAGATTTTTTCGCGGGACCCTGCGACGGACAGACGAATACCCGGGCGATAAGCGGTGGTCAGCTGGATCTCGCCGTCGGAACGCTCGCCGATCGCTTCGGCGGCGTTCTTTACCAGATTGAGGAAGACCTGGACCAGTTGGTCTCTGTTGGCGAAGACTGGCGGCAGCGAGGGGTCGTAATTCTCGGTGATGCGGATGTTGCGGGCAAAACCGGCCTTGGCGACCGCCTTCACCTGGTCGAGGACCGAATGGATGTTGATCGACTGGCGATCAACCGGGCGCTCGTCTGAGAAGACCTCCATGCGGTCGACCAGCGAAACGATGCGGTCGGTCTCGTCGCAGATCAGGCGGGTCAGTGCGCGATCCTCGTCGGTTACGGCCGTCTCCAGCAACTGGGCCGCCCCGCGGATGCCGGACAGCGGGTTCTTGATCTCATGCGCCAGCATCGAGGCAAGCCCCGTGACCGAGCGGGCAGCCGCGCGGTGGGTGAGCTGACGGTCGATCTTGTCGGCCATCGAGCGTTCCTGGAAGACGACGACAACATTGCCGGGCTGGCTCAGCACCGGTGCCACATAGATATCGACGAGCTTTTCCTGACCAAGACGCGGCGAACTGAGGTCGACGCGATACTCGTTGACGGGTGCACGGCGCTCGCGGACCTGCTCGATCAGCGACAGAAGCGGGCTGCCGAAGGGAATGAAGGTCGACAGGCGATAGCGCGCCAGATGGGTAGCGCTCGCACCGAAGAAGGCCTCGGCCTCCCAATTGGCGAAGGCGATATGGCCATTCGCGTCAACCATCACCACCGGGTTCTGGATCGCGTTGAGCACGGCCATGGCCAGTCCGTTGCTCTTGTCGTTCGCCGTCATGCGGCCTCCTGTCTGGCGTTGTCGGGCGCGACCTCAGACAAGATGCGCCGCATGGCCTCCGCCACAAAGTCTGGATCCTTGGACGTCATGACCGCGACCTTGTCTTCGGCAGATGCCGTCGGTGCGTGGCGGTCGAGATACCAACCGAGATGTTTTCGTGCATGGCGGACACCGACTTCCGGGCCGAAGTGGTCGAGCATGGCGCGGTAGTGATCTACGGCGAGGCCGGGGATCTCCTCACGAGACGGGGCATCCGCTCCGGCGATCCAGCCAGCATGCCAGGGACGGCCCTGACAGGCGCGCCCGACCATGCGCTATCCCTGATCGAGGCGACCGTGAAGGCCGTCAAGGTTCCGGTCACGGTCAAGATGCGGTTGGGCTGGGATGAAAACACGCTGAACGCGCCGGACATCGCTGCCCGCGCGGAACATGTGGGCGTGCAGCTCATCACCATCCATGGCCGCACCCGCATGCAGTTCTATGAAGGACGCGCCGATTGGGATGCGATTGCCGCTGTCCGCGATGCCATCCGCATTCCCCTGATCGCCAATGGCGATGTCGATAGCCGGGAAGATGCGGTCGAGATCCTCCGCCGTTCGGGCGCTGATGCCGTCATGGTCGGGCGCGCCTGTCAGGGCCGTCCCTGGCATGCTGGCTGGATCGCCGGAGCGGATGCCCCGTCTCGTGAGGAGATCCCCGGCCTCGCCGTAGATCACTACCGCGCCATGCTCGACCACTTCGGCCCGGAAGTCGGTGTCCGCCATGCACGAAAACATCTCGGTTGGTATCTCGACCGCCACGCAC
>NNBU01000038.1_pt1 | contig 86533 bp, 66 predicted proteins | sample 1173781 | NCBI WGS metagenome assembly NNBU01 (sample SAMN07173937, study PRJNA388173) | plant metagenome | biome: Plant school; feature: Soil; material: Symbiotic tissue of Blasia pusilla L.; isolation source: symbiotic tissue sample KVJ2 | host: Blasia pusilla | place: Norway: Troms, Kvaloya...
AAGTTCCTTCGCCCATTAGTGAGCATCTTGGCGTTCGTAAATAGAATTCGATAAAGTAAAATGGCACATCAAGTTGGGATAATCTCTTTTAGTCGTAAATATTTTTACCCTGATCAAGATGCCAGCGCCTTTAAAAGTTGACCTGTCACCAATAGAAGATCAAGCCCTACTAGCACTCACTCAAGCAAAAGGTATACCACCAAGAACTCAAAGTCGTGCCACTGTACTACGCTTATCAGCCGCTGGATGGACAGTGCTAAAGATCGCACAATACTTAAAATGGCATCCACAGACTGTACGCGACACAATTCATCGCTGGTACTGGGGCAAACTCGATAGTTTGTGGGATTGTTCGCGTCCGGGTCGCCGTCGCCAATGGCATAACCCAAATATGAAGTCTCTGCTTCAATTCAAAATATCTTTATTTAGCTATCAACTTATTTTTATTTTATTTTCTTACATCTCTTACATCTATTTAATGCTATTTCTCCACAGTCATGGCGTTTCTAATACTTATGCAGTCAGAATTTACAGGCAGTACAAGGATGAAGCACTCGCTACTCTCACCAGCAATCCCTACCAGTTAGCTACTGACATCTACGGTATTGGTTTTCTGAGAACTGATAAAATTGCCTTTAATTTAGGAGTTGCGCCTGATAGTCAGTTCCGTTACCGTGCTGGTTTAATTCATGTTTTGAACGAAGCTGCTGCCGATGGGCATTGCTATTTACCCCAGCCAAAACTCATTGAGAATGTGATCAAACTGCTGACTACAGCAGATCACACACCCGAAGAAGATGCCCTCGCTGATATTATCAAAGACATGGCACGAAAGGATGACTTAATCCGCGAGAAAAGCGAAGACCAAACGCTGCTATGTTATCTACCAACGTACTTTCACACCGAACAGAACCTTGCTCAATTAATACAATCTAGATTTTGCCAACCAGTTGCACAAGATATGCCTCGTGTTCGCGCCTGGATTGAGCGCTTCACCAAGAGTCGTAAAATCAAACTTTCACCACAGCAACGGCTAGCGGTAGAAATGGCTGCATATTCAAGGGTAATGATTCTTACTGGTGGCCCCGGTTGCGGTAAAACTTTCACTACCCAGACCATAGTCTCTCTGTGGAAAGCAATGGGCAAATCTATCGCCTTAGCTGCGCCAACTGGAAGCGCTGCTCAACGCCTGAGTGAAATCACACAGATCGAAGCCAAGACCATACACTGCTTATTGGAATTTGACCCAAAGACAATGGGCTTCTTACGCGATAATCAAAACCCTTTACCCCATACCGCAATTGTCGCGCTAGAAGCTAGTATGCTTGATTTGTTTCTGGCATCTTCTTTGGTAAAGGCGATACAATACGGTTCCCAACTACTGCTAGTGGGTGACATTGACCAGTTACCCTCTGTGGGTCCTGGTCAATTCCTTGCTGACTTGATTAATTCTGGTCACGTTCCGGTGGTGCGGTTGACCAAGGTATTTAGGCAAGCCCAACAGAGCGCAATTATCACCGCTGCTCACCAAATTAACCGAAGCCAGTTTCCCACTATTGAACCGATTTCCGATAATCCCGTGTCTGAGTGTCTGTGGCACGGCGGCGGTCATCACCCCAAACATGGTGTTAAAGCAATATCCGAAATCATTACAGACTTGATTCCCCGCCTGGGTTACAATCGAGCTACTGATGTGCAAGTGCTTTGCCCCACGTCGCGGGGTTTGCTTGGGACTCGTAACCTCAATACCGTATTGCAGCAGTTGATTAATCCACCCAGTCCCGACAAAGTAGAGATTACCAGGGGCGGAAATTTATTACGAGAAGGCGATCGGATCATTCAACTGACTAATGATTATAATCACGAAATTTTTAATGGCGACTTCGGAATTATCAAGGCCATTGATCCTGAAGAGATGGAAGTTACTGTGCAGTATCGTAAGCATACTGTCGTTAGAACCAGAGCAGACTTAAATCAAATTGCCCTCGCCTGGAGCTTTACCATTCATCAAAGCCAGGTTTCAGAATATCCGGTAGTAATTCTGCCAATTTATACGCAGCCTTATATGATGTTGTCTCGTAAACAGTTGTACACAGCATTAACTTGTGCCAACCAGTTAGCGATTGTCGTTGGTTCCAAGAAAGCGATATCCAAGGCTTTGCGTTCTAGTGACGGCCAACTGCGATATACGCGATTACAGCAGAGGTTGGAAAGCGCTTTTTTGCACCCGACGATTGCAATTTAGAAATGTTCAACTTAACAATTTCACCCGGCTTGCGGTTGTTGCTCTCAATCAAGAGTGAGAAATCTGGTAGCTAGCTGTGCTTTCGCCCACAATTCCACTCGGTTTGTACCTTTTTCTGCTGCCTCGTAATCGACGGCGTGCCATTCATTACTGGTAAGTGCCTTGGCAATTCTTGAGAAACTACTTCTCTAGCTCCCGTTTGCGGTTCTATAAAAAAAGTGTCTTAAACACAAAGCAAAGCAAAGCAATCAAACCACTCTAAAAAAATAAACTAAAAATGACTCTATAGTTTTATGGCGTGATAGCGCTTAAAAAGCAGTACATTGCGGCGTAAATAAACTTTGGAGTCCGCTTTTTGACCTCTTACATCATTTATTAACTATAAAGTCATTTTTAGTTTATTTTTTTCACCTCTTTTTAGGCTTTTCAAAATAAATACCCTGCTGAACAATTGCATAACAGTATTGTGTTTGTCACGCTCCTCAGTATTAAAGGTGTACTATACGCAAAAATCGAGAAATTTTCATTCGCTTGAGGGTGAGTTGAAACGCCCATTTTAAAGGACAATAAAAATCAGACACTATAAAACCAGACGAAACTATGATTGTGTCTGATTATTAAGGGAGTAATAAAAATGACGCTCTCTCTTGTCCACATAACAGCCCATAGAAAGGCGATCGCTTCCTTGCCAGTAGCGCAGGCGGAGGCGAAGTTGATTGCGCTGTGGTTGGAGGGAAAAGCGTCGTCTTCTATTCGGGCTTACCAGCGATACACTAGGCGATTTCTGGATTTTCTGGACAAGCCTCTCAAAAAAGTGACTTATGAAGACTTGGTAGAATACGCTAGTTCTTTTGGGGGCAATGCCGAAAGCACAAAGCGGATATACATAGCTTGTGCCAAAAGCTTGATTAGTTTCGCTCATAAAATTGGATATCTCCCTTTTAATGTGGGTATGGCACTAAAACTGGGTGAATTACCAGATGTAATCAACGAACGCTATCTCGATGAAGCTGATATTAAATTGTTGGTACGGGCAGCAAGTAAGCATTTAGCTGATGCGAAAACTCCCAAACGACAGTACACAGCCCTACGTAATTTGTTAATTATCAAACTCTTGTATCAAGCAGGGTTACGGGCAAGTGAAATCTGTGATCTGACTTGGGGAGATTTGACACCCCGTGGTGAGAGTGGTCAAGTGTACGTGCGAAAAGCCAAAGGCAGTAAAAATCGGACAATTCTCATCAAGCAGAAACTCTGGACGGAATTAATGGAGTTCAAAGCTTCGGCTCACTCCAATCAAGCAGTGTTTCCAAGTCAAAAGGGGGGACACCTCGACCGTCAAAACTTACACCCGATTGTTAAAGCGATCGCACTCGAAGCCGGATTAAGCGAACTGGTTTCGGCTCACTGGTTACGTCATGCCCACGGTTCTCACGCCATTGAGCGCGGGACTAATCCTGTATTGGTGAAAGAAACTTTGGGTCATGCCAATTTAGCCATCACCGATCGCTATCTCAAAGCTAGACCCAATGACAGTAGCGCTTTAAACTTGATGGATCTTTAACATTTTGCATGACTTGTGATGTGGGCAGCACAAATTGGAACCAGTGGCATCAATTGCTACCGGAAACGAAACAAAAAACAGCTTTCAAGTGCCAAAGGGATTTTTCTCTAGCCAGCCCCCTCCATAGGCAACACTTCTTCGGAGAGCCATTCATAAAATTCAGGAACTTGAGATTCCACAAGTCGCAGTTCATTTGCCGCGATCGCTTCAAGTTCCAGCACCACCTCCCAGCGCAAATCCTCAACCCATCGTTTGAGAATGCCTTTAATTGCGTCCACTCCACGAGAAATGCCAGAGCGAAGTATTTCTACGCAGTGGAGTAGAGTAATCCGGTCAGTTTGGGGCGGAACATAAACGGTAGTATCCTCCCCTTGGCTATGGAAGTTCCCTATAGCATCAGGGGGGGGTGTGGATACGGCCTGCTGATTGGGGTTTACACTATACGCAGCAGGGGTTTGGGTCGCATAATAGGTTCGATTTTCTTTTTGATTACGCTTCGTTTCACGATGAGCAATTACATGCATTGCAAATTCTAATTCCTCTTTAGACAAAGAGAAAAGTTTTACCTGTTGCCCCCGTTTACCCTGTTTACGGAAGGTCAGCTTTAGCCCCAACTGCTCGACTAAAGTCGCCAGCAACCAAATAGGTTTACAGTCACTAGGAATAGTAAACCCAAGAATTGCTTTGACGTGAGCAGCACAATGTATAGCGATCTCCGTCATCTTGAGTAAGGTGGAATCGTCGGCGGTAACTTCATCACCCTTCATTAAAGAAGTGAGAATTTGATGCAGCCCCAGGTTAAATCTAGCCAGCCATCGCGCCGAATAATTGCCCCAGTCGATGCACAAAGGTAGATTGTCACGTTCGGTGCGGTCTTTTTGGGTGACAATTGTTGGTGGTGTAGGATAACTTTGCCCAGTTTTGGGGTCAGTAAAAGATTCTTCGGGTGGGGCTAAAATGGCCTCAAGTCCAGCAATTGCTCTAATTAAGCGACCACCTTTATCCATTTCTACGAGTGATTCGGTTACTTCGATGCCGTAAGAATCAGAAATGCGGAACTTTTCACATTCAAAAATTTCGCTAGGGTCAAGGTAATCTTTGCTCTGACGGGCACGGTACTCGCTCAAAGTAATATTGTTAGCCTTGGCAACAGCCGAATTGTGGGCACTATCCAAAGCTTGTGCTGCTGCTTTTAGACTTTCAAGGGATTGAGGATCTGAATCACTGCCCACATATATAAATGTATTGCCCATTTCGGTGAGAAGCGATCGCAAGTCATCGCGCAAATTATTGAGAGAATAGTGGCGGTTAGCCATAATTTGGCAGTAAGCCTCAAGCGCCCAATCTTTCTCTGCGCCCCGCTTACCCGTTTCTCTGTCAATCCGCAACAGAAAAGCTGTCATTTCATTGGTTTGGAGCAAGCGCTCTTTAATCTTGGATGCGTTTGTATCCTTGTAACCAAAGGGAGGACGCTTTGCCACCCAAATATGAAACGGGACTTTTGGACGATAACGGTAAAGCTGTTGGGCGCATTCAGTAGCGGTTTGGGAAACGCCGTGAAACACACCAAATACTAAGTCAAAATGATACTCAGAAATATCGACACCAGTACCGAGACTGGGAGAAGTGAACAAGGCATCAAAATTTTTGACGGCGTTGGTGATATCTTTGATGAAAGCGACATTCTCATCACTGCCAGAATTGTCAGAGTGAACCGACCAGATACGATATTTTTTTTGTGTATGTGATTTTTCGGAGTTAGATTCTTCGTAGTTGATTGTAAAGGATTTGTCGAGTTTTTTGATGAAACGCTTACTGTCGCTGGCAACCATAACTTTTTCTCCAAGCATCAGCGCTGCCGAGATTTGGGCGACTATGGCGCTAGAATTATCTCCCTCGTACCAGTAAATTGTGCGTGAACCGTTTCGCCACTCGTTTTTAATGATGTACGGGACTTCACCTTTTGGTCGCATTGCAAGAAAGAAGTTTACCGTTAAATCGTCCATGTGTGCATCAGCGATGACGACCAGTGGCGCATTGTATACTATATATTCCAGTACCTCCAAAATGGCGGCGCGATGTTGTTTGCAAGTATTACTGTGCAGTAGGTGGGTGAGGTATTGGCAAGCTTCATCTATAAATATGCAACCGTAGGTGAGAGACTGGGTGTTGAGTTTATGCAAGCTGTCAATAGTAATACTAAGGGCTTGGGCCTGAGCTAAACCTGTGTAACCCAAGTCTGAATACATCGCCGTCCGCAAGCGTTCGGCAAGATTTTTCAGCAAGTTAACCCGATGTCCATTGTTGAGAAATCTGGCATCAGGGTTTTGGTCACGCCACCAGCGCATAAGTTCAGTTTTGCCTGTACCCATGTCGCTCCAGAGTACGACCAGTCCTGATTTTGGGAAATTGAAGCTAGGGGATTTCTTCGATTTGTCTGAATCAACTCCGCCAGAATCCGTAGACTCCTTCTTTCTCCAATGTCCTTTTATAGATGGCGTGAAAAGTTGTTCCTTTTCAAGCTCATAAAGCTCAGGCAGATTGCATTTTTCTTCAAGTTCAGGAATGCACAAAGCCTCAGAGAGATACTTGACATTAACGGTGACATCTGGTTTGTATTTGCTAAGTCCCCATTTCTTAGCCCGATATGAGCGCTGGTAATCTTTTAGTGATTTAGCATCATCGATGATTGCGGTCAGTAGAGCGTTGGCATCTTCACTGCGACTAACTACAAAATCATCAACGCCTTTTTCTGGCCCCGGCAACAGCGCAACTTCACATTCACAACCTACTGCCTCAATCGCTTTGGCAGTCCGTACCGTTGCTTGGTAAACTGACCACCTGGTTTTAGAAGAAGTTTCGTAATCAAATAATATAATGAACTTGCGCCCCGCCTGAGCCATTGGTACTAAGTCAGGATGCAACCGTTCATCAAAATCCCGTCTTCCGACCCGCCCGTTCCAAATCCCCGGCAGTGCGATCGCTACAAACCCTAAAGAGAGCAAGCAGGCCGCTTTTTTTTCGCCCTCGCATAAGATAACTGGAATCTCTGGATGCTGTTTCACCCACTCCCAAAATATTAGTGGATTGAGTTGATCCAGTAAGCGCAGCGCTAAAAGTGAATGATAGCGCTTAATTAAATAACGCTTTGCAACTTTGTCCCAGATGGGGTTAGCGACATCAAAGTAGGTAACGCGGTTGGGGGTTTTTGGGGGTGACTCGTATTTGACGGGTTTCCCTTTTTGCCAATCAATGCGAGGGAAGTTGGGCTTAATTCTTCCCCATTCCATCGGTTGCCAGTTTTTGAATGGGTCAAGTGACTGAATCCACGTCCCACCCAGTAATAGATGCTGATACATTTTTATGTATCCATCTGTTACCCGACCCGCATTCTTACGTGGGATCTTATCAGATATGAACAGGAAATCATAAACTGATTCTCCCTCTACATGGAAAAAGTTGCGCTCAATCAACGCCGGATGAATGGCGCTACCAGCTAACAACTCATGGTATTCCGCAGCCGTGAGATTGTTTGGATATTCAGTTGTCGCTGAATTCATCGGTTCTCTCCTCGGAATCCCTTGGAAAGAACGCTTTCAAGCTGCGAAATCCTTGCTCTAGCCTGGATATTCCGAAAATTTAGCTTCGTCACAGCACAAAGTTGCCATGCGAAAGCTGCACTCGACCCCATGCGCTCAACTACAGCGCTCTTGGAGCGTTCTTTATTTATCACAATATTTTCCCCTGATAACTCGGTTTACAAGCTTCAGAGGGGGTGTTGCGCTGCTAAGGGTTTTTAACTACAAAATTCGGGTTTTTTCTTAATCAAACTTAATATCTCGCCCCTTTGAGGAATTTCAACAGCAAAAACTGCCACACAAAAAGCACCAGTTTCGTGTGGTTTCTCGTATAATACAAGAAGCAGCGTGGACTTAATCTCTTTTGACCAGTTAGTGGAATCAAGTCGCCAAACTTTAACTACCACCGCTTTGGTTTTTGTGAGATAACCCCGCTCTGGAGTTATTTAGTTTTTTGCTCCTTGGACAAAGCGTTACTTCTTAAGTACGTTTTGTCCTTTAAATTTTGTGTTCCTGTATATTTACCTCCATCTTTTGTTCGTTCTGATCTTACAATGCCCTCTGTGTTTAACGTTGTTTTGATTTTTGCTTTTGACCTCCACGTTTTTTAAGGATTCTTTTAGGGGTAATCGAGGGTTGGTAGCACCTCTGTGTAGGGTAGATTACCCTGCAATATTATGAAAAGCTTTTGCTTAAGATGCGACCGCTAAATTTGGCAAAGCATTGGATACACGCACCAATCCTTGTGGATCGGTTAAGATATACTTTTTAATTACTGGCTGGAGAGTAAAACTAATTTCTTTAGTAACTGGATTTTTACTGCTTTCAATCAATGATTGTTTTTCCAGATTTTCTAGTGCTTTAATCAACTCTAAAGTTGACACAGACGCTTTCTGTCTCTGCCTGATATCACTTAATAACTTGGCAAAGCTAATAAATTCTGTAGTTGAAACTATCTCCTCTGCTGTGTAAATCAGAATTTTTCGCTCAATTTCTGTCAATACGTGACCAAAAACATGATTAAGCATTGCTTCAAACTTACTACTGACAAGAGTTGTTGGGTTTTGAAAAAATACTTGTGTACTGCCAGAAAAAAAGTGATTAATTCTCTCAATTACTGCTTCTAGTTCCGAAGGATTACCACGATAAGTTTGAATTAATTGATGGCACTTTTCTGTGTCAGTCAATCCTTTTTCAGACAAAAACTGCATTGCCGCATCTTCATCTAAACCTTCAATTCTAAAAAATCGAAGAGGTCGCTTCGCTACTATCAGATCATTCAGCTCATCAAGCAGAATTCGATTAGTCAAGAGCAAACAGCTTTGATGCTGTTCTTCTACTAAACGGCGAAAAAATAATCTGTAATCTAGTCGTTGCTCTAAATTTTTTGTCTGAAATAACGCTTCAGATTCATCTAGCACAACCAAGCAACGGCGTGATTGCATCTGCTTCAGCAACATTGTAATCATTGCTTGAGCATACTTAGGTGAGCTTGAGGGTGTTTCCAAAGGCTCAATTATATCTAACAGTTCGGTTACTAAATCCTGAAGTAGTGGTGCATGAGCAACTGATTTCCAAATCAAATAATCAAATCTAGGTTGAGATTCTGCACTAATTTCCGCTAGAAGTTTTGCCGCTAATGCAGTCTTACCGATTCCTGCTACTCCTACCAAGGATATACATCGCTGTTTAGCTATTAATTCTTTTAAAAGAGTTAGTTCCTTTACTCGTCCGTAAAAACTAGACACATCAGGTAGTTGTCCTCCCAGAACTTGTATTAAGTCGTTGGCAGGGAAGTTCGGCTCCTCTTTTGACGCAGATTGAGCATAATATTCTTCAGTAACTTGTTCCAAAAAATCACGCAGATTCTTTTTGCCAACCCGTTCGCCATTTCCAATAGTTTCAGAAAGCATATCCCACAATCGACGGGCTATGCCACCTTTTAAGTAGTTAGGACTGTAAGATGAGTTACTTGCTATTTCTTCATAGTCATTGTCATCCCACGCTCCCTTTATAACAAGGATTTCAGCCTCGGATAGATATCTACCTTTTTTGGCAAACACTAACTTATTTACTACAGCTAGGGCTAGTTCAAAAGTAACTTTCACTGTAAAAAGTACTTTTGGTGACTCCTGTCCTGTTTGCTTAAGGGAGGAGTCAGTAGGAGCCTGGAATTGCGATTCAGTACTAAAAACTGTAACCTTGTTAATCATTTTTACACAGTAAATGCCCGAAATGGGCATTTTTATAGATTAGGCTTAGTTTTAAGAGGAGATTGCATTGTATCAATCATATTTGATTTTTCATTTTATAGTTAATTTTTTTCAAAAAAGTACTATAGAAATTTCTAATGTCGGTTACTTACAATAAGAATTACTTTCGTAGACACATCTTGGATGGAGTACGGTAAGAGAAAAGAGTAAGATTAGCACTTACACTTAAGGCTATTTACTGAAATTGGCTACTGAATTTTCATTTCAGCTAAACAGTGAGTTTTCTAGTAATTATTGTTTAGTGTGATATTTGTTACTTTCTTCCCTAAGCAATGCAGGTATTTAATGGTAGTATACATTGATGTTTAAAATGAGGCTGCCTAAAATTTTCAACTTATATGTTGTTCCATTGCGACAGCAAGAGGTAGTGTGAGTAAATTTCTATGCATTACGTTATACATACTAAAATATGGGTTACTGTATCAACCCTCTTTGCAAACAACGTCAAAATCCTGATGACGTTAGTCACTGTCTCTTATGTGGGACTTCATTGCTAATTAACGACCGCATTTGTCTAGTTAAGCCATTAAGAGAGCTTACCGAAAACCCATTTAGCTATATGGAAGTTTTTGAAGTGGACGATGCCGGCACTCAATGGAATCCTGGGCGTAAGCGGCGAGTCATGAAAGTTTTAAAATGGAACACACCTCAGTTAGTTGATCTTATTGAGCGGGAATCTCTCACCTTACGGCTTATTGAACACCCATGTATTCCTAAAAGTACTATAGATGACTTTTTCACTTTTATTCCGAATAATAGCTCTCTAACATTGCATTGTTTAATCATGGATAAATTTGAAGGAGAAAATTTAGAACAATGGTTAGAGTCTAATGGGCGAATTTCACAATCCGTAGCATTACAATGGCTTCGACAGTTAGTTGAAATCCTTGATGAAGTACACCGTACAGAAATTTTTCATAGAGATATTAAACCTTCTAATATAATTCTTCAGTCAAGTGGACAACTTGCATTAATTGATTTTGGTGTAGCACGGCGAGTGACTGATACCTACTTGGCAAAAGTCAGTGGAAGTGGGGGATCTAGCACAGGTAGGGGAGGACGATACGAAATTACATCTGTCAGTACTCCTCGTTACTCTCCATTGGAGCAAGTAAATGGTCAAGCAGTACCTCAATCAGACTTCTATGCTCTGGGTCGGACTTTTGTGCAATTAGTGACTGGCATTCAATTGATGGATCTTCCAACAGATAAAAAGACAGGAAATCTAATTTGGAGAGAGCAAACGCCGCAGATTGACAAGCCCTTTGCTGATTTTATTGATGAATTAATGGCTCCTTTACCAGGGCAGCGTCCGCAAACAACTAGAGTCATTTTGCAGAGGTTAGAAAAACTACCTCAGCAAATTAAAAATTATAGATTAGCTAATTCTAAAGTTTTTCAATATAGCAAATATACATTGATTGTTTTGGGATTTTTTGGGTGTGTCTTTCTCTCTATACCTGTAGTAGCTAACTACCTAGTAACTCAAGGACAAAAGTTAGAAGCAGCAAATAATTCTCAGGGAGCACAAGATTTTTTTTACTGGGCTATAAAAATTCGTTCTCAGAGTAATCGGACTATATCAAGTTTTTACTTTGATAAAGCTGTCCGTAGCACCAAAGACCTTGAGTTAGCTAAAAAATATTATGAATTAGCAATTAAATACAATAACCGGGATGCAGATGCTTATAGTAATTTAGCTTTTGTTTGCCAGCAATTAAACCAAGATGACTGTGCAATTAATAATTATGAAAATTCCTTTAAATTAAAGCCTGACAATTGGGAATCGCGTTTTGGGCTAGCACTTTTCTATGATGATAGACGAATGTATGATTTGGCAGAAAAACAGTATATATTAGCCATTGAAATGAGTAAAGAAGCAATACCAGCCATTAATAATTTATCAAGATTGAAGATTTTAGATGGCAAATATGATGTAGCAATTGCTTTAGCTAAATCAGGTTTACAAAAAACTGAAAATATTAAATTTAAGTCTACTTTATACAAAAACTTAGGTTGGGCAAAATTAGAGTTAAAGCGTTATGCCGAGGCAAAGGCTGATTTGGAGAAATCAACAAAACTGGATGCCAGAACAGATGCTTATTGTTTATTAGCGCAAGCGCAAGAAGCATTAGGTGAAATTAATGATGCCAGGCTGACTTGGGAGATATGTTTGATTGCTGAGTCTAATCAGTTAGAAGTTCAGCAGTGGAGATTGCAAATATTAAAGCGTTTGTTGGGAGAGTTTGTGACGCCATCTTCGCCCTAAGCCTTTTTTTTATTTCCTGTTTCCTGTATGCTACTAACTAGCAAATAGCCATACAAAAATTTTGATGCTTACTTTACACAATTCGACAAGTGCAATAGCCAAAAAAATATTCACAGTTCAAATTGTAGCACTCGCATCAATATCAACATTAGTTGTCTCAAGTTCTAGTAGTGCATGGGGGCAATCTCAACTAATAGCCTTGCGTCAGTGCAAGAATGTTGATGGAAAGGTGATGAGTCCAGGCGATCGCTACTTAAAAGCAGGTAGTCCGCTGTGCCCAGGAGATCAGATTCACCCAAAGAATGGAGCCACAGTTACAGTCGTTTGCTATTTAAATCGAAAAATTTTATACATTAATCAAAACAATATTTCTGACGCTGCCAACAAATGTGCGCCATTACAAGTCACTGAGGCAGATAAGTATCGATGTACGAATCTTAAACCGCAGAACTGTCCCACTACACTTAAAGGGCCAGATGATGATAATTCTGTACCAAGACCAAGATTAATTAGTCCTTACATTAGTGGCGGTAGAATCTTGACTACCCGACCATCAATTTCTTGGCGTGCAGTTCCAGGAGCTACTAGTTACACAGTAGAGATGGAGGGTAATAATGTTAATTGGCAAATACAAGTAAATAATACTAAATTGCCATATCCAGAAGGGCAACCTCAATTGAGATTTGGACGTGTGTATAGAATTATTGTGTTTGCGTATCAAGGGAACTCAATCATAAGTCATGCTCCTTTAGTATTTGGTCTTTTATCAGAAAAAGAGCAACAGGAGATCGCATTACTGGTAAAACAAGTTAACGAAGTAAAAGTACCTCCTGATGAAGCTGCTGTTGGGGTTTTAGATACTATATACATGTCAAAAAATCTGGTAAATGAATCGATAGAAACATTAAAGGCAAGAGTGGCAGCAGGAAGTAAAAACCCTGAAATTTATCGAGTACTGGCAGATCGCTACTTAGAAGCAGGACTGCCTAATGAGGCTCTTAGTGAATACACAACAGCAAAGAAGTTAGCTAAAAGTAATAAGAACTTAAAGGAATTATCAAAGGTGCAAGAAGGTTTAAAACTGTGGGAATTTATAACCAACTACCAACGAGCAAGAACGGGGCCCAGTAGTAATGATGAGCGTATTTAGGATTTTTCATTAATGCTAGTTGTGCGATCCGCAGTGCCTCTGCTTTAGGAATAGCATTTTTCAATCCCTTGTAGAATTCTTCCATTAATAAAGCAGTAGAATCCGCATCTACTAGCCACAAAGTAGCTATCGTAGTTCTCGCACCGGCTTGTGCGGCTACTCCAGCCATTCCTAATGCTGACTTTTTATTACCCTTTGCAGTTTGACAGGCGCTTAAAACTAATAACTCAATTGCATCTGTATCGGTTTTAATTTTACCTTTTAGTAATTTGTCAAATTCTCTAATATTGATGACCTTATCATAGGCTAGAAGTACTGTCTTCAAAGGGTCTGAACTAAACTGTCCATGAGTGCTAATATGAACGATTGGGAAATTATTTTTACTTATTTCTTGCTCTAGACGGGGAGTAGTAAACTTTTCGTCTAGTAGTGTAAGGGAAGATTGTGTTTGACTTTGGACATCTTTTACTTCTTCTTTGGCTTTGGGTAGTGATCTAACGCCTTTAGGAGCGTTGCGATCTAACAAGCTGGGGCTGGGCTTAGACAAAGCAGCAATGAGAGCTGTAAACCGCTTTTTTGATAAGGGTTTGGGATATCTAATTCTAGAACCGAGAGTGGCTGCAATGCTGTACTGCTCGAGTAGATAATTTTTCCCATTATATAATATGCCCATTGGTATACTTTGAAAAGATTTATCTAAGATAAATATCAATGTTCCTGATGCAGGTAAATATGATGCTATTGGCGCAATTAATTTTTCATAAAGTGCTTGAGAAGGCGAAATAATTTGTTGTACATCAATAGTAGGGAGTTTCTGATCCTGTAAACTCCATAAAAGATCACTAAGATTATCTTTAACTATATTTGCTTCAACAGAGTAATGATGAAGAGAGCGGTTTGAAGACTGGAAAATAACTTCTATAGTGTCATCCAAATCAATGATATGAATGATCCCATAAGCACTATTTAAGTCTGGAATATCATTCAGAGCAATTAGGTCAAGCTTGCCGCATTTTAAAAAATTTTCTAACTGTGCTGTTTGTAAACGTTCGTTTATTTGAATGACTTCTTTTAGATTAGGATTAGAATCCTTCAAAAGTAACTTCATATAATCACGGTACACAGGTTCTACTTCTTGTTGAAAGAAGAACTGTATATCTATATTGCTTGACAATATGCTGTCACGAATATGTGCCAGATTGTCAATAGCAGATTTGTACATTGTGAGGGCTTCTTTAGCCCTTCCTTGCTTGTTGTACAAGTTTCCTAGCTGTTGTTGCCATTGGTAAGCAATATCTTCTGCTTGAATTGATTGAGCCAAACTTAAAGCTTTTAAAAAATATGCTTCTGATTTTTCTGGTTGTAATTTACCCAGAGTGCCAAAACTGTAAGACTTGATTCGCTGATTACTTGTACTTTTAGCTGTTTGCAAAGCGGACTGACCATATTCAATAGCTAATGAACGTAATTGCTGATCTGGAATTTGACTTAAACTATTAGCAAAATTGAGTTTAGTATAAACAAGTTGGGTAGCTGATAATTGAGAGAATGTAGAAGAATTTTTTAAAATTATGTTAACAGATGGTTGAATTTGTTGTTGAATTTGATTGCTAATCTCAACTAATTTTGAATTACCTAAATTTAACTCTGTTGTTAAGAAGTTATCAAAATCTATTAGCAGGCTCAAATGATGCAGTTGAGATTTTAATTGTGTTACTGGATAATTTACTGACACCAGATTCACTTGATGATAAATTTCAAGTGAATTGAGTGCTTGTTGCTGAATCAGCTCCACAATTTCATTTTTAAAATCTGGTTCTTCTACCTCATAATATTTATTTCGTGCTTGCTTATAAATAGCTTCATGAGTATTAGCTAATGACAGCAAAATCTCATGATTATCAACAGTGGACGTTTTTTGAGCAATTGATAGAATTTTTGCTAGAACAACCTTTGATTCATCTAATTTACCAATTAAGCGCAAGACATCTCCTAAGTTGTGCCATGCAAATAGATTTACTGGCAAATATTTTTGCCTATCAAGGGCTGCTATCAATAGTTTTGTTGTAGATTCAGTAGACTGTTGTGGCAAAATGGCACAAATCTTAGTATCTGTATTTAGCTTTAGAGCTTGTAATAGTGTGTTACAAGCAAAACGATTTAAACCCAAAGCTTGTAGAGCAAGATTTTGGTTAATTAAGCTGCCAGTAATACCCTCTTCGTAGCCAAGTTGACGATAAATTTTTGTGGCTGTTTTCCAAGACTCAAGGGCCTCCGATGCTCGTCCTTCATTTAAATACTTTTCTCCTATTTGGGTTAGTAGTCGCGCTTGATTACGTTTTTCTGCTTCTTTATTTACAACTTGAGCAGCGATAATGGATGGCTTGCCTACAACTGTTAATAACCCTAGAATGCTTGAAAATACATACTTAAACCAGTCTCGGCGTTTAATCATTGCTGGGCATGGGTTGTTATAGTACTTTTTGACACATTTTCTTCAGAACATAAGCTAGCGAATGACGCAGCATAAGGTGTTACTGAATTTGCTTCTGCCGTTAAGGTCACATTCCCGTAAGAGTCTTGCACCCAACCTTGAGCTTCTACAATTTGTGTTGCTTGTTTTTGCAATTTTGGCTCCTCTGAATTATTGTTGACCTGACCAGAAACAAAATTATCTTGCCAAGTTGGTTTAATAGGTGGTACATCGTTAGGACTCAGAGGTAATCTGTCCACACCACTCATGACAAATTCACTTACTGCCACGTCTGTCTGTCCCTGGCAAACTGATGCAACTTTTGGACTTTGTGCAAGTCCTTCTGGTACGGACTCAATACCATTAGGGTCAACGTAAAAGCCGTTGATCTGAACGTCACCATTCAATCCGAATTGTGAACTAGCTGTAATTTTACTGTTGGGAGAGAAAAATAATCCACGAGCATTTATCAGGATATTTCCGCCTCGTCCTTTAAAAGCGTTAGCTGTGATGCTACTGTTTTCCGCAAGAACTAGGATATTTGTGTTGATATTGATGTTGCCACCATCACCATCTGTGTCTTGCTGACCAGCAGTTGTCGAGATAATTCCATTGCTTAAAAAAATATTATTTGAGTTAATATTAATATCACCACCCTGTCCGACATTAGTGGTTGCGGTAACGCCTCCGTTGTTTGTGATTTTAATCGTATCGGCCTTAATTTCAAGTTTTCCTGCATCACCCAAACCTTCATTTGCCACACTAATTAGACCTCCTTTATTGACATTTAAAAGAGGAGTGTCAATGGTTATATTTCCAGCAGAACCATTTGGTATCAAAGGGAGTCTAAATATTTTTCTGACAGTTTCATTTGCAACATTGACTGATGAGCTTATAAAACTAGGTTGAGAGTTATCAGCTTTTCCACTTACTTCTATAAAGTTTTCGGCATTAATATTTATACTGCCAGCATTTCCAGTAGCAAAAGCAACAGAATTAACTACTCCTCCATTTTTCAATCGCAATTGCGATGTATTAATATTTATACTGCCAGCATTTCCAGCATTAAAAGCTGTAGCTGCTATGGTGCTTGGAGCAGAACGCTCTGGTTTTATCCCTGTAATTTCGATAGAATCTGCATTGACAGTAACGTTGTTTCCATCTCCAGTTCCGAAGCTTGATGATGCTACTGTTCCTCCATCAGTAATTCGTAGCTGAACTGTTGACATTTGAACAGAACCTGCTTGCCCAGAAGCGAAAGTAGCAGCACTGATTAAGCTAATAGTATCTCCACGACGAAAAGGATTAGCAAGCCTGTTTTCTAACAATTGCACAGAATCAGAGGCATTAATAGTTACGTTACCTCCAGAAGCGTTACTGTATGTACCTGCTCCCACTCTTGCTCCATCCTGAAGCGTTAATCGTTGGGTAAAAACTTTTAGATCGCCACCTTTTCCAGTATTTACTGTTTCCGTGAGTATACTACTAGAAATATTGCCATTTGGAGAAGTTCCTTCCAAAACCAAAGACCTAGAAGCATTAATATTGATATTTCCAGATGAAGTCTCGCCTAAATTCTGAATCAACATTGTTGAACCGTCTGTCAGATGGACATTATTTCCATGTACCTGAATTGTTCCAGCGCCTGTACCACTAGCATTGATTAAAGCTTGTTTCGATAACTGAATATCTTCAAACTTGCGAACTCCTTCGTAATCAAAAGTCCATCCTTGGTTATTGGATTTGAGGTCAACAAAACCAGATCCTACACTACCCAACTCAGATTGTCCCCCTGGAGTGGTTATAATGCCACCTTCCACATTTACGTTACTCCCGATTAAAGCTAAAGTCTTTCCTGGTTGTACTAAAAGCCCTGTTGAATTGTTGTTTACTATGGTAGGGAATAAACCTGCATTTGGTATAATTTGATGTCCGCCACCTAAAACTTGAATAGTTCCAGTTGAATTATCTCTAAATGCTAGCCCTGTAGGGGCACTAATTGTTAGCAATGGTTCTTTCTGGTTGGGTTGAGCAAAAAACTGTTTCCCGTCAGCAAATTTAATACTGTTGGCTGTGGTTGCGACAAATGACCCACCAATATTTAGTTGAGCATTAGAACCAAAAATAATTCCATTGGGGTTGAGTAGAAATAGGTTAGCTGTTCCATTAGCACGAATTAAACCATTAATGTTAGAAACAGATTTGCCTGTGACACGGCTAATAATGTTTGTAATATCAGCAGCATTATTAAAGAAAGCAGTATTCCCAGTAGAAACAGAAAAGTCTTGAAAGCTGTGGAACAAATTAGTTCCTGCTCTAGTTCCTTCATTGATAATATTAATACTGCCTTGATTAGTGACGCGAGAATTGTTAGTGAGAGTAGTATCTGGAACGATTTGTGCCGCAGTTGGATTTGAAAATGATATGTAATATAATATACTAGCATTAAATAAAAAATGACTAGCTTTTCCCCATCCTATTTTAATTTTCGTCTTATGCACCTGTAGCTAAATCCTTTTTTTTTGCACGAAAATATTATAAAGTTTAAAAAGAACTAGCTACAAATGATTTAAATGATTTTGACCATGACGTTAATATATGCGATTAATCAGTTATCTCTCTATCTATTGCAATCATTGAACTTCCCGTCTATGCAAGCAATACCCGACTGACAAAACTTGGTAATCAACTTTTCGATAAGAATCTATAAGCACTGAGTCATTATCCCAACATTTCTGAAAAAACTCAAATCTGGAATTAGTGTTCAAAATTCTTGCCATCTTGAGCTTTTTCACTCTGGTCAATCATTTGACCAAGCGCTATTGCCTCACTTGACGATTTATCTATCTGTTATCACTCACGGTTCATTGGCTGCTTACCATTAATATCTCTTGATGGCGGTTGCATATACTAAACGTATAATTACTTTTTGTTTACTCAAATGAATACAAAAATACAATCTGATTTTGATTTTTTTCGACAGTGGTATCCGCTTTCTCCTATCGAAGATATCAATCCCAAATGCCCCACTACAGTTGTTATTCTGGGATTACGCTTAGTCATTTGGAAGCCTAAATCATCTAAAGCTTACCAAGTATTTCTAGATCAATGCCCTCATCGCCTTGCTCCCTTAAGTGAAGGACGTGTTGATGAAAAGACGGGTAATTTGATGTGTAGTTATCACGGCTGGCAGTTTGATTCTCAAGGAGTTTGTACATATATTCCCCAAGCAGAAGATCCAGAAATTATTACTAGGAATCAAAAAAACTTCTGTGCAGTTACATTCCCTGTTCGTCAGCAAAATGATTTACTTTGGGTTTGGCCAGATGCTAGATCAGCAGAACAGGCTGCAACTACGCCATTACCTCTGTCACCTCAAGTAGATGCTAGCAAAGGTTTTGTTTGGGATTCTTTTGTACGTGACTTAGAATATGATTGGCAAACTCTTGTTGAAAATGTGGCAGATCCAAGTCATGTTCCTTTTGCACATCATAAAGTGCAAGGTATTCGAGAGCAAGGAGTACCTATACCTATTAATATTGAGAAATCAACAGTAAATTTAATTGAAGCAGTTATTGAAAGAAGCTCAGGACGAACAACAATTACTTTTGAACCACCTTGCCGCTTAGAATATGCAATTAGTGTTGGTTCTGGAAAGCAGTTAGGAATTGTCACTTACTGTATTCCAGTGTCTCCAGGCAGATCAAGAATAGTGGCTCAATTTCCTATTAATTTTGCTAAAACAATCTATAGTTTATTACCTCGTTGGTTAGAACACATCATAATTCGGAATCCACTTCTTGATGGAGATATGATTCTTCTACATCAGCAAGAGCGTTTTTTTCAACAAAAAAAGTTAGTTGAAAGCTGGAAAACTGCCTACAAGCTACCTACAAGTGCAGATCGTTTAGTGATTGAGTTTAGGAATTGGTTTGAAAAGTATTGTAATGGGGATTTACCGTGGAATGAAGTTGGAATTAATTTCTTACAAAACTCAAATATTAATGACAGTCGGACTGTACTGCTTGATCGCTACAAACAACATACTCAGCACTGTAGTAGCTGCCGAGGGGCGCTAAGGCTGATCCAGCGTTTGCAAGTGGTACTGTTGGCATACTCTGCTATTACTATTTCAGGAGTTGCTATCCTCCCAGATCCGTTTCGAGTCAAGCTTGGTTTAACGCTAATTATTACAGCACTATTAAGTTTAGCAGCTTACACTTGGCTCAAATTTTGGCTTGTTCCTAAATTTTACTTTGTAGACTATGTTCATGCTCAAAAATGACAGAACTAGACAACAATTACAAAATTATTAATTTTGTAAGTAGCTCAACATATAGCGCGAATTCCGCAGTACCTATCTTCACCAAATGCCGTGCCAGGGCTATCTCTGCTTTGCTGAAAGTGGTGGTAATTTCTCGGGCGACTCCAGGCTAAGGGCGTTCCTTGGGCAAGAAGAAAATAATTGATGGGGACTTTTGGTTGTCTGTTTGTTGAGCGATATCTGTCAGCATTGCAGAGCCAGAACTCGTACCAACGCAGATAATCGAGAGCGGTAAGAGTGCAAGTAAAAGAGGTGTTCTTTAATCTTCATCATCTTCATTTTCGTCATAATCGAAATCATCGTCACCATGTTCTTCGTACCATTTTTTTCTCTAGGGCTTGCCTTTCAAGCTTTTCTATTTCTTGCTTTTTCCTTTCAAAGTAGTTAGAGAGCTTTTCACCCAGACATTATGGTTGTGATAAAAATCACCACGCTGTTCTAATATAAACCCACCCAGCAATAATCCCAACCAGACTTCTACCATCGGCATTTGCAACACACGTTGCAGTTTAACTAAAGAAATCTCATCTTTGACATTTATCAGATGGTTAGCGATCGCACTTTGCCATTTTTCCACATCCTCATCTGATGCCAAATTGCGGACATCTTCTAAAGTTGTCACCTCATTAAGCATTGCCAAAACATTCGCTTTTTCAACAGGTGCTGCTACAGAATCACCCAACTCAGTAGGAGATGAAAATTGGTGTGGGCCGTGTGGTTTAAAGGTTTGTGGTATTTGCGGTTCAATCAAATCATCTAAATCTAGGTGCATTGTTGTCCGCACTAAACCAGCAAAGAGATCGGTGCTAACAATTGGCCCTAAAAGACTGTTGCGATCGCGGGTATCTTGCAACAGCACTTCGGCACGAGACTTGAGAATATCCGCAATTTGACTGAAGGCAAGCGCTGCGGTTGATAACTGTGCCTCCAAGGGTAAACTTTCTAGCTCGGCATCCAAACAATCCCACATAGCATCAAGGGAAGAAGTTGGTGGAGATTCAGACAACTCATCAAGCACATCCCAGATTGTTAATTGGTGGTATGTGGTCATCTCTAGGATTCTGGATGTAACGGGCAGGGTCGCACTGGGCAGTAGCTTGAGGTAATCTCAAACATATCCTTATATTGATATAGTGAAACACCGTATTGTTTGGCAAATGCCTGCAACACCTGATCTGTATAGGCGCGGATCTTGCCAGCCGTTAACCCAAAGCAGTGAATTGGTTCTAAGCGACAAATAGGCTGTTGCCCCAGCCAGAGTTCTGCGCCCAAGGCGTGCAATGGTTTATCCCCTGGTTCTTTATACAAATACAGTACTGCAAAATATGTTGCTGGTGGTTCGACTGTTACTGAATCAATTTCTGCTGAATTATTCTGCGAACGGTGGCGGTAAAACGAACGGCGATTGTGGCAGACTTTTGGATTCCAACATCCATCCCCTGCTGTTCCATGTAAAACTTTAGCTTGGGCAGTTGGTAGTTTGGAACATAACTGACACTTGGGATCGAGTGGCTTGGGCATACCTTACTCCACTTCTTCACCGATTGCACGATAGTAAGCAGCGATCGCAGCTTCTTGTTCGCTGCGAAGGGTATAGCGCCGAAACGCTTTCTCGCTTTGATGTCCTGTTAATTTTCGTGCATGGCTGGGGTCAACTCCCAATAGCAATAAGTCAGTGGCATAGGTGTGGCGAAAGGAGTGAGGATGTAAATCCTCAATGTGAGCTATTTCACCAATTTTTTCTACAGCAAAGTAAATGCCGTGATAACTCAAGCGTTCGCCCTTGTATGAAGCATGGTATGAAATCATTAATGGGCTAAGGCTGTTTAACACTTCACTGTTTTCTTCTCGCGATCGCAAATACTCTGCTAAAACTTCCCGGCTCTCTTTTCGCAGTGGAACTAAGCGTGGTTCATTGGTTTTGGTGTCTGGTAAAAATAGCAGCTTGCCATCAAATGAGCCAACATTTAGCTGTACAACTTCCCCTGCCCGGAGTCCATGACTGAGAATGTGAACCAGTGCTGTATCCCGTTGCTTTGTTTCTCGCAGCAATTCCAACGCTGACCAAACCTGTTCCATTTCTTCAGGGGTCAAACTTTGCGCTGGTGGCAGTGGCACTTTTTCTAGTTTTATCCCCAGTGTTGGATTAGTAGAAATAATTTCAGGATACGTATAGCACATCCATTTGAAGAAGCTTTTGAGTGCCGCAATTCCTGCATTGATGCTGCTTTTTGAAAGCGGTTTATCTGCATCAGTCCGCAGTTCATCACGGAGATATTCTTTATATAGTGCAAGGTGACGTGGGCGTAGCTCATGATAGTGCAGTTCACTCCAAGCCAAAAACCGCTTCAGTTCGCGTTCGTAGAGTTTGCGGCTGTTGGGTGCGAGATTGTTGCTGCGTAAAAACTCCAGTACTTTTATCCACCGTATGTCTGTGGGTGCAGCTATTTTTCCTGCCCTGCTTCTAGATTCTCCCTGTAGGGTTGATGGTGCTTGATCCTGTATGTGGATCAACTTGATTGGCGGTAGGTTGTCAAACTGAGGATTATTTACCATCTTGATCGCGATCGCCTAGAAGCAGTGTGGAACTAACACCCAAAATTGTATGTGACTTTAGGGAAAATCTGGCTAGCGTGTCACTAAAATGGTTCTCAATCTTGGTACTGAGGTGAATTGTTAAAAATGTTTACAAATCTTGAGTAAGTGAACTAACTGTCCTTTTATAGCCGCACAAACGGGACACTTGCTTTTCTAGATATTGATATTTCCTTATTTTGACAAGAATAAGTATAAACTTTTGCCGTCAAATATTATGTTTGAGTAAATGTTTTAGTTGATGTATAACTTATACGCATCCTCATAAAACATTCAAAAGTGGTAGATAAAATTGAACTTATTTACCTAGCAAGATACAAGAAAGATTTGATGCTTTCTGATTTAATGATATGTCAGGCAGCTAATCAGAAAATTTGCAAAGTTCGAGAGTTAATCGACAAAAAGTAGTGTACTTTTCTGGGTTCGCCTAAAGCTATATAAACCTGAGTTCGGGATAAGCTGAAACCTTGATTATGTAGTTAGTTTGGAAAAAGTGAAAGCCTTATTCTTTCGTCCAATTAATCAAATTTGAGTCCTTAACCCGAACTGACGTTATATAAAGGTTTCGTTTAAAAACAAATAATTTGGGGTTGCTCTAATGCTAAGTCCTGTGTTAACAGTCAGTATCTTTCAAAAACAATCCGACCCTAAAGTATTTTCAGCAGGCCAAGTCATCTTTGAAGAAGGACAGCCTGGTGATGAAATGTATGGGATTCTCGAAGGAGAGATAGATATATTAGTCAATGGCAAGATTGTAGAAACCATTGATAGGGGGGAAGTTTTTGATGTCGGGGTACTTGTAGGAGTTAAAAATAGGACTTATACAGCGATCGCCAAGGTAGATACCAAATTGGTTTTCCTTAATGAGGAAGAGTTTCTCTTTGCTGTTCAGGAAACACCCATGTTTGCCGTAGAGGTGATGAAAAGTTACTCAAAGCGTCTGAGTCGCTTGCAGCATCTGGTTTAATGTCCAAATAATTATCGAATAGAATGGGCTAAACCTTAGCTATTCGCTAACAGAATTCAGAATCTAATAACAGATATAAAGCGGGGAATATTTCTCTTTAATACACTAGCAATCAACTGAATCTTTAGGAGAATATTAATGTTAGATATTGATGAAATGAGTTCAAAAGAAATACACGAACTACTACACCAAGTAGGATACGGTCATCTTGGCTGCGTACACGAAGGCAAACCCTACGTGATGCCAATGTATTATTATCTCGAAGAAGAGGACATCTACCTGTTTACAACGGTCGGCATGAAGACTCACGACATAGATGCGAATCCAGAAATCTGCCTACAGGTTGAAGAAATTCACGGGCCCTTTCATTGGCGCAGCGTGATTGTGAATGGTCGAGCCTCGCGCCTCACGGAGCATTCAGATATTGATCGCGCAATGCACTTGATCAAAGAGCGCAATACAACGCTCTCACCTGCGATCAATCGAACTTGGATTGATGCTGAGGGACGTTCAGAAGCGATTGCAATCTACCGCATCCATGAGAGTGAGATAAGTGGACGAACCACTGATGGAGTTAGCAGTCAGTGAAAATTTTTTACACAGCACTCGTTACGGGCTAAACCCTAGCTATCCGGTAACAGCACTCAGAACTGTCTTGGTGAAGAAGCGAAGTTTGGAAGTGAATCAGGATAAACGTTTATATTACCTCACGAGTTCTTCAAGTTTGGTATTTAATATCAAGTTGAATAGCTCTGTTTTTGTGTTTCATAGGAAAAAGCGAGATTATGGTTTCCACCGTCGATCTCAATACCGTGGATGGCTTATCTGAGCTTGACGCGATCGCTCGGCTCAAACAGGATGGCTACAATGAACTCCCCTCAGCTGGCTCTGGCAGTATTTTATCGTTCGCTTGGGAAACCGTTCAAGATCCGATCTTCCTCTTGCTAGTCGGCGGGGGTATCATTTATTGGATTTTAGGCGATCTACAAGAAGCCCTGATTTTGCTGGGTTTCGTCTTCTTCATCACCGGGATTAGCCTTTACCAGGAAGGTAAAACCGAACACGCCCTAGAAGCCTTGCGCGACCTTTCCAGTCCTCGCGCCTTGGTGATTCGGGATGGTGAGCGAAAACGAATTGCAGGGCGAGAAGTCGTTCGAGGAGATGTCTTAGTTCTAGCAGAAGGCGATCGCGTATCTGCCGATGCAATGATACTATCTTGCACAAATCTTTCAACCGATGAGTCATTATTAACCGGGGAATCTCTACCCGTTCGCAAAGTTGCTGCCGCGGGTACTGTGGAAATGGCGCGTCCAGGGGGAGATGAGTTGCCCTTTGTATATTCTGGAACCTTGGTAGTTCAGGGACAAGGAATTGCTCAAGTCCAAGCGGTGGGCGCTCAAACAGAGATGGGCAAGATTGGCAACGCTTTGCAAAAAGTCAAGCCGGAACCTACTCCCCTACAACAAGAAATGACTCGGTTGGTGAGCCGTCTGTTTGGCATCGCTTTATTGTTGTGTGTGGCAATCGTTGTTATTTATGGAATCACGCGAGGAGATTGGCTCAAAGGATTTCTCGCAGGTATTACCCTAGCAATGGCAATTTTGCCAAACGAATTTCCGGTTGTCGTGACGATTTTCTTAGCCTTGGGAGCCTGGCGAATTTCTCAGAAACACGTTTTAGCTCGTCGCGCTTCCGCCGTGGAAACCTTGGGTTCGGCAACGGTTCTGTGTGTGGATAAAACCGGGACGCTGACGCTGAATCAGATGGCAGTACAACAGCTATTTGCATACAACCATGCAGAAAACCCTCAACCATATAATTTGGAATTGCATTTACGAGAGTCTCTCCCCGAAACGGTTCATGAATTAGTCGAGTTTTCCATTCTGGCGAGTCAGAGAGATCCTTTTGATCCAATGGAGAAAGCGTTTAAGGAATTGGGCGATCGCTATCTCGCACATACTGAACATCTGCACAACGATTGGATACTGTTGCGAGAATACCCGCTCTCACCGCATCTACTAGCAATGTCTCACGTTTGGCAGTCAGCCGATGGCAAGCAGTATGAAATTGCAGCCAAAGGAGCGCCGGAAGCGATCGCGGATCTCTGTCATTTCACACCCGAACAGCAGACAATTATGGTAGCCCAAATCAGTGAAATGGCCAATCAAGGCTTACGTGTGTTAGGCGTTGCCAAAGCCTCTCTTGTTGATGCGCCACCACCATTTTTGCCACCTCATCCATCCCTCAATCCCGATCATTTACCCGATGAGCAACATGACTTTCCTTTTCAATTTCTCGGATTGGTAGGACTGTCTGATCCAGTGCGTCCAAACGTTGCGGCGGCAATTCAAGAATGTTATACCGCAGGTATTCGAGTTGTGATGATTACGGGTGATTATCCCGGAACGGCTCAAACTATTGCCCGTCAGATTGGATTGATGCAAATGGGAGCCATTCTGACGGGAGCGGAATTGGATCTCATGAGTGACGCTGAACTAGAACAACGTATTCAAAGTACAAATATCTTTGCACGAGCCGTTCCCGAACAAAAATTGCGCTTAGTTAATGCTTTGAAAGCTAAGGGTGAAGTCGTTGCCATGACTGGGGATGGTGTGAATGATGCCCCGGCTCTCAAATCTGCCCAAATCGGGATTGCGATGGGACAGCGAGGCACAGATGTTGCCCGTGAGTCGGCGGCGTTAGTGCTATTGGATGATGATTTTTCGTCCATTGTGCAAGCAGTGAAACTGGGACGGCGAATTTTTGATAATCTCCGTAAAGCAATGGCATATCTGCTAGCGATTCACATTCCGATCGCTGGGATGTCTTTGATTCCAGTGTTGTTTAAGTTGCCGTTAGTATTACTTCCCGTTCACGTTGCCTTTCTACATTTAATTATTGATCCAGCTTGCTCAATCGTTTTAGAAGCCGAACCCGCAGAAGCAGCGGTGATGCAGCGTCCTCCCCGCAACCCCAAAGAAGCATTATTTGGCCGGAAAACTTTGAGTTTGGCAGTACTGCAAGGGGTGGGGATTTTGGTAATTGTTCTCGTCATCTTTATAGTTGCACTATATCGCAAACAAGGCGAACTTGATGCCCGTGCGTTAACGTTTACGACGTTAATTTTGGCAAATTTAGGATTAATTTTGAGCGAAAGTTCTTCATCACGCCTCATAAAAATCTTGAAATCTCCCAATAATGCCCTTTGGTGGGTGATTGGTGGGGGATTAGCTTTTCTCGCGATCGTTTTGTATGTCCCGTTCTTGCGTCAATTGTTTAGCTTCTCCTTCTTACACCCAATCGACTTGACAATTTGTTTGGGGGGTGGGGCGATCGCTCTGCTTTGGTTTGAACTATTAAAGTTACTCAATCGACCCCAACGAGTTATTCAATCCAAATCAAGAAAACCTATCTAAGAAAATCTATAAATGATTTACTATCCTTTGATTTTGATACTGTTGTTTGTTGGCCCAGCGCTTTCTTCGATTGCAATTCGGCGATCTTTTACGATGCGTGGACAGTCAGGTGGTCACTGAGCGTAGTCAAAGTGGTTATTTGGTTGATTATAAAAATCTCACCTTTTCATCTTGGTTATTGATAGCGTTCAAGGAGTTACTATAGAAAATAGCATAGAAAAATTCAAAAATATGCTAGTATTTGCTACCATAGTCTATCAACATTAATTTCTCATCTTTAGTTGAGAAATTTTTACAAACTTAATAAATATATTTTTACAAAAAACGATTTTAATTACTATCGCTAAAGTAATATACTTACGCTATTTACTGAAAAAATCAGTTAAAATACGCTATTTTTATAGTTAAAAGTTATGAAAAAATATTGCAATATATTGCCTAAATTTAGTGCTGAAAGTCCTACCAGAAGCTGTAAAAAAGAATTAAATATAATAGAAAACAAATATTAAAGAGGGGTTAAATAGGGTATGAGTTGTATAACTTCTGCTAAAACGTTCTAAAGGTAGAGGTTATGTTAGTCAAAATTTGTAAATATCAAATGTGCGGCTAAACAAACTAAAACTGAGATTTAATCTTAGCTTGATAATAATATAGCCAAATTTCAGAAATTAAACATAACTAAGGCAATCATCATGAGTACTGCAATTGATAACTTCACCAAAAATCTTCATGACAATTTAGAAGCGGTTGAAGAACGGGTAAAATCGCTGAGAGAAAGTATTCAATCTGCGCCGAAAAAAACTCAAACTGAGATTGAATCTCAAATTGATGAAGCGAAGACAAAGCTGGATGCTAAGAAAAAAGAATTTGATGATTATCGGGCAAAGCTCAAAACTCAATTCGAGGAAAAAGAATCTGAAGTGAAGTCCCATGTCGAGGAATGGAAAACGGGTCGCAAAGTAAAGAAACTCGAACATCGGGCAGATAAAGCTGAAAACCATGCAGCTACGGCGACCTTCCTAGCGATCGCCACGATTGAAGAGGCAGAAAAAGCAACCTTGGAAGCGATCGCTGCCAGACTAGATGCCGAATCCGCAGCAGTAACTACAAAGAACTAATTCGTAATTCCCTTGAAATATATACAGAAGCCAAATTCATGACATATACACATACGGTTGTTGCTAATTTCCCCTCCCATCCAGAAGCAGAAGAGATTGTATTGGAGCTGCAAAAACAAGGCTTTGATATGCAAAAGCTCTCGATCATTGGCAAAGACTACCAAACCACTGAACATGTGCGGGGATTTCTCACCTGGAAAGATACGGCTAAAGCTGGAGCCGCAGGGGGTGGTTATTGGGGTAGTTTCGTCGGAGGTTTATTTGGCATCTTAGCAGGGGCTGGAGTGTTATTTATTCCTGGAGTCGCTCCAATCATCATTGCTGGCCCCATTGCGGGAGTCTTGGCGGGTTGGTTAGAAGGAACACTTGTTGGTGCTGCTGGTGCTGCTGCTGTCGGAGGACTGGCGGGTGCTTTAGCAGGGTTAGGAATACCCAAGCACGAGCTAGTGAAGTACGAAACTCAAATTCAAGCAGGCGAGTTCATAATCCTTGTGACAGGTAGCAACGAGGATATCAGTCAGGCGAGGCAAATGCTAGACAGAATTAGTCATAAAATGAGCATTTCGATCCCTGTCTAAGATTTTGAACTATTAACCTCCCAAGATTAGACATCTGGTGACAAAGAATGTAAACACGTAGTAGTGCTACTTCTCTATAAAGGTTCTGGATATAATGGCACTAAGAAAAGCCCAAAGACTTGTGTCGTCTTGTTCCCAGCCTCCAGGCTGGGAATGTATTTAAAGTGGGCTTCTGCCTCTTGTCAAGCTACTGGAGGCGGCAGATATTCCAGGCTGAGAACCAGTCAGAGCAAGGGCTATATCTTTTCTTCGTGCCATTCATTCATAACCCTTTAGAGTGACATGAAAGAACGTCGAAACGTCAACATTTGGCTAATTTTTGGGCGCTCAAACAGCGCTAACTGCAACTTGAGAACTTAATTTAATCGAAAAATTGATTTAGGTAGCAAAAAGTTATGGCAAATATTATTGGAACCAACGGTAACGATACGCTATTCGGCAGTGACGAGGCGGATACAATTAATGGTGATGGTAACGATACTATAACAATTGATCAGGACAACGCTTTTTTGACTGGTGGCGGTGGTAAAGATAAATTTGTCTACATAAACTATGGGCCTTTTCCTAACCCCAATACTATTACTGATTTCGGTGGCATAGGTAAGGGCATAAATCTCTCAGCAGCAGTCATTGGCGAAGTGGATACCATCCAATTCCAAGGCTCTAGTTTTACTGCCAAAAATCTGCTGCTGACTCAGAACGGCAGCAATCTGGAAATCGCCTTTGAAGGGGAGGCTGGTACAAAAGTCATCCTTCAAAACTTCAAATTAGAAAACCTAGATAATCTGCCAGCAATTTCTTCACGGCCTGCGATTGGTAATATCCTGTTTAATGGACAAACCAGCATCACCGACAGTTTTGATGTGTTTGATGCCAACTCCACTCAAACTAACTTGTTCAACAAGAACACAGTGACATTCCTCAATGACCTCAACAACAAGATTACAGGTTTCGACAACTCGAATGATGTGGTGAATGGTCAGGCAGGTAATGACAAAATCAATGGCTTGAGTGGTAACGATCTGCTGCGCGGTGGTACGGGCAATGATACTCTCATTGGTGGTAAAGGGAATGACTCCCTTAACGGTGGTGAAGGGGATGACTCACTCAACGGTGGTACTGGGAATGACTCCCTCAATGGTGGTACTGGGAATGACCTGTTGAGGGGTGGTGCGGGCAATGATAACCTTTTTGGTGGTAGGGAAAATGACACCCTTCTTGGTGGTACTGGTGACGATAGCTTGACTATTGGTTCTTCAAATCTTGATATTTTAGGAGGCGATCAGCTGCTCTGTGGGGATGATGGCAACGATACTCTCTTTGCCTCAGGTTATCAAGAAACCCGCGGCAACGGGTACACCTATTACGTCTCTGGTAACAACACCCTCAACGGTGGCGCTGGTGACGATTACTTGATTGCTAACTTTTTAAAAGGCAATAACCTGCTGAATGGTGGTGACGGCAACGATACGTTCTCCAATAACTACAGTGGCAATAGTACGATAAATGGAGGTAAAGGTGACGATTTGTTGTCCTATAAAACCGATTATTACCTCTATGGTACAGGGGGGGTAACAACGACATTCAATTCTACTACTAACATTGGCTCAATTACGCAAGGCACGAACCGGGTTAGCTACAAAAATATCGAACGATTAGAGATCACAGGTACACTCTATGATGACTTGATTGTGGGGGGCAATGGAGATGATACTCTCAACGGGCGCTATGGTGGCAATGATACTTTAAATGGGGGAATAGGTGATGATTTGTTAATCATCAATGTCAACTATGATGCCCCGGGAATTTCTTCGACAGATGGGGGAATAGGTGACGATTTGTTAAGCGTCAATTACGGTAGTGCTACCGGAGCAATCACTTCTACTTTCGATACTACTACTAACATTGGCTCAATTACGGCAGGCACGAGTCGGGTTAACTACAAGAATATCGAGCGATTAGAAATCACAGGTACAAACTACGATGACTTGATTGTGGGGAATAATGGTAACGATACGCTTGATCCGGGTCTGAGTGGAAATGATACGGTAGATGGGGGAATAGGTGACGATTTGTTGAGGTTTTCTACCTATGAAAGTAATGGCCAGGGAATCGCTTCAACTTTCGATACTACTACTAATATTGGAACAATTACCGCAGGCACGAGACTGATTAACTACAAGGATATCGAGCGATTATATCTCTCAGGTACAAGGTACGATGACAATATTGTGGGGAGCAATGGCAACGATAGGATCTCTGCGTTTAATGGCGGGAATGATACGATAGATGGGGGCGCTGGTGACGATTTGTTGTCCTATGGCGCAAGTAGTTACCAGGGAATCACTTCAACTTTCGATGCTACCACTAATACTGGCTTAATTACTGTGGGTGAGGATCGGGTTAGCTACAAGAATATCGAACGATTAGAGATCGGAGGTACAGAGTACGATGACAATATTGTGGGGAGCAATGGCAACGATAGGATAATAGGAAACTATACTTACTCTGTCGGGCACTTTGGAGATCAGAGCGTTAACGTTATTGGTGGGAATGACACAATAGATGGCGGCAAAGGTGACGATTTGTTGATCGTCGATGACGGCAATGGTAGTGATGCAATCACTTCAACTTTCAATGCCACCACTAACCAAGGATCAATTACGGCTGGCACGAATCGGATTAGCTACAAAAATATCGAACGATTATATATCACAGGTACAGGGTACAATGACAGTATTGTGGGGAGTAATGGTAATGATACCCTCAACGGTGGTGGTGGCAATGATATCCTTATAGGTGGCAAAGGTAATGATACCCTCTATGGAGGATATAATGGTAGTGATACCTTTGCTTTCAATAGTTTCAATGAAGGCATCGATAATATTGAAGACTTCAACGCGACTAATGGATTGATTCAGGTATCGGCTGCTGGCTTTGGTGGCGGGTTATCACCAGGTTCACTTTCAGCTAATCAGTTTACTATTGGAGCATCTGCAACCACTAGCACTCAGCAATTTATTTACGACGATGTTACAGGTGCATTGTTCTTTGATCGAGATGGCAGTGCCAGCGCCTTTACTCAGCTACAATTTGCACAACTATCTGGTGGGTTGTCACTAACGAAAAACAATTTTGTGGTTGTTTAATTAGGATTAGCGCTCTATCACTCTAACCAGAGAGAATAGAAAATGGTGGTATTGCAAGGTGCGTGAAATAGCAACTTGCATCCGATTCATCAATGCAATTATAGTGATCGCCCCGGTAGAAGTGAAGCACGGGTTCGTAAACGCCGCCCGAAAGCTTACCCCTTAATGACGAAACCACGGCATGAATTACGTAAGCAGTTGCAAAGCGCTTAATTGATAACCGTTTCCGGTTTTCTTAGTGCCATTCGGTTCTGGATAACGCATATTTAATTTCTGGAAATATTTAAAGGAGTCAATCATGGTAAGTAAAATTGACATCAAAAAATCTGTGCCGCGTGAGCGATGGGGCGAATTTTTTGATCTATTTTCAAGTGGTAATCGTGGACGGTATATTTCAATCGAAATCATCGATTCAGAACTCGATAATGCAGAACTGATTCAAAACGCACCTTTGATGGCAATGGTTTACGATCGCCCCGGAAAAGGAGATGATTTGGTAATTGAAGTGGGTAGAGATGAAGTGACTTACGCTCACACCATCGATTCACCGACTGAAGTTTTAACGGGACAGAACTCAAACGGTGTAATGATAGCGGTTCGGATTAGTGACGCTGCGGGGACAAAAACGTTGATCCAGTTACAAGCTAATTAATGTGAATGAAATCATTATCTGTCCGACACGTCAAGAACTTTAGATTTAGGTTCACAAAAGACGTAAAACACGATTAAACCAAGCTTTGCAGGGATTTAGTTGACATGGGTAAAGAATCTAATGCCTATTTATTAGGTGGTGGTATCGGCTCTTTGGCAGCCGCCGCCTTCATGATTCGTGACGGCGGACTCCTTGGCGGAAATATTTTTATCCTAGAAGCAAAGCCCCTCCTGGGCGGAAGTATGGATGGAGCCGGGAACCCTACAGATGGGTATTCCCTGCGCGGTGGAAGGATGTTAACGACCGACAATTACGAATGCACTTGGGATCTTTTCAAGTCGATCCCCTCCCTGAGTTTGCCCGGTAAAACGGTATTTGACGAAACGATGGAGTTCAATGAGCAGCATAAGTCAAATTCTATGGCGCGTCTCGTTGACAGCCGACGGGCGAAAGTCCCTGTGAGTTCGATGGGCTTTTCCATGCAAAATCGTCAAGAGTTACTGAAACTTACCCAAGCGGGTGAAACTGAGTTGGGTGCTAGTTGTATCACAGATTGGCTTTCCCCTGAATTCTTTGAAACTGAATTTTGGTATATGTGGGTTACTACGTTTGCTTTCCAGCCGTGGCATAGCGCTGTTGAATTTAAGCGTTACTTGCATCGCTTCATGCTGGAATTCTCTCGGATTGAAACCCTCGCTGGGGTTAAACGCACTATCTACAATCAGTACGATTCATTAATTCTTCCCTTACAGAGTTGGCTTGCTGCCCAAAATGTCCATTTCCTCGTCGATTGCAAGGTGACGGATCTAGATAGCACCACCGCAGAGGGGAAGTTGGTAGTGACAGGCATTCATTATCAGCAGAGTGGTGAAAGCAAAACCATTGCGGTAAAAGATTGCGACCTGGTTTTTCTGCAAAATGGCTCAATGACCGATGCCTCAAGTTTGGGGTCGATGACAAGTGCGCCCAAGAAGCTGACTAAAAAAGATTGCACCAGTTGGACTTTGTGGGAAAAGCTGGCAGCAGAAAGCCCAGATTTTGGGAATCCGGCTGCTTTTAACAGCAGCATTGCCGAGTCTCTCTGGGAGTCTTTTACGGTGACACTAAAAAACCCCGCATTCTTCGATAAAATCGCCAAATTTAGCGGCAATGAAGCGGGGACTGGTGGGCTGATCACGTTTAAAGACTCAAATTGGCTGATGTCCATCGTCCTCGCCTATCAACCCCATTTTATAAACCAGCCTGCTGATGTACAAGTCTTCTGGGGATATGCCCTTTTTGGCGATCGCATCGGTGATTTCGTACCCAAGCCAATGAGCGAGTGCAACGGTGAAGAAATTCTGCGAGAACTCTGCGGTCATTTACGATTCGATTTGGACACTGTGGAATCGGCAAACTGTATTCCTTGCAGAATGCCGTACATCACAAGTATGTTTATGCCTCGTTTACGCACAGATCGACCTTTGCCGATCCCTCGTAGCTCAAAGAACCTCGCTTTCATCAGCCAGTTTGTGGAAATTCCTGATGATGTCGTCTTCACGGTCGAGTATTCGGTGCGAGCTGCTCAGATAGCAGTCTATGAATTCTTCAGTATCGATCGCCAGATCCCACCTATCTCGCCTCATGACAAATCACTGCAAGTCGAGTTTAAGGCTTTAGTCAAAGCGTTTAAGTAAGTTTTGCCTTCACTAACGGGCGTTTCAACGAGACATAACTCAGATTTTTATTGTTCGAGGAACTCTCTCATGAAACCGGATTACCTGATTGTCGGTAGTGGTTTATCAGCATTAGTCTTTGGCGCTTTGATGGCCAACTCTGGCAAGACTGTGCAAATTCTCGAAGCCCATGAGCATCCCGGAGGCTTTGGGCATACGTTTACGATGGCTAAAAAGTATACGTTTAACGCTCAATTTCATTATGTCTGGGACTGCGGCGAAGGACAAACTGTCAATCGGGTACTCAAAAAACTAGGATTAGAGCGAGAAGTAACTTTTGAGCGTTATGACTCGGAAGGCTTTGATCACATGCGAATGCCAGAGCATAGTTTGGATATTCCCTCGGAGCCAGAAGAACTGATCCAGCGATTGTCTAATTTGTTTCCTGCTCATGGCGATCGCATTTGCCAATTCGTCAACGAAGTAGAAAAGACTGGTGAAGGCTTGAAAAAACTCTCTCCACCGATTAAGCCAATTGAACTGTTAAAACATCCAAATGAGGTATTCTCTACCGTCCAGTATCTCAACAGCACACTTCAGGATGTCTTTGACAAATTTCAGCTACCCCAAGCCGCTCAAACCCTATTAGCCCTACAATGGCCTGATTTTTTGCTGCCTCCAAATCAACTCTCCTTCTATGCTTGGGTTATATTGTTCCGAGGTTATCAAGCAGGCGCATTTTACCCAACCCAGCATTTTAAGCATGTGATTAATTCGTTGGTTAATGTCATCGAATCACATGGGGGACAGGTGCTTCTCAACCATGAAGTTACGAATTTTAGAGTCACAGACAGAACAGTTACGGGAGTTCAGGCGATGGATCTTACCACCCATCAAACCCATGAATTTACAGGCGACACCGTAATTTGCAATATTGACCCCAAAAAAGCCGCCAAGATGATCGGGGAATCGCAGTTTTCTAAAAGTGTGCGCCGAAAACTCAACTATGAATATTCGGCATCTAACTACATGGCTTATTGCGTCGTCAAAGATATCGATCTCCGAGAATATGGATTTGGCAAGTGGAATCTCTTTCATACAGGGCATCACGATCTAAATGAAGCCTTCGCGCAGATGTACGATCGCAATGACTTTTCTAATCCTAGTTTTGCCATCACAACTCCCACTTTATTAACTAAAGCTAGTCGGGACTGTCCAGAAGACTGCCAGATTGTGGAATTTCTCACCGTTGCTAATTACAAATACTTTCAGGAATTACGAGATAATGACCGCAAAGCTTACAACCAGAAAAAGCAAGAAATCTTAGATTCCATCCTCGATGTTGTGGAAGAACACTATGTACCGAACTTTAGAAAATACATGGTCTTCCACATCACAGGTAGCCCTACTACCAATGAGCGTTTTTGCTGGTGTCCTAGTGGGAATTCCTACGGCTCCAGTTTGACACCGCGCAACATGGGTATGGGGCGACTGAATCACGAAACCTCACTCAACCATTTCTATTTCTGCAATGCCTCATCTGGCTATCCGGGCTTTGCTGCCACTTTTTGGACAGGTGCATTGCTGTATCAACGGTTATCAGGCGACGTGATTTTAGGGACTTCCAAGAAATAAATTATCCAAATAAACGTAGACGCAATAGCGGCTTGCCGCAGCCTACCACAGAGATACAGAGAACACAGAGAGGAGAAATACAGAAAGTTTTTCTGTAAGTTTTGGGACAATTACGAATTACGAACTTGTACTGAGCATAGCCGAAGTATTACGAATTATTTTAATTGAGAGGTAAATCATGAGAATAGCGATCGTTGGGGGAGGAGCCAGTGGCATGGTGACAGCTTACCTGCTCGATAAACAAGGGCATCATGTCACTGTGTTTGAACAGCAATCTACTTTAGGTGGACATATTCGGACACTGAACAAGAACGTTCAGCCGAACCAATCCGATTGTAATGAAATTTTGGAAAATGGAGTGCTGGAATTTCCGACTGTGTTTTACAACTTCATCGCCCTCATGGAAGAGTTAGGGGTGGAACTAGAACCCCTGAATATGGGTTCAGCGATGTTTTTCAAAAATGGCAGCCACTTTCTATCAAGAGTCGCAATCCAGAAGAACTTCACAGGTATTCGCCGCCTGATTGAATATTTACGCCTCGATACCCTCTATGCCCGTTCTGCTGGATTATGGCTAAGAATAAAATTTGCTCACCTGCAAGATTTTTATAATCAGCCTTTGTCGCAATACTTGAAACAGCCCTGTATTCGTAATACGTGGCTAAAATTGCTAATTATGTATAGCTATTCAATGCCGTTGGAACTGATTGATGATTTTCCGGCAGAATTGGCAATGCCTGTCTTACGCAAGGATGTCGCAGTCCATTGGCTCAGGGTTAAAGGCGGTGTGTATTCTTACATTGAAAAAATTCTGGCGCGATTCCAGGGTGAGGTTTTGCTGAATGTAGAGATTGACCGGATTTTCAGAACCTCGGATACTGTGAAAATTGTGCGATCGACTGGTGAAATTCAGGAGTTTGATAAAGTCGTGTTTGCTACGCCACCCGACCAAGTGATGGCGTTGTTAGCAGATCCAACGGATGCCGAAATCAAACGGTTTTCTGCTTGGAAAGCCAATTATGCGACTACCTTACTGCATACAGATAGTTCCATATACAACCGTTATGGCATTAAACAACCCTCAGAATTTGATTTTTTTCAGGCAAAAAGCCGATGGGGTTATAACAGTTGCCTAAATCAAATTTGTAACATCTCATCCCCACCAAATTATTTTCTCTCGTTTCAACTAGAGGAGTTGATTGCTAGGGATAGGCTCATTCACATTCAAAAACATCACACCCCGTTATATACCACTAAATCTTTTCAATATCGAGATGAAGTAGTTGCCACTAATGGCGAGAACAACACCTACCATGCAGGAGCCTATCTTGGTGATGGCTTGCATGAAGGAGCTATAACTTCTGCCTTTCGAGTTGCTCAACTGGTTGGGTTAAGCCAAGGCTCGATTGATATCACAAATCCTAAATTAATACCACAATTTGTGCAACATTGATCAATCAAATTTTTTATATAAATTTAAAAGGAGATCGAGATGAGAGTTATTGAGTCTGAAATTGATGAGCAAGTTGTTAGTTCTGGGTGGACAACCGCGATCGCTATTCTCATGATTGTGTTGGGCATCATTGCGATTGCATTCCCTTTCTTTGCCAGCGTTGCTTCAACCTTAATGTTTGGCTGGATATTCATCTTTGCTGGAATTACTCAAATTGTTTATGCCTTTCAATCAAGAGGTGCAGGTAAAGTTGTCGGGAAGCTGATTCTAGGTCTGTTGTATCTCCTATCTGGAATTTTAGTAGTTACAAATCCGTTTGAAGGAGTGCTTGCCCTGACATTGGTGTTGGGTATTACCATTTTTGTGCAAGGTGTGATTCAAGTGTCAATGGCATTTCAAATGCGCCGGATTTCATCTAACTGGGGATTAATGCTTGTGAGCGGAATCATCGGCATTATTTTCGGTATTTTTATTTGGTCTAACTTTCCATTTAACGCAGCTTGGCTGATTGGCACTTTCATTGGCATCAATCTTTTATTCGATGGAGTTTGGATGCTAACTTTGCATTCAGGACAGCGCCGCGCTTTACAGTAGAGAAGCAGATGCTAAACAAAATCATTCTGTCGATAGCTGTCTAAAGCTTTGAACCAAAAAATAATAGGAAAAAACTTTAATGCAGCTTAAAACTTCAAATCCGAACGCTAAGACAGAAAGCAATCAGCATGGTCAAGAAATCCAGCCGTTTGGCACACTTCTGAATTTATCAAGTCCACAGAATTTACTATCGACTCTGCAAGAACTTCGCCAGACTGTTGAAAGCGAAGGACAAGCCACCTTTAACCAGTGGAAATTGCACATTCATCGGACTGAGTTTCTTTCTAGTGCCTTAAATTTAGCTGAATATCTAGCTTTACGTCGGCATGATCTTCGCTCCCTCCAAGCTGCACTAATGCCTTGGGGCTTATCCTCATTAGGAAGGATTGAAGCACGGGTGATGCCCAATCTCGATGCTGTCATTGCCACCTTGGAACTCATTTGTGGCTCTGAGTCTACCCAGCACCTCAACCGTCCACCCATCGAGTTCTTTTTTGAAGGCGATCGCTTACTACAACAGCATACCGAAGAATTGTTTGGTCAGTCTCCATCCCAGCGTCGGGTCAGGATTATGGTAACACTACCCACCGAAGCCGCCACTGACTATGAGATGGTGCGAGAAATTATGCAACGCGGGGCAAATTGTGTGCGAATTAACTGCGCCCACGATACAACCGAAGCTTGGGAGAGAATGATCGATCATATCCGTCGAGGGGAACAGGAAACAGGAACGCCTTGTAAAGTCATGATGGACTTAGCTGGTGTGAAAATACGCACGGGAGCGGTACTTGCACCACTTCATAAAAAACGGGTATTTAAAGGAGATCATATCCTGCTGTCGCGGTGTGAGCCGGAACTCGGAAGTGAAGCAGGTGCATTACCTGTAGACTATTTCCAAACTTGCTGTACGGTTCCCGAAATTCTCGATTTATTAACTGTTGATACCCCCGTATATATCGATGATGGCAAGATTCGGACTTGTGTAGTTGATACCCAGTACTCAGTAGCCAATAGACAACCGGGACTTTTACTACAAGTGACTCATGCCAGCCCCAAAGGAGTTAAACTCAAACCGGAAAAGGGGTTGAATTTCCCAAACACAGTCTTACCTCTTAGCCCACTCACTGAAAAAGATTTATCCGACTTGGATTTTGTCGCCATCCACGCAGATATTATTGGCTACTCTTTTGTACAACGATCTGCCGATATTGAGTTACTCCAACAAGAATTGGACAAGCGCTCTCAGGGACGGCTAACCCGACCGGCGATCGTGGCAAAAATTGAAACCGCGATCGCAGTTTCTAATCTGCCAGAATTAATCGTTTATGCCGCAGGTAAGCAATCATTTGGTGTGATGATTGCCAGAGGCGATTTAGCGGTTGAAATTGGATACCAGCGTTTAACAGAGATCCAAGAAGAAATTCTCTGGATTTGCGAAGCGGCTCATGTTCCTGTTATTTGGGCAACCCAAGTACTAGAGAGTTTGGTAAAAGATGGCACACCTTCGCGGGGAGAGATGACCGATGCGGCAATGGCTGAACGGGCTGAGTGTGTGATGTTAAACAAAGGGCCGTTTATTGCCGAAGCGATCGCCATTCTAGATGATGTTCTCACACGCATGGAAGCCCATCAATTGAAAAAAACGCCACAGTTGCGGGCGCTTCATTCCTGGTAATTTTTTTAACCTAAACTCATTTTTCATCAACCCGCACATCAAGGGAATTATTTTATGACAACCGCCAAAAATAACAGCCACTATTTTCAAGATATTCGCCATCTTCATCTCATACTTGCGCCAATTATGTTGTTACCTCTATTGATAACAACCATTACAGGAACAGTTTATCAAATTGTTGATTTGGTAGGCAAAAAAGATGCGTTCAAATGGTTATTACATTGGCACAAGGGAGACTTTGGAATAATTAATCTAGAAATCATTTATCCCTTCCTAACTGCTCTCAGTTTGCTCGTATTCCTTTTTACTGGAATTTCTATGTGGCTTCATTTACAACGTACTTCTAAAAAACAACCTACTCAGGCTTAAAACAATGATTATTAGTCATCAATCTCAATCGACCCAACCCATCGAAAACCAAAATAGCGAATGCGTGGCAGTTTTGCTCGCAGGGTATGGTGAAGTCCAATCTTACCGCGCTCTGAGTGTTTACAACCAAGCTGCAACTAAATACATTGCATCTCAGTTTGTGCCTATTCCAGAATGGCTATATCCTCTTGCTGGTTGGTTTCTCGCACTTCAAGATTTGTACAATTTTGGAGTCAAGCACGATCATTTCATATCGCCCGAAAATGAGATTTTTGAAAAACAACGTCTTGGTATCGAGAAACAGTTACAACATCAATGGGGAAATCGGGTGCAAGTGTTCAAAGGATTTTATTTCTGTAAACCTTTTGTGCAAGAAGTTGTAACAGATATCATTGAGCAAGGCTTTCAGAATTTGCTAATTTATCCAATGCTTGTGGTCGATTCTGCATTTACGGGCAAAATAGCTGTCGAGCAAGTCAATGAAGTTATTGCTGCAACTGCATCTGTAAATCAGCCTGAACATTCGCCATTCAAAGCAATTCGATATATTCCAGCCTTTGCGACTGAACCTGCCTACATTGATTTGATGGCGCGACGGATTAAGGAAACTCTAAATCAGCTATTTGTTGATCGCTTTTTTGAATCTCAGATTGGCATTGTATTAACGGTTCACGGTGGCCCAGAAAAAGCGCAAGGACTGTTAACCGGAGTGATTGATGGACAAGCCCTTTACGATCGCGTTCAAGCACAGTTACAGCATCAATATCCCCTAGTCTCTATCGGTTGGGTGAATCATGACACACCTTTCATTAATTGGTCACAGCCCGATCTGAAACAAGCCGCCAAAAGCTTAATTACAGCAGGTGCCCAAACCATTCTATTTAAACCCCTCGGCTGGGTAACAGATAATTATGAAACTATTCTTGATGTCGAAGATGCGATTCAATCTTTGCAGCGTCAATATCCAACGGTGACTTACACACGGCTTGATTGTATCAATGACGATCCTGATTTTCTGAAAATAGCCGCAGAATGGGCAAATCCTCACATTGAAGCAATGCTGTCAGTCCCGCAACACCACGAGCATATTCAAACAAGAAGACTTGATTTTGACTGAACTTTGAAATAGGTTAAAAACCACAGTGCGGGATTTATCGAAACAGAATTCAGGAGTCAGGAGCCAGAATGGGCTAAACGCCCCGCTACCGCTAACAGAATAAATTTTGTGCGACTCGCGGATCTGAATCCCCCACTGATAGCGAGTCCACGAGCGTCTTGATTCTGACTCCTGAATTCTGACTTCTGAATTCTTCTTCAATTTTTCATAATTCAAATTAGTTGCTCTTTACCCTCAATTACGAGCGTTATGAACAGGAAAAATTTTATCAGTATTGTAGGAGGAACAATAATTGCAACTGTGACAACATCTTATTTTTTGAGTGATAAAAGGAATCTTTTAAGGACGGATATAAAACCAGCAAACGATAACAAAGAAACTCTCAAACCGGATGAAAAAGAAATTCTGTTTCTCGCCTCCCTCGCGCCGAGTGGACACAACACGCAGCCGTGGTTTGTTCAATATATCGAACCTTATCACTGGATTATCGGCAACGATAAAAGTAAATGGCTACCTGCCGTTGATCCGACTCAGAGAGAAACGATTTTATCAATCGGTACTTTTATTCAAAATCTGGAATATGCCGCTAGTTATTTTGCCTACGGCTGCAATTGGAATTTGCTAGCTAAGACCAATCAGGACGAACAGGTGATAGAAGTAAACCTGATCAAAAAAGAGTTGATAAATGCTTTTGATATCGCAAAAATAAAAAATCGTCGCACTGTTCGTTCCAATTTTTTAAGTAATGTACTGAAAAAAGAAGATATCAAATATCTTGTCAATTCAGAACCAGAATTTATTCATTATCTACCTGTCAGCAGTAAAGAAAATCAATTTATTAACGAACAAACTATCCTTGCAAACCGCCTTCAATCCGATCGCAACCCAGCGCAGCAAGAGTTAGCCGACTGGATCAGATTCTCTAGTAAGGATGCTGAGAAATATCGTGACGGGCTGACAACGGCAAGCATGGAAATAAAAGGATTTTCTGGTTGGGTGGTGCGGAACTTTTACAGTAAAGATAATGTGATGAAAAAGGATTTTCGAGAGACAGGGTTTGATAAAATTAAACAGGAAGTGTCGGAATCGGCTGGCTGGATTCTCATTACCAGTAAAGACAATTCGGTGGCGACATTGTTGGAAACTGGCAGAAGAATGCAAAGACTTTTCCTGAAAGTGCGGGAAAAGAGTATTGCGATTCATCCGATGACTCAGATATTGGAAGAAGCCTCAACGAGACAAACTCTGAATCAATCAATTGGGATTAGCGAAAATATTCAATTTATCTTGCGATCGGGTTATTTGAAGAGTTATCCGTCGCCAGTTTCACTACGCCGACCTGTTGATTGGTTTATACGGAAATGATTGTATAAATTTAGAAAATTATCCGTCGCTAGTTTCACTATGTTGCCCTTTTGATTGCTTTATTCAACAAAGACTTTATGGAAAGTGGAACAAAATTGACTCTGATTAAAATCATTCACACTTGGATAGGTGTTCTTGCAATTTATTTGGCAATAAAACAAATTCAATAAAATTATCAGATTAATTATTGCGTTTTCTTGTTTTTGTATGGGCATCGCTTTCTACTTTATTTTTTTACTGTAATTAATAAATTGGCTTATTTATTCGGTGAATTTTATATTTTATAAAAAGTTAAGGAGCAATAAAAATATGAAACAAAAGAAGCGATGGCTAAGGCAAATTGGACTTTTTCTACTTTACACTTTTGCCATCACATGGTTGTGCTGGCTAATTATCATCATTGGGAACAGATATTTTAATGCTCTTTGGTATGGTGAGCCTTTATTTTGGATACCGTACTTAATTGGCACTTTGGGGCCAGCAATTAGTTCTTATATTATTTATCGACAGTTCAAGGAAGATTTTGGTGAAAAATCTTTTGTGAAGTTTGTCTTTGGTAAAAAAATAGATAAAAAAGTGTGGCTGATATTTGGATTATTTTTAATTTGGCGTTTATTTATGGTTTGGATTGGCTTTGGAATCAATAAGCCTATATCAATTCTTTCTGTAATTATTAATCTACCACTCCTTATTCTTTTAGGTGGATTAGAGGAATTAGGTTGGCGTGGAATTTTGCAGCCTAAATTAGAAAAGGTAGTTAATTATTTGCCTTCTATCCTTATGGTGGGAACTATATGGAGTATATGGCATTTGCCGTTATGGTTTATAAAAGGGACAATTCAAAGTTCATTTCCATTTGGATTATATTTATTTTCAGGAATAATTTTAACTTCTAGTTTTACAACTCTGTATAAATACACAAATAACTTATTTTTCTGTGTATTAAGTCACGCCTGGTTTAATGGATGTATTGGGTTAGCTTTATATATAGGTAATAATGGAGCCATGCAGCTAAACTTGAATTGGAAAGTAATTGTTGTTTTTTCCATCGAGCTAATAGTATCTCTCATTTTAGGAATAGCATATAGTCGGAAGAAATACCTTCTGTATTAAGCAATACTTTCAAAATACGAAAAAGAACTTCATTTAACAATAATTATGGATAACACCAAACCAGAAAACACCATCAAAATTCTTTCTGCTGGTTTTTGCTCTTACTATATTTTTTTTCAATGTCATGAGAGATAGTCGATGTTCTTATTGTTCATGAGGATAAAATCTATGAAATGGCAACAATTAATTCTGGTTTTTATAGCCACCATAAGCTTAATATTTGCAGGCAATGCCCTGGCGCAGACTGATATCAATATCAATAACACCAACCTCATTCGCTTTGGTGGAAGCATAACCGTACCAGAGAATCAAGTTGTCGAAAACGCTTTGGCTTTCGGGGGGAGTGTTACCGTATTGCCTAATGCCAGAGTTTTGGATACTGCGATCGCTTTTGGCGGGGATGTCATACTGAAAAAAGGAGTGCGGGTAGATGGTGATGTTTACTCCTTTGGCGGCAAAATCGTACAGGAACCAGGTGCGATCATCACTGGTGAACGTGCCACATTCAGCGATAGAAATGGCATGATGCATGGTTCCGATAGAGGTAGAGATCGCTTCTTCTTCACTATTTCTCTCAGTCCCATTTTTAGAATTAGTAACGCCGTACTAGCAGCTATTCTCGGACTGATTATTTTGCATACCAATCCACAGTTCTTACCGAATTTGGCTACAAAATTGCGTCAGCACCCCACTTCGGCTGTTCTATGGGGAATGGGGGCGATGGTCGGCATTATCTTTGTCAGTGTGTTTCTGGCGATTACGCTTATTGGTATTCCCCTGATTCCACTACTAAGTCTGAGTGCGATCGTCACTTCTCTAGTCGGATCATTAGCCGTGGCACTTTTTGTCGGTCAACGCCTATTTAGTAATGGCAATTTGTCGTTACAGAAGCAGTTTTTGGTGGGTTTAGCAATCCTGACAGTTTTGGCACTAATTCCATTTTTCGGAGGGTTAGTAGTTTTCTTAGTCAATCTATTTGGCTTGGGTGTCATCTTGCTGTGGCAATTTGGTAGAGAAAAACCTCAAGTAACTACTTAGGAAAGGTGGCAAAACAATGAGAACAGAACGGATGAAACCACATTAACTCTGATTAAAATCATTCACACGTTGATATGGGTATTCTTCAACTTTGTGATTTTCTATATGCTTTATGCTGCCATCACCAATAAACTCGATCTCTGGCTCTGGATTGGTTATGGATTTATATTGCTAGAAGGGCTAACCCTACTAACTTTTAAATCCCATTGCCCATTAAATCTGCTTGCCCGAAAATACTCAAACTCTACAAAGGACAATTTTGATATTTATCTTCCAAGTTGGTTAGCCAAATACACGAAGTTAATCTATACAACTATTTTCGCAATCATTCTTATCATCACTATCTATCAAATTCTAAATTAACAACCATAGGTAAGCATTATGTGGATGAAATGGATTGCAATAATTGGTGTTTTAATCATAGTCTGCCTTGGACTTGCTGCGATCTATGGTAGCTATCGCTGGCAGTCAGATACCGATCGCTTACGAGCCAAATTAATAAATGGACGGCGAACAATTAAGCCCCAAATGTATGACCAAAAAGAAATCGAAGGCTTACCAGAACCCGTACAGCGATTTTTTCGGACAGTACTCAAGGATGGACAAGCGATCGTGGCTGTGGTCAAGCTTTCTCAGCAAGGACAGTTCAATCTGAATGAAACGGAAGCCAAGTGGAATCCGTTTACTGCCACTCAACTTGTGATGACTCAACGCCTCGGTTTTGATTGGGATGCACGCATCCAGATGGCTCCAGGAGTTAATGCCTTTGTTCATGATACCTATCTCTTAGGAGAAGGTAACTTACACGCATCATTACTTGGTCTTTTTACAGTTGCAAAAATGCACGGTACGCCTGAAAACAATCAAGGTGAATTGTTACGGTACTTTGCTGAGGCAACTTGGTATCCTACTGCCCTATTACCCAGTCAAGGTGTGCGCTGGGAAGCTGTCGATGACACCTCCGCTCGCGCTACTTTGACGGATGGTGCAACAACTGTCTCCCTCGTATTTCAGTTTAATGGTGAAGGGACGATCGCTACTTGTCGGGCTGAGGCTCGTTATCGTGACAAGCTTACTGCTATGCCTTGGGTCGGTCGATTTTGGGAATATTCAGTTCGTAATGGGATGCTTATTCCCTTAGAAGGCGAGGTGGGATGGGAGTATCCAGAAGGCACTCGGCTCTATTTTAAAGGAAGAACTACAGAGATTCACTATGAGTTCGCGTCTTGATGGACTGCAATCAAAATAAACATCAAAAAGTCTGTTACGACTAGCGGAGCCTGACTATGCAGGAATTTCTATTTGCTCTAACACTATCAGCTTTGCCCGTTGTCAGCAACTTCATGGGAGCAATGATTGCTGAAGCCTTACCATCATCAAAACAAACATTAGGACTTGCACTGCACGCTGCTGCTGGCGTACTGCTAGCGATCGCATCTACCGAACTGATACCGAGAGTTGCCATCGCTAAACCTGTTTGGGCAGCTATTCTAGCATTGTTTTTGGGTGGAGCTTTTTTTGTCTGGATTAATCAGCTTCTCAATTTAAGCAAAAATCGACTGCGTGGCGTTGATCATAATAGTGTTAGTTGGGTGATTTTTCTCAGCATTGCTATCGACTTATTTGGTGATGGCTTAATGATTGGCACTAGTTTGACGATCGCACCTCATCTAGGCGTAGTGCTGACATCGGGGAGAGTTGTCGCTCACATTCCCGAAGGATTTGTCACCAACGCAGAGTTTAAGAGTCAAAATATGCCGCGAACACAGCGATTTTGGTTACTTGCGGCGTTTCTTATCCCTGTTTGGCTGGGTGCGACGCTGGGCTATTGGGGGTTGCGCGGACAAACTGATCTACCCAAGTTAATTGTACTTGCATTTACAACAGGTACTTTAATGGTGGCGATCGTTGAAGAAATTCTTCCTGAAGCGCATCAAACTCAAGATACAAACTTATCTACATTGACGTTTATCGGGAGTTTTGCACTTTCAATGTTGTTCTCATCTTATCTTGAATAGCCAAGTAACTCTGTATAGAATCGACCTGATGAAAAAAGCATCTTTCTTAACACAACCCTTGTTTTTATTAGGAATATCTTTATTTATTTATATAATGGCACTTAGCTTGCCAGCACTAACTTTTGAGATAGTCGAACACAAGACAATACACACAGGTTCGATTTATATCATGAAGGGGGTTGAAGTTACGATTGGGGGAATACTTGGATTGTTATTTCTTCAAGCGCCGGCTATTGGCTGGTTGGCTAATCCACTTTATTGGTATTCCTGTAAATTTTTTATACAGAAAAAATACAAGTTCTCAATAGCTTCTGCTTTGACTTCAATTATCATAGGTTTTACAGGCACAGTCTCAACATATTGGTTTGCGTTACCTAATGGTAGTAATCCTGATAGTCAGCTTCTATTAATCAAGTTACTTCCTGGTTTCTGGTTATGGCTTGCGGCTCCTGCCTTTGTGATGATTATTGCTAGTAGTTTTGCTTATTGGAAACACAGTCATCGCCTTGAAAGAAAAAGTGTGAAGCTTCCCTAGACTTCGTGAGAGCTATTGTTAGCATGATTGAATTGCAACTTATCTCTAACTGAAAATACACCCACCGCAAAAAACCTGCAATTCTCCTAAATTGCCGCTACGTGAACAAGAGGTAACTGATGCCAACTACAACAGATTTTAAAGACTACTATGCCATTTTGGGAGTAAGCAAAACCGCAACCCCCGAAGAAATCAAACGGGTTTACCGCAAGCTTGCCCGCAAATATCATCCTGACCTCAATCCTGGAGACAATGACGCAGAAACAAAGTTCAAAGAATTGAACGAAGCGAATGAGGTACTCTCCGATCCAGAGAAGCGGCAGAAGTACAATCGCTTTGGTCAGCACTGGAATAATCCTGGTTACACTGAAGCACCGCCACCCAGTTCCACTAATGTTGCGACAGGCGACTTCGATCAGTACGGCGATTTTGATTCGTTTATCAATGATCTGCTGGGTCGAACGAGACGTAAAACCTCCACTGGTGGCTTTGATGATTTTAATGGGGGATTTCGTTCTCAAGCTCCTGCACCGGATACTGAAGCTGCGATCGCCCTCACATTTTCTGAAGCATTTCACGGTGTCCAAAAACGGCTGCAACTCGACGACGAAACGATCAACGTCCGTATTCCCGCAGGTGCAAAACCAGGCAGTCGAATTCGGCTTAAGGGAAAAGGTCGTCCTAGTCCGTTCTCTCAACAGCGTGGCGATTTGTATCTAACTATCGAGGTGTTAACCCATCCCTTCTATCGATTTGAGGGCGATAACCTCCTTTGTGACATTCCAATTCGCCCCGATGAAGCGGTTTTAGGGGCAGAAATCAGCGTGCCTACCCCCGATGGCAGCGTGATGATGAAAGTTCCTAAAGGGGTGCGATCGGGGCAATCGCTCAGACTGCGCGGCAAAGGCTGGACATTGCCAAAAGGGGGACGAGGTGATTTATTTGCCAAACTTCAGATTGTCACGCCGCAAGACCTGAGTGCGATCGAGCAAGAATACTACGAAAAAATCCAGGCAAACACTAGCTTTAACCCACGTACCCAATTAGAGGAGATTAAATTATGACTTTCAGCCTTTCAAAAACCGTAGTTTCACTCGAAGGTGAACAACTTTACAGCTTTGAATATGCTGCATTAATCACTAAGACTTCGATTACCCTGGTGAAGTTTTACGTTGAGTTAGGCGTAATTGAACCCATTGGTGATTTACTGCATTCCCGCGAGATTGCGCGAATTGCTCAGATTCAACGCTTGCGTCGAGATTTGGGGCTGAACTTAGTCGGAGCGGCAATGGTGTTAGATATGACGAGTGAAATTGCCCAATTACGGGCACAGTTAAAGGTGTATCAGTCTCATTCATCGAACTCATTATGAGCTATCTGAACCAACGGTCAAAGCCCGCATTAGATCGTGAGCGCAGCGAAGTGCTGCAACAGTTAGAAGATTGGCTAGAAACACCGATGCTGGTGCTAGGCTTTGCTTGGTTGGGACTTTTTATCGTTGAGCTAGTTTGGGGGTTGAATCCTCTATTAGAAGCGATCGCCGCCATCATTTGGATCGCCTTTATCGTAGATTTTGGGATCAAATTTCTCCTCGCACCTCGCAGAATTTCTTACCTTCAACATAATTGGTTGACCGCTTTTTCACTGTTTATTCCAGCGCTGCGAATCTTTCGGATTGTGCGAGTCATGCAGTCTTTGCAATCAGTTCATGCGGTTCGAGGGTTACAGTTGTTGCGAGTGATGACACGAACCAACAAAGGAATGCGAGTCCTGGGAGCCAGTATTGGGCGGCGAGGGTTTGGTTATGTGGTGGGATTAACTATAATTGTCACTCTAATTGGAGCGGCTGGAATTTATGCGTTTGAGCGTGAACTTCCTGATGGCACTATTACCGATTATGGTACTGCATTGTGGTGGACGGCAATGGTGATGACTACCATCGGGTCTGATTACTTTCCGAAAACGGCAGAAGGGCGGGTACTATGTTTTTTCCTGGCACTGTATGCGTTTGCGATCAGTGGTTATGTGACAGCAACCCTGGCAACATTCTTTGTGGGTCAGGATGCTGAGAATAATGAAGCAGAACTAGCGGGTGTGAAATCAATTAAAGCCTTGCAAGCAGAAATTACCGCACTGCGAACTGAGATTCAAGCTTTAGCACGACGAGATTTAAATAATTCGTAATTTGTAATTCGTAATTAAGTTTTGTATCGTATTCAATCAATTCATTCAGGAAATAAAACAACCGTCTATCACAGTAATATCATAAGCCAAAGTTGTTAATTTGACCTAAAACGAAAAGGATACAAGCCACTAAATTTATTTATGGAGATCATTAATTTTGAATTTTGAATTTTGAATTTTGAATTCGGAGCAAAGCGACGTGACTCTGGTAAGCAGTTCTAAAATTCAATGTGGAACTAGTAAACAAAGGAGATATCAATGAAAACAAAAGTAGGGCTGTGGATTGACCATAGGAAAGCTATTGTCGTGACTGTTACGGAGAAAGGGGAAGATATAAAAGAGATCATATCGGAAGTAGAAAAACAGCCTCGGCGTTCTGGTGATTCACCTCTTAAGGGTGCTTACGAATCACATCAAGTACCCGCAGATGATAGCCTCCAGAGAAATTTTACGGGGCAACTTAATATTTACTATGATGCGGTCATTTCATATATTCGTGATGCAGAGTCTATTCTGATATTTGGCCCAGGTGAGGCAAAAGATGAACTGAAAAACGTCTTGAAGAAAATAGCCTTGGTAGACGCGTCGTAGGCATTGAAACAGTTGACAAGATGACGGATCATCAAATCACGGTAAAGATTCGACACCACTTTGCCGAGTCGCGTTAGGCAGCAAAAAGATTTGCCGCAAATCAAACCGATGAATTCTCAACTCTCCACGTTTTGGAGCTTACCTTATGAAAATGTTAAGCCAGTCTCCCAATTCATCCAAAAAGCCTAAAACGGGATCTAGCCAGTCTGTAGACTCATCTAACGCACTCATCGATATCGCTCAACATGATGTAGATGGAGTTCTGCACTTATTCGACACTTCTTTGGAGGGGCTGACTGAGACTGAAGCCAAGCAGAGATTAGGGAAATCCGGGCTGAATGAGATCGCCCGTGAAAAAGCGATCGCGTGGTATATCCAACTGCTGAAAACGGTGACTAATCCCCTCTCGCTTTTACTCATTGTTCTGGCGACGATTTCACTGTTAACTGGGAATTCGACATCCGCCTTAATCATTTTTGCGATGGTGATTTTCGGTGGGTTGCTGCGCTTTTCACAAGAATTTCAGTCGAACAAAGCCGCCGAAAAGCTGCGGGAAATGGTGAGCGCAACGGCAACGGTGAGTCGTAAGGGTGCCGCACCGAAAGAAAAGAAGGGAATAACAGCAGGAAAGGAAATTGCCGTAAAGTTGCTAGTGCCTGGTGATGTCATCTTTCTTTCAGCCGGAGATATGATTCCAGCCGATGTCAGGCTGATTGCTACCAAAGATTTATTCCTCAGTCAGTCAACCCTCACCGGGGAGTCTCTACCCACTGAAAAACACCCAGAACTCCCAGATAAAAATGAGAAAAACCCACTGGAGCTAGTTAATCTCTGTTTCATGGGTACTACCGTAGTCAGTGGTTCTGGAACAGCCGTTGTCGCCGAAACGGGTAGTCATACTTATCTAGCATCATTGGCTAAAACCGTTAGTGGACGCAAACCACGAACAAGCTTTGACAAAGGCGTGAATGGCGTGACTATGCTGCTGTTACGCTTTATGCTGGTCATGGCTCCACTAGTCTTTTTGATCAATGGAGTGGTTAAAGGCAATTGGATCGAGGCATTCACCTTCGCTTTATCTGTGGCTGTGGGGCTGGCTCCAGAAATGTTACCTGTGATTGTCACGGCAAATTTGGCCAAGGGGGCAATTACCATGTCTAACAAAAAGGTGATTGTCAAAAACATTGATGCGATTCAAGACTTTGGCTCGATGAATATTCTCTGTACTGACAAAACAGGCACTCTAACTCAAGATAAAATCGTCTTGCAGAGGCATTTAGATCCCTACGGTCAAGAAAGTACAGATGTTCTCAAATATGCCTATCTCAATAGCTTTTACCAGACTGGCTTAAAGAACTTATTGGATGTTGCCGTTCTCGATCACAATCAAGAACTTGCATCTTTAGACATTGAGAAAAACTACCAGAAATTTGATGAAATTCCCTTTGATTTTGTGCGTCGTCGGATGTCTGTCGTTGTCGAAGAAATGGGAAAACAGCATATCCTAATTTGCAAAGGTGCAGTTGAAGAAGTCCTAAAAGTCTGCACCCAACTCAAAGTTGATGACAAGGTTTTGCCAATGGATGAGTCAGTCCATATCAAGGTTGCCGATTTACAACAAAAACTAAACTCTGAAGGGTTACGGGTAGTTGCGGTGGCATACAAAGTGATGCCAACCGATCAATTGCATTATGCCATTACCGATGAGAGTAATTTGGTTCTGTTGGGCAACATTGCGTTTCTCGATCCACCCAAAGATTCCGCAGCCCAAGCGATTAAAGCCCTCAAACGCAATGGAGTTGATATAAAAATTATCACCGGGGATAATGAAATCATTACTCGTAAAATCTGCAAAGATGTTGGCTTACCTGTCCAAAACGTTTTATTAGGTAGCGATATTGAATCTCTATCAGATGATGAATTAGCTTCATCTGCTGCAACCACAACTATTTTTGCTAAATTCTCTCCCACTCAAAAAGCTAAAGTTATTCAGGTGCTGCGAAAAAAAGGCAATATTGTAGGATACATGGGAGATGGGATCAATGATGCAGCCGCTTTGCGGGAGGCAGATGTGGGGATCTCAGTTGATACAGCAGTCGATATTGCTAAAGAGTCGGCAGACATCATTTTGTTAGAAAAAAACTTGTTAATCCTGGAATCTGGGGTAATCGAAGGTCGTAAGACTTTTGCCAACATCATCAAATATATCAGAATGGGTACTAGCTCTAACTTTGGCAATATGTTTAGCGTCTTGGGTGCGAGTGCTATTCTGCCATTTTTACCGATGCAGCCAGTGCAGATATTGATCAATAATCTTCTCTACGACTTTTCGCAAACGGGCATCCCCTTCGATGATGTGGATCAAGAAGCCCTAATCAAGCCGCCGAAATGGAAAGTTGATAATATCCGGCGCTTTATGATCTTCATTGGCCCAGTTAGCTCCATTTTTGACTATTCTACCTATGCCTTGATGTGGTTTGTATTTGGGGCCACTTCTGTAGACAATCAAGCTTTGTTCCAAACAGGTTGGTTTGTGGAAAGTCTGATGACTCAAACGCTGATTGTCCATGTGATTCGCACGCCTAAAATTCCTTTTTTCCAGAGTCGGGCTTCTTTGCCCATGCTGTTGATCACCGCCACTGTGATGGTTGTCGGAATGTATCTGCCATTTTCTCCAATTGGAGCCGATTTAGGGTTTGTTCCTTTGCCAGCCGTTTATTTTCTTTGGTTAGCTTTAATCTTAACTTGCTATTGTATATTGACTCAATTTGTGAAAACTTGGTTTATCAAGAAATATGGATATACCTAAGGGATTTCCAAGGAATAAATAGATCCCAAAAAACGAACCACAGAGACAAGGCAGCGCGGTCTTGGGGGTTTCCCCCATGAGCGACTGCCGCGCAGAGAACACAGAGAGAGGAGAGATTAAGAGGATTTTCGCGTCAGTTTTGAATATTTTTTTATTTGGAAGTCCTTAAGAGGGTGTTTGAAAAGTATTTTTGGTAACATCAAAGTCTCCCAAACCTAACAAGAACAGCCTCTTCCCTACTAGCGTTGGGGAGTAAGATTCAAACCTATTACGCCAAGGGCTTGTACAAAAAAGCTATTCATCTTCGTCTCCTGATGGTCGTTCGCTCTCGCTTTGTTGGGTGTTCCACTCCAAAACAATACGCTCTAACATTTCATCCTGCGTACAGTTATTTACAACAGCGTATTGCTTAATTAACTCTGTTACTTTCAGACTAATGTGGCGTATATCTAGTGGGTTATTTCTTGCCGTTTTCATGATATTTTACTAGAATGTTTAAGCAGTTTTGCTGTTTCTGTTACTAACTGTTTCACCAAAGGCTTTTGGATATACAGACGCAAGAGCCTTCAGTATTGTCAGTAAAAGCGAACGCTAGAATTTCTTTTTCTTTTGAAGACATAAATGTTTGGAATTTTTGTATTAGCCTAGCTCCTGTACTATGATTTGGTGTTGTTTGATTTTGTGAATTAGTTGATTAACTACGATACAAAACTTAATTCTTGATGATTTTTGCAATACAAACCTCTTTTAGGAATTAACCAAAAGAATTATTGCCATTCCCTATCCTCAAGTTCCTTTATCGGCAACAATAAAGTGGCTTCAATTTCTTGCCTAATAGCAGCTGTCACTTCACAATTGCTATGTAGGCAATCGAGTAGTAACTGATTAGCATCGTAGTAGCGTTGTAGCACTTGCTGTTGCTCAGAGCTAAACTGCCACTCGTGGTTAATATTGCGATAATTAATCACCGTCTTGTTTACCTGTTGGGCCCAAGCTGAATAGTTCGTTTGCGACCATAGCTCAAACCGTTGTTGACTTTGACCAGAATTTGGCAACTGGTCAGAGAGTTGTTGCAGGGATTTATGGAGTCCAACATCCAGAACAATACCCAAAATGTTGCTCATAGCTTCTCCGCAGGCGTGGATGTGGGCAAAGCTTTGGCTCCCATCAATTGCACACTCTATCAGCAGGTCATCTAATGCCGCATCCAGAAACATCCCTTGGTCGAGGCTGCTGGCTAGGGCAAAGTGAGAAGCTATGTGAGGAGTCCGACTCAAAGCAAGGTAAAATGCTCGAACTGTCGCATCTTTTGATTGGGTAGGAATACTGCGAGATTTTTGGCTAGCCCAGGTCAAAAACTCTTGTAAATAAGCATCTTGGGCAACGAGTGTATCAATCTGTTGCTTCATCAACTGTACTAGAGAGTCTGCACTCCTGAGCATGGTGGCGGTTAACAAGAAGATTTCGCGCCAGTGGGGGTCGGTGATATGACTGACTAGACCGAATAGTGCTTGCCCAAATGCCTCTAAGTTATGGCTGGCAACGATTTTCCTCGCTGTGAAGTATTCTTGAAATGCTAGATAGGAAAAGGAAAAAATTCCCCGCGCCCGTTCTGCCAGTAGTCCATGTTGAGCCTCGATTGACTTCAGCACTGCTTCACTTTCTATTTGCAATTCTTCTGCATCCATTGGCAGGTTGCTTAGATTGTCAATATAATCACCAATGTATTGCTCAACGATGCGTTGCTCAAAAAAGTACTGACCCTGCTCAAATGTCGCGGCTGCAATCTGACTGAATAACTTGAGTTTTTGTGATAATAAAAACCCTCCGTAAACGTCATCTCGTTCAACGCCTCTGGCTTCATCCCATTTGCCTAATAGAAGGTCTAAACCTTCCTTATAAAAGTCAGTCCGCTTAGTTGGAAATTTTCCTTTACCGTGAAACACCCAACAGGCAAGATGCAAAAATAGGGGTGTGACGACGAGTTGGCGAAATTGCCAATTTTCATCTAATTCCAACTTCTGAATAAACTGAACGGAGTGGGCTTGACCATCTTTTTGGTTGGTCTTGGTAAAGGCCACAAACCATTTTTGAGCAAAGGCTCGGATTTGTTCTAAGGTAAATGGGGCAATTTCAACATCGGTAAAGCCTCGGAGTCTGAGTTTTTGAACTGCCGTTCGACAAGTTGCCACGAACCGATTTTTGTGATACTTCTCTGAAAACCTCCGAATTTCGTTTAAGACAGGATTGCTTTGTTGGTTAAGAACTTCATCCATGCCATCAAGCAACAGTAATACTCTGCCTTGATTCAGCAAGGTTTCGATGACTGAGGGATCGGAAATTCCAGATGTGATAAATTCCTGGCGGATGTAGTTTAATAGGCTGAACTCGTTGGTAATCTTAGACTCTTGGGCAAAGTTTCTCAGTGTGATGAAGACTGGCACTTGATTTGCCGCAAATGCGCTTTGGTTACATTGAATGGCAAGATGTTGTAAAAAGGTGGTTTTACCTACTCCTGGTTTGCCTAGCACCCTGAGCTTGGAGTATCTTTCAACTGCCTGTGTACCAGGTATTTGTTTCTCGTCAACTTCACCTAAGCCAATACGGTCAAATTCTTTGGGATCAAGGTTTTGCAGATCAGTGATTTCTAACCACTGAAGACTGGCAATTGACTCCAAAATATTCACATCTATATATATGTCATCGATCGCAACTGGACGGCTAATATCCAATAACTGCAAAATACCACACTGGTCTTGAATTTTGTCGAAGCGTTGCGATCGCACGAATGGCACTAATTTATCAATATCCAGTACAGTCGGCTGGGCGTATTCTTCTAATCCCAAAAATTCTGCCGGGGGATTAGTCGCAATCTCCCGCCAATTCAGTTCTAAAATCAAACAAATTTCAATAAAGGTATGACGCTCAACTGGACGACCACTGAAAAACCGCCAAATTGGTTGTCTAGTCTTGAGGTTGACTTCTGCTGCTAGATTCTCTTGTGTCCAACCCTTGCGAGCAAACGCTCTTTTAGCCTCTTGAATCCCAGTGATTGATGCTTGGAGCGATCGCTTGACCATAGGACAAAAACTTGATCCTAAAATCAAGAACTCAAACTTTTACTAACATCTTCCATCCTAGAGCTTTTTTTTGTGCTAATCACTCTCTCCAAGGTTCAAGGATATACACAATTAAGAAAAAATACTCTAGCTATAGTGAGATCCTGTTACATATATTAATTTTTGTAAGGAACTCAAACACTATTAACTTATTTTATACATTTGAAACTTGGAGCAATACTTAATCTCAAGCACCCATCTGTCATGCTCTATGAAGTACAGATTAATATAAGGGCTTATCAATATTTGTCCTTATTCACTATGATTTTAGCTTGAAGATAAATATGAATTTTTTATTAATTAGTAAAGTATATAAAATCATTGAGCTTGCTGAATTAATCTATTCCCCAAAGTCATCAGGTATACTGTTTAGTAAAGTAAATATACCAGAAACTTTTCTAGACAAATTGTCTAATTATTTAGAAGATTTTGAAATGACAGGAAGAACATCAGTCAGAGTACTACATAAATATGTAGACGATTTTTCTTCAGATGAAAAAGGACAAGTTATAGCCCTTATATGGCTTGGTCAGTATGTATCCTGTGAACAACCATCAGACTTAAACGATTTAACTGCACAAGCACTACATCTCATCCCTCAAAACTATACAACTAGTTATATTATCGAAAAGGCTTTCCTAGCTAAATATCTTCGCTCCGGGCTGAAAAAAATAAATAGTAATCACTGCAACAATTAAATTGAATAGCTGCGTGCGGTCTTTTCTATCTGATAGCAGCTTTTAATGATGATGTCGCTCCTTCTTTGAAGATATACGACTCAGAAATACGGGAGCATCCCAATTTTGCCAAAATAAAATTTGTAGCATCTTGCTTCCTAATGTCCAGGAAGCGGGCTAGAAGCCCGCACTACCAAAAAATAAATTTACACATTTGGGATGCTCCCAGAAATACAAGATAGAGTGGATATTTTGGTTGAGCAGCAAACTCATAACTAATAACATCTATAGCGTTGTTAAATAGTTGAGTCTTAACCTTGGTTCCCGTTATGCTTTAGAAATACTAACATATAGTTGATTTTTAGTAAATCTAAACATTTTTATAGTGGTAAATGTGTAGTGATAATAGACATTTAGTAACTAAAATTATTTCTTTTTAGCTTTGGATAAAAAGACTAGAAAAATAGTTGGAGTTTACATAAGTGAGTGCAGCGAAGATGGAGCTAGAGGATTATGTAGTGGGGAGAGGGGAGCTTTCAAGGGCAGGTTTTTAGAAAAGGGAAGAAGATAGAATAAAACATCGTGACATAAAGCAGGTCATGAAAGAGTATTCAGGTTTAAACAGCTGGATAGCGATCGTTAGCGAAAAGCTACCACATTTAAGTCAGCCACAGGCGAAGGTACTGGCAATGTGGAGTTTTGGAATGGGAATGAGCCAATTCCCCTGGTCTAACAACAGTAGCAGTATTTTTAGCAGAACTACTGGGTGAGAAAGAAAATACAGTCCGGCAAAGATTGAGGGAATGGTATCGAGACGCAGGTGATAAAAAAGGTAGTCATCGGCAAGAAATCGATGTGACAAAGTGCTTTGCACCAATGCTTTGTTGGATAGTTCAACAATGGCATTCTCGTGAATGCCAACTAGCGTTGGGAATGGATGCGACTACCTTGGGTAGTCGATTTACAGTGTTGGCAATTAGCGTATTGATTCGTGGATGTGCGATACCAGTGGCGTGGAAAGTGGTGAAAGCCAATCAACCAGGAGCTTGGAAACCATACTGGTTAGAACTGTTTGACCACTTAAAAGATAGTATTCCCAAACACATGAGAGTGATTGTCACCGCCGACCGAGGATTATATGCTGATTGGTTGTATGCCAAAATTGTCACATTAGGTTGGCATCCTTTTTTACGGATTAATCTCGGTGGACAGTTCCGCCCAGTAGACTCTACAGACTGGATACCTTTGAGCGATACTGTTCCCTTTGTTGGTAGTGCTTGGTGTGGTGTTGTCTGGTGCTTTAAAAGCAATCCGCTCAACTGTACACTGTTGGCTCGTCATGAAGTCGGTTGTACTGACCCGTGGCTTATCCTGACTGATTTTCCCCCGCTTGAAGCCTCTGCTATGTGGTATGGAATGCGTTCTTGGATGGAGTGCTGTTTCAAGGATACTAAACGTGGTGGTTTACACTGGCATTTAACAAAAATTACTGACCCCAAACGCGCTGAACGACATTGGTTAGCCATCGCTCTGGCAATCTTATGGCTAGTAAGTGTTGGTGGAGAGGCTGATGCTACCAAAAGTAATAGTAGTTATGATGATTTGCCAGCAAATCATGTGGCACATAATTTACCACCTGCTTTGCAACCAACACGCATTCTAAGTTGTTTTCGTCGTGGTTTCATCAAAGTTATCGTTGCTTTGTTATTGGGTCAGCCTCTTCCTTTTGGGCACTTTTTCCCTGAACCTTGGACTACTAATCTCAACTTCTCTTCTGCCTAAAAAGTAAAAACCTGCCCTTGAAAGGGAGAGGGGAGGAGGCTTTGGGTAAATCAATTGAGAACACACATCCTTGATGGGGGATATCCCGAACTGAGAGTACACCCTTGTTTAGGGACACGGCGCGTCGTGAAATTGTAAGCCCAATCCCCAATCCTGATCTATCTGTTCCCATCTGAGAAAAAGCCTTAAAAAGTTCTTCCGCCTCACCAGGCGGGAGTCCTCCACATTGATCCTCTATTTCAAGCAAAACACGCCCACCTACAGCCTTACCGCGTATCCATACAATCCCACCCTGCTTCGTGAACTTAATGGCATTTTGAACCAGATTTGATAAGGCAGATATTATTAGGTGACGATCTATTAAAACTTCCAATTCCGGCGCTACCTCAACACACACCTCAATTGATTTCGCACTTGCTTCAAACCATGCAGTAGCCTCAACTTCACTGACTAAATGAATAACTCGACATCTCTGATATTGTCCGGTTGATTCGTTCCGCAGTCGCACCTCAACAAGTGAACGATCAATAATGTCTCTCATACGCCTATGGGCATTCTCAAGAATACGAGATGTACTTCCATTGGCTCCGACTTTCCCTGTGATTATAAGTTGGGAAGCTAAACTAGCAGAGGTCAACGCATTTCGCAACTCATGTGCTAGAAATCCCAGACGTAGAACCTCATCCCGCTCTGCATTCTCGCGCTGACCTCGATTAAACTCTGTAACCGCTTCAGCGATAGCGATATCGAGGCAGAAATTTAATCGATTGAATTCACGAGGGGATGTTGTTTGATTAGTATTCTCCTGAATATACTCAGTGATAGCTTGACAAAGAGCGCCGTAGCCATGAACAACCTGAGAAATGCTATAGCCAAGTTTTAACGACTCTTTTCCCCGGCGTTCTGCTGCGGCTCTGTGAACACTTTCTATAGAATTGTTATGTGCTTCCCCAGATTCATCTATATCAGCATCAGCACGTAATACCTCAATGAGTTCATCGTAGAACACAGGTAATCCTCTTTCCATTTCGTCGCTCGAACTCATGGAATCAGCAAGACGCGCGATCTTTTTTGAACACAAGGCGAGAATTTCGTCATGTTCTGCTAAGAGAAATTCATGTAACATTATGAATGTTCTTAATTTTATACTTATTCTACCATCAGGAGATCGCTAGAACAGCGATCGCATCCACCCCAGAACAATTTCCCATACCCTCGCCGAGGCTAAGTATTTGACCCACATTCCGCACGTTATTTTGTAGTATAAAAAGCAATACAAAAATTTGGAAGTAGTTACTAAATTATCCGAATATAAATACTAAATCTGTATTATCACTATAGTCAGCCTCCAATTCAATTCAAAATGATTTTATTAGTGGTCTGACCATGAGCATCAATATCATAGATAATTGGAATTGCTGTTCCTAACTCAACATTGACAATCTCCTCTTCAGATAGGTTTTCCAAGTGCTTAATGATGGCACGGAGTGAGTTTCCATGCGCTGCAATCAAGACGTTATCTCCTGTGATTAACTGCGGCAAAATGCGATCGCAAAAGAATGGAACAGTGCGCTTCACCGTATCTGCCAAACTTTCGCCACCAGGTGGAGGCACAGCATAGGATCGTCGCCAGAGTTGCACCTGTTCTTGGCCAAATTTTACGGCAGTTTCAGCTTTATTCAAACCTTGCAGTTCACCATAGTACCGTTCATCCAGCATAGCTGTGGGATAAACTGGCAATTCCCGTTCGGGGCTACCGTTGTATTTATCCCAACCATGCCAGGCTTGATCATCTGCCTGATGCTTGATGATCGGAATTCTCCCGTCGCAAATATCATCGACTTCTGTCAAGATAATAATTGCAGTTTCAATAGCTCGAAACAGCATACTGGTAAAGCAAACTCTGACTCGATAATGCTTCAGTTTACAGGAGGCGATCGTTGCCTCTGCTCGCCCCTGTTCGCCTAAAGGAACATCAACCCATCCTGTAAATTTATTCTCTGCATTCCAAAGGCTCTGTCCGTGACGGATCAATATTAATTTAGCCATTATGTGTTGCTTCGGTGTGCGATCGCGAAGCGCTGCTGCAAGCAGATCGCGTGGATCTAGAGTTCCAGGGTGTCAAAAATGTCACGCAGAATCTGTGCAGAATGAATAAGCTGTTGTTGCTCCATGTCGTTGAGAGTAAAGTTGACCCTCTTAATGACACCTTTTTCATTGACGACAGAGGGTAGGCTGAGACAAACATCGTTAATGCCATAGAAGTCATTCACCAGGCAGCTAACTGTAAGAATACGCTCCTGTCCACGCAGAATGGCTTGGACAATTTCAGTGGTTGCCAATCCAATAGCGTAGGAAGTACACCCTTTGCGTTTGAGGATTTCGTAGCCAGCGTTTTTAACGCGCTCAAAAATCTCTTGTGCAGCCTTATCTACTGCTGAACTACCCTCTCGGTCATAGAGAGGCATTCCGGCAATATTCACCTTGCTCCAAACGGGCACTTCACTGTCGCCATGTTCACCAATGATGTAAGCATGAACACTGCGTGAATCAATGCCCATTTTCTGCGCCAGCAGGGTACGAAAACGGGCAGAGTCAAGCACCGTTCCAGAGCCAATTACCCTAGCAGCAGGAAAACCGGAGAGCTTTAGTGTCACGTAAGTCATAATGTCTACGGGATTGCTGACAATCAGCAAGATAGCATTGGGGCAATATTTGACGACATCTGCAATCAAGCTCTTAAAGATGGCAACGTTGCGTACAACCAAGTCGAGGCGGCTCTCTCCCGGCTTCTGACTGGCTCCAGCAGTAATAATTACCAGGTCTGCATTCTGTCCGACATCGGCAACAGTGCCAGCTTTAATCTCAACAGGCTCGACAAAAGGAATGCCATGCATTAGATCCATGACCTCTCCCTGAAGCCGCTCTGTCTGAATATCTTGAAGAATTAACTCATCAAAACAGTTTTGGATCATCATCGAATAGGCACATGCCATCCCTACTTGTCCGGCACCAATAATGACACCTTTGCGAGGACGGATGCTGACTTTATTTTCAACACTGGGATTAGGCGTAAAGAGGGTTTCAAACATTTTTACTGCTGCAATAACTTAGTAAGCGATCGTCACTGAATTTTAGATTTTAGATTTCCAATCCAAAAGGAAAGTTAGGTACAATTTTTTACTCAAGTCCCTACCTTCCCTACGGGATGCGAGAGCGTTCAGGTATAGGATCAATCTAAAATCCAAAATTGTTTGACCTTATGCACTTAGGGACTTCCAGAGAATAAATTACCCAATTTATTGAGATGATATTTTTCTTTTCTCCCTGCTCCCTGCTCCCCTGCCTACACAGCAATTGATTATTTTTTAACTGGAAGTCCCTTACCAGGAGTGGAGCGCCCGGAGTTGAGGTGTTTTCTTCAATTGATGCATCTGCATCCGAGTCAAGACATCATCCAGAATCGTCACAGCTTCGGCAACAAACGGGCCCTTGTTGAGCATGACGCACTCAGCCCGCTCTGCCATTGCTGCATCCGTCATTTCTGCTCTTGAGGGAATTCCTTTTTTCACCAGATTTTCTAGCACCTGAGTTGCCCAAATCACCGGGATATGAGCCGCCTCACACAGCCAGAGAATTTCTTCTTGCATTTCAGCCAGTCGTTGATACCCAATTGCGATCGCCAAATCGCCTCTAGCAATCATCACCGCAAAGGGTTGTTGACCTGCCGCTTGCACAATCAACTCAGGTAAATTACTGACGGCTTGGGGTGTTTCAATCTTAGCAACAATGGCAATTTCACTCTTTTGAGGCATCCGATCTGCTAACTCTTGCTGGAGCAGTTTAATATCATTGGCAGATTGCACAAAAGAATAGCCCACAATATCGGCATGGGTGGCAACAAAATCTAAATCCTCTCGATCTTTATCAGTAAGTGGGCTAAGTTGCAAATCTGTATCGGGGAAGTTAAGCCCCTTGTCTGGCAGAAGTTTACTACCCTTTAAACTCGCATGGGTGATGCGTAAGAGAACACCCTGATCCGTAAGAGATTCTACACGCGCTCCAATACGACCATCATCAATCCAGGCAGTTGCACCCACCTGCAATTGATCGAGTACTCCAGGGAGAGTACAATTTGCCTGGAAACACTTAGCATCCGTCATACTAGGCATATCACGAGTTAAGACAAGACATTCCCCTTGAAAGATGCGGTGTTTCTGATTAGGTGTCATTACTAAGCCAATTCGGGGCTTCGGCCCTGCCAGATCCATTAAGACTTTGCAGGAATTTCCGGTTTCTTTCTCTGCCAGACGGACATTGCCAATCATCGCTTCCCAAAGGTTAGCGCGATCGTGGGCACAGTTAATGCGTACACAGTTAGTCCCTCGCTGAAGCAGATCGCGGACAAATTCGTAATGGCTAGCGGCTTCCATTGGCAATGTCACCATGATTCTGACCCGGCGATGAGATAAAGTCTGACCAAACACATCTTCGGTATGTTGGTGAAGTAGGCGATCGCCCTCCAGAAACGCCCCAATAGAAGGACGAATCGGCAAACTAGCCGAATTGACCTGACAGATTGCCCCCAGAGTGGAAATCACCGCATCTAAATTCGGCATGACTCGCGCTTCCAAACGACCCAAGGAAGATAAGCCCCAGGGGATTAAGGCAGCTTGCAGAGGACGTAGGTCATGTCTTCGTAGAGCCATGTAATGGGCAAGATTGAGTCCACTGCTGAGAAACTCTTGTCGTTGAATGCGCGATCGCCACTGGTAAAAAATGTCTTGCCCTTCTTGAATAACCACCTGACGCAATTTTTGCAGCGTATTTAACAAGACACAAGGATCAGATAGGTCTAATGCAAGGTAGTCAAAAGTATCTTCTTCTTGATTATGCTCTAGAGTAGAAATTGTCATTAAATAACCCTCAAAAGACTGTATTAACAATTTAATAACGAACCACAGAGGCACAGAGAACACAGAGAGAAAGAGAGAAAGAGAGAAAGATTCTAAAACTTAGTTTACGTAAGCATTGTTGGCTTGACAGACTACTAGTAGCGTCAATTGAGTTACCCCAAAACCGGGGGTTGTGTCTTACCAAATTGCCAGCTAAGGAGCGATCCCAAGCCCAACACACTCACAACAAACACCACAATCCCGCCCACAAATGGAATCAGCGCAAGTACTGTGACAATCAGCAACCCAATCAAGAACTGCTGCAAGCTGCTTTGCCGTTGGTGTAGCCTCTCTGTAAGAAAATCGCTTTTTACCACTTGTTGACCGATGAATAGTGAAATTCCCAATGCCCCAACCAATGATGTCAGACTCACCATCAACATCAGGAGTGGAATCAATGGAATACCAATTAGGGTGATTGCCAAAAAAATGTTAAGGGCAAATAAGGTAAACATTGCCCCAATTCCCCATAAGGCGCTTTTACCGGGATATTGACGCACGGTAGCTGCTAAATTCGGCAGAAAAGGTGGTGCGGTTTGTAATAAAATTATGCCCAGAATTGCACCGACGATCGTCGAAAAAATCCGAAAACCAGCGTAAAAGAAATACATCGGCAAAAATCGATCTCGATGACGGTACATTCCCGTCATGCCTCGTGCATTATATTGACCATCGAATGTGCTGTTTGAGCCGCCAATTGTGGCTCCTTCTGCTAATACGACTTTGCCACCGATCGCATAGGCATCGCCATCTACCCGTGCGCCTTGCTTGAGAATGATATTTCCACCGATAGCGATCGCAGTTTGTGTCACCCGTCCATTGGGTTGGATGATCGCCGAACCACCAATGGCAATAGCATTTTCTACAACTTGTTTTTCTACAACCGTGACATTTCCGCCCAATCGAATCAGATTGGTATTATTAATATTTAGATCAGTCTGTGCGATCGCATTTCCGGCAAACAGAAATACTATCGTAGAGATAAACACGATTGTCAACTGCTTCCAGCTCATGGTTAAGACTCCTAATTTTATTTTCCAATCTCGCCAGTTAGATTAGGCAATACTTGACCGAAGAGGCAGAGGGAATTATCTTCAACAGTCTTCTCTAATCTTCTTCAACTAGTTTCACCTGATTATGTGGACTGTAATCTAAACAATTAATGGCTTGATCGGTTAGCACCGTTGATGGATGGACGGTGCATTTGAGATATGAATTATGGCTAAAATATCGACAGTGAGGACACTTGGCTTGATGAGGCAATTTGAGGCTAAATAAATACTGCTGCACCCGCTTAGGAATGAAGGCATAAATTAAAGTAGCGATCGCCGAAATAATCATAGCGCTGACTACTATCAGGAAACCCATATCTAGAACAGAAAGAGTTTCAACTCCCCGATGATCTAGAGGGAGTGAATTAGCTGGCAGAGTTGCGATCGATTTTTCTTCCATGACTCCATTACGCTCCTATATTCTGTTATAAATAGGTTCAAAATGAAGATATTTAACATCATAGTCATTAAATCATCTCGTTTTTTATACTGTTCCACTACTTTGGACGAGTACCGTTTGATTTACTGCATGAATTAATTGATTACGATATAAATTGTAATCAAAAGCAATAAAAATCTTGAGGATACAATAAGGGGTAAAGGTATCTTTTATAGCTTTACCCCTATAACTCAATACAGTTCAGTATGCTTTACTAATAATCACAGCTTTTAATACTGCTGTACTGTCTCTACCAGAAATGTTGAATGTAGATACAAAACTTTACATTTTTAATTAGAGTAGCTCTAAAAAGCCTAAAATAGTCAACATAACATCATCTCCTCAAACCAATGAACATAACTTATTTTTTGACACATACATGATTGTAAATAACGGAATTTATCTAATAGTGTATATCCCCATTGTTTGGGAATAGATAAAATCTGTAAAATCAAATATGCTATTAAACTAATGTAAATTTGTATAGTGATACCATTGACGTTCTTGGTAATTAATTTGTCAAGCTTTAAGTGCATCTTTAAAAACTTCCACAACAATTCAACTCCCCAACGTAGCCGATAAATATCCCTAATTTCATTATCAGTAACTGCCGCATTTCCTGATGCTGGTAAATTTGTCACCAAGCGAAACTCAGTTTTCGTATCTAAATCACAAAAGCTAATAACTCTATAGGCTTGGGCATCATCAGATGCACCAACTTTAATTAATCCAATTGAGTTAGAGAATTCTAGCTTCCAATTATTTTTAATCCGCAAGACGAAATATTTATTTTCTTGCGCCAAGTCTTGAATAAATTTTAACCCAGCAAATCCCCTATCCATTACCCCAACAGCATTTGTAGGTAAATTAGACATCATTTTTGAGCCAAAATTATAATCATGTTCATGCCCAAAATTGATGAAGTTATCTTCTGGAGTACCTGTAGCTAGATTTAAGGAACTAAAAAGTTTAACTTGATGATGTCCTAAAACCCACAACAACTTACTTGTTAAAGTAATAATTGTTGAATCAATAGGACAAATTGCATATTTGTCATGTAGTTTTTTCTAAGCTTTATTATGGACTAACTCATTTAATTTCTGATAAATTTCTTGGAAGGGTTTTTGTGTACGGTGAGAATTTGCTTTGGAAAAAGTAGAAATATCTACCTCAAACCCTGTGTTATTTAATCTTTTAAATAAATCTCGCATACTGGTTAAACTGTTATCCAGGGCATAGGATAGCCAGCACTCAAAGAATAGACGGCTGTTCAATACGGGATAATCATTTTTTGGCAGTTGTTTTAGGATGTCTTTGACAATTTTGGGAAATGAATTTATAATCACAATCAAACTAATATATTTTAAGCATTCGCCCAAAAATACCATATTTTGGGCTATTTTTATCGGATTTCTCTTAACATTCAACACTTCTGTGTCTCTACATATCTACAGGTTATACCCTGAGATATTTTTTTAATCAATTGTCAACTTTTCAAACAACCTCTAAGCAGGACTAAGAGTTTTTTGCAAGTTCTCAATTTTGTCTTGAGAAAAACTTGTTCTAATTAACTTTCCTCCAAAACGATTAAATTCTGCAATTATTTTCTCTAGATTAACGGAGGAAATTAGAACAAACAATGATGAAGAATTTGGTTTTAAAGATTCTTCAATTTCTGTTAAAAAACTACTATCAAATGTGCCCTCTTTAATAGTAAGAGTGCGATGAAAGAAAACTGCGCTAATGATTCCACCCCAGAGTTCATTACTCAGGTCTCCAGGTTCAACCAAATCGTGATATGGTTTAACCCTAATCTTACCAGCTGCATTTTTGGTAATCACAACTGCATCTTTCAAATCTGCTAAGTTTTCTCGTTCAAGTTTGAGTAGTTCTAAAAGTACTTCATCTGCTTTATATTTTTCATCGAAATTGACTACAACTAATTCACTCATACTATTTTTGGATTGTAATTGTTTAAAGGAAAAATGACTTTTTACTGTATCTGCATTTTACCTCATAAACTGCTGATTTTTAGTTTACGATACCTGTGATCGCTGCTACTGCATTTACTGATTTGGCGAATAGACTGGGCGTAAATGGGAAAGCGATCGCAAAAGAGTAGATTTTATCGCTCGGTTGTCGCGTAGAACGTCCGCGCCTGTGCCAGTAACTGGTCTTCGCTCATGTGTTGTTCATTGACGACGACTGTACCGACAACTAGCTGGGCGATATCTGGATGATGTTCTTTGAGATCCGCCAGCAGATAATCCATCGCGCTGCTCGATCCGGTTGAACTGCCAAAGATCAGAATCTTCTTTGCGCCACTTAGCGTAGGCGTAGCCCGTCGTAGACATCGCGCTATTGCCTCATAGAAGGATTTTAGTTCCGGCTGGCGCTGACCGTTGGCATCGTCATCCACATTGTGCAGATGCCGATGAGAGCCGTCCGGGTCGTAAGGAACGATCCGTTCTGGTACTGAGCCGTGCAGTTCAGTTTTATAGATACGCGCCTCACGGTGATCGATAACGACCAGCAGGTGGACACCCTCGGCGATGATTGCCTGGGCGGGGACAGCAGAACGCTCAAGAAAGTGGCGAATCTGCATTAGTTCATGGATATCAGATAAATCTTTGTGCTTCGAGGGGTGAACTGTCAGCGTCTCACCATTCCGCGTAAATCTCAGATTGCCGTTATGTTCCTGAGTCTCTTCAGTCAGTGCATTTAGCATTGATCGGACATCGTGCCACTGAAGGTTTCGGGCTACTGGGTGTCCAAAGATAGTGTTGTAAGTGGTTTGATGAATCCGGGACATCTGCGTTTCCATTAATTTCTCCTTAGTCTTGTTAGACCAGTTATCATCGGATACACTCAATCTCTAAAATGGCAAATAGTTCATTAACTTATAAACAATTCTGCTCATTTACTACTCTGGGCGACTACCGTTTGAGTTAATGGATGAATTGATTGATTACAATACGAGCTATGGCAACTCGCTGTTGTTGTCCTCCTGAAAGCTGCTTACGGCGGTTTGTTAAGCGATCGCCCAATCCAACCTTTCAGGCGCATGATGCTAAACGCGACGGTTTACCCAGTGTCCTGGCACCCATCGCCGATGACCGTGGGAGGTCGGTTGGTAATGTCCTGCCACCCAGACCCGGCGATAACGAGCGCGGCGTGTAGTATTGTGCCGAGTTTGTTCACGCTGGTTTTGAGCCAATTGATCTGGTGCAACCCGGTCTGCCTCGACGACACCGGAACGAGTTGAATTCTGCCCATCATTAACATTGAACTCTGCGGCTGCGGCAGATTTTGCCAAGACTCCAAGGGGAAGAGCAAGCATCAGGATAACGATTATGCGTTTCATTAGATGTTCCTTTCGATAAGTTGAGAGTAGCTAGAATTAAAGCGGTTGAACTGGAATTTCCTGCCTGCTTGACATACTGACAAGTTCATTGCTAATACTCATCGATTAATTGCGCTCTTTTTGGAGGAAGTTAGTCAATCAGGCAATGTTGTTGGACAAGATTTCAGATAACTCTCCTCGTTAACTACTCTGAGGGGCTATAGCTTGATTTCTTGAGTGAATTGATTCATTACGATATAAATCGTTACCAAATTCATTTTGACGGTTAGAGAGACGCGATAAATCGCCGTCTCTACAGGAAATTTATCCATCAATTATTTATGCTTTCAAAGCTTGTGCTGCAATCTGTTGGGGCTTTTATTTCTTTTTGCTTCTTGCCCGATCAAACGTGCCATTCAGTTCAGTCTCTTTCTTCCTGCTTGGGAGAATCATCGGGTGGTTGATCTCTTGCCATGCGTTGTTGCTCCTGCGATACCCATTCCCAAGCAATCAAACAACCAATGCTTAAACCTGCCAGCATCAGTGCCAATGTCCATGAGAAGCGACTGGGAAATTGGAAATCGATCCAGATGCCTAGTGCCATTCCTGATAAAGTTGGTAGGACGACTGACCAGCCGACCAAGCCAACAAAACCTAAGCCAAACAAAACGCCACCATGAGGTTTCGCTTGGTGAGCATAAAGTTTGCGGCGTGCTTGATTAGCGATCGCTTTGGCGTTAAGATGCGTTTGGGAGCGAGACTGACGAGAGGGTGGGGTTTTCATACATATTCACCTGTGGAATCAATTCTGCAAAGACCTTATGAAGATTGAGTTGCGGGCTTCTATGTATTGATTTAACGGCTCTAAATGACAAGTGGTATTGAGGTATCACTAAGTTTGTTAAAGATTTATAACTAAATCAAACGCTATGAACTCATTTTATACTTCTCTAACCTTTGCCAAGACCTAATCTCAACCACCCATTTGTCATGCTGGAGAAGTACAAGATTCAGAGCTTCTCTATAAACACTTACTAGCTGTTTAGAACAACGACAGTAGATACAGCAGTTTTCTTTTGCATGAGGTACAAAGTTACGGGTTTTGAGGCAGGATAGCGCAGCGTAAAGTCTTCTCTACGAGACCCTGCGGGAACGGCATGGCAACTCTTAGAGAGGCTGTGCCAACGCTTAGAGCGAGTCTGCGTAATCTTACTGGGGATCTTGCTACGCTTTTAGCGTCTGTCTGCGACACGCTGCGCGTACCCCTCCGGGGAAGCAAGCTACGCGTAAGCGTCCCGCAGGGAACGTAGAGAGCGTCGGCAGTTTGCAATATCAAAGCTTTGAAAAATTAAGTACTGTTTTTAGGGATTATCGCAATGAACCTAACCGATCGGCAAGATACGGATTTTCTGAAATTTATAGGAAAACTGCCACCCCAAGAGAATTACATCCCTGTTCAATCTTTTAATCAGGGAGCATGGTACTGGGTCGATAAAAACACCCCTTGCCTACAAATTGTTTCGCCCGTTCCAGATCCGTGGGGTCAGGAGTGGGTAATTGCACCCGTAGTAGACCGGGGAATTAAAGACCTCGTTGAAGAGCCTCCGTTAAGTGTGAGCTTGAAACTTTTCCCCCTCCCACCCTTAGACAAAGCTACCTCTGTGGAAATAACTCGGCAGATCGAATACGGTAAGTTTGTCCACACGCAAGAGAAATTATACTACTTTGTGACATTTAGTTGTCAAAATGATGATTCTTTAGCAGAACGTGAAAACCCACTGAGTGAGTGGGTGACATATTTTTTCTATCCGAAGGCGAAACAATGAGACGTTACAAGATGCGATGGCAACGAGAACACCGCAGGCATCGCAAAGAGTCAATTTGTGATGTTACAGTCGCACATTCTGAGTTAAAATAAATGTATTCACAGCGACAACGCTACACGTTGCGAGGCAACCAATATGGATGCCAATGAAGTTTTAAGACGATATGCAGTCGGAGAAAGAAATTTTAGACAGGCACACTGGAAAGGGATCAGTTTAGAAGAGAGCAAACTTGAGTAGGGTAGATTTGACTGGGGCACATTTGAACAACGCAGATTTGAGAAACTGTGATTTAAGTGATGCTAATTTAAACTTGGTTGGACTCAAAGGAGCCAATTTCAGTGGTGCTAATCTGAAGGGGGCAAAAATGCCTGATGGAAGAACGCACAACGATCGCTTAGAGTCTGCCAATTATTTTGCCTAATATCCCTGTAGATAGGTAGATTAAAAAATCGGCGTTGCTGATTGCGGTATGAAAAATAATTTTGTGTGATTTCAAAATCCGGTATTGCTGATTGCGGTATGAAAACGATTGTGCTTTGTGGTCAAAATCCTTGTAGGGACGTAAAATTTTACGTCTCTAGATCCAAATTCATACCTCGATTCAGCAACGCCCAAAATCCTTGTAGAGGCGTTGCATTGCAACGTCTTTAGATCCAAATTCATACTTGATTCAGCAAAGCCAAAATGTAATTTCGTTGTGGAGATTTTGCCAAATGTCATTTACTATACAGGCTGCACGCTCCATTTTTCCTGATACCCAAGTTGCTAATTCAGTTCCAACTACTGTTGAATTATTCAATCAACTTCGGGCTGAAGATCAGTTGGCTTTACTTTGGTTTGCCTATACCGAGATGGGAGTCACAATTACTCCTGCTGCGATGCAGGTAGTCAACATAGTTTTTGCAGAAAAAACCTTGACTCAAATCAAGCAGATGCCATCTAGAGAGCAAACGCAAGTTATGTGCGATCTGGTTAACCATACAGATACGGACATCTGCCGTACTTATTCGTCTTTCGGCACGAATGTCAAGTTAGGTTTCTGGTATCAGTTAAGCGATTGGATGAAACAAGGAATCGTTGCTCCGATTCCTAAAGGTTATCAACTTTCTCCGAAGGCATCAGATGTTCTCCAAGCTATCCGTCAGATGGAAGGGGGTCAGCAACTGAGCATATTACAGGATATTGTTGTCAACATGGGTTATCCCCCAAGGTCTGATACTCAAACAGCCAAAGAACCTGTGGTTGCACCTAAAGACATTGCACCACGAGTTAAGCTCAAAATTAAGGGCATCGACAACTTGACAGTCCTAAGCTACATGGAAAACATGAACGCTTTTGACTTCCAGGCAGCTGTGGCTTTATTTACTGAAGATGGTGCTTTGCAACCCCCTTTTCAAGAACCAATTGTCGGTCACGAGTCGATCCTCGCATATATGCATGAAGAATGCTATGGACTCAAGCTAATTCCTGAGCAGGGGGTGTCTGAGCCAGCAGAGGCAGAGTTCACCCAAATTAAAGTGACGGGTAAAGTCCAAACTCCCTGGTCTGGTGAAAGTATTAGCATCAATTTAGCATGGCGATTCTTGCTTAATCCCCAAGACAAAATTTTCTTTGTGGCGATTGATTTGTTGGCATCTCCTCAAGAACTACTAAACCTGGGCATTATCAGGTAAAAGTATAGTTGCTGGGAAACTCTATCCCCTGTCCAAAAATCACGTCCCTTGTAGGCGTGATTTTTTATGGAAATTTAGCATTAACTCTAGCTATTTTTGCTCAACAAAAATACTATAAGCAGTGTCTGTTGTAAATATCTGTGAAAATGGGATCGCGTCATCCGATAGCTGAACGCCCAAAAGTTATTAGCTAAAGCTTAGAAGTTAAATATTTTAGTAAAACTTGTACAACTTATACACTAATCAAACGCTTGCTGAAACATGATTTCTAATCTTAGAGTGTCATACTAACCTTTATCAACAAATTGACAAAGTTTAGTGAAATATATGCTTAATAAAACTTTATTAACGAGTCCTCGCAAATTGAGTATATCTACAACAATCAGTCAATCGATGATGAGTAAGCATTTTTGCCCTAACTGTTCAGACGTTTTACTCCGTCATGTGCGTTTGGGAGAACTTCGCTGGCGCTGTAGTTACTGCTATCAGGAAATGCCCGTTTAGAAAACGGGGGTGGTACGCTAACGCACCATTGTTAAAGTCTGATTACCGTAAACCGACAATCAGACATCACGCAAAATTGTTTGCCTAGTCTCGTCAAGAAAAGAATTTTAGACGGGGATTTTAACGGATTCAAATCACTCACTTTACTTAAAGCGTAACTAATAATCAGTAAGTTAGTTATCTGTACTAGATAGAAACCTCACCAAGCAATCTAGTTCTCTCCCATTGGTAAGCCTGACTCTAACAGTATCGAAACTGTGAGAATAAATTTTAGTGACTAACATGAAACCTAGTCTTTGTGGTGTATTGGCTTGTGTGCTTTATAGTAGTTAAAGGCGGTGATAATATCCATCTTAGAGTACCTAGTGCAGGTTAGCAAAATATTTAACCAGTTAGTTTCAAAAATCAAGCTAAGATTAATGATTAGTTAATTTATGATTAAAAAAGGCACTTTTTATAATATTAAAAATAAATATTTATAAATATCTAATTTTTAGAGACATCACTAAATATATATGTAATTTATTTAACTTTTTAAATATATTTTCTCTACCTTCAGTAGGATGTTTAAGTTAGAAGATATATCACACTATAAATAGTTATACAGTATATACTGCACATTCCACCCTTTTAATCAGAATAGAAGGGACTTTTAAACAAGATAGTGATAAATAGTAAAGTGTGTGCAATTGGATTTGGTTAACTAAAAATCGAGATTTGATTCTCAACTATTTTAGAGTCTTGTTAATTATTAACCTTATCCAAACTGTCTTAAAATAGGTGGTTGTATAAGTGAACTGTGAGTCAAATTGTAGTTACAGATTGATATCTGCTTAACCATTCTGAGATTGATGAATGTAGTACCTAATGGGAGATTACTGTACTACATCACCTCTTTAGATATTCATATCGAGTCTTGAAACATCGGGTTTTAAAACTGTGTAGACGTGGAGCAGTTTGTCATCAGACATCGTGTGTTCAGCGATTCTTTAACTAAAAATAGATTATTAGGATTCAGACTCTATGACTATTTCTCCTTCTAAACCAAAAGTTTCAGATATCGAAAACGGTAAATCTGTCACACTTAACATTGAAGAACTGCGTCAGATAAATGCTTACTGGCGTGCCTGTAACTATTTAGCTCTAGGTATGATATATTTGCAGGACAACCCACTGCTAAAAGAACCCCTCAAGCCAGAACACATCAAGAATCGCCTGTTAGGACACTGGGGTACAAGTCCCGGTTTGAGCTTTATCTACGTCCATCTGAACCGTTTGATCAAAAAATATGATCTGGACGTGATTTACATCGCAGGCCCCGGTCATGGCGCTCCGGGCATCCTTGGGCCGACATACTTAGAAGGAACCTATTCTGAGGTTTATCCTGATAAGAGCCAGGACGAGGAAGGTATGCTGAAGTTTTTCAAACAGTTCTCCTTTCCTGGTGGAATTGGTAGTCACTGCACACCTGAAACTCCTGGCTCGATTCACGAAGGCGGCGAGTTAGGCTACAGCCTCTCCCACGCTTACGGTGCTGCTTTCGATAACCCGGATTTGATTGTGACAGCAGTTGTTGGTGACGGGGAAGCAGAAACAGGCCCTCTGGCAACAGCTTGGCATTCCAATAAATTTATCAACCCCATTCGGGATGGTGCTGTTTTACCAATCTTGCATTTGAATGGCTACAAGATTGCTAACCCCACTATCCTAGCCCGCATCAGCCACGAGGAACTAGAGGACTTATTCAAGGGCTACGGCTACACACCTTACTTTGTGGAAGGGCATGATCCAGCGCAAGTGCATCAACTGATGGCAGCAACTCTGGAAACAGTTATTTTGGAAATCAAGAAAATTCAAACCGAGGCTCGGACTTCGGGTGTTGCAAAACGTCCTCGGTGGCCGATGATTGTCCTTCGTACCCCCAAAGGATGGACTGCGCCGGCAGAAATAGACGGTCATAAATTAGAGGGATTTTGGCGATCGCACCAAGTACCAATCACAGATGTAGCTAGTAATCCTGCACACATGAAGATTCTAGAACACTGGATGAAAAGTTACAAGCCAGAGGAATTATTTGACGAGCATGGCAGTCTAATTCCCGAACTCAAAGAACTGGCTCCGATTGGTCATCGCCGCATCAGTGCCAATCCCGTTGCTAACGGTGGAATTCTGCGTAAAGAATTGCGCCTTCCCGACTTCCGCAACAATGCAGTTGAGGTAGACAAGCCTGGTGCTGTTGAGGTGGAAAACACGAAGCCTCTAGGGAACTTCCTGCGAGATATCATGCGTAATAACATGAATAATTTCCGCATATTCGGGCCAGATGAAACCGCCTCCAATCGACTCAGTGCCGTCTACGAAGTCAGCGAGAAAGTCTGGTTGGCAGATATGCTCCCTGAAGATGCAGATGGCAGTGAGCTATCTACCGACGGGCGAGTGATGGAAATGCTCAGTGAACATAACCTGTTCGGCTGGCTGGAAGGCTATCTCTTATCTGGGCGGCATGGTTTCTTCCATAGTTATGAAGCTTTTGCTCACGTTGTTGACTCTATGTTTAACCAGCACGCCAAATGGCTGGAAATCAGCAAAAATGAAGTTGCTTGGCGATCGCCGATTTCTTCTGAAAATATCTTACTATCCTCTACTGTTTGGCGACAAGACAACAACGGCTTTAGCCACCAAGATCCAGGATTCATAGATTTGGTTACTAATAAAAGTGCTGAAGTTACCCGGATTTATCTGCCTCCTGATGCTAACTGTCTACTTTCTGTAGCCAATCATTGCCTACGTAGCACCAACTACGTCAACGTCATCGTTGCAGATAAGCAAAAACACCTCCAGTTTCTTAGCATAGAAGAAGCGATCGCACATTGCACCAAAGGCATCGGCATCTGGGACTGGGCAAGCAATGACCATCATGGGCAAGAACCCGATCTTCCTGATATCGTCATGGCATCTTGCGGAGATGTTGTGACTATGGAAGCCTTGGCTGCAACTGCCATCTTAAGAGATGAGTTCCCCGATCTCAAGGTGCGGTTTATTAATGTTGTTGACTTATACAAGTTGCAACCAGATACAGAACATCCACATGGATTATCAGACTGGGATTTCGATAGTCTTTTCACCACAGATAAGCCTGTAATTTTCAACTTCCACGGCTATCCTTGGCTGATTCACAAACTTGCTTACCGTCGCACTAATCATGAAAATATTCATGTGCGCGGCTACAAGGAAAAGGGCAGCATTAACACACCACTTGAGTTAGCCATCAACAACCAAGTTGATCGGTTCAATCTGGTGATTGATGTGATCGACCGGGTTCCTAAGTTGGGTTCTGCTGCTGTCTATGTTAGAGAGCGCATGAAGAACGAAATTATTAACAACCGGAATTATGCTCACAAGCACGGTATTGATCAGCCGGAAATCGTCAACTGGAAGTGGCCTTACTAAAATAATTCGTAATTCGTAATGACGCTCGCGGACTCGCTACCGCTACGCTAACGTAATTCGTAATTACGTTCCAGATGAAAACTCTGACCTTAGTTTAATGTGAGTTCGACAGATATTTACCTCTTCCAAGCTTAACGTGTACATACAAATCTTTGAGAGTTACTGCGTAACGTAGAGTAAGTTAATTTTTGCAGGTCAATGCAACTAAGGTGCGGGTCAAGAGACTTATGTGTACACCGTAGCACCCAAGCGAAAAGAGAGGAACAAGGTAATTACGAATTACGAATTATTGTCGATCGCATCTGCAAATAAAAAATCAACCCTTTAGAGCTAAAAAATTTTAAATAATGAGTTCACCAAAACTTATCGCCACTGTTAAAGCGATAGTTGCTCCTGGTAAAGGCATCTTGGCTATAGATGAGAGCAACAATACTTGTAACAAGCGCTTTCAAAAGTTGGGAATCGCGCCAACTGAGGAAAATCGCCGCGCTTATCGAGAGTTGCTTTTAACTACTCCTGGTTTGGGTAACTATATCAATGGCGCTATTTTATATGATGAAACAATCCGCCAAACTACAAAAGATGGAACCCCTTTTGTGAAGGTAATGAACGATGCGGGGATTCTTGTTGGCATTAAGGTTGACACTGGTGTGAAAGGTTTACCAAATCACCCTGCTGAAAAGATTACACAAGGTTTGGATGGTTTGAGTAATCGCATTGCCGAATACGTTAAGATGGGGGCGCGTTTTGCTAAATGGCGGGCTGTCATCACTATTGGCAAGGGAATTCCTAGTCGTGATTGTATAGAGGCCAACGCCCAGGCTTTAGCTCTCTATGCACTGCGTTGTCAACAAGGTGGACTTGTTCCCATTGTCGAACCTGAAGTTTTGATGGATGGCAACCATACTATTAAACGTTGCTATGTTGTAACTGAGGAAGTTTTAAGAACTGTCTTTGATCAACTCCACCTGCAAGGGGTAGTTTTGGAGCAAATGATCCTCAAGCCCAACATGGTAATTTCCGGCAAAGATTGTCCCCAGCAAGCCAGTATCCCCGAAGTCGCAGAAGCTACGGTAAAATGCCTGTTGAATGTGGTTCCTACTGCCGTACAGGGCGTAGCATTTTTATCGGGTGGTCAAAGCAATGAATTGGCAACTGCCCATCTTAATGAGATGCACGTCCGGTTTGGCTCAACCCTGCCTTGGCCGTTAACTTTTTCTTTTGGTCGTGCCATTCAGCAACCAGCACTAGAACTGTGGAAAGTACAAGATGCCAATGTGAAAGCGGCACAAAGTGCTTTGCTGCATCGAGCAAAGTGTAACGCTGCTGCTAGCCTTGGCATATACAGTCAGGAGATGGAAAAGAGCACAGAGCTAGCACTGGCTGGCTATAAAGCTTCACAATCGCAATCACAATTATCTCGTCAGGACTAAGAATGTAGAGACGTATCAGTGCTACGTCTCTACAAGGGTTCTGCATAACGCATATTTAAATTCGGTCGATGTCTAAAAGTTTAATACGTGGCAATTTTTGTTGTAACAAACTTATGCAAAGCTGTAAGAGAAAATGCCTTGTTAAAGATTATCTATGAATATGCGTAAAGTCTCTACGACTCCCTTCCCCGATCAAAAGCCCGGTACTTCTGGACTGCGGAAAGCAGTTAAAGCTTTTCAGCAGCCCCACTACCTGGAAAATTTTATCCAATCTATCTTTGGTTCTGTAGGGGACTTGGGGGGGCAAACTTTAGTCCTGGGTGGTGATGGTCGTTATTACAATCGCCAAGCCATTCAAATCATTTTGAAAATGGCTGCGGCTAATGGCATTGGGCGGATTAAAGTTGGTCAAGGGGGGATTTTATCTACTCCTGCGACTTCCGCTATTATTCGCAAGTATCAGGCATTTGGTGGCATCATCTTGTCTGCAAGTCATAATCCGGGCGGGCCAAATGGTGACTTTGGCGTGAAATATAACATCAATAATGGTGGCCCAGCGCCGGAAAAGGTGACAGAGGCGATCTATGATCGCAGTAAAATTATTGATAGCTACCAAATTCTCGAAGCACCAGATGTAGATTTAGAAACTTTAGGTGAGTCACATTTGGCAGAGACGGTAGTTGAGGTGATTGACTCTGTACACGATTATGAAGAGTTAATGGAGTCCCTGTTTGATTTTGAAGGGATTCACCAACTGTTAACCAGAGGAAATTTTCGGATTAGCATCGATGCCTTACACGCGGTAGCTGGCCCCTATGCCCATGCCATTTTTGAGCAACGTTTGGGCGCACCAGTGGGAACTGTATGTAATGGTACACCCCTAGAAGACTTTGGCGGCGGACATCCTGACCCAAATTTAGTTTATGCCCATGAGTTGGTGGATATTTTGTACGGTGAGGATGCGCCTGATTTTGGGGCAGCTTTTGATGGAGATGGCGATCGCAATATGATCTTAGGGCGTAAGTTCTTTGTCACTCCTAGCGATAGCCTCGCAGTCTTAGCCGCAAACGCCAAGCTAGTCCCTGGTTATAGTTCGGGTTTAGCAGGAGTAGCGCGATCGATGCCTACTAGTCAAGCAGTGGATCGAGTCGCCGCTCAAATTGGCATTGAATCCTATGAAACCCCCACTGGTTGGAAGTTCTTCGGCAATCTTTTAGACGCAGGTAAAGCGACTCTCTGCGGTGAAGAAAGCTTTGGTACCGGCTCTAACCATATCCGCGAAAAAGATGGGCTATGGGCTGTTCTCTTCTGGTTGAATATCCTAGCAGTACGACAACAATCTGTTGAGCAGATTGTCCGGGAACACTGGCAGACTTATGGACGCAATTATTACTCGCGCCATGACTATGAAGAGATAGAGACAGCGCCAGCTAATAACTTAATAGAAAGACTACGTTCTTTGTTGCCAACTCTCAAAGGCAAGCAGTTTGGTAATTATGAAGTTGAATACAGTGATGACTTTAGTTATACCGACCCTGTTGATGGCAGCGTGAGCGAAAAACAAGGTGTTCGCATTGGCTTTACCGATGGCTCCCGAATTGTGGTGCGACTTTCTGGTACGGGTACTCAAGGTGCAACCCTTAGAGTTTATCTAGAAAGCTACGAGCCAGATTCGGCAAAACATGATCTCGATCCACAGCAAGCACTTGCTTCTTTAATCACCATTGTTGAGGAGATAGCCCAGATCCGCGAACTGACAGGACGAGAACAGCCAACTGTGATTACTTAGTGCTGAGTTAGGAGTTAGGAGTTATTTCCTCCTTCCCTACTCCCCCTTCCCCCTTCCCCATTTCCCATTTCCCATTTCCCATTTCCCACAGGAAATAATTATGACGACATTTCAGAAACCTCCAATACTGCAAAATTTGCAATTTGAAGACGATCGCACAGGGTTAAGTATAGAAACCCTCAAACGAGCGCTTGCTGATAATCTTTTTTACATTCAGGGTAAGTTTCCGGCTGCGGCCACGCCCAATGATTATTACATGGCTTTGGCTTACACAGTACGCGATCGCATTTTACAACGCTGGTTCAACACCACCGAAATCTATACGAAAAAAGGTGTCAAAGTTGTCTGTTATCTATCAGCAGAATTCCTCTTGGGGCCACACTTGAGTAACAACTTAATCAACTTAGGAATTTACGACCAAGTGCGCCAAGCAGTTGAGGAATCTGGGTTAGACTTTGTACAATTGCGCGAAATTGAAGAAGAACCAGGCTTAGGCAATGGTGGGTTAGGTCGTCTCGCCGCCTGTTATATGGACTCACTTTCGACTTTAGAAATCCCTGCCATTGGCTATGGAATTCGCTACGAATTTGGGATCTTTGACCAAGAAATTCGGGATGGTTGGCAAGTTGAAATTACTGATAAATGGCTGCATTTAGGCAATCCTTGGGAAATTCCTCGTCCAGAGGAAACCATAGAAGTAAAGTTCGGCGGTTACACCGAAGCCTATAACGATGAAAAGGGTCACTATCGGGTACGTTGGATTCCTGATCGTGTTGTGAGAGGTGTTCCCTACGATACACCCATACTCGGTTATAGAGTCAACACTGCCAATACCTTACGCCTGTGGAGAGCTAAAGCGCATGAATCCTTTGACTTTCATGCGTTTAACGTCGGTAACTATTACGGTGCAGTCAACCAAAAGGTGGTTTCAGAAAACATTACCAAAGTTCTCTATCCTAATGATGAGTTGATTCAAGGTAAGGAACTGCGCTTAGAACAACAATATTTTTTCGTTTCTTGTTCCCTGCAAGACATGATCCGTCTTCACTTGCGAAAAGAAGAGAGCTTAAATAACTTTCACCAGTCTTATGCTGTGCAACTCAATGACACCCACCCATCCATCGGTGTTGCTGAATTGATGCGGTTGTTGGTAGATGAACATCAACTAGATTGGGAGCAGGCTTGGCAAATCACCCAAAATACTTTCGGCTACACTAACCATACCCTGTTGCCAGAAGCTTTAGAAAAGTGGTCTTTAAGCTTATTTAATAGTTTACTGCCCAGGCATTTACAAATTATTTATGAAATCAATCAGCGTTTTCTTGGTCAAGTTCGTGCTAAATATCCCGACGATGGCGATCGCCTAGCGCGGCTATCATTGATTGATGAGAGTGGTGAAAAGTATGTCCGCATGGCAAATCTAGCAAGTGTTGGCTCTCATGCGATTAATGGTGTCGCCGCCCTGCATACAGAGTTACTCAAGCGTGATGTTCTCCGTGATTTTTACGAATTTTGCCCTGAGAAGTTTAGCAACAAAACCAATGGTGTCACACCACGCCGTTGGATAGTGGTAAGTAATCCCCAACTAGCTAACTTAATCACTCGCAAGATTGGTACAAATTGGATTAACCACCTAGACGATCTCAAGCAACTTGAAGCCTTTGTGGAAGATGCTAATTTTCGTCGAGAATGGCGACAGATTAAGCAGGACATTAAGGGCAATTTGGCAGAATATATTCAGAAAACCAATGGTATTCAAGTGAATCCAGAATCGCTGTTTGATATTCAGGTGAAGCGATTGCATGAGTATAAGCGGCAACATCTCAATGTGCTGTACATCATCACGCTTTACAACCGCATCAAGCAAGATCCCAGCATTGAAATTACACCTCGCACATTTATTTTCGGTGGTAAAGCTGCTCCTGGCTACTTCATTGCCAAACTGATTATTAAATTAATCAACGCCGTTGGTGATGTTGTGAATAATGATCCTGATGTGCGCGATCGCTTGAAAGTAATATTCTTACCAGATTATAATGTGAGGCTTGGTCAACGAGTTTATCCAGCCGCCGACCTTTCAGAACAAATCTCCACTGCTGGTAAAGAAGCTTCTGGTACTGGCAATATGAAATTTGCCATGAATGGGGCGTTGACTATTGGCACATTTGATGGCGCTAATATCGAAATCCGTGAAGAAGTGGGAAATGAAAACTTCTTTTTGTTTGGATTAACAACTGAAGAAGTGTATGATTTAAAATCCAAAGGTTATAATCCTTGGGATTATTACCATAACAATCCTCAACTCAAAGAAGCGATCGACCTGATAAGTTCTGGATTTTTCTCTCATGGTGATACTAATCTCTTCCGTCCATTAGTAGACTCGCTATTGCACCAAGACCAGTATATGCTGTTTGCAGATTACCAGTCCTATCTTGACTCTCAAGACCAGGTTAATCAAGCTTACCGTGACCTGGAACACTGGACGCGGATGTCAATTCTCAATACAGCACGGATGGGCAAATTCTCTTCTGACCGAGCCATCCAAGAATATTGTCAAGAAATCTGGAATACGGTACCAGTGAAGATTGAACTAGCAGAATATGTTCAAGCCAAGGCTGGTTTAAAAGTGTAAGTAAAATAATTCGTAATTCGTAATTCGTAATTAAGAATTCAATTACGAATTAGTTAAGTTTGAGTCAATCAAGTTCGTTTTGTAGTTGTGCTTTAGCGTTAAAGCACAACTACAAACAAAATTATGTGGATGCATCCCGATTTGGCAGATTTATTTGTAGTGCGAACGCGAGAGCGTGTCCGTTGACGCAGCCTCCCGTAGGGAAGGACAAACATCTTACTTGCGGTCATTTTTTTATCATTGGTATCTGTGATGAATTTATTTCAATCTAATCAGTTAGAGTTTGCTTGGTGGGTAGAAATTAACACTAATATTCCGCGCTGTATTTATTACTTTGGCCCTTTTAATAGTGAAAAAGAGGCACAACTTTATAAAAGTGGCTACGTTGAAGACTTATATCAGGAAGAAGCCAGGGATATCGTTGCACTAGTCAAACAATGTCAGCCTGATGTCCTGACAATTTTTCAGGAGAAACTAGAAGTCTTACCAAGTATGTGCGATTAACCTAAGAAATGGAAGTTTTCATACTCATGGTGTGGAATACTATGTCAGGGAATGGGAAGCTTTAAAGAAACATGGAATTGAGTTTTTGACATTCCCCGACAACTTCTGCGAAGTCGGGGATCTGACCACCCTCAGTTACTAAAGCGCCACTAGAGCCAAAATTATCTAGCCAGGATTATTTTATGAGCTTGAATTTATATTTTCTCCGTCATGGAGAAACAATTTATAGCCAGACAGGGGGATATTGCGGCGAGTTAGATCCCGAATTAACTCCAGTAGGTGTAGAGATGGCAAAAGCATTTGCTGCTGCTTATTGCTCTCTACCTTGGATGGCTGTTTTTGTCAGCCCGATGAAGCGGACTATTGCTACGGCAAAGCCATTATGTGATAGTGTAGGCATAGAAATGCAACTCCGGGACGGACTTAGAGAAATTAGCTATGGGAAGTGGGAAGATCAAACGGTAGAGTTTGTTAAACAAAACTACCAGGATGATTATCTTCGCTGGTTAACTGAACCCGCTTGGAACGCGCCCACAGGGGGAGAAACGGCTGTACAGGTTGCTAGCCGAGCTTCCATAATGATTGCAGAGATTGAAGAAAATTATTCAACTGGTAATGTTTTGGTAGTTGCCCACAAAGCAACACTCCGAATTGTACTTTGTAGCCTGTTAGGTATCGATTTAGGGCGTTACCGCGATCGCATTAATACCCTTGTGGCTTCAATCAGTATTGTCAAATTTGATATTCATGGCCCCTTACTGCAAGTATTGGGCGATCGCTACCATCTACCAGAACATCTGCGTAATTTACCAGGCACTTAGTACAATATTTCATTAATATAAGCGCGAATTCTCTGCGTACTTTTGCGCCCTTGGAGCATTTAAATTTCAACCCTCAATTCAACACAATTTTACGCAAAGCTTTACTTAGTCAATATAGAGCGGCCAATAAAATCAATGCTAAACAATTTGACAGTTAATAACACTAGCACAGTAAATGATACTGATCGAGCCGAAGGTAAAGTTTATTTTTGCGATAAAAATTTGTATGCACCGGAAATTGATGCTGTAGAGGTGCGTCGTCGGATTGGGATGGTGTTTCAAAAAGCAAACCCCTTTCCCAAATCAATTTATGACAATGTTGCTTTTGGAGCCAGAGTCTGCGGCTACAAAGATAACATTGATGAATTGGTAGAACGGAGTTTACGCCGTTCGGCTTTGTGGGATGAAGTCAAAGACAAACTGCGACAAAGTGGTTTAGCCTTATCTGGTGGTCAACAACAACGGTTATGTATTGCGCGAGCGATCGCTGGGCAACCAGAAGTTATACTCATGGATGAACCTTGTTCCGCCTTCATTTGATCCCCTATCCACTTTGCGGGTTGAAGAACTGATTCAGGAACTCAAAGAGCAATATACCATCGTCATTGTTACTCACAACATGCAACAAGCGGCACGAGTATCTGATAAAACAGCTTTTTTCTATGTTAGCGCCACAGAAACAGGCGATCGTACTGGCTACTTAGTAGAATATGACTTAACAGAAGTGATTTTCAATAACCCTAAGCAGAAAGATACAAAAGATTACGTCAGCGGTCGATTTGGTTAAATATGGCTTTTGAGAGTAAGTGTTTTGATAAATTAAACGAATTTTGGATTTTGAATAATTCAATTCCATGATCCAAAATTTAAAAAGTGTTAGAGTCGTAGAGTTAATTCATGAATTGCCCCTACAGTGTGGATCTATTTAGCATCAAAAAATGATTAATAAAAGCCTAAAACGACCTACCTATGCATGGTAAATGTATACCATGATTAATTTGTACAGTGCGTAAGTTAGAGTTGAATTATTTTTGATAATTGTCATACCATTCTTTTAGTAAATTAAAATATGTCTAAAGTCAAAGATATTAGTAAAACTATTAATGTGCATGACTCGGAGTACTACTTTAGCCGAGAATTAAGCTGGTTAGAATTTAACCGCCGAGTTTTACATGAGGCGTTAGATATTCGGACTCCATTACTAGAAAAACTCAAGTTTATTGCCATCTTTAGTGCTAATCTTGATGAGTTTTTCATGGTTCGTGTTGCACTTCTCAAAGAACAAGTTAAAGCACAGTTAATTCAGCGAAGTCCTGATGGTCGCACCCCAGAACAACAATTAGAAGCAATCGATCAATATCTGCATCCAATGGTGACTCAACAGCATCATTATTTTGAGCAGACGCTTCGACCAGAAATGACAGCGCAAGGCATTCATCTACTTAATTATGTTGACATTAATCCCGAACAGCGTACTTACTTTCAAAAATTATTTCAAGAAAGGATTTTTCCAGTTCTCACTCCTCTAGCTGTCGATCCTAGCCATCCCTTTCCACGAATGGCGAATCTCAGTTTAAATTTAGCAGTGGTAGTAAAAGCCCCAAACACCGGAGAGAAAAAGTTTGCTAGAGTCAAAATTCCCACTATTCTGCCTCGATTTATTCCCTTACCTCAAGAATTGCAAATAGATAATGGGAAATTAAATCACTGGACAGGTATGCCGATAGAGCAAGTAATTGCTCACAATTTAGAAGCTTTATTTCTCGGAATGGTCGTTGAGGAATATCACCTATTTCGATTAACCCGCAATACAGATTTAGAATTAGCAGAAGAAGCCGATGACTTACTATTAGCAATTCAACAAGAGTTATATAAGCGCAAATTCATTGGCTCGGTGGTGCGGTTAGAAATTCAACCATCAATGCCTCAATCAGTACGACAGATGTTGATGACAGAAATGAAACTGATTGAGAGTGATATTTATGAGATAGAAGGTTTGCTGAATTTAAAAGATTTAATGTCGTTTATGGCGCTACCTTTACCTGAATTGAAAGATCCTCCTTGGGCATCAGTAATTCCGTCTCGTCTGCGTCATCTTCATCAACAAAGTCAAATTGCCAACTTCAATGATGAGGAAAAAAGTATTTTCTCGGTGATTCAGCAAAAGGATTTGCTAGTACATCATCCTTACGAATCCTTTGGCGCTTCTGTAGAGGAATTTATTGCTCAAGCTGCTCACGATCCTGATGTGTTGGCAATTAAAATGACACTTTATCGGACTTCGGGAGATTCGGAAATTGTCAGTTCTTTGATTACTGCGGCTGAAAATGGTAAACAAGTTGCTGTTATTTTAGAATTAAAAGCTCGGTTTGATGAAGAAAATAACATCACTTGGGCTAATAAATTAGAAAAATCTGGTGTTCATGTAGTATACGGATTGGTGGGACTAAAGACTCATAGCAAAACTTTGCTAGTGGTGCGTCAAGAGGGAGAAAATATTCGTCGTTATTTCCATATTGGGACTGGAAATTATAATTCCAAAACAGCAAATTTATATACAGATTTAGGACTAATTAGTTGTCGAGAAGACTTAGGGGCAGATTTAACTGATTTATTTAATTATTTGACTGGTTATTCCTGTAAAGATTCTTACCGCAAGTTGCTGGTATCACCTATTAATATGCGCGATCGCATTACTGCCCTGATCCAGCGAGAAATCGAACACTGCAAAAACGGTAATCAAGGTCATATTATCGCCAAAATGAATGCTTTGGTTGACCCCCAAATTATTGCTACTTTATACAAAGCATCTCTTGCTGGAGTACAAATTGACCTAATTGTGCGGGGTATTTGTTGTTTGCGTCCTGGAGTTCCAAAAGTTAGCGAAAATATTCGTGTTATCAGTATTATTGGTCGTTTTTTAGAACACTCTCGGATATTTAACTTTCATAATAACGGACAAAATGAAGTATATATCGGCAGTGCCGATTGGATGACCCGTAACCTAGATCACCGAGTTGAAGTAGTTGTACCAGTTGAAGATGATGATATTGTGCAGAATTTACAAAAAATTCTCAAAATCATGCTAGCAGATAATCGCCAAGCTTGGGAGTTACAGCCAGATGGCTCTTACATCCAACTTTACCCTAATAAAAATGAGCCTGAACGTAGCGCTCAAAATATTTTGATAGAAATGATGCAGTAATTCTCTAATAAAAGTTACACAGAGTTATCTCCAGGTCTTTTCAGGGATTTCTGGATTGATTAAGGTATAGGTTGCTATCAGTATTTAGCATAACTTTACAATATGTCCTATTTTACACGTATCCTATCTCGGTGGCTACCCTATATGGCGAATGTATTTTTATTGATAGTAGGAAGGAGAGCTTTTCACCCAGACATTATGGTTGTGATAAAAATCACCACGCTGTTCTAGCGTAAACCCACCCAGCAATAGTCCTAACCATACTTCTACCATCGGCATTTGCAACACACGTTGCAGTTTAACTAAAGAAATCTCATCTTTGACATTTATCAGATGGTTAGCGATCACGCTTTGCCATTTTTCTACATCCTCATCTGATGCCAAATTGCGGACATCTTCTAACCCTGTTTTGTCACTCTGGCAGTAGTATAATAAGGTACAAATGCTAGAACCAAGACACAGAGTATGGTACAGCCCCGTCCAGCCGCACCAACAGTAAAATTTGTGGACGAATATTGCCAGTGGTATAAAAGCCTGTTTCCAGATGTTAGGAGCTTCGAGGCTTTTAAGTACCTTCATGTAGGGTGTATTTCTGAACTAAAAAGGAAAACCTTACCAGAAATAGCAAAAATTGTAGGATTGGATAACCAACAAGGTTTGCATCATTTTTTAACTACATCACCGTGGGATATAGAGAAGTTAAGAGCTTTGCGATTAGAGCTAATTTTACAAGTACTAAAAGGTAGACCAATCATTCTGATTATTGATGAAACAGGAGATAAAAAGAAAGGGAATAAGACAGATTATGTGAAACGGCAGTATATAGG